>Ga0335077_10008377_pt1 | contig 12825 bp, 9 predicted proteins | sample Lox_Sample_31_FD_207151 | JGI IMG/M metagenome (GOLD analysis project Ga0335077, IMG submission 207151) | Soil microbial communities from Loxahatchee National Wildlife Refuge, Florida, United States - Lox_Sample_3.1 | ecosystem: Environmental > Terrestrial > Soil > Wetlands | place: USA: Florida... | reverse complement strand
CAGCCGGGAAACACTCGAGCGTGGAGTCTATTCCATACGCCTGGCTGCAGGCCTCGGCGACCACCGGCTGGTAAGCGTACAGCGACGGGAAACCCTGAATCTCCACGAGCTTCGGATCCAGATTCGCGTCGAGCCCGAAATCGGCCTGCACAAAAAGCGGAACGTGATCTTCGCCGGGAACACGATACGCCTCTGGAATCGCCTCGCGGGAATCGCGTTCATACTCCGGATTCGAGAGGAGTTGATCCACCATCTCGCAGCCATACCGCGCCATGCGGTCTACCAACTCCGCGGGGAGGAAGCACGGCGTCTCGCTGTGCCGGAATTGCGGACCTTCGCCGCAGCGACGCTCGAGCAGTTCCAAAAATCGCGCGTATTTGCCCGGCGACCAGGACTGATTAAATTGCCGGCGGAGCGAGGGAATCAAGCAGAAAAGCTCCCGCGTGCATGATCTGGCGGCCGTCAATCCAGATATCGAATTTGCGGCCCACTACATCAATGTGGGTTGAAGAATACCAGTCGGCGCCGGTATGTGCGCCGTACGGGTTCCCAAAGGCGATGTGAACGCCCGGGATCTTCTCATCTTGCAGAATGTTGCCGATTACATCCCGGATCGCGATGTTGGTGCCGATGGCAAATTCGCCCACCCGGTCGCTGTTTTCGTCCGTGTGGCAGTAACTCCAAAAATCGTCTTCAAGCTGCTTGTTTGCCGAGTGCACCTCCTCGAGGCGATTTTCCACCACGCGCAAAGTGAGCGGAGTGTCCCCGAGATCGCCGTACTTTTCGCATAGATAATCGCCGATCACGCCGTCCACCACGAACGTTCCGTCCACTCGCGCGGGCGCCGTGAACGTCTCGCCACCGGGAAGATTGCCCCACTTGTGGGCGCTGATGATGCCGCTGGTTTTCAGCCATTTCAGGCGAGAGGAAAAATGTCCACAGATGTCGGTCCCGGCCGGAGTAGTGGCGCGAATCTCGCGCGCGGCGCTGGCCATCTGCCAGACGCGGGTGCTGATGCGATCGACCTCGTCAAAGTCGGCCCGCATGCCTTCGAGCATGATGCGGCGGTCGATATTCACCATGTGAGCGTGACGGATTTTGCGCCGGTTGACGACATCGGTCATTTGCATGCGCGTGCGCAGCTCGTTGGCCTGGGCTCTCACTGCAAATATGCTGACCTGGCTGGTTTCCATGTCGGCCAGGACTTCGGCGGGCATCGCGGCCAGCGGCCGGGGCGCCAGATCCTCGAGGATCCAGGCGCGATACGGCGCGCCGGTTTCGTCCAGCGCGCGCGCCAGGCTGGCTCCGATCTCGATCGACGCCCGATCGGTGATGAGCGTCACTTTCTCGTCGCGCTGGATGCGCAGGCAGCAGCGCACAGCGTTCCGCGCTCCCGCCGCAAATTCGGGATCGAAAGAGACCTCGCGTAAGGTTTCGTGGGTTCGCGTCATGCGGTCTAGGCCACGGCGCTCTCGGGCTGGAACAAGCCGTGTTCAGTTTGCTCAATCACGTAGTCCACCACTTTGTTCAGATCACCGGTCTCGGCGAAGACGCGCAACTGGCGGTCGGCGCCGCTACCTTCATCCAGAATGCGGGCAATATAGGCGATCTCTTCTTCGCTGCCTAACTCGCCGGTCACGTCGCCGACAAATTCCAGGATCTCGTGAATGAGATCGCGAATCGGCACCTCGGCCTGCTTGCCGAAATCGATCAGCTTGCCACCCAGGCCGTAGCGAGCGGCGCGCCACTTATTCTCCATGATTAGCGCGCGGCTGTAGTGGCGGAAGGACAGGTTCTGCTCGTGCAGACGGTAGAGTTTCGCCACCACCGCCTGGCACAAAGCCGCGATGGCAATGGTTTCATCGACGCGCATGGGGATGTCGCAAACACGGAATTCGAGCGTGGGGAAATGCGGATGCGGCCGGATGTCCCACCAGATCTTCTTGGCGTTGTCGATGCAATTGGTCTTGATGAGCAGGTTGACGTAGTTTTCAAATTCGGACCAACTACCGTACAGATCCGGGATATTGGTGCGCGGGAATTTATCGAACACCTTGCAACGATACGACCGGAGCCCGGTATCCATGCCCTGCCAGAATGGCGAATTGGTGGATAAGGCGAGGATGTGCGGCAGGAAATACCGGGCGGCGTTCATGATGTGAATGGCCGTTTCCCGGTCTTCGATGCCAATGTGCACGTGCAGGCCGAAGATCAGATTCGCGCGCGCCACGATCTTCATGTCTTCGACGATCATGCGGTAGCGGTCGTCGGGATAGATCTCCTGTTCGCGCCATTGCGCAAACGGGTGCGTACCCGCGGCGGCCAGCCTCAGCCCGTTCTGCCTGGCGAGCCCGATAATCTGCCGGCGAATGGAGCGAATTTCCTCTTTGGCCTCCTTAATATTCCGGCAGACGCCGGTGCCGATCTCGATGACGGACTGATGCATCTCGGGTTTCACGCGCTCCGCCAGCAGCGTCTTCCCCTTCTGGATAATCTCGGACTGAATGTGAGACCGGAGGTCACGCGTGTTGGGATCGATGGTTTGGTACTCTTCTTCGATGCCGATACTGAGGCTTGGACGGGAAACCGTGGCGCCGCTCATGATGTACCTCCTGACTGCGAAACCCGATTCTCAAGAAAGGCGGACCAGTGGTACGGTGGAAGCGTCGCGGGCTGCTGCGCACGCTCGATCGCCATCTCCGCCACCGCATCCAGAATCCATTTGAAGTTCTCCGGCCCAACCGATTCGAGAGCGGCATCCGGCGCCGGATTCATAAAGTCGATGGCATACGGCACGCCCTTCTCCACTGCGAATTCCACGGTATTCAGGTCGTACCCCAGCGCCCGGCACAGCGTCAGCGCATCGCGCTCCATGCGCTGGCCCAGCGCCGGTCGCGGCGGTGGATTGCCGGGAACGTACCGCAGCTGATGAGGCTGGCCCGGGTCATAACGCATGATGTGCACTTTTTCCTGGTTGATCACGTAACAGCGGAAGTATTCTTCAAAGTTCACGGCCGCCTGCAGGGTCATGCAGAGGTCGCCGGATTCGTCGTACGCATGGAAGAACTCTTCGTGGTTCGTCACCTTGTAAACACTCTTCCAACCGCCCCCATCGTGCGGCTTGAGAAATGCCGGGAACCCGACATCATTAAAGATACCGTCCCAGTCGAGTGGGTACACCAGATTCCGCATGGATTTGTCCGTGGTGCCTTCCGGATTCCGCTTGTGCGGCAGCAACACCGTATTCGGAACAGCCACGCCGAGCTTCTTGGCAAGCGAATAGTTGAAGAACTTGTCGTCGGCGCTCCACCAGAACGGATTGTTGATCACCTTGGTTCCGGTGAGCACTGCATTCTTCAGAAATGACCGGTAAAACGGGATGTCGTGCGAGATCCGGTCGATGATGACGCCGTAGGGCGCCGGTGCGGCCATCTCCACGCCGCCGGTCTTGAGGTGCTCGGCGCGAATCCCCGGCGGAGCCAGCGCATTGATCCGGTCGACAAGCGCGGGAGGAAACGACTCCTCCATGCCATACAGCACGCCGATCGTGGTCATCGTTCCTCCATCAGGCGAAAAACTTCGTGGCCATCTTTTGCCACCATGGCCAATCGTGGCCGAATCCCTCCCAAACGTCAAGAATGTGCGGGACCTGCTTCACGCCGAATTCATGCGCCAGCTTCACATTTTGGTCAAACAGCGGGTCGTGATTGCCCACTGCTAGCACATAATAGTTCCGGCGAAAGCGCTCCAGAAACCAGACGTCATTCAGGTTGGGCAGGTAATCGAGAGGCGAATGGAAATAAGCGTTCTGATCGTAATAGCCATCGAGAAAACGCCTGGGGATATCGAATGCGCCGGACATGCTGACTGCGTAGGTCACGATGTCCGGGTGGCGCAAGGCGAAGTTAATCGCGTGGTAACCGCCGAAGCTGCAGCCGGTGGCCCCCATCTGCGGCCAGGAGGTACGGTTATGGACGAAGGGCGTGAACTCGTGCACCAGGTACGCGTCGAATGCGTTCTGGCGATGCAGGTGGTCGGCCGGATGGGCTCCGCGGTTGTACCAGCTCTCCGCGTCGACCGAATCCACGCAGAACACCTGCAGTTCGCCGCGATCCATTTTCTCCGCCACTGAATGAATCATGCCTCGGTCCTCATATTCATAGAAACGGCCGCCCGAGGTAGGAAACACGACAATCGGAAATCCACGATCGCCGAACGCTAGAAGTTCCATATCCCGGTGAAGCGCGGGGCTGTACCATTTGACGTAATCGCGGCGCATGCTGGATGTTCCGGTATCGTAGTCTGCCATCGTGGCGTTTCGCAAGCGCACGCTACAATGCGATGGTGCCCCAACCCCGGCGCGCCCAACAGGAAGGCAGGCTCCGGCTTCATCCGAAATTCGCTTCGCGGTTTCTCTCCACTCCCCGAGACCTGTTGGTCTATCTGCCTCCCGGCTATCGAGAATCGGGCGCGCGACATCCTGTCCTCTTTTTGCAGGACGGCCAGAATCTTTTCGATCCCGCCACCGCATTTGGCGGCCAGGACTGGCGTGCGGACATCACCGCGGATGACATGATCTGCCGTGGCGAGATCGAGCCGCTCATCATGGTCGGGATCTATAACACCGGCGTCCGGCGCATATCCGAGTACACACCGACGCGCGACCGCCGGCTGCGAAAAGGCGGCAAGGCCGCCCGCTATGCAGAGATGCTCGCCCGCGAGATTAAACCGTTCATCGATCATGAATACCGCACGCGGAAGAGCGCTCAATACACAGCCGTCGGCGGTTCCTCGCTCGGCGCGCTTGCTTCTTTAATTGCCGCGCTCGAATATCCCCGGGTCTTTGGACAAGTCGCCATGCTGTCCCCGTCGGTCTGGTGGGACGGGCGGTCCATCGTGACCGCTGTGCGCGCTTATCAATCGCGGTTACGTCCGCGCATCTGGCTGGACATGGGCACAAAGGAAAGCGACGCCGCCCAGTTGGCCGTGGAGGAGGCGCGCATTTTTCGGGACACGCTGGTTGAGAAGGGATGGCGCATCGGAGCCGATCTCGAGTACCGGGAAATTGAAGGCGCCGGTCACAACGAAGCCGCGTGGGCGGCGCGATTCGGCCAGGTACTGGCGTATCTATTTGGCAAGCGGCAATGAATCCGCGCGCTCCTCGCTTTAGATCTGAGCGATGTGATTACACGGCTTTGCGGGCCTCATTCAGGACCTCGCGCAAACGCCGGCCGACAACTACCTCTTCGCCCGGCTGCAGCGTCATCGAAATGATCCGCAAGGCGTCGGGACGAGGGGGCCTGGGCGTCTTGGGATCGCCTTCGTGAACGCCAGGTACCGTACTGGGATTGTTCCCCGTTAGCACTTCGATCCTCGGAGACCCATCGCGCAGCTTTTTCGCGCACTCCTGTACGCTCATTTTGAATGCGGCTTCGTCCCACTTGACGGTGAGCGTCGGATAGCGGTTTCCGCCCTGGGGGGTCTGAATTTCGGTGGTCACCCCTGGCACTGTCTCTACCAGTTGGGCAATCTTTTTTACCCGTTTGTTCCACTCCTTGTCCAATTCCGACAGATCGCGCTTTTTCCAAGCCTCAACCGCGGCCAGCACGCCCATGATCTCTTCCTTACCGACCTTCATCGGCCGGCAGACTGCGCCCTCCCATGGGCAACTCTGGGCCAGGGCCGCCTCAATCAGGTCCTTGCGGCCCAGCAGAAGACCCGAGCACTGAGGTCCACACAGGCCCTTGCCACCGCTGAACGTATACAGGTCCGCGCCCATCTTCCAGGGCAGTGCCAGGTTCTCAATCGGAGGAATTCCGGCTGCCCAGTCCACCAGAATCGGCACGCGCGCCTCCTTTGTCATGGGGATAGCCTTCTCCAACCTGTCGCCCCGGGCAGTCGTGTAGACCATCGCTGTTTTATCATTGAAGGCCGCCTTCAACTCGTCATGAGAATGGACCACGACAAGCTTCCCGCCGGCAGCGCGAATAGCGCTATCGAAGGAGATGCGTCCGCCGAACATAATCACTTCGTTCTTCATGCCGCTGGTGTCCGGCAGTTGCCAGATTTTGGCTGGGTCCGTGCCAGCCATGCAGGCTGCCGTAGCGGTCGCCATGGCGGCTGCAGCGCCCGCAGTCACCAGACCCGCGTCGGCGCCCGAAAGCTCGGCGAGCCGCTTGCTCACACCGCGCTGCAGTTCCCACATGTCGACAAAGTGTATCGCAGCCTCCTGCTTGGCCTGACGCACTTCGGGCAGCTCTAGCGAGCCGCTGATGTAGGTCCACGTGCCGCGCGCATTGATGATCGGCGTTACGCCGATACGAGTGTATATGCTTGCTTTTGCACTGTATCCTGCTGATTTTCGCGCCTTGGCAAACAGGCCGTCAGCGGCCAGAGCCCCCAGCGTCGGGAGCACAGCCGCCCATTTCAGGAAGGCGCGACGATTTGACAGCACAGCGTTAAGTTTCATTCAACCTTCTCCTTCTATGCACGAGGCCGCCCGCGGGGGCGCCCTGATCATGCAGCTTTGACAATTACAGTGGGACCACCGTGTCGGGCCCCGCTCCAACCGGCGTGTCAATAACGCTCGTGATCTTTCTCTCCGCCACGGAAACGATGGCGATCTTGTCGCTGTCCTGAACGCCAAGGTACGCGATGCGGCCGTCCTTGGAGAGAGAAAGGGAGAGAGGGTGCCCGGGTAGCTTGATCCGGCTCGTCTCGGCGCGCGTCCGAACGTCGGCAAAACCCACGCCCTCACCCGCCTGAAGGTTGTAAACCAGAGTCCCTTCGTCCCGAGTCAGCGCAATCCGAGCGGGTCCGTTGCCCGTCTCGATATTGCCGGTGACTACACGTTTGTTCGTATCAATGACCGAGACGGTGTTGCTGGCGTTGTTCGTCAAGTAGATCCAATTGCTGTCCTTGGTCATGACACCGCCCTGCGGATTCTTTCCGGTCGGAATGAGCGTCTCAACTTTTCCCGATGCGAGATTGACAACAGCGACAACTCCCGAGTTCGTATCGCTGGCCCATGCCGTTTCGCCTTTTGGACCCAACAGAACCATGTGGGGATGTTCGCCCCCGACCTCATATTTACGAAGCACCCTTCTGGCAACCGGATCGATGAGCAGCAGCCCGTTGGGATTTTCAATCGTAACGATGAGTTGGCCCGTCTTCGGAAGAACGGCAATCCCGTGCGGACGATGATAGATGCCGAGATCGATGACACCCAGCTTCTTGCGCGCCGCGGCGTCGATGATGGAAATGGTATTGGACCCCTCTCCTCTATCGGTCATCCAAAGGAGGCCGTTATCCGTTACATAGAGCAGACGGCGGTCAGCGGAGAACACCATCTCATGAGGGAATATGCCCACCCTTACTTCGCTCAGGCGTTTGCCGGCGGCGGAGTAGAAAGCCACCATTCCGGCTTTCTTCTCCACGACCGCCATCGCGGGGGTCTCGGCAACTGGCTTTGCGGTCAGCTCTGCGGTAAGCCCCGCTGCCGCCGCGGTGCGAAGAAAAGCCCTTCGTTTCATTGGCTTCATCGGCGGCGGCATTCCGCTTCAAACGACAACCACGTCGATCCCCATCTTGCGGAGCTGGCAGACCATCTCCTCGCTGACCCCTCTGTCCGTGATCACCCGATGGATGCTCCGGATATCTCCGATCAGAGATAGGCTCCTCCGTCCGAACTTGGTTGCGTCTGCAATCACCGACACTTCCCTGGCCGCACGAATCATCTGCGCGTTTAGTTGCGCCTCAAGCACGTCCGGCGTGGAAGGCCCGGTTTCCGGATCCAGGCCATCAACGGCAAGGAAAAAGTGATCGGCATGCAAATCGCTCATCATACGCTCCGCCGGCGGCCCCACGAACGATCTCGATATATGGCGGAAAACGCCGCCGATCACAATGAGCGATATGTTCGGCAAATCGGCTAATTCCACGGCAATATTCAGAGCGTGCGTGATCACCGTCACTGCTTCCGGACTCGTCCGCCCGAGGGCACGGGCCACTTCGGCGGTGGTCGTTCCCCCATCGAGGATCACTGTCTGCCGGGGCTGAATCAACTGAGCGGCAGCGCGGCCGATACGCACTTTTTCCGCGTGATGGAGAGTCTTCTTCAACTGCAGCGGGTATTCCTGCTTAGGACTCAGCGGCGGGATGGCGCCGCCATGAGAGCGGACCAGCAATCCCTTAGCTCCCAGTTCCTCGAGGTCTGCACGGACGGTAACTGCAGAAACGCGAAACAAATCCGCAAGACTGTCGACGGTCACCCGCCCCTGCTCTTCGAGGAGTCCCAGGATCTCTCGACGGCGCTCCTCGGAAAGCAGACGTGGTTGCTTGTTACGCATGTAAATTCAAGTCTATGCCAACAGAAAACCGACGACATCCGCTGCGTTCACGAACGCAGATTGCGCTGCAGTGTCAGAGATCCATCCGGATTTGTCTTTTGCCGGCACGCCCATTTCATCGGAAAGATCGTCTGTTCATGGAGCGCTACTCCGGTTTCGCTTCGAGCAACAGGTGCTTGTCGAATTTGACATCCAATGTCGCGATAGGCCCGCGAACGGTGCCGAAATCCTTACCGTCCTCGTAGTCGGTGACGTGGTACGCGCGTTCCGAGAGGCCACGCAACGTGACCTTGCCGTTCCACTGCGGCGCGTAGAACGCGTAATACATGCGGCCGTCTTTGCGAATGGCATGAGCCTCCGGCCGGTCAAAACCGATGTCATACAGACCGCCCAGATACTCTCCGCGCGATAGCATTTTCTCTTTGTAGATGCGTAACCACTTCTCGAACTTCTGCTCGCGGGCCGGCGTAAGATCGTTTCGCTTCCTCTCCGCCGAGCCCTCCGGCCAGGTGAAGTTCGTGCCCACCACGCCGCCCACACCCACGGTCGAGGCGAAATCATCCTTGGTCATGTCGACATGGTCCCCGAAGTAGGCCACGGCATCACCTTGCAGAGCTTTCAGCGTCTTGCCTTTGGTGCGCACCTGCCACGCTGAGGTGGGGTCGGAGGCCACCGACATATTCAGGAATGGCAGAGTGAAAAAAGAATAGGCATCGCCGCACGGGCAAAACTCCACCAGGGCATCCGGCTTGACCTCACGCGCGGTATCGTAAATGGCCCGGAAAAACTTCGGCATCCCCTCCACGGATTCGTCCGGCGTGACGTGCCTGTGCGCGGGGTTATAGCAGGGAGGCGCACCATTCATGTGCTGGCCGTCGAGCTTTAGCCCATCGAAGCCCCAATCCTTCATGGCCTTCACCACGATCGCTTTGTGGTACTCCACGACGGCGGGATCAGCGGGGCAGAGATACCAGGAGTTCCAGTAGGAAATCTTCTGCTTGCTGCCGTCGGCGTTGAGCAGTAGCCATTCCGGGTGCTTCTTGACCAGTTCGGTGCCGGGATCGGCGGCCAGCGGCGCCCACCACAACTGGGCCTTGAAACCCTCTTCGTGAATCTTGTCCACGAGCGCCCGCATGTCCGCGTCGCCATTCGGGAACTTCTGTGGCTGCAGGAACCAGTCACCCTGCGCGGTCTGCCAGCCGTCGTCGAGCGTGACCCAGGTGAAGCCGAGTTTTTTCACGATCGGCAACGCGTTGTAGATCTGGCTGGGCTTGATCTTGCGACCATAGCCCCAGGCGCACCAGATGGGTGCGAAGGCACTTTCGGGCGCGGCATCGAACCGCACTCCCTGTGCGATCATCCCGTCACGGTAGTCGCGCAACGTTTGAAAATAGTCACCCTGGTGGACGGCCGCGAACGTGCGAAAAGTCTTCAGCGTGGCCCCCGGCTTCAACACCTGATCGTGTTTGAACTCAACCGCTACTGTTGCCTGGTCCGGGCCTTGCTGCGTGACCGGAAGCGAGACCAGCTTCGGAGCCATTTCCACATGGCCCACAGCGATACCCACGTCTCGACACCACACGTCGACTACCGGTGTCCCACCACCATAGTCGGGCGCGTTCATGCCTAGGAAATTTTCCTGTTTGAAACCTGGCTTGAGCGGCAGCACCCAATCCGGCCGGCTCTCGTAAGAGCCACTCTGGTATGACCAGAACGCAGGTTCAGCACCCGGGGCGGAAGCGCTGATGGAGTAATGCTGATTGGTCCAGCCGTTCACCGGCAGATCGGAGGTTCCCGTGTTTGTGTATTCCACGTCGAAGAACGCCATCCGGGGAAACCGGTCATACACGGTAACGGCTACCGTTTTCTGAAGCGACGATGCTGTGCCGGTAATCGTGGTTCGGAACCCGGCTCCCAGGCGGTCATGAACAGGCTCGTGTGTCTGCTTTTGAAACGTGAAGTCTTTGATTTCGTCACCGGATACGCGAATGGATTCCGAGGACGTGAAGTCGCCAACCGCGCGCTCCTCCCCTCCGGGCACGGCGACCACCCGGCTTTGCATAGTACCGTTGAACTCAATGCGGATGTTCTTGCCTTCGACGCGCACGGTCTCCGCTGCGAAGCCGGGGGCGCTCAGCAACGCTAGCACTACGATCATCGGCCTCAGGGTTATGTTCATCGGCTCAGTCTCGCTTCACTCAGGGCTGGAAAAGTTCAGCCTATTCAAACAACCGCCCAATGTCAATTACGATTTCTTGCTATTCCTTGCCTGACTCCGTGTTATCAACACTTGCATGGCAATCGATAAATCCATGTAAACCATTACATCCATTATAGGTTCAACAAAAGAAATGAAACAAAAGCATACGAAGTTTTTGCTATTGACACCTGCTCGCACTTTCATATACTATTCCGAAGCATAGTTTCCATGGGCAAGTTTTTGGGGGTCCGGGTGCGAAGGATTCCCTCGTATTAGCAGCCAGCGATTGAGGAGGTTCCGATGCTGCACACCGCAAACAGGTTGGCGACCTTGCTCGCCCTGTTATTGGTCCTGACGCCGGCTTTTGTCTTCGGACAGGCCAGCTTTGAAGCACAAGTTCGCGGGGTCGTACATGACGCCACAGGCAGCGTGATAATTGGCGCCAAAGTCACGATCACAGACATCGCCACGAACATCTCCAGTTCCACTACAACGGACGGACGAGGCTACTACATCTTCAACGGTTTGCACCCTGCCACCTACAATCTCAAGGCGGAGATGGCTGGTTTTCGAGCCGAGGAAGTGAAGGACGTTGTGCTGGCGGTCAGCCAGCGAACGAATATCGACCTCACGCTCAACGTGGCCGGGCTGGAGCAGCAGATGACGATCGTCGAGTCGGCGCCCATGTTGGACACCGGCAACGCGGAGGTTGGCACCACGGTGACCGGCCAGTATACGCGTGACATGCCGCTTTACGGTCGCAGCTACTTTGGCCTGGTATTCCTCTCGGGCGGTGTCACCGAAGCCGCCGGCAACGGCATTCGGGACAACTATCCCTCGGGAACTAACTTCATTTCAAACGGCCAGCGCAACGCCACCGCTGAAGTCCGGTTTGATGGCGCTCCAATCAGCGCCCCGGAGCAAGGCGAAGGCGGGAACTCCAACGTCTACTACACGCCGTCTGTTGAGGTGATTCAGGAATTCAGGGTCGAGAACAACAGTTTCTCGGCGGAATACGGCAACAACGGCGGCACGGTTCTCAACATCATGATGAAGCAGGGCGGCAACCAGTTCCACGGCAGCGGCTGGTATTTCGCCCAGCGGGACGCGTTCGACGCCAACGATTTCTTCAGCAATCAGGCAGGCATTCAAAAACCGCCTCACGTTCATGATCAGTATGGCGGATCCGTTTCCGGGCCCATCAAGAAGAACAAGACGTTCTTCCTCGTTGATTTCGAAAAACAGCGCGATGTGGGATCCGGTCAGACGGTGGCAACCATGCCAACGGACTTGCAGCGCGCCGGTGACTTCTCGCAAACCATGACCTTCGACGAGAACGGCAACCTGGCGCCGGTAATCATTTACGACCCCAACACCATCGACGCCAATGGCAACCGCCAGCCATTCGCCAACAACAAGATACCTCTGTCGCGATTCGATCCAGTGGCCAAGAATCTGCTCGCCTATTTCCCCGAGCCGAACGTGCCAGGGGAGGCGGGCACCAATTACAACAACTTCCGCAGGAATGTGCAGTCGAGCCTCTCCGCGTATCAGTTCGATATCCGCGCGGACCATCAATTCAACGACAACAATCGCATCGGTATGCGGTACAGCCGGGCACACGCTGACAATCCGACCTCCGCTACTTTTGTGGATGATTCTTATCTGTATAAGACCGATGTGCACAATGCCGTCATGGACTACAACTGGACCATCAACCCCCGTCTCCTGTACACAGGCCGCATCGGGTTGGACCTTCCCATCGCGCCGGGAATCACGCACTACCCCGACCTGACGAGCGTTGGGTTCCCGAGCATTCTCGAGGGCAACGGGCTGACGCGCATGCCGATGATCGAGTTTGACACAGGGATCTACGGCAATCTGTTCGACCAATGTTGCGTGGATACGCACTTCGCCCACACGCTGATCACTTACTCGTCGGCGCTGTCCTGGGTGAAAGGCGCTCACTCGCTCAAGTTTGGGGGCGAGCAGCGTATTTTCTTGAACAGCTTCTGGCAGCCAGACAATCCCACGGGGCTCTTCGCTTTCGGACCGGATACGACCAATCAACAGCCCGGCAATGGCGTCGTGACCGAGGGCGATGATTTCGCGAGCCTGCTGCTCGGCTACGGAGACAACACCACCGGTCCCTTGAATCTCAAGCCGCCGGTTGCCGACAAGGCTAAGGAAACCGGGTTCTATGTTCAGGACGACTGGAAGGTGAACGCCAAGCTGACGTTGAACGTCGGACTGCGATACGAATGGAGCACGTCTTAC
>Ga0335077_10008376_pt1 | contig 12826 bp, 10 predicted proteins | sample Lox_Sample_31_FD_207151 | JGI IMG/M metagenome (GOLD analysis project Ga0335077, IMG submission 207151) | Soil microbial communities from Loxahatchee National Wildlife Refuge, Florida, United States - Lox_Sample_3.1 | ecosystem: Environmental > Terrestrial > Soil > Wetlands | place: USA... | reverse complement strand
GCCGGCATTGATTTTTAGTGCCAAACTTTTTCTTTGGAGGTAGAGCGCCGGCGAGTGCCAACCGGAGAGGAGCGCGCCGCCAACTTGCTCCTGCTCTTCTGTGCGTGCGTCTCGCTCGCGGAAGCGTTCAATCGACGAAGTTGCAGCCGCTCGCACAAATGCACGCCATACGCATTCTGTGCGACGAATCCAGCTCCGAGGTGATTGAGCCAATGCAGAGCTTTCTCCCCCAGCGGATCGACGTAGTGCACGTGCTCTATATCGATCACGGGCTTCGTTCGGGGGCTAAGCTCGCGCGTGATCCAGACCAGTTCCTGGACCCAATCACCTGCCAGCCGGCCCTCAAGCACGTACATCGGATGATTTTTGCAATTTGAGATTGTGATACGTAGCATGACTGCCTCCGGCAGCTAACGGCCATTCTGTTGAGGTTTCTGCAGAGGTTTGCAGCGTTTCTGTGCTTCCCCCGTCGCGTCAGGCCCTCTCTTCAATGTCGCGACCTGCAAATGACTCTCCGTCACGAATCGGCGGTCGAAGAAGATTCCCGTTGATGACTGTGTGGGCTGTTGCTTGCGAACGGCACGGGAGTTTCTGCTGATACTGATTCAGGAAATAGTGCATGGTTTCCACCCGGATACGGATCGAGGCCAGGGGACGATTCTCGTCCAGATCGCGGAATGAGAAGTGCGGTTTACCCGAACGCTCAATGATTTCCTCGATCGTTCTGCTGATAAACGCATCGTGTCCGCATTTGAAATTCGACAGCTCAACAGAAACCAGGTTGGGGTGGCGGGCGACGAACTTGGCTGCCCACAACTTGTGATTCGAACTGGCCGAGAACGATTGCTTCCATACATCCGAGATGTCCAGGGCGCTGCGAATGAGGGCTTTCGAGAGCTGGCCGTGGAATAGCCTCTCGAGCAAATCCCGGTCGAGAGGGAGCAGGCTCTGCGAGAACACGGCATATCCGTGCTTCTGCAACTCGTGAAGAATGCCCTGGTTCAGACCGGGATCGTGATGATACGGACGCCCCAGCATCACCAGCCCGACTCTGCCGTTCCGCTCAAGATCATCGAGTGTCCCCCGGGCCTGCCGACGCAGGTTAGTTTCAAACTCCTCGAAATGGTCAAAAGCAATATCGACTGCGCGGGAGTTCTCCTCCCAATCGAGCGCGAGAATCTTGTTCCAGCAGGAGAACATCTGGTATTTGAAGAGGTCGCGATCGTTGAGATCGACCACGGGGTTGAGGTACCTAACCTTCCTCTGCTCAAACCAGTCCACCGTGCGCGAAAACGCGGCCTTCACCGCTTCAGGAGTGGCCGAACCGGAAGGACATGCATAGGAGCCGCTGCACTGTTTCAGCGGCGAAGTGAGCGCACCGAACATGGGGAAGAAGATCGCATCCAGCGGCTCCCTCTCGCAGTGCTGCAGCAGTTCGAATACATGAGCAACGGCGACCTTGCTCGGATAGCAGGGATCGATGGCGGAGAACCCCGCCGCCTTTTGGTATTTCTCCGGACTCGAAAAATGCGAGTAGAGCAAGTGCCCGGGACGGACGCCGAGACTCTCAAAGTACGCGGAAAAGAGTGGGGCGTACGTGAACATGTTGAGAGCTCTTGGGATCCCGATACGGATTCCTTCCCGAGTGCGGGATTTGTGTGCCGACCGTGCGCCGAAGAACAAGCCAGTCCTGCTGCGGGGGATCGCGGTAGCCAGGGGAGGATGCCTGGGCCGCCATGCCTCTTCCGCCGCGATATGAACATAGTTGGGAGAATCGTCGCGCAGGCGGTTCCAACCGGCATTGATCTTGCGTACCTCTTCGGCGGATTCGGCTTCACCCCGCTCACAACTTGCGATCACGACGTGCTTCGCAGGTTCTGCTGATTGTTCCGGGCGCAATTCGACGAAGGTCCGCAGGCAGCGGTTGGTGCAATACCGGCAGCGGGTGGATTCGTCGCGCCTGATGGAGTATTCAATCGTATCGAGGGATGCAAATCCGGGAAACGCAGTACGATGCGTCGTTTTGTGACGTTCCATCACTTCCAGGGCCGCGCCGATCGCTCCCGCCTCGCAGCAGTTCGGATGGACTTCTACTTCCGGAACGCCATCCCCGTGGAAATGCTCTCTAATGAAGTCCAATTCGGCTTTGACCACCGCGAGATTGCGTTGCGTTCCGCCCTGGAGCACGAAGCGCCTGCCAAGCCCGGCCACGTTTGAAACTCCGGCGACGTACAGGAAGACATTCTTGGGAAGGACGGTCGCCAAACCCGCGAGGATTTCTTCCGGCCTCCAGCCCAGGCGCTGAAAGTTCACAACGTCTGATTGCAGGAATACCGCGCAACCGTAACTGAATTTAGGCATTCGCTTTGCCTTAAACGCCGTGCCGGCAAAGTCCTGAACGGGGATCCCGAGTGCTTCAGAGGCCGCCTGCAGAAAATATCCATTTCCGGCGGAGCATTGCGTATTCAGCTTGAAATCCTTTACGGTCCCGTTCTGCAGCACGATAATCTTGATATCCTGCCCGCCGACATCGATGATTGCGTCTACGTCGGGAAACAAGCGCAGAGACGATTTGGCGTGCGCGACTGTCTCAACCAACGCCACGTCCGCCGAGAGGACCTTCTTCAGCAAGTCCTTCGAGTACCCGGTGGTTCCCAGCCCGAGGACCCTCACCGGTTTCCCCGAGAGTTCGAGTTGCCCGCGCAAATCGCGGAGAACCGTCAGGGCATCGGTGATCGGATCTGACTGCGAAAGGCGGTAGGAACTGCAAACGACGTCTCCGCCGGGAGTAACCGCCACGGCCTTGGTGGATGTGGAGCCGCCATCCAACCCGATAAACACTTCACCTGCATGTCTGGCAATGCGCGGTCCTGATGAGTTGCCGGCGTACTGCGCATGAAACGTGTTGAACTCCGCGGCATCCGTACATAATCCCCGCCGAAAAGCGACCAGGTCGGGACAGCGGTCACTCTCGTGAATAAAGATTTCGAGCGCCCTGGTTCCGCGGTACTGCAATCCGGACTCCGGCTCGGAAGCGCCGAATTCGATCGCTCCCATGGCTGCGAAATACTCGGCCATGGGAGGAACCCTCACCAACATCTCGGGGCTGGCTCTGTCCGGCAAAGGGATATTCTTGCGTTTCCAGTAATCGAGTAATCCCTTCCGCCACGCGTTCTGTAATCCCGGCAAAAAAGCGTTGGGTCCGCCGAGCAGGAATACAGTCGGCAGCAGGGTGTTGCCCCTGGTGAGAACGGAAAGGTTCTGCAAGACGATGGCATGGAAGAGAGAAGCGATCAGGTCGCGGTTGGGCACGCCATGTTTTTGCAGGCCCGTGATGTCGGTTTCCGCAAACACTCCGCACTTGCCGGCGATGGGATAGATCTGGGCATCGTCATAGGTTTGGGTGCAAAGGTCTTCACCCGACACGTGCAGCTTGGCCGCGATCTTCTCGATGACGACGCCGGTACCACCCGCGCATTTATCGTTCATCGTGGCAATCCTCTTGCGCGTGCCTTCGATCCCGTTCTCGTGGAACAGGATCATCTTGGCGTCCTGGCCCCCAAGCTCAATGACGGAGCGCACTTGGGGATAGGATTTCTCCACGGCAAGGCTAACCGCGGCTACTTCCTGAACGAACCGCCCGCTGAGCATGTGAGCCAGTTGCTGGCCTCCGCTCCCGGTCATGAAAAGGCGCATGGCGCCGTCCGCCATGCCAAGCTCGACTTTCGCTCGATGCAGCACATCCAGCACGGCCTCAGCCTGCCGGCCTTCGTGGCGCCGGTAATCGCAAAACAGCGGCTCGTCCCCAGGCTTCGCGCACACCACGGCTTTAACGGTCGTCGAGCCTGCGTCGATCCCGACCAGGAATCTCGGGACCTCTTCGCGCGGCCCGGATTCAGTCATCCGGCTCTGGCTCGCCAGGGACTGCGATTGTGTGGCCCGTCTGCGCATGGGCTAGTCCATGTTCCCGCGCACGCCTTGGAAGCCGTGCAACGCCTGCTTGAAGAGCCAGCGGATCACGCGCGTGTCGTTGTAGCAGAACGCAAGGATATGATTGAGGGTCGAGAAGCAGTTCTTCTCGCAATCGCACTTCATCTTCTGGAGCTGATCGGGGTCCATCTTGGGTGCTTCGATCGTCCCCCAGTCATGATTCGCGGAATACATGGGGAAGCAGGGCGCCAGGGTTCCATCGGTGCGGATAACGATGCTGTTGTGGCCGGCGCGGCAGCCCCACTGCTCCAGTTCCTTGTTGATGAACTTCTTCATCTCCGCGAGTCGCTGCACGGAGTTCACCATCTGCCATCCGGCATTCTGCTTCTCGATCAGCCAGTCGACCAGTTCGCCGATGGGCGCGTGATCCTCGGGACGGATGAATACCGGACTGTCTTCCAGGTGTCTGAAGTGTTCGTGCTCCATCATGGGCGATTCGCAGATGTGATAGTCGGTAGCGATGCCGTTGTCGTGCGCCAGTTGCGTCAGCATGCGCACGTCTTCCAGGTTGTTGCGACAGATGTTGATGTTCAAAAACACCGAGTAGCCATACTTGTACTGCTTGCGAACCAGGTAATCGAAATAGCTGCGGATGGGAACCATCGCCTTGGGCAGGCCCGGTTTGACGTCCCACGCGTCGACCGCAAGGTTCACCGTCGCCACGCCCGCATCGGCCATGCGATCGATCACATCCGGCTTCATCAGGCGGCCGTTCGTCGGCAGATAGACCCAGAAGCCTTTCTGCGCGGCGTAATAGACCACCTTGTGCGCGAATTGCGGGCGCAGCAGCACTTCGCCGCCCATCAGCGCGAGCACGCGGCAGCTGGTCGAATGCAGCCAGTCGATGGATCGCTTGGCAACTTCTTCCGTCATGCCGCTGACGCGGTTGTCAAATGCCCAGCAGTATTTGCACGCGAGGTTGCATTTCCACTCGTTGAAGAGATACGCGATGATGGGGTGGAATTCTCCCGGGAGCAGGCGGGACCGGAAGTAGGGAAACATCCACCCCTTCATCGCGTGGAAGATCTGCGGGACTGTCCAATGGCGCTTGCCGTCTTCCGGGAAGTAGTCCTCGTCCGGAGCCCACAGAAGATCGGGATGTTGAGGATACGCCGGTGTGGGAAGGCCTTCGGCAACCCCGTTCGGCGGAGGTGGCAGGGCCGACCGCTCGCCCTGCATCAGCTCATCATTCAGGGTCGAATCCAGCCGGTAGGAGGAAACGGTAGCTAAGTTGGTTCTGGGTAGATCGCTCATGATCTTCAGTCTCCTGTGGAACGAATTTGATTGAGTGCGGCTGAACCGGCTGTCTGCTTGCCATACCCACAGGAACTCGCATGGCCCGGCACAGACCAGGACATGATGCGGTCGGCGTATAGCAGGAAGTTCGCGGCAGTCGAAGTCACTCCTGAATGTCGGGGTATCGAGTGGAGCGGGCGGCGCAACTCTGGGTGCATTGCGACAAACGAACGGATCTCGTCGAGCGGGTGGCGCACGGCCTGAAGTACGCGCTCAAACTCAGCGGTGGCTCTGGCCTTCGCCTGGGAAAGGGCCATCTGAACGCGGCTGTAGGCGTGGATCTCTCCATCTCCGGAGGTCTCGATGGGGAGAAAAGTCACTTCGGGAAACCGCTCGACGAGCGATGCCTGCACGGCATCGGATTGCACTGAAGGGAGGCACCCGAACGGCTTCAGAGCCAGCACGAGGTGGCAGGACTTGCGCCGCGTGTAGTAGAGCGTCTTGGCCACCTCGAGGTGTCCCTCGCCGCCGCGCAGGAAAGTGTTATAGTGCGGGCGAGCGAGTTCGGCCAGTTCGGCCTGGGGCGCCGGCCGCACGTCCGGTATACCCAGCAGCACGGCCAGACGGTGGAAGTGGTGAAGATACATCCTTGATCCGATCGAGAACCCCAGCCGCTGGCCGAAGCAGGACATGCGCGCCAGGAGAGCTTTCTTCGGCGCAGTCCATCTGGCCGTATGAGCATGGAGCTTGCGCCGAAACTCCACACCCTCCTTTTTCTGGTTTAACAGGTATAAAACCCAGTTGCTGATCGGCTCGATGGATACCTCCGCGCCCTCGCTTTCCAGGAACTCGAGCATCTGGAAGTTGCCGTCGCTCTCGGTCATTTGCGCCCAGAATTCCCCGATTACCTTCACCACCGGCTTTACCTGCAGCCAGTCCACTTCCACTTTGTGCAGTTCTTTCGCAGCTCGGGGAAGAACAGTTGTGAGCGCATCTCCGTACAGATGGGACCAGACCTTTCCCATCGTGTTGGGTACGCGGTAGTACTTCGAGTCCTTTTGGGGAAGCAGAAAAGAAGGAACCAGGTCTTTCAGTTCAAAGCCGCTGCCGCTTCTGAAGTGCTCCGCGATGGTGTCTGCAGCCCGTGCGACAGCCCGAACGGTAGCGCCCGCCTGCATCTCGTACGGCTTCAGGCGGCGTTGCACGGCGTTGAGCAAATCGCCCAGAATGAACGTGTGCAGAGCGTTCATCCCGAAATCGACGGAGAAGTGCAAACCGGAATGCCCGGTGGACGCTTTGATCCCATGATCCTGGGAAAACGAGAGGACGCGGAAGCCGTCATATCCGGCCGCGCGTAGCGCGATGCGAAACTCGTTCTCGTACATGCCAAAGCGGCAGGGCCCGCCACATGCCGCGGTGAAATAGACATACCGCTTCACGATGTCTGAGCGAGTCAGTCCGCCCGCCTCGAGTTTGCGCAGAAATCGGATGAGATTGCCCGCGGTGAAGTACACCGGATTGCAAAGACCGCTCGCACAAAACTCTTTTCCGAGTTCATGGGCTGCGCGATCGGTTTCCGGAAGGGCCTGGCAACGATAGCCGGCGCCTCCAAGAAGTCCCTCAATCAGCCGCTCATGCTTCCACGTAAGCCCGCCAAACAGAATGGTGACTTCGCCGCGTTCCTCTTCGAGGAAGGGAAGCTCATGGGGGCGCAAGCGTGAATCAGGGTCGACTTCCAGCGAGTTGAGGAGCGGCTCCGGGCAGCGATGTTGGCCGTGGCTGAAGTCACAGTGGGCTCCCGGCTGGCAACTCGCATTGTCGATGGTGTGGAGCCAAGGTCTACTCATATTTCAGCGCCTCAAGGAGCCAGATAAGAGCAAGCGGCTGGGGTGAGCCCTCAATGACCATGCGACCGACTATCTCCGCGGGGAGACTTGTCACAGCCGACTCATTCCGCCTTGCCCTTACAGAGTGCACACCAAGAGCCATCGCCGGTTCCAGTTCACATTGTTGAAGTTAAAGAGGATGTCGCTCGCGACGAGACCGGGTGATGATCATCGGCTGCCGCCAGTGCGGCATTTGCCGCCGTCGCGGCAGGTCGACGCAATTCTCAGGGAGCGGCGGACCCGTCAGAATCAGATCTGCTCCCGCTTCCTGCCCATGTCTCTATCTTCCACCTGCACGCAAGCGGATGAGATGGATGCCGCGTCGCGAACCAGATGCACGACAACATGGATCGTCTGCCGGTTTCTGCAGGAATGGCTCGTATCATGATCGTTTTCTCCCTGTGCACGGGAGTGGCCGGTGCAGCCGCTCCGACTCTCGAGGCACATACCGGGAGGGTTTGGGCGAAGTTGCCGTGCTTGGTGAGGCTTCCCATCCTGAGAGCGAAGGCCCGGCGCAATCCGCTTGCTCGGTGATGCTCGTTTCCGCAGCCACTGTTAAGTCGCTCTTGTCGGCGGCCCTTTGCGTTCCCATATTGACCAATGTCATCAGGAAGTGGCTGATCAGCTTATGCGCACACGTTTCTCCACAGAGATGCTTCGTTCCAGTGGCCAGGAGGTGTACAGAGTTCCATCCACTGATGCGCAACTCTCCGGATTCCTCGCGGACGACAAACCAATGATTCGTCTGACGCTTCTGCGATCCGCAGACATCGCAGGTTATGACTTGCTGGATCACTGTCGCTCCCTTCCGTAGTGCGAAGCCGAACAGCCAATGCGAATGGCCTCGCCATGGCGATCCCGCTTGGTGCTATATGCACCTGAGACCGTTGTGGCAAACGCTCGATTGTTATGCATGCGAATTGCCATTCGCCAAGGAAGAGCTAATCTCATTGCAATGAGAACGATCGGGAGCACGAAACGAAATGGAGCGGAGGCTCGCGCCTAACGCTATGAGGGCAATTGCCGCTATTGCGGCGGGCGCTTCCGCCCTCCTCCGCTCTTCCACACCTTGCTTCTCATTCAGAACAAACAGGCTTAGGCCGTAGGTCGCAGATGGCCATTCACGTGCCACACAAGGATTGTGTTGACGACCACGACTCCAGCTGCATAAGCCATCTAAGGGAGAATCGTGAGTTCTACCACTGAAGGTGTTACATGCTTGAGCGATTGAGACGACTTCTCACCACAGACACGCGGAAGCTGAGAGGATCTCGCTTCGTCTGGGTAGCGGCTGCGATGATTACTGTGCTTTCCCGGGTCGCGGTCTCTCAGTCAGTCCCCATGCCGCGCGCTGGGGACCCTTGGAGGGATCAACCATCGATCGAATCGATCTGCAGCGTCCAGACGCAGGATTCTGCCAAAGCTGCATTGCAGCTGGTTTGCAAAAAAGAACCGCCTGCGTACGGAGTGTCCTTACCTTCTCAAACAATTGTGATCGGATTTGTTGGAGGCTTCGCCAGCCCGCACGATGTGAAACACCCTGAGGTTCTGTTCGCGGCACTTCTCCGTCAACACTATGCTCCCAGACTTCATGCACAGGTTTTTTCAAATCACGACCGAAATGGCGCTCTCCGCTATGTCTTTGGGCTTCTGGATACAAATCATGACGGCGTTCTCTCGGAAGAGGAGAAGAAGGGTGCGCGAATCATCATCTACGGTCATAGCTGGGGGGGGTCGGAAACAGTTGCATTTGCAAGGACGTTGCAGCATTACTCCATACCTGTGCTCCTGACGGTGCAGTTGGATACTGTGACGAAATGGGGTCAACAACCATCGCGGATCCCGTCCAACGTGGAAAGCGCGATCAACTTCTTTCAATCGGAAGGATTCCTCCGCGGACAGTCAGAGATATTCGCGGCAGATGAGTCGCAAACTGAGATTATCGGGAACTTTCGGTTCAGATACGTCGATAAACCCATCAATTGCGACAATTATCCGTGGCTCGCACGCACCTTCAATAAACCTCACCATGAGGTCGAAAATGACCCCGCTGTATGGAATCAGATTGCTTCTCTGATCGACTCGAAGATAACGCGCAGCCGCAGTGCCGACAATCTTCCAGGAAACGTCGCCACGAAGAACAACGAACCTGTTTCGCCAGCTTCGGGGGAGCAGGGATCGGGGAATTCCATATCACTTGCAGCGCCGGGCCGTTAGCCCATGCCGGCAAGCTCTGTGAAAAGGCGGAGTGCGCCTCGTACGCATCAAACCAATACTGATTGTGCCGTTTCCTTGGACTCAAGGTGTAGATCGAACCGATCCAGGACTCTGACTTTGGTTCAGACGGCGAAGTAGTCGACCAAAGGATCGCGCATGTTACAAATTCTTCAGACTGCGACGGAGTTTGTTCCGCGCTCGCAACAGGCGTGACTTCGCAGCGGCCACTGTGATGCCGATTGCCTTCGCTGCATCCACTAGCGTGAGCTCGTCCTGGTGATGGAACTCCACCAGCACGCGGAAACCCTGAGGAAGCTTGTTCACTGCATGGTGTAGCCTGTGGCTTGCTTGCCTCTTTGCGTAGTGTTGCTCGGGATTGGGGTTCGGGTCAGACACTTGCAAGATCTCGACCTCCTTCCCCTCTGCTGTAATGAATCCGAATCCGGTTTCGGGCCGGTTTCTTCTTTTTCGCAGCAGCATCAACGAATTGTTTGTTGCGATGGTCATGATCCAGGTCCGAAAGCTGCATTGAGCCCGAAATCCCGCCAGATGACTGAACGCGCGAACCAGGGTGTCCTGAAGCACGTCCTCTGCGTCTTCACGGTTGCGAACGATCCTGGTTATCCTTCGCTTCAGCATTGGACTGTGGCGGCGGCACAACTCCACGAATGCGTGCTGATCGCCGCTTTTGGCTGCTGACATGAGGTCTACTTCGCAGGCCGCCTCGTAACAGAGGCGTGAATCATCGCCCTCGCCTGATTTCCGGATGACCGGAGCGTCCGCGACATTCGCATCGACCCAAGGAGCGGAATCATTCAACTGGGCTGAACCCGATTCCAGAATTCGAACTTCTGTTCCGAAGCTCATCGCAGCAGTGCTCATGTGTCCCTCGAATTCTCTTTGCGGCGGCGGACAAGCGATTTATCACTTGCCTGCCAAAAGCGGTTGAAGTCGTTCAAGCTCTTTTTTTGCAAGCGCCGCATAGTCGCCGGCGCGATCGCGCGCGACAGCCTCGGCCAGGTGTTCTCGTGCAGTGTTCAAATCACGCATGTGAATGTAGACCATGGCTCGCAAGTAGGACACGCCGGATTTCTTTTCTGCGTCCGTACCCGCAATTCGCTCCGCATTGTCTGCCTGCTTGAGGGCAGCTCCGGAGTCTCCGAGTTCCAGCTGAGCCCATGCTTTCGCAAAATGTACGAACCAGGCGCCGGGCAACAGTCCTTCCGCACGGTCAAGCAGGGGGAGAGCTGGCTGGAATCGTCCCTGTTGAATCAAGACCACCGCCATTCCCACATATGCCCCGCCCAGCGCGGGGTCGTCGTCGATCGCTTGCTGGAACAGGTTTGCCGCACCTGCGTAGTTTTTCACCTCTAAATCGATGGCTCCCTGCATGACCTTCGCAACCGCGAAACGTGAATCGATGTCGAGTGCGAGTGCGATCTCCTTCTGTGCCAAATCGAGGTTTCCCTTGATGATCTCTTTGCGCGCTCGGGTAATGGCTCGTTTAGCTTTACTCGGGGCAAGTAACTGGTTCCTCGAGACCGTCTGCGGTCCCGGTGATCCTCGATCTACCAATTGCGCCGGATCGATTTGGGCAAATGACAAGCCGGCCGAGAAGATCAGGAGCAAGGCTCCCAACGGCAAAAGAGCTCTCGTCGTCCGCACACCCTTTGTGTGGTTACGTGTCACCAGCGGACAGGCTGTTTTGACTGGCCTCATAGATACACCTTGCCTGGCGGTTTATTTGTATTCAGATCGGAGTTCATCGTGCCCGGAGGAACTCGCCCTGGCACGCGCCGGCTAGCAGCCGTAGTCGGCGCGACAGATATTCAATCTGCGCATCTTGGTTTGCAGCGTCGTGCGCTTTAATCCCAGCCGCTCGGCGGCCCCGCCCCTGCCCGAAACGCGCCCCGACGCTTCCTTCAAAGCCGTGATGATGGCGTTGGATTCAGCCTCATGGAAAGTAGATGGAGTGGTAACACCTATCTCAGGGGAAGCGGCCAGCTCCGCCGTGGGAACCTCCAACTCGTCGCCGCGCGTAAGGATGACAGCGCGTTCGATAAAGTTTGCCAATTCCCGTATGTTTCCCGGCCAGGAATTCCGGGTGAGAAGTTCCATTGCGTCGTCAGGAATGGACTTGATCAGTTTGCCCATCTGCCTGGATGTTTTCGAGACGAAGTAATTTACCAGGAGGGGTATATCTTCGCGCCGTTCGCGAAGCGGCGGAATCTCGATGGGAAAGACGTTCAGCCGGTAAAAGAGGTCCTCGCGAAAGCTTCCTTTCCGCACCATCTCGCGGAGGCTTTGGTGAGTGGCGGCGATCATGCGCACATCTACTTGAATGGTCCTGGTACTTCCCAGGCGTTCAAACTCCCGCTCCTGCACTGCGCGCAACAACTTTGGTTGCAGCTCCAGGCCGATGTCGCCGATCTCATCGAGAAACAGCGTACCTCCGTCCGCCAACTCCAATCTACCCTTCTTTTGCATCAGGGCTCCCGTGAACGCACCCTTCTCGTGCCCGAAGACATCGCTCTCCAGCAGCCCCGAGGGAACGGCAGCGCAGTTCATGCAGACGAAGCTGCGGTGGCTCCGACGGCTGAGCTTGTGAATGGCGCGCGCAACCAGTTCCTTCCCCGTTCCCGTCTCACCGTGCAGGAGGACCGTGGCATTGGTGGGAGCCACGATGGCCACCTGTTCGAGCACTTCCAGCAATGCAGGGCTCTTACCAACGATATCCTCAAACCCGTAATCAGAACTGTCGTCCGACGCTGGGTCGAACTGATCGTCTTCGAAGTCAATCGGCTTTGGGAAGCGCGTTCTCATGAAACCTCCGGGGTTTGTGTAAGCAACGGTCGCCATAAGTTCCTCCGTCTGGCTATGTAAGCCACTCAAATTCACACCGTCCTGCTCTTTCCGACTATTTCCTTTCGGCTGCTCGGCCGACTTTGAAGCTCGCCTCCATAGCGCCGGTATCATCAATGCAGAGAACGCCGCGTGCATGGTCAATGAAGAGGTTGAATCGTGAGAGGAAGTCCTCGCCAAGCAGGCCACGGATCGCGAACCGTGCGCTCTGGAGCTTATTCATGTCGTAAACCAACACTCGCTGGTTGATCGAAGCATGTTTTCCGAGTTTGAGCATTTCGAGTTGCGCAAACTTTATTTGCCCCTGAAGACTGATCCCCGCCACAATGGCGTTTCCGGATGTAGGTAAACCGAGCTCTGCGGCAAGTGAGCGATCGATTACCGTCATCTGGGTTCCGGTATCGAGCAGAAAATCATACGGGCCGGCGCCGTTGATCGATACCTGCACGACCATCTGGTGCTGCCGAGAGTTATGAAACGCAACCGGTTTGATATTCGCCGGGCAGGGTGTCTGTGCCTGAAGGCCTGCGGTGAGGAGCACTGCGAAAAAGCAAACTGCAGATTTGTTCATCATGAACCCCGGAATTAAGCTGCTCTTGTCTCTTCCTAGGACATTCATGGGTAGCTCTACGGTC
>Ga0335077_10008374_pt1 | contig 12827 bp, 13 predicted proteins | sample Lox_Sample_31_FD_207151 | JGI IMG/M metagenome (GOLD analysis project Ga0335077, IMG submission 207151) | Soil microbial communities from Loxahatchee National Wildlife Refuge, Florida, United States - Lox_Sample_3.1 | ecosystem: Environmental > Terrestrial > Soil > Wetlands | place: USA... | reverse complement strand
GATCGCGGCCGCCATGCAGCCGCTGCAGGCACTGCACCAGGAATACGATGTCGCGGATGCCGCCGCGCGTGAGCTAGATATCCAAGCCGGACTCGCCGCGCTTGGCGGCTAGCTTCTCATGAATGCGGGCGCGGGTTTCCGAGACCGCCTCGACGGCGCGGAAATCGAGAGTGGTGGAGTAAATAAGCGGCTCGACATCATCCAGAAGCGCGCAGCCCGGCTCAGGCTCGCCGGCTGAAATGCGGGCCTTGATGAGCATCTGCAATTCCCAGTCGCGGCCGCGCTGTTTGTAGTAACTGCGGGCGCCGTCGAGCGAAATGCAGACTTCGCCATATCGGCCGTCGGGACGGAGCCGGAGATCGACACGATAGCATTGGCCTTCCGCCGTGTAAGTGGAGAGCAGCTCGGTGTACTGGTTGGCGACTTTCTTGAAAAATTCCTTGTTGGTCACCGGCTCGGCGCCATCGGTGTGGCCGTTGGCGGAGTAGACGAACATCAGATCGATATCGGAACTGTAGTTCAGCTCATTGCCGCCGAGCTTGCCCAGAGAGATTACAGAGAAGCCGCACTCGCTGCCGTCTTCGAGCCGTGGTGCGCCGTGGCGGGCAACCAGTTCCGCGCGGATACGGCGGTAGGTGAGATCGAGGATGGCGTCGGCGAGATGGGAAAGTTCCGCGGTGACGTCGGAAAGCGAGGCCAGGCCGAGCACGTCACGCAGAACGATGCGCAACAACTGCTGGCGGCGAAAGCGCGCGAGATCGAGAGCCGACGGAACGCCTTGGGGCGCGGCGAAAGCGGCCAACCGGTGCTCGTACTCATCGGGAGGGAGGACGCGGTGCAGATCGCCGGAAGTGGTGAGATCGAGGAGCCACTCGGGGTGGCGCAAGACTTCCTCCGAAAGAAAGTTGCTATAGGAGAAGACGGTAATAAGATAGCCGAGGGCGTTGGACGCGACGGTGAAACGGCTGAACCACGTGGGGTTCTCTTTGCACAAGCGCTCGAGGTAATGCACGGCCTGGTCGGGGTCCGGAACCGAGGCGACCAAGGCCTGGATGCGCGCGGAAGTGGATTCGGGAAGATCGTTGACAACGTCGGAAATCTGGATACGCGCCCGCTGCGGATTGCGAAACTCGATCTCGTCGAGGAGACGCGGCATGTTACAGAAGCCAGGTTAAGAGCCGGCTTGGGTTCCCAGGGGCGATTATAGCGAAAAGGTTTTAGGTGCCAGGTGCCAGGTTTTAGGGAAGATTCCAGGCAGTGGCGGCCGGCCGCTCAGCACAAGCCGGCCGACCGACAAATCCTAAATCCCAAATCCCGCCGTTCTTAGATGTCGTAATACAGCGCGAACTCGTACGGGTGCGGGCGCAGGCGGATGGCATCCGCTTCGTTCTTGCGCTTGTAATCGATGAAGGTTTCGATCAACTCCTCGGTAAAGACATCGCCCTTGGTCATGAAGGCATGGTCGTCTTCGAGGCAGTCGAGGGCTTCTTCGAGCGAAGCCGGCATCGAGGGAACGCTCTTCATCTCTTCCGGCGACAGATCGTAGATGTCCTTGTCGAGCGGCTCGCCGGGCTCGAGTTTGTTGAGCACGCCGTCGAGGCCCGCCATGAGCATGGCGGAAAACGCGAGATACGGATTCGCCGCGGGATCGGGCGGACGGAACTCCACGCGCTTCGCCTTGGGGCTGGCCGAATACATGGGAATGCGGCAAGCGGCCGAACGGTTGCGGCGCGAGTAAGCCAGATTCACGGGCGCTTCGTAACCCGGCACCAGGCGCTTGTAGCTGTTGGTCGTGGGAGCGATGATCGCCGAGAGCGCGCGGGCATGCTTCAGCAGGCCGCCGATGTAGTTGAGCGCGAGTTGGCTCAGCCCGGCGTAACAATCGCCGGCGAACAACGGCTTGCCGCCCTTCCAGATGCTCTGGTGCGTGTGCATGCCGCTGCCGTTATCCGCGAAGAGCGGCTTGGGCATGAAGGTCACTGTCTTGCCGTACTGGTTGGCGACGTTGCGGATGATGTACTTGTAGAGCATCATGTTGTCGGCCGACTTCACCAGCGTGTCGAAGCGCTGATCGATTTCGCACTGGCCGCCGGTGGCGACTTCGTGGTGGTGGCACTCGATGACCATGCCGCACTTTTCCATGGTCTGCACCATTTCGCTGCGCAGATCCTGGTAGTGATCGGTCGGCGGCACCGGGAAGTAGCCTTCCTTATAGCGGGGCCGGTAGCCGAGATTGTTCTCTTTGCGGCCGGAGTTCCAGCGGCCTTCTTCGGCATCGATGAAATAGAAGCCGGAGTGCTGATTCTGATCGAAGCGGACGTTATCGAAAATGAAAAACTCGGCTTCTGCGCCGAAGTAGGCGGTGTCGCCGACGCCGCTGTTCTTCAGGTACAACTCGGCCTTCTTGGAAATCCAGCGCGGGTCGCGTTCATAGTGCTGCTTGGTAATGGGATCGATGACGTCGCCATACATCACGAGCGTGGGCGTTTCGGCAAACGGATCCATGAAAGCGGTCTTGGGATCGGGAATGAGCAGCATGTCGCTTTCGTGGATCGCTGCCCAACCGCGGATGCTGGATCCGTCCATTCCGAAACCATCTTCAAAAGAGCCGAGGCTCAGTTCAGTCAAGGGGTAGGAAACGTGGTGCTGCAGGCTCGGAATATCCGTAAAACGAAGATCGAGCTGCTTGGCATCGTTCTTCTTCGCAAAATCCAACACTTCTTGTGGACTCATCCATCCTCCAAATGGTGGGAACGTTGTACGCAGGAGTAACGAGAATTAAACCTGGAACTAAACAAGGTACCGCTTCGCCGGTGGGCAGTCAACTTAGAAAACGGTGATGGGGCGGATAAACAGGGCTTATAGCGGCTCGGTGATCTCGGAGGACAATTGAACAGGCAGGAATGCCTGTCCTACCAATCGGCTACGGAGCCGTCGTGATGAAACGCGGGCATGGTGACTTCGGGCGCGAACGGATGGCCGGCGGCTTCTTTTTCGTTGATCTCGATGCCCAGGCCGGGCGCGGTGGGTGTGCGCGCGAGACCTTTTTCCAGGATCAGCGGCTTAGTGACGATGTCGTTGCGCCAGGGGACGTCGTTGCGAACGTGCTCCTGAATCACGTAATTCGGCGTGGCGAAGCCGACGTGCAATGAAGCCGCGGTGCCCACGGGGCCGGTGGGATTGTGGCAGGCGACGGAGACCAGGTACGGCTCGGCCATAGCCGCGATGCGGCGCGCTTCGCTGATACCGCCGCAGTGTGAGACATCCGGCTGGATCACGGCACACGCGCCTTTCTCAAGCAATTCGCGAAACTGCCAGCGGCCGGCCAACCGCTCCCCGGTGGCGATGGGAAACGGCAGCGCTCGAGCCACTTCGACGAGCCCCGCGACATGCTCGTGCCAGCAGGGCTCCTCGTACCAGTAGAGGTTGTAGTCGGCAACCATCCTCCCGAACTGGATAGCTGCCGCGGGCGTGGTGCGCGCGTGCAGATCGAGCATGATATCGAGATCGTCGCCGCCGGCTTTGCGCATGGCCTCGACGGCACGCGCCGCCTGCTTGAGCGTGCGCGGATTCTCGATCGGCTCGGCAACCGGAATCGGCATAGCTTTGACGGCGGTGAAGCCCGCCTCCAGGCTTTCGTGAATACGCGCGCCGAATTCGGCGGGGTCGCTAGTCTTGTACATGCCCTCCAGGCTGCCGCCGCCCAGGTGATCGTAGAACCGCAGCGTATCGCGTACCGGCCCGCCCAGCAGTTCGCAAACCGGCCGGCCGAGCTCTTTGCCCTTTATGTCCCAGAGCGCCTGGTCGATGCCGCTAATGGCGGTCATGCCGATGATGCCGCCGCGCCAGAAATATTGGCGGTGCATGATCTGCCAGAGGTGCTCGATGCGGCGCGGATCCTGGCCGATCAGGAGAACCGAGACGTCCTCAATCGCTCCTACAACGGCCCGCGTCTTCCATTCGAGCGTAGCTTCGCCCCAACCCCACAAACCCGGTTGATCGGTCTCGACTTTGACGAAAACCCAGTTGCGCATACGGGCATTCACCACCAGGGTCGAGATGCGCACGATTTTCATGGCCGTTTCACCGCCCGTGATGGTAGCATGCGGCTGTCTCTTTACATGGCAAAGTACCTTGTAGCCGGTTCCGGCGAAGGCGTATAATGAACGAAATGGCTTCGGCCCCTGTACGCGCAAAATCTCATGAGCCCGTGGCGATACAGCAGCACGCCATGGACAATCTGCGGTTCATCCGCGAAACCATGGAGCGAGCGGGATCTTTCACCGCGGTTCCGGGAATGGGCGGCATCCTGATGGGGTTGAGCGCTCTGGGTGCAGCCGTCTGGGCGGCAAAGCAAGCCAACCTGGATGGATGGCTGGCGGTCTGGGTCGGCGAGGCTCTGGTCGCGGTGGCAATTGGCGCCGTGGCCGCGGCCCACAAAGCAAAATTGGCGAAAACGCCGCTGCTCACCGGTCCCGGTCGAAAGTTCGCCCTGGGCCTTGCGCCTTCGATTTTCGTGGCCGCCCTGCTCACCTTGGTGCTCCATCGCTCCGGGCTCTACGCGATTATCCCCGGCATCTGGCTGCTGCTCTATGGGACAGGGATTCTTTCGGCGGGCGCATTCTCGGTTCCGATCGTACCGGTGATGGGCGTGTGCTTCGTGGCGCTGGGCGCTGTGGCGCTATTCTGCCCGCTCGCGTGGTCGCACTGGTTTTTGGCTGCGGGATTCGGCGGGTTGCATGTGGTGTTCGGCGCGCTGATCGCGACACGGTATGGAGGCTGACGGGATGGCGAAGCAAAGCGCATTGCGGCAGGAACGCCGGCCGGCCACACAGTCCCTTGCGGAGGCGGCTCCCGCCAAGCTCGACCGGCTCATTCATGAACGCCTGCGCCTGGGTATCGTGAGCGCGCTCGCCGCCAACGAGTCGCTGACGTTCAATGAGCTGAAGAAGCTGCTCAAGACGACCGACGGCAACCTCAGTGTGCACGCGCGCAAGCTGGAAGACGCGCACTACATCACCTGCACCAAGTCCTTTGAGGGACGGCTACCCCGGACCGAATATCGCCTCACCGCCAGCGGACGCCGCGCGCTCGAGCGATACCTGGATCACATGGAAGCGCTGATCCAGGCGATGCGCGAGCGGTAAACCCAGGGAACCGCTCCCTCTGTCGCAGCTCGGTACTGGTCAACTATTCCGAGGTGCGGTCCGACAAAAAGGCGGGAAGGGCTAGGATGCCCCAAAACATTGCGGAATGTGACATGGATTTCGGTGCTATTCCGCACCGCATCCGAACTGCAGGTTACGACGGGGGAATTTTCGGTCGAGAGGGCTATTCAGTTTCAGAGTGCTTACTGCACAGCTTGCGCCACTCGGGAAGGCGCTCGGCTAATCGAAGCGCGGCGAGATAGTTCATGTCTATATCGGCGCGAAAGATCGAGTCGAGACCTCCATCCATTTCGTGCTGCAGGGCGTCGGCCACGTGCACGGCCCCCGCAGCCGTAAATAACGTCGAGGAGCAATCGGCGGGCTTGTGATGATACGCCACCGCATTACATACGGCGTCGGGCAGACCCCAAAGCCAGAGCAGATACGCGCCGATCTCAGCATGGTTGGCCGCGAAAACCCGTGTCTCCACCTCATGACACGGTAACTTCTCACGCCGCGCGGTGGCCAGGACACCATAGTATTCGTCCGCGTAGTTGGCGACGAGCACCAGCTTGCCGACATCATGCAGAAACCCGCCCACTAAACTACTGTCACAAGCTTTCTTCGGAAGACTCTGGGCTCGCGCGATCGCGTGCGCGACCACTCCGGTCGTCATGCTGTGCCGCTGCAATTGCGCGATGAAGGATTCCGGCACGCCCTTGCCCTGAAAAGCCGAGAAGACAGAAGTAGAGAGCGCGAGCGACCGGATGGTATCGACACCCAGATAGACGGCTGCTTCACACGGGTTTGCAATGTAACGATACAAGCCGAAAAATGCCGAGTTCGCCAGTTGCAGGATCTTAGCCGTCATGCCAACATCCTGCGCGATAATTTCCCCTAGCTCGCGGCTCGAGGTTTCCGCGTTTTCAAGTGACTCGACTAACTTCGCGTACACCGAGGGCAGGCTAGGTAGCGAAGTCATCCGCGAAACCAGCCTTCTCAATTTCGGAGAAACCAGCAGGGAACGGATGCGCAGGGCGGCGTCTAAGGTGGCGCGCAAAGTGGCGGCGTCGCACGGCTTCACCAGATACTGGTGCGCGGTGGTTGCGGAGCGAAGGGCGAGATCGTGCTCGAGATTGCCGGACAACACGATGCGGACGATACTGGGATACCGTTCGAGGACTTCGGCCAGCAGTTCGGAACCGCTCATGCCTGGCATGCGCATGTCGGTGACAATGACGTCGAATTCACTCGTTGCCAGCAGCCGTAGCGCATCCTGGCCACTGGTACAGAAAGTCATATGCCACTCAGCGGGCATGCTCTGTAACGTACGCTTCAGGCCATCCAGGACACTTTGCTCGTCATCAACAAACACCACACGCTTCACGGCAACTTCCGTGTTGCGTGTTTGCTGTTCGTCTTCCACTAAAAACATTTGTTCCATGATGTTTCGCTGAATGGGTGTGTCTTGGACCCCGCCTGTCTCTTCCGCCGCGTGCACGTCAGTGACTCTTTACGCTGTGAATAGCGCCGCGTTCAATAAGTCAATTATTACTCTAACATAAGGATACAAATGATAAAGATTCACTAATGGTCGATTAAGGAAGTTAGCAGTCGGGAATTAACGAAAGTTATGGGTCTTTAGTAAGTGATGGTACTGGCCGGGCATGCCCGGCCTCTACACACCTTGCTTCCCCGCGCCCAATGCCACCGGCTTACCGTGTGGAGTGTGCCGATAGGCATCCGCCCAAGCCTCCTTGCGTGAGGTCATCGCAGCCCGATCGCACAGGCCCTTGGCGATAGCCAAGCGCTCCAACGCCGCCAGCCAATGATGATAGTAGTGGGAACCATCGTCCGCCTCGCCACGGGTGGCCGCGGCCTTGAGCTCTTCGGCTAAAACGGCGGCCCATTCCTTCCAGGTAAAGTGGCCTTGTTCAGACAGGTTGACGGCCAGCGCGAAGGCTTGCGCCTCCCAGGGCTCGGAGAACACCGGACCGCTCTTGTCGCGCGGCAGTTGAGGCAGCGCGGCCATGCGCTCGGCTTCGGGCAGTGATTCAGGCCGGCTCAAGGTAGTCATCCCACATGTCGATGTAGACGGCATCACGCGGCGAGGCCTCGTCGCCCCACAGCTCTCGCGCGGTGAAGCGAACCGAGTACACGTGCTGGGGCTGCTCGCCCAGAGAATGCGCATGAGTATCGGGAAAGACATACGCGCCCCGGTGACGATCAACGGTCCCCAGCTTGCCGCGCGCGTAACGGGGCAGGCGCGTGTGTCCGGCTGGGTGCATGTTGCGAGCGCGCACGCGCTGGCCCGGTCGGAAGCGCGGACTCCTCTCGATCTGGCGGCTGGCCACCGACCCCGCGGCCAGCAGTGCCGGCACGTGATCCGCGGTGACGAGCGGTTTCGCCTTCTGCACCCCCGGAGCCGGATGTCCTGTATCCAGTTCCTCGCGCGAGACCAGCTCTGTCTTGGCGAGCAGCTCAACGAGCCGCACGAACCACTTCTCGTAGTAACTCATGCGCAGATAGTCGGCGGCGGGAATGAGTTCGATTTCGTGTCTGCCGGTATCGATATTCCACTTACCCGAAGCCGCCATGGCTATGTTCAGAGCGAAGGTTCGCGCTTCCCAACGGGCGTGGAAAACGGGCTCATCTTTCTCAGCTTGCACCGCACCCATTCCGTGCATGCCGCCCATATCGTGCACGCCGTTCATGCGGCGTCCCCGGATTTCGGATATTCGATCTTGCCGACGCCCACCATGGTGTCGCGTGTGACCAGCGCCGCGAGTTCATCTTCACTGAGGTGCTCGGCGCCCATCGGCCGTTCGGGCAAGACCAGGTAGCGCACCTCGGCGGTGCTGTCCCAAACGCGCACTTCGACGTTCTCGGGCAACTCGAGGCCAAACTCGCGGAGCACACCGCGGGGGTCGAGGACGGCGCGCGAGCGGTAAGGCGCCGACTTGTACCACACCGGCGGCAGGCCCAGGACCGGCCAGGGATAGCAGGAGCACAGTGTGCAGACGATCAGGTTGTGCACCTGTGGAGTGTTCTCGACCACGACCATGTGCTCCCCTTGCCGGCCGGAGAAGCCAAACTCGGCGATCGCGGAGGTGGCGTCAGTCAGCAATCGCGCCTTGTAAGCGGGATCCACCCAGGCACGGGCGACCACGCGCGCCCCGTTTCGCGGTCCAACCTTGTGCTCGTAAGTATCGATCAGGGCATCGAGCGCCGCCGGGTCCACGAGTCCCTTCTCGACCAGCAACGATTCGATCGCTTTGACGCGCAGAGTAAGCTCGGACGGGACTTCCTGGTGCTCGTGGTCATGATCGTGATGTCGTGGTGCTTGAGCCATGTTCATCCTGGCGGCCCGTGAAACGGACCATTCGAGTGTAACGCTTCACACTTGCGTTTACTACCGAGGTGCCAGCGGGATCGGCCCGTGGGCGCAGGTCCCGTAATCCGATGGGGTCTGCACCTGCCCTAACGGTCCCTTTGGTTTCCGCCGATATTAAGCTGAGCGCTTATGGATCGCCCCGACTCCGCCAGTACGCAGCGAATCCTCATCGTGGACGACTCCCGGCGGGCGCGCCTGCTGGTTGAAACGGCTTTGCGTGCCCAGGGGCATGCTTGCTTCACCTCGGTGGAATCCGCCCAGGCGGCGTTTCAGGCACTGGGGGTGGAATCCGGCACAGACGCTCAGCCCACGGAGTTTGACCTCATCCTGATGGATCTGGTGATGCCGGAGGTGGACGGCATCGAGGCTTGCCGCCGCATCAAGTCCTCCGAGCGGTTTACCGATGTTCCGGTGATCATGGTGACGGCCGAGGATTCGCCGGAGTGCTTGAAAGCCGCTTTCGACGCGGGCGCCATGGACTACGTCAAGAAGCCTGTGAACCGCTTGGAGCTGGCGGCGCGGGTGCAATCGGCGCTGCGCCTAAAGCAGGAAACCGACTGCCGGAAAGCCCGCGAGCGCGAACTGGTGCAACTGACCGAGAAGCTCCGGCGGCTTTCCAATGTGGACGGCTTGACCGAGGTCGCCAATCGCCGGAATTTCGATGAGGAACTGGCGCGCGCCTGGCGCCGGGCACAGCGGGAGGGCGGAGCCATGGCGCTCATCATGATCGATATCGATCACTTCAAAAGCTATAACGATCAGTACGGCCATCTGGCCGGCGACGAATGCCTGCGACGGGTGGCGGAGGTTCTGCGCGGAACGGTGAAAAGGCCGTTCGACCTGGTGGCCCGCTACGGCGGCGAAGAGTTCGCGGTCTTGCTGCCCGACACGCAGGAAATGGGCGCGGAGATGGTCGCGGAGGAGATGCGGGCGTCAGTCGAAGCACTGGATATCCCGCACCGCCGGTCACAGTCCGGCAGGGTCACGATCAGCTGCGGAGTAGCGGCTGCGGCTCGAGTTGCCGGCCTGGATCCAGCCGGCCTCATTGCTATGGCGGATCGCCGCCTCTACCAGGCCAAGCACGCCGGCCGGAATCGCGTGGCGGGCGTGGTGGAGTCCACGTCCTGTGCCTGATCCGGTGGAAGGCAAATCCGCCCCACCGGCCGACCCCAGTGCACCGATTCGCGTCCTGGCCGTCGAGGACTCGCCGCTGAATCTGTTTCTGATCCAGTCCTATCTGAAGAAGCCACGGTACTCACTGGAGACGGCCCCGAACGGCGCGATGGCGGTCGAGAAATTCCAATCGGGTGAGTTCGATATCGTCCTGATGGACGTGCAAATGCCGGTGATGGACGGCCACACGGCCACGCGGATGATTCGCGCCTGGGAAACGGAACACCACAGACGCCCGACTCCCATTCTGGCGCTGACAGCCCATGCTTTCTCGGAACAGCAGCGCGAGAGCTTTGCCGCGGGATGTAACGCCCATCTGGTGAAACCTGTGCCCAAGGACACATTGCTGGAGGCCATCCAAGTGTTCGCGAGGCAGGCGCGGGTGGGCACCCCACGCCCGCCGAAACCGGAGAGAATCCTGGTCAAAGCCCCGCCCGGAGTGGAGGAAACCATACCTTTGTTCCTGGAGATGGCCCGTGAAGACCTGCTGAATCTGGAGGAGGCCCTGCGCAAAGCAGACTATGCCCGAATTCGTTTCATTGGGCACGATCTCAAAGGGTCGGGTGGAGGCTACGGATTCGATGGCGCCAGTGCCATCGGCAAATTGCTCGAAGACGCCGCCAAGCGCTCCGACGGCGGGGAAGCCGCGCGCCAGATCGCGGCGTTCAGGGAGTACCTGGATCGCGTGGAAGTGGTTTAAAGAAGGTTCCAGGTGTCAGGTTCCAGGTGCTCGCAACCCTCTGCACAAGCTACCGATGCGGCGAGACCGATGTTTACTGACACCTGGCACCTGAAACCTGGAACGGCGCCGGCGAAATCCGCCTGGTCGCCAGCGCCCGATGGGCTGACCGCAGCCATTTATTTTGCCGGAGCGTGGAAGGGAGCAGTGCTGCTGGAGTGCACCCGGCCGCAAGCGTTCGAATTCACTCACCGGCTCATGTCCATTGATCCGCCGGCTGCGGTGAATGACGATGTGCGCGACGCATTGGGCGAGCTGGCGAACATGCTGGCGGGAAATCTCAAGTCAGTTTTGCCTCACGGCATCGACCTCTCCATGCCGTCGGTGGTGGAAGGCACGGATTACTCGCTGCGCGTTTGCGGCGGGAGCCTGATCGATCGCATGCCGTTCTCGGGCGCGCTTGGGGTGATCTGGGTGACGCTGATCGAGATGTTGGCGGAAGAGTGACGGTGCCGAAAGGCAACCTCCGGTCTTTTAGGTGAAAAAGGCCGCCAGCTTGTCCCGAATCTCATCCGCCGCAAACGGCTTCCTGATGAATCCCTTGGCGCCGAGCCGGACCGCTTCCATGACCCTTGACTGGCTGCTCTCCGTGCTGATCATGACAACCGGCACGTCCGCTGACAGACCGCTCGATTTCAGCTCGGCCAGCAGTTGCAGCCCATCCATGTTTGGCATGTTGATGTCCGACAGGACGATGCCCACTTTCTGGTTCTTCAGGATCTCGATCGCGGCGCAGCCATCACCGGCTTCGAACACGTTGTCCAAAGGCAGATCCGTGTGGCGCAGGGCCCGCTGCAAAATCATGCGGATGGCAACCGAATCGTCAACAATTAACACATTGAGGCTCAAGCTCTCATCGCGCTCCTGAGTACTGATCGGCAGGGTCTGCGGAAAGCATTAGATTTGGTGCGGGGGGAATCAGGCGCCGGAGGCGGGCCCGACCCCGGCCATCGTTTTCATCAAGCGTCAAAGGGGACGAGCACGCCCGGCCCGATCTGTCCCACCCCAAATTCCCTCATGAGATTCCGGCCACAGTCCCTACAATATGTAAGAGTGAGCAAAACCGCCACCCGGCGGGCTCCCGGCCGCAGCGCCCCCGAGCTCCAGGCGGCAATTGAGAGTTTCCTCAAGGCCTCCAAACAACCCATGTTGCTCGAACCCGGCGAGGAGATGATCCCTATCTCAGGCCGGAACTTCACTCTCGAGACACGCGATTCGCGTCTCAATCTGCAAGCCTGGGACGAGCACAGGAACCTGGTGCGGCGTGTGGCCGATATCCACGAGGAAACCCGCGGGCGGATGGAACTCGTGGTCGAGCGCTTTGCCGGCAAACGCGGCGCCCTGTTTCTCCTCGATCTCGCTCGTCCAGCGAGCGCCGAGTGGTCGCGGCGTGGCACGCGTCTGGTGTTTCGTGAGCGCTTTCGCGATTATCTCTCGCGCGAATTCCCCGCCTGGAAAGTCGCCGAGCTTTCTACCGAGGCGGATCTCGAACATACTCTGTCTCCTGCGTATCCACGGGCACTGGTCAAGCGTGGTACAGCCGGCCTGGCCGCGATCGCCGCGCCGCCCGGTGGGCTAGACGCCTCGCACGTTCTGAGTTTCGGATTGATCTGGCTGGACTATCTCCGCAAGCGCGAGCGGCGCATCACCATCGAAGGCTTGCTCTTGTTTCTCCCGGCGGACGATGCGCGGACCACCGGATTGCGCCTGAGAGACTTAGATCACACCTCAACCCAGTTTGCGCTGTTTGCTTACGACGAGAGCGGCCACACGGCGCGGCTCGATCCGCGCGACGCGGGCAATCTCGATACGAAGCTGGAAATCTGCCGTCACCCGTCGAGCGCACATCAGCGCGTGCTGGAGACGCTGGCGGCGATCGACGGCGTAGAGCGCGTGGAAACCGGCGATGGCGAGGTCAGTCTGCGTGTGCGTGGCCTGGAATTCGCCCGCACGCGAGGCGCCGAGTTTCGTTTCGGCCTGGGCCAACGCGCGGCGCTAGGCGAGCACAATCTCGCCGAGTGCGAACAACTCGCGCGTCATCTCGCCGGAATGCGCCACGCCGGCCGCAAAGGCGGGGACCTCTACGTGCGCGATCCCGAGGCTTGGCTGGAAAGCCAGGTACGATCGAACCTGGCGGCAATCGACCCTTCGCTCGTCACCGCGCCTATCTATGGCCAGGTGCCGGCATTCGCGGCGGGAGACCGCGGCATTCTCGATCTGCTCGCGGCGGACCGCGTGGGCCGTCTCGCCGTGATCGAGCTGAAAGCCTCGCCCGACCTTCACCTGCCCTTGCAGGCGCTCGATTACTGGATCCGTGTCCGCTGGCATGTTGAGCGCGATGAGTTCACGGAGCGCGGCTATTTTCCGGGCACGC
>Ga0335077_10008373_pt1 | contig 12827 bp, 10 predicted proteins | sample Lox_Sample_31_FD_207151 | JGI IMG/M metagenome (GOLD analysis project Ga0335077, IMG submission 207151) | Soil microbial communities from Loxahatchee National Wildlife Refuge, Florida, United States - Lox_Sample_3.1 | ecosystem: Environmental > Terrestrial > Soil > Wetlands | place: USA... | reverse complement strand
CTGAATTTCCGCCAACGGAGAGTTCGCTTATGTGTGGCATTGTCGGCTATATCGGCGCCAAGAAAGTGGTTCCGGTGATCATCGAAGGGCTGCGCAAGCTCGAATACCGGGGCTATGATTCGGCTGGAATCGCGGTAGTTGACGAAGCAGGCCAGCTGCACGTGCGGCGGGCTCCCGGAAAGCTGAAAAACCTCGAAGCCGCCATACAGAGTTCCCCAATCGACGGAACCTACGGAATCGGGCACACACGCTGGGCTACGCACGGACGCCCGACGGAAGAGAATGCCCATCCCCACCGAGACTGCACCGGGCAATATGTGGTGGTACACAACGGCATCATCGAGAACTATTTCGAACTGAAAGAAAAACTCCAGGCAGAGGGCCATAAGTTCGTCACCGAGACGGATACCGAAGTGGTGGCTCACCTGGTGGAAAAATACGCCAAGCAGATGCCCTTTGAAGAAGCTGTCCGGAAAACGCTCAAGGACCTGCGGGGCATTTATTCGCTGGTGTTTTTGTCGGCGAAAGATCCGCAGAAACTGGTGGCGGCGCGCATCGGGCCTCCCTCGGTGGTGGGCCTGGGCGACGGCGAATATTTCGTGGCCAGCGACATCCCCGCGCTGCTCGAGCATACGAGGCGCATTTTCTTCCTCGGCGATGGCGACGTGGCGGTATTGACACGCGATGGCGTACGGGTAACCGATCTGGACGGCAAGCCCGTGGAGCGCCCCGCGCATACCGTGACCTGGGACCCGATCATGGCGGAAAAGGGGGGCTTCAAACACTTCATGCTGAAGGAGATTTTCGAGCAGCCACGGGCGGTCCGCGACACGCTGCTGGGGCGCATTTCGCAAGACACCGGCAAGGTGTTTCTCGACGCGATGCAGATCGCGGAAGCGCAATTCCGCGAATTCCAGAACGTTCGCATCGTGGCATGCGGCACAAGCTGGCACGCGGGGCTCGCGGGGAAATTCATGATCGAGCGGCTGGCGCGTATTCCAGTCGAAGTGGATTATGGCAGTGAATTCCGTTATCGGGACCCGATCGTCGACTCGAAGACGCTCACCGTTTGCATCAGCCAGTCCGGTGAAACAGCGGACACGCTGGCGGCGCAGCGCGAAGCCAAGCAGAAGGGCTCACCGACGCTGGCCATCTGCAACGTGATGGGCTCGATGATCACGCGCGAGGCGGCGGGCTCCATCTTGACGCACGCCGGGCCGGAAATCGGAGTGGCGTCCACGAAAGCGTTTACCGCCCAGATTACCGCGCTGGTTTTGCTGGCCTCGTACCTGGGCCAAATGCGCGGCAAAATGTCGCCCGAAGCAGCGCAGAAGTTGATGCTGGAGTTCACACAAATTCCGCACAAGATCGAAAATATTCTGCGCGCCGAGGAATCCGGGCTATTTGAAAACCTCGCCAGGCAATTCTTCCGCCAGGTCGGTTTCCTGTTCCTTGGCCGCGGCATTCACTACCCCATAGCCCTGGAGGGCGCCCTGAAGCTGAAGGAAATCTCTTACATTCACGCGGAAGGCTATCCTTCCGGCGAAATGAAGCACGGACCGAACGCCCTGATCGACGAGAATCTTCCGGTGGTTGTGCTGGCCACGCGCGACGAAATGGATCCCGCGTCGATGACGCTATACGAAAAGAGCGTTTCGAATATTAAGGAAGTGAAGGCGCGTGACGGCATCGTCATTGCCGTGGTCACCAAAGACGACCATCTGGCCCGCGAGGCCACCGATTTCATCATCGAACTGCCCCCGGCTCCCGACCTCCTGTCCGTTCTTCTGGAGATCGTGCCGCTGCAGTTGCTGGCCTACCACATCGCGGTGCGGCGCGGTTGCGACGTGGACCAACCGCGGAATCTCGCAAAGTCGGTCACCGTCGAATAGCCGTACCACGAGCGGATGAACGAAACCTTTTGCTCCCGGACGTGAACCTTCATAGAATTGCTGGTGTTTGCAGTATCGCTTGCTGATTGGGGGCCGTTGATGCGAACCCGTCTCGTCGCATTGCTTGTCTTCATGCTGTGCGCACTCCCTCTCTCCGGTCCTGTGCTCGCCCAGGCACCCGCCATGCCGCCGCGTACGGTCGCAATCAGCATTGACGATTTGCCGGCCGGAGCCGCGAATTCCATGAGCGCGGGCGAGATCCTGGAGATGACCAACAAGCTTCTTGGCACCTTGCGCGAGCAGAAGATTCCGGCCGTGGGATTCGTGAACGAACAAAAACTCTACAAGACCGGTGAAGTTGACGATCGGATCAAGGCGCTGAGTCTCTGGCTCGATGACGGCTTCGAGCTCGGCAATCACACTTTCGCACACACCTCGCTGAACCGAGTCCCGCTGCAAGCATGGGAAGAAGAGGTGATTCGCGGAGAGACGGTAACGCGGATGCTCCTCGCCCAGCACAAGATGAAGATGCGTTACCTGCGGCACCCGTATCTTGACGCGGGGACCGATCTGCAGACTCGCCGTGAGGCGGAGGCTTTCCTGACTTCGCGCGGTTACCGCGTGGCACCGGTCACCATGGACGCCTGGGACTGGATGTACGCCGGCGTATACGACGACGCGCGCAAGCATGGCGACGCCGCGATGCAGAAGCAGTTGGTGGATTCCTATTTGGCCTATACTACGGAGGTGTTCGATTATTTCGAGAAAGCGTCGAAAGACCTTTTCGGTTACGAGCCCAAGCAGATCCTGCTTCTTCATGGAAACTGGCTGGAGGCCGATCACATCGGCGAACTGATCGCGTTGCTGCGCAAACGAGGCTACCAATTCATTACCCTTGAGGAAGCTCTGGGTGACGGTGCGTACAGTTCTCCGGACGAGTATGTAGGCGAGGGGACGGGCTGGTACGACCACTGGGCCATCACGCGCGGCCGGCCATTGCAGAACACTCCGGTATTTCCGCAATGGGTGATCGACAAATCTCATGAATTGCATGGTCAGAACGCGGCGCCAGCCACGACGCCCTATTGAGTGGACGCCGTCAGCACAGGCGCTTCCTTTGGGCTACAATGAACGCATGCGCAGGCGATTCTGGTTGATGCCGCTCGCGTTCCTTCTGTTTCTCGCGCAACCGCGCACCGCATTTTCGCAAACGGCCACACTTAAAGCGATGCATGCGGAGGGCATGAAGACCTTCACGGAAGAACAAGTAGCAGTTCTGTCGGGACTGAGCCTCAATTCCGCAGTGGGGCGGCAAGAATTGCAGGACGCCGCAGATCTAATGCTGCGGAGCGGCTACTTCGCGAAGGTAAGTTATAAATTCGAAACGCATAACGACGCGGTGACCGCCACCTACCACGTCGAGGAAAGTCCTCGACTCCGAGTCGCCTACGACAACTTTCCCTGGTTCACCGATGCGGAACTGAGCGACGCCATCAAAAGCTATCTCCCGTTTTACGATGGCACGCTACCCGAGGGAGGCACGGTCGTCGACCTCGCGGGCAACTCAATTGCCTCGTTTTTGACGCAGCACGGCCTGAAGGCCGAAGTGCGCCATTTCGTTCTGTCCGACCCGTTGCTCGACGTTCCTGTGCAGCAATTCCAGGTGGAGGGCGTTACGCAGAGGATTTCAACGATCGACTTCAGTGATGCGGCACTGAAAGAGAATCTTGCGGTCCAGCAGCACCTTGGCGACATTCGCGGCAAGAATTATTCCCGGCTGGCGATCGATCTCTTCCTGAATGAAGCCATCCGGCCCATTTATCAGCAACAAGGATTCTTGCGCGCGAAGATCGGGCCGGCGGAAGTGCGCCTTTCCGGCAATCCGAACCAGAAATTTCCGGAGGACATCGCCGTCTACGTCCCCTGCTCGCCCGGAGATCTTTATCAGTGGAAAGATGTGCAATGGAAGGGCAACACCGCGGTTTCCGCTGAATCTTTGAATCAAGCCGTCGGCATGAAGCCCGGCGATCCAGCGAATGGCCTGGCCATTGAAGGCGCGTGGGACCGCGTTCGCAACGCCTTCGGCCGCCTGGGCTACCTGGACGTGAAAGTGACTCCCACGCCTCAGTATGAAGACCAGACCCACACGGTTTCCTACAGTGTGGACATCGTTGAAGGCAAGGTGTACCGCTACCACGACATGACCATTACCGGAATGTCTCTGGCCGGCGAGCGGCTGATTCGTGATGCCTGGACCATCAAGCCCGGCGAAGTCATGGACAAAGTCGGCTTTGAACAATTCCTGGCGACTCTCGAATCTCACCGTGAGAACATCTTCAAGGGTCTGCCAGTCCACTACGACACCGTGGGGCACTGGCTGCAGACCGATCCGGACAAGGGAACCGTCGATGTACTTCTCGATTTCAAGTAAGTCCGCAGCCGACCCGTCTCCGGCGTACAGCGGGTTCAACCTGTAAATCCAGTACGATATACTCGAAGGGCAGATGAGTTCCCTTATCCAAATCCGAACCGGCGAAGCTTCGGCGGAACAGGCCGACCAAAAGGAGCGCCAGCTCTTCGCACGGCTCGCCTCCCTGCCCTCGGTAATCGTTGCGCTTTCCGGCGGAATCGACTCCGCTTACCTGTCGTGGGCAGCGCATCAGGCGCTAGGGGAGCGCGCGGTTTCCATCACCGCGTTGTCTGCCAGTTATTCTGCGTTCGACAGAGAACAGGTGGAGCTTTTTCTCCGGACAGCCCGCGTCCGTCACGAATTCGTGGAGACGCACGAGCTCGAGAATCCCGCTTATCGGGTAAACGACTCGAATCGCTGCTACTACTGCAAAGACGAGCTGTTCAAAGAGCTGGCATCGTTGGCCAGCGAGCGTGGTATCCCTGCGGTTGCCTACGGAGTGAATGCCGACGACACGCTAGACTTTCGGCCCGGGCAGCGCGCCGCTGCGGAGCACAGCGTGCTCACGCCGCTGCTCGACGCGGAGCTTCATAAACCTGAGATTCGCTTCCTCGCCCGACGCGCGGGATTGCCGATGTGGGACCGCCCGGCGTCGGCCTGCCTATCTTCCCGGCTGCCCTACGGAACCGAAGTTACCCCCGAGCGCCTGACCCTAGTCGAACGAGGGGAAGATGCGCTGCGCAAGCTCGGATTCCGCCAGTTCCGCGTGCGGCTGTACGAGACGCTGGCGCGCGTCGAAATCGCCCCGGAGGAACTTCCGCGGGCGCTGTCTGCAGAGATGGCAGCGGCCATTTCCGCGGCGCTAAAAGCCGCCGGGTTCACTTACGTAACGCTGGACTTAGAGGGCTACCGGCAGGGGTCTTTGAACGAAAATCTGGCAAAATCCCAGGGAACATAATTCGTTTCGCCTGCGTACCTTAGAGCAGGAGGCAGAGTGGCCCCTATGAGCACCCTAACAATCGCTGTACGGCGAATTTGCATACCAGGACTTCTCCTTACTTCAGCTGCGCTGGCTCTTGCCTCTGCTCCGGCTCAAGCTACCGATACGTTTGACCGTAGCTACGACGTCTCCGGGCATGTGCGGATCGAATTGAGCAATGGTTCCGGGAACGTGGAGATTCGCAGCAGCGGTGACGGCAAGGTGCACGTGTACGGAAAAGTCACAGCTGGGTGGTCCGTGTTTGGCAGCACCGAAAAGAACGTACAGGAAGTGGCGGCGAATCCTCCCATCGAGCAGCACGATTCCGTGATTCGTATCGGCAAGAACTCCTCGTGGCTGAAAAACATTTCGATCGATTACAAGATCGAAGCGCCGCGTGACACGGAAATCGATGCCAGCGTGGCGTCGGGCGGTATCACGGTCGACAATTTTCGCGGACCAGTGAAAGCTTCGTCGGCTTCCGGTTACGTGCACGTTTACCGGATCGACGGTGATGTCACCATGAACGCGGCGAGCGGCGCTATCGATGCTTCCGGGATAGGCGGCATCGCCCGAGTGTCGACAGCGTCGGGGGAAATCGCTCTGGCGGACATCAAGGGGGATCTTAAGGTGAGCGCCGCTTCCGGCTCGATTCGTGTCAACCGCCCCGGCGACCGAGTCGAGGTCTCCAGCGCGAGTGGATCGATCGAAGTCAGTGGAGTATCGAACGACCTGAAGGTTCACGCCATTTCGGGCAGCGTGAATGTTTCGGGCGATCCCAGCGCCAACCGGCTCTGGGAGGTGAAATCGGTGTCCGGCTCCGTGGATTTGCGCGTTCCGCCGAATTCCAGCTTCCTGCTCACGGCAGAGGCGACTTCCGGGGAAATCCGCACCAACATCCCGGTCATCCTTGAGGAGCAGGGAAAGCACTCGCTGCGCGCCCATGTTGGCTCCTCATCGGGCCGCGTGGAAGTCCGCACAGTTTCCGGCGGCGTGAATATCCAAGGTTCGTAATCCTCCGCGCTGATTCGCATCCGTTGGCGCACCGCAACCAGGGCAGACGAATTTCGACAGTGGCGCTCTCCGCCCGGTACAATACAAATTGTGGTTATCCGGCCCACAATTCTTCGCGTAATTCTGCTGGCCGTTGCCTATGGGACTCCCCCGCCAGCTATGGCGCAGAGCCAGGAACCGGCCCCGCCAACACAGACCGCGCCGCTTCCTCCCCGCGCTCCGGAATCGCTGCAAAATGGAATCAACGAGCAACAGGCCTTGCAAAAAACCATTGACGATGCGGCCAACGACCGCGCCGCCTTGGTCAAGAATCTCGAAACTTTCTTGAAGCAGTACCCGCAGTCGTCGCAGCGCCCTCAAATTTACCGGGCGCTTGTTGAAGCGTGCCTGCAGTTGCGGGATTATGCGCGAGCGGTGGATTACGCGGAGCGACTGGTTTCGCTCAACCCCGAAGATATTTCGAACGCAGTTCTGACCATCCAATTGCTGGACCGCTACGGCGATGTGGCGGGTTATCGGCGCGCGGTGTTCTACTGCAGCCGGGTGCTGGAATACGTGGATCGCCAGACCGCGGCCGACAAGTCGAAACGAGTTTCCGCGGAGGAGTGGGAAAACAGCAAGAATCGTGACCGGAGCAATTTGCTGCTGGTGAGGGGCGGACTGTATCTAAAGCTGCACGATTTAGCTAATGCGCAGAAGGACTTCGAAACCAGCTACGCGCTGGTTCCGTCGGCGGCCGCAGCTGAACACCTTGGCGAAATCGCGGAAACGAACAAAAACCTGAACCTGGCGGTACTGGAATACGCGCGGGCTTTTGCGCTCTCGGAAAGCACGAACGCCATGCCTTCGCGGGCGGACCTGCGCAAGAAACTCGGCAATGTCTGGAGACTGGCGCATGGCTCGGAAGATGGCCTGGGCGACTATCTGCTACACGCCTTCGACGACGTGGCCGGCAATGGCGCGGTCAAGCCGGCGCGCAATCCCGGGGCGAGAGATCCCTATGAGTACACGTTGCGCAAGGTGTCTGACGGCAACGCGGTCAGCTTTGCCGATGCGAAGGGCAAGATCGCGGTTCTTAACTTCTGGGCGACGTGGTGCGGGCCGTGCCGCGCGCTCGAGCCGCTATTTGACCACGTGGCTTCGCGATATGTTGGAAACGGCGAGGTGCTGTTTTACGCTTTGAATTGCGATGATGACGAGTCGCTGGTGCGGCCGTACCTCGCCAAGGAAAAATTCAAGACACCGGCGATGTTTGCCGACGGGATGGACCGGCTGTTTCGCATTGAGAATTTTCCCACAACGTTAGTCCTCGACCAAAGCGGCAAGATCGCGTTTCGCGCCGACGGATTCGACCCCGAAAGCTTCGAAAAAAGCTTAACGGAGGTCATCGACCGTCTTGAGAAATCGGCGCCGCCTGCGGCGTCGAGTTCGGCAGCGAATCACTGACTTCCGCCTATGGGAGCTGGGGAAACCGTTCCGCCGCCTCTCGAGCAGCTAACACCGTGTTGACGTGAATTTGGACCGTATCCTCGACGCGTCGCGCATAACCGCCTGCAAAGGTGGTCACGACCGGAATCTTCCGCTCGCGAGCTTGGTCAAAGACGGACAAATCCCGTTTTTTCAGCCCGTCCATCGTTAGCGCCAGTCCGCCGAGCTGGTCCTCGCGGTAGGGGTCCGCGCCTCCCACATAAAACACCATGTCGGGACGGAACTTGTCCAGACCGCGCCGGACCGCCGGCAGGAGCGCGGCCAGATATTCGTGGTCGCCGGTGCCGTCTTCCATGTCCAGGTCGATCGTGGAGGAGGGCTTATGGGCCGGATAGTTATTGTCCTGGTGAATCGAGAGGGTAAAAACCGTCTGATCCTTGGCGAAAATCGCCGCCGTTCCATTGCCGTGATGAACATCAGTATCGACAACCATGGCCTTTTCGATGGCACGATCCGTTTGCAGACGCCGGATTGCCACGGCCACATCGTGAATCGCGCAGAAACCTTCGCCGTGTCCGGGGTAGGCGTGATGAAAGCCGCCGCCCAGGTTGCAGCCGAAGCCATCGCGAAGGGCGCCCTGCGCGGCCGCGATGGTGCCGCCCGCCGCGAGCCAAAAGGCGTCCACTAGTTGCTTCGAATACGGCACTTCCAATTTCATCTTTTCGCTCGGGGACAATTTGCCTGTTTTGAGCCTTTCCACCCAGTCGGCTGTGTGGACCCGCAAGATGTCCTGGTCGCGTGCCGGCTCCGGGAGCAGGAAATCGCCGGGCTCAGCAACGCCGTCGGCAAGCAGCTTGTGGTAGATCATGCGATATTTCTGGGAAGGAAAGACGTGCTCGCCGAGGTTGAGATCGTAACCATCGTGATAGACCAGCTTGAAGGGAAGCATGGCTTAGAAGTAAGAACAGCCGCGGGGTTTAATACTCTCGCTCAAGAATGAAATCCGGCAGAGTCATGAGCGCGCGTGCACACTCGGAATCGCCGCTACCGTTGATGCAGGCTTTCGCCCGGCGCGCATATTCGTGAGCCAGGTTGCGCGCGCGCGCCAGTGCGCCACAGTCTCTCACGAGGGCCACCAACTTCTCGGGCTGCACGCTATGGAACTCTTTCTCTTCGAGGACACGCGCCACCAATTCGCGGGCTTCGTGATGGCCGTTCTCCATCGCGTAAATGAGGGGCAGCGTCACCTTGCCCTCTTTCAGATCGCTCATCACCGGCTTTCCCAACTGCTCGCTGGAAGCCGTGAAGTCGAGCAAATCGTCTACCAACTGAAACGCCAAGCCGGCAAATCGTCCGTAATCGGCAAGCGCCTGTTCGTGCTTCTGATCCAGTCCGCCAAGAACCGCACCGAGACGGGCACAACCACTGAAGAGGCAAGCCGTTTTGTAGGTGGCCAGCTGCAGTGCATCCTCTTCGGTCACATCCATGCGGCCAATCTTCGCCAACTGGATCAACTCGCCTTCCACCATTTTCTGGGTCAGATCGATGAGAATGTCCAGGACGTGGAAATTACGCTCTTGCAAAGCAATCTGGAACGACTGCATATACAACCAGTCGCCGGCCAGCACGCTGCGATGATTGCCCCAACGGGAGTTTGCGGACGGACGGCCACGCCGTGTATCGGCGCTATCGATGACGTCGTCGTGAATCAACGTGGCGCTGTGCAACAGCTCCACCACGGCCGCCAGCTTAACGGCGCTGTCGCGACTGGCGCTCCGGCCGGCGGCATAGCCATGACAGAGGAGCAGCAGCGCCGGACGAAGCCGCTTCCCTCCCCCGCCCAACAGATAACTTGTAATTTCGGAAACCGGTTGGTAGGCCGAAGCGCTGTGGCGCGACAATTCCTGTTCGACCAACACCAGGTCTTCGCGCACCAGCTCAAAAATTCCTTTGACCGTCAGTAAGGCGATAGCCGTTCTCCTGAATCCGCCACCGTCATTGGCGGGACACTCCCAGGCCGGCCGCAGCGGGCCGGGCAAGGTTGAAGAAACGCCTGAAATTTTCTGATGTTGTCGCGGCTGCTTCTTCCGTTCCTAAGTCTCTCACACTCGCGAGCGCCTTGGCCACCTCCGCCACGTAGGCAGGCTCATTTCGCTTGCCGCGGTAAGGCTGTGGCGCGAGGTACGGAGAATCCGTCTCGATCAGAAGGTTCTCGAAGGGCAAAGCTTTCGCAACGTCGCGAATGTTCTGCGCCTTCGGATAGGTCAAATTCCCGGTAAAGGAAACCATGAAGCCCAGGTCAACGCCGCGCATGGCATCTTCTAAGGTGCTGGTGAAGCAATGGAGGATGCCGCGCAGTCCCGTCGGCTTCCAGACTTCGTCCAACAGGTTGAGGCAGTCCGACCAGGCATCGCGGCAATGGATGATAATGGGAAGTTTCGCCGCATGGGCCAGTGCCATCTGGTCGCGGAACACGCGCTGCTGCACGGCGCGTGGCGAATGGTCGTAGTAGTAGTCCAGGCCAATCTCACCCCACGCGATGACCTTAGGATGTTGCGCGAGCCGCGCCAGGGTATCCAGATGCGTGTGCGTGACTTCCCTGGCCTCGTGGGGATGGATGCCGACCGTGGTGTAGATCCAATCGTGGGCTTCGGCGTACGGGATCGCCGCATCCAGTTGTTCGGGGCCCGGGCCGGTGCCGATCGCCAAGATCGTGCCCACGCCAGCCGCGCGCGCGCGCGCGAGCATGGGTTCACGGTCGTCCGCGAACTGCGGAAAATCGATGTGGGCGTGGGAATCGATGAGGTCCATGATTGCGTTGGTCCCAACGTCTCAACGTCGAAAGGTCCGAAGCTGGCAGTATCTCTGCCGACGATCAGACGTGCCAACGTTCGGACGTTCAAACGCTTGTCATTTCAGGCGCGCGCCTACTTCCACCTCTTCGTGGAAGCCTGCCAGCACCGGCCGCCCCTCGGGACCGACAGATGCCGCGATGATCATTCCGTTGGACTCTACGCCACGCAATTTCCGCGGCGCGAGGTTGACCACCACGGCGACCTTGCGTCCAATCAGCGCATCCGGCTCGTAATACTGAGCAATGCCGGCGCAGATCTGACGAATTTCCGTGCCGATGTCAACGGTCAGCTTGAGAAGCTTGTCGGCGCCCACGATGCGCTCGGCGGTCTTGATCTGGCCGACGCGCATCTCAACTTTGGCGAAATCCTCGATGCCAATCTTTTCTGGCGCGCCAGCCGCGGGTGCGGACGCACTCGGCGTGCTGGCCGCAGGCACTGCCGCCGGCGGCGGTGTGGGATTCAGTTCTTCGTTTGCCATGGCCTCGATCCTCTCTACTGCTTCGGTTTTTTCCACTCGTGGGAACAGCGCCTGGAATTTTCCAAGCTTGGTGCCCGGTGTAAGTTGTCCCCAATGCAATCCGTCCAGCGGCGTTGCGGCAATGCCGGTGGTCTGCCCGAGGAGCGCCCAGACTTTCGAAGTGCTGGCGGGCAATACCGGATATGCCAGGGCGCTGACGATTCGCAACAACTCCGCCGTGGTCCACAAAATCGCTGCCTTCCGTGATTCCTCGTCCGGTGAACTGCCGAGCGCCCAGGGCTGCTCGGTGGTCAGATACTTGTCTGCGGCTGCAATCACACTCCAGATCGCTTCGAGCGCGCGAGCGAATTCGTAGCGGTCGTAACGCTCCAGAACTTCCCCGATTGCGCCCTGAGCTTCCTTCGCCAAGACATCATCCTGAGGCAGAAGTGCACCAGGTTTCGGCACCACGCCGGCGAAATTCTTCTCCAGCATGGCGGCGGTGCGGCTTGCCAGGTTGCCCAAGCCGTTCGCCAGGTCGCTGTTATAGCGGGTCACCAGCGCATCGTAGCTGAAGTTGCCGTCCTGCCCAAACACAACTTCGCGCAGCAGGAAGTAGCGCAACGCGTCCATGCCAAGCATGTTCACGATGGGCCGCGGCAGCACTACGTTGCCCTTGGACTTGCTCATTTTCGCCGCGTCCATCAGGAACCAGCCGTGCGCCCACACCTGCTTGGGCAGCGGCAGCATCGCCGCCATCAGGAACGCGGGCCAGTATACGGTGTGGAAACGGATGATGTCCTTCCCTACCAGATGCACGTCCGCAGGCCACATGCCGCGCTTTTCGTAATCCGGGCCGCCCACCGCGCTCAGGTACGCCGTCAGCGCGTCGAACCACACGTAAAATACGTGCGGCTCTTCGCCGGGCACGGGGATGCCCCAGCGGATTGTCGCGCGCGTGATGCTCAGATCTTTCAGTCCGCCTTCGACAAAGCTGACGATCTCATTCTTGCGGGTCTCAGGCTGAATGAAATCGGGGTATTTCTTGTAGAAATCGAGCAGCGGCTTCTGAAAGGCAGAAAGCTTGAAAAAGTAATTCTCTTCCGTGACCGTCTCGGTTGGCCGCCCGCAATCGGGGCAGTTGTCACCGGGCTTGGCATCATTCACATAGGCATTGTCGTAAATGCAATACTGCCCCGTATAATGCCCCTTGTAGACGTAGCCGTTTTCCTTGCAGAGCTTGAAGAGCCACTGCACAGTGCGCACATGATTCAGATCCGTGGTGCGCACAAACTCATCGGCGGTAAGTCCCAGTTCGTCCCAGAGGGTCCGCCAGGCATCCGCCATGCGCGCCACGAACTCTGACTCTGGAATGCCGGCCTTCTTCGCGGCGCGTTCTACGTTGACGCCGTGCTCGTCGGTACCGGTGGTCATCACCGCGTCGTATCCGCGCATCTTCTTGTAACGGCGCAACACGTCGGCCACGATGGTGGTGTAGGTATGACCGATGTGGGGCATGCCGTTCGTGTAGTAGATCGGCGTGGTGATATAAAATTTTTCTTTTTTCTCAGCCATGCTCTGTTCTCGAATCTCCAACAGCGAGGCCCGGGTAGCTCCTTGTGGGGCCTTGCGCGGTCCGCCTCAGAAGGCGAACCCTACAATTCAGGATTGGTGCTGCTCCTGGTAGCGCAGCAGCGCCTGCTCCATTACTTCGTGCAGAGGGACGTTTTTCTCCTCAGCCAGTTTACGGCAATCGTCAAATTCCGGCGAAACCTGCTGGACCCGCCCGTCC
>Ga0335077_10008370_pt1 | contig 12828 bp, 15 predicted proteins | sample Lox_Sample_31_FD_207151 | JGI IMG/M metagenome (GOLD analysis project Ga0335077, IMG submission 207151) | Soil microbial communities from Loxahatchee National Wildlife Refuge, Florida, United States - Lox_Sample_3.1 | ecosystem: Environmental > Terrestrial > Soil > Wetlands | place: USA... | reverse complement strand
GAACACGACCGCCAAGAGGACCACCGGCCAGGCGATCTCCGCGGCCAGGCGGTCGAGGTGTTCCCGGACGAGCGGGACGGCGGCGGAGAGGCCCTCCCGGGCGAGCGGATCGCCCACCCGGTCCACCGCCCGCGCGAACTGCGCGTAGACGAGCAAGCCCATGAACACGACCATCGAGAACAGGGCCACCACGAAGGCGTAGGGGAGATACAGGCGCTGGCGCGTCCAGAAGAATCCCCCTGGCCCGATGGCCCGGCTCGGGTCCCGCCCGAACTCGGCCAGGGCGAGCGGTCGCACACAGTCCTCCAGCGAGAGCACCAGCACCACCCCGGGGAAGAGCGAGGCCAACACGAAGATCACGACCGCGCTCGGCACCGCCAGGCTCCGGTGGAAGGCGAGATCGACGAAGAGTCCGAACACCAGGCTGCCCAAGGCCCAGGCGGCCACGTTCGAGTAGAGCTCGACCCGGCGCGGGAGCTCCAGGATCCGGTGCACCCTCTGGGCCGGCGCATGGGGGGGCGGCTCGGAGAGCGCCCACCGGACCAGCCATCCGATGACGAGGAACTGCATCGCCGAGGCACCGAGATAGATGGGGACGACGGCGACGAGCGCCCTGCTGAGGTCCGGACCCTCGAGCCCGGTGAAGGCGGCGTAGACGTAGCCGCCCACCAGCGCGCTGGGGATGGAGGCGAGGAACACTCGGAGGGCGATCCGGGCGCGGAGAGAACGGGCGGGGGAAGGCGCGGGGGTGCTCATGGGGCGACCGCCTGTGCGAGCAAGTGCCGGTGGATGGCCTCGTGGAGCGGCTGCGGCTGGATCGGCTTCAGGAGCACCTGGCGGGCTCCCGCGGCCAAGAGACGCCGCTCGGCCTCCCGGTCGCGGCTCGAGGTGAGGATGAGCACCGGCACCTGCCTCAACGCCGGGTCGGCCATGAGCGCCTCGCACAGTCCGAACCCGTCGAGCCGCGGCATCCGCAGGTCGGCGAGGACGAGGTCGGGGGGGCTCGCCCGGATGATCCGGAGGGCCGCGGCCCCGTCGGCCGCCTCGAGGAGCTCCACGTCCCGGGCGATGAGGTACACCTTCATGAGCTCCCGGGTGACCCGGCTGTCGTCGACGAGGAGGATGCGTTTCATGGTCCGATCCCTTTCCCAGGGGGTCACCGAAGCAATTCCAAGAGGCGCGGCACGTCGAGAACGGGGAGCGGGCGCCCGGCGCAAGACCAGCGAGCCACCAGGGCCTCTGGGGACGGATCGCCGGGCGCAGGATCCGACGGGACCACGTCCTCGACGGCGTCCACCCAGAGCAGGCCCCGAAGTCCGTCGGCCACAAGCTCGACCATTTGGTGGTGGCCCTCGAGCTCGACGCGCGTTCCGCCCGCGAGCGAGGCGGCGAAGGCGACCGGGAGAAGGGCGCCCTCGACCGAGACCACCGGGGAAAGGGCCGGGGCACCCGGTCGCGCGGTGGGCATCACCGCCGGGTGCACGCGCCTCACGTGGGACAAGGGGACGAGCATCCGCCAGTGGGCGGCGCGCACCACGACGAGCTCCTCGGGCGAGGTTACAGCGTCGCCCGAGGTGGAGGCGTGTGGCAGGCCCAAGGCCCCCTCGATGTTCACGGTCCTTTGGTGCGTGAAAATCCCGTACCACGCGTCCGGTGCGGGCCGGGCGACCCGCCCTTTGCCTGGGACAGGCGTAAGCGCTCGCGAAACAAGGGAACGCTCTCGGACGGCCGCCGCGCTCACGGGATAGCGCCGGGTCGGGTCGACACCGGTCTATCGCACCCAGAGTCCGCCTGGACCCCGTGGGCGGATGTAGCCGGGCCGAGCCGCCCCGGGCCTCTTTCCACCACCCCCGCCACCTCACGGAGAGGCACCGGCTCTTCGAAATGAAGAAGAATCGGAAGCCCGGGCCGACGGGGCCAGGGCGACTAGGTCGGCTGGGTCCAGCGGGGGTACGAGCCGAGCAGGTGCAGCCTGTCCACCCTCGCCAGCACCCCGGCCAGTGCCTCGCCCCCGGCCGGATCGCGGCGGTGCGCCTCGAAGTCCAGGAAGAAGATGTAGTGCCCCAAGGACGCGCGGGTGGGCCGGCTCTCGATCTTGGAGAGGTTGAGCCCGCGCCGCGCGAACTCGCCCAGCACCTCGTAGAGGCCTCCCGGGCGGTCCCGGTCGAGCGTGAAGGCGATGCTGGTCCGGTCGGCGCCCGTGGGGGCCTCGTCCTCGCGGGCGACGAGCACGAAGCGCGTGAGGTTCTCGCCCGAGTCCTGGATGTCCTCCGCGAGGAGGGCGAGGCCGTACCGGGTCGCTGCCGCTCGAGAGGCGATGGCGGCCGCTCCCGGCTCCCCCGCCGCGACCTTGCCCGCCGCGTCGGTCGTCGAACGAGTCGCCTCGAGGGCTGCACCCGGAAGCTTCTCGCGCAAGAACCGCGAGCACTGCCCGAGCGGCTGGGGGTGGGAGAGCACCCGGCGAACGTCCCCGAGCCTCAGGCCGGCCTTCGCGAGGAGAGAGGGGCGGACCGGGAGCAAGACCTCCCTGCGGATCCTGAGCCCCGGGCGATGGACGAGGAGATCGAGGACGGTGGTGACGCTCCCCTCGAGCGAGTTCTCGATGGGTAATAGTGCCGCGTCCACCTTCCCCAAGAGCGCCGCCTCGTACGCCTCCTGGAAGGTGGCGAAGGGGACGGACTCGCCGCCGGCTGCCAGGTCGCAGAGGGCTAAGGCCTCGTCGCTAAAGGTGCCGGGGGGGCCGAGGTAGCCGATGCGCATCCCGTCCCTGTATCACGCCGGGGGGCCCCGGAGCGCGAGGCCCTCGGGGCACCCGCGGACCGCCGCGCCTGCGCCGCTGGGGCTAGGGCCCACCACCCCGGGGCGCCGGACAGGCGGGCGTCCTCGGGGAACGCCCCGAGGACCTTTGGCCCCGTCCAGATCGGGCAGAACGAGGTCGAGCAGGATGACGTCGAGGGGGCCGCGCGCCGGCGAGCGCCACCTCCCCGGTGCCGGGACCTCCACCGCATAGCCCTCGCCCCTCAGGATCTCCGAAACGACTTCCCCCTCGTGTCGCATCGTCGTCGAGGACGAGCACACGGATCCGCTCTGACACGGGAGGCGCAGGGGGTTTTCGTTTGGGCCCGGGCGGCGCACCCCTGATTGGGTCTACGCCGCCACCGATTCGAGCTCCGAGAGGACCAAGGGCAGGTCGCGGATGTCCGCGAGCACGCGCAGCGCACCCGCGGAAAGCAGGTCCGCGGGCGCCCCCGCCCCCCAGCCGGCCCCGAGCGCCTTCACCCCCGCACCCTGCGCCGCGGCCATGTCGTGGACGGCATCGCCGAGCAAGACCGCCCGCTCCGGCTCGGCCCCGAGGCGGGCGAGGGCGAGCCGCACGGGCTCGGGGTCGGGCTTGCACCTTTCGCAGGAATCGACGCCCACCACCGCCCCCATGCACGGGAGGAGGCCGATGTGCCCGAGCGTACGCAGGGCGCTCCGCTCGGTCTTGGCGGTGACGACCGCCATCGGGTGCCCGGCCGCCCGGAGCGCGGCCACCGTCTCCGCCGCGCCCGGGAAGCTGCGCGTGAACTCGTCGTGGTGGAGACGCCAGTGCTCCCGGTAACGAGCGAGAAGGCGCTCCACGTCCCCGGGCGACCGCGCGAACGGGGCGAGCTGGGCGACGATGGGGGTGCCGATCCCCGCGATCCACTGCGCGTCCGTGGGGGCCGTCCCGTAGTCCTGAAACGCATGGCGGACACAGGCGAGGATGAACGGGACCGTGTCCACCAGGGTCCCGTCCAGATCGAAGAGCACCGCGCTCGGGGTCTTCACGGGTCCCATTCTAGTGGACCGGACACCGCGAGGCGCCGCGTTCCTTTCGCGCCCTCCTGTATCGCCCGGACCGGGCCTCTAGAGTCCGAGGGCATGGAGCCTCGGGGGCCCTCGCTCCTCCCCTCCCGATCGGCAACGGGGACGCCTCGCGTTCCGCCGCAGCCGCTCAGAGCGCCCGCGGCGGCCCCGGGCTCGTCCGCCCGGGCGAGAAGCTCCTCTTGCTTCCGAGGCCGGCCCTTGTTCCGTCGCTACCGCCTGGGCTTCCTCGAGCGCTCCCGCCGGGATTCTTCCGGCCGACGGACCTTACCCCGAAGCTTCTCGTTCAAGACTTCGGGCGGCGGGATGTCATCCCAGGACGTGCTGGGATCGGCCTCCTCGGGGAGAGCCGAAGCCTCCGCGAGCTCCTCGTCGCGAAGCCACTCCTTGAGGAGCTCCCGCGCTCGCTTCATGGCCTCCGGGGTCGCGGCCTTGGGCCTAAAAAGGATGCCGAACGCCTCTTCGAGCCGCGCATCGACCGGCATGGTGCGCCTCCGCGTGCGGGAGCTCGCTCCCGAACCGCTTGCTCCGACGCAGACCTAGCCTACCGCTCAGCAAGGCTCAGGGTATCGGGGCCTTCTGCCCCGACCAGGGTTCCCCCCGAAGAATGCTGGGTCCGGCTTCCGCGACCGGCACCGAGAACGGACCGGGAGGCCCGTTCGGGAGGAGAGCCCGAGGGCGTTCGCGCCGCGGCCTCGGACCGAGACTTGCGGTGCCCCCGCGCGAACGCGGAAGATCCGCGAAAGCCAGGTGGGCGATGTTCTCGTTCGCCCCCGCTTCGGGAGTTCAGAGGTAGATCGACAGGGCGAGGTCGAACGTCCCGCTGTTGTACCCGTGGTTCGGCTTCTGGGTGTAAAGGTTCGAAACGTGCCTGAGTCCCGGCCGAAACTCCACGAGCGCTCTCCCGAACCTCAACCCCACGCCTCCCGCGAGGATGTCCGAGAAGGCGAACCCCTTCGCCAGCCGTTCCGTGGCCGTGTCGATCCACGCCGGCCCGACACTCAAGAGGAAGAAGAGGCTGAACCGGGGTGTGGGGTTGTAACGGCCCAGGATGCCGGGGTTCACCACGTACTCCCGAACGACCTCTCCGCTCGTGTAACGCGCCCGCGTGGTCGGCGAGGTGTCATACGGGTTCAGGAGTTGCTGGTGGGCGGCGTAGAAGGAGGGCTCGATCTGTAGTTCCCACCCGAAGGTTCCGAAGGGCGACAGCCGGCGGTTCAGGAGAAACTTGTAGCCGGTCACGTCGTGCCGATAACTGTAGTCGTGGAAGATGGGATGGAACTGCTGCTTTCCCGTCCCGAACTCCGCCCCGATCCTCCATGAAGGGTCGTCTTCCTGGCCGAGAGCCCGGAAGGCGACGAGGATGCTCGCCGCGAGGACGAGCCGCAGGCCTCGCGTGAGTCCTCGCCCGGCCAAAGACGCCGGCTGAACCCCGGGATAACCCCGAGCGTCCCGTTCAAAGGTCGCCACAGGCGCCTATTGCTCGGGCGAGGGAAGAGCTACCGCTGTCCGTTGGGGCGTAAGCGAGTCTCACGGGCCCGCTCGAGCGAGCGGCCGCGTCAAGGCCCATCGTTTATCACTGAGAGTGAGTAGGTCGGACCACGTCCGAACCGCTTCCCTCGCCCACTCGAGCAAGTCCTCTCAAAAGAACGGCTCCCCTCTTCGCCCGGCCGGGGGAAGCCCCTTCTCTCCCCCTCGGTCAAGCAAGCGCCGCTGTACCCGGCTTCGGGGACGGGATTGCGGGGCGCGCGCGGTCACGTCGCTCTACTGCCCCAGGCGATCTCGCACGCGAGAGATCCTTGCGGGTGACCCCTGCGCTTCGGCGGGTATCTTGCCCTCGACCGTCGGGCGTGAACACCGGACCCTGCCGACGACAACCGGCGAGCCCCGCCACGGCCGAAGACCTACCGCACTTGCCGAGGGAGCCTACGAGCCGAGCGAGTTCTATCCGGAAGCATCCGGCTGCGGGTACCGAGCCGCTCCGCCTCTCGTCTCGCAGCAGACTGGGACACTCACCCCGCCTGGGAAGCGCACCTTGGGGCAATACGGAACGGTCCGAACAGGGCGGGTTTTCGATCCCTCATCCTCCCGCTCGATCGCTCTGCGGCTCACGTTCTATCCCCTTGTTCGACCCCGGGGGGTTGTGCCCGATCGGCCCGAACCAGAAGCTCATGCCGGCGGCGCCCGTTGACTCCTGCCCACGCCAGGGACCACGCGCTGAGCCCGCCCCGGAGGTGCTCCCCGACGGTCCATCCAGGGAAGAACTCCGCGGGGCGATTGGCCCCGGACGAGCACATTGCTGGCGACCGCTGCGGACGCAGGGTAAAGTGCGCCGCGGTCGGGTTGCGGGGCGGGCCGCGCGAAGCCGAGATCCTACCCCCCCCCATCTCAGCGCCCGCGTCGCCCCCTCGCGCCCGGCCTTCCAGGTCGCCTCGGTCGAGACCCAACGAGGAGAGCGCCACACCGGTGCCCGGAGAGGCTCGAGCGAGAGTGGGCTGGGGCAACGTGAGCGAGCGCGTCCCGTGGTTCACTCCCGCCAACGAAAAGATCCATCGCGACCCCGCGATGCGGGCGGCCTTCCGGCACGACCACCCATGTCCCTCCACCGGGAGGACGCGAGGCGCCTGCCCGGGCTACGAAGTGGACCATGTGATCCCGCTTGCGTGCGGCGGCGCGGACGATCCGAGCAACATGCAGTGGCTGACCAAGGAGGCGAACCGGGCCAAGGGGTCCGGGGGATGCCGCCGATAAGGGATCCCGAGGCACGGGATCTCAAGGGGTGGGGTTGCGTCGCGGCGCACATAGCCGGGAGAGGTCGAAACGTGCGAGCGGTGTTGGCTCGAGCTACTCCGGTGCGAGGTCCCCGAGCCATAGGAGTGATGCGGCCACGCGGAGGAGCCCGCCGGAGCGAGGCCGCCGAGCAACACCAGGGCAGCAAGGACGGCGCGCACACCGGAAGCCTACCCTCGTGGCGGACAGGAGGCGGGTCCCTCGAACAGGCGGCAAGGCGCCCGGGCTCCCCTCGAGCGGGACGCTCGCACCGCGGCGCCGCCCAGGCAAAGGCTCGACCTGCGCCCCGGCTAGCGCGCGGGGTCTTAGAGGGCCCGACCCGCAGAGTTCGCGACGGCGCCCGAGCGAGAGAAGGGGAAACCGCTGGACGGGCCGCGCAGGCCTCCCAAGCGAAAGAGCCTAGGGAGTGACCGAGGTGATGAGGACGTTCGCCTCGGTCACCATCTGTGAGACGACGGTCACCGAGGCGGGAAGGGCCGGAGTGGCGCTCACCCCCGTGACCGGGGCCGGCAAGGTGAAGTTGAGCGAGTAGGTCCCCGGGGCAAGGTTCGGGAAGGTTGCGGAGGCGCCGGTCGAGGTCGCGGTGAGCGGGAGAGCCACGGGAGCGCCCGAGAGCGGAGGTTCCGGGGTGAGAACCGCTTGGAAGTCCGAGCGCACGACTCCGGCCGGCAACGACACCTCAGGGGCGAGACTCAGCGACACGTCCACGGCACCGGTCATCACCACGGCGGTGAGAAGGAAGACCTCCGTGGTCACGTGGTCCGAGGTGATGGTCGCAGTGACCGGGACGGGAGGAGAGGTGGCAAAGGACGCGACCGACGCCGGAGGCAAGAGCGTCACCGTGTAGTCGCCCGGGTCCAGGTACTTGAACGTCGCGCCGGCGGTTCCGTCCCCGTTGTCGGCGAGCGGGACGGTCACGCTGTCGCCGCCCGCGGTCGGCGTGACGACTGCGGAGAAGTCGGTGAGACTGAGGCCGGGTGGCAGGCCGATGGTGCCGCCCTCCGGCCCTGATCCGAGGCCCAGGGTGACCTCGAGCGTGCCGGTCATCACGATGTCGGTGGCCTTCACGACGGGATGCATGATCCACATCCCCGAGTTGCCCGCCTGGTGGCCGAAGCTCTGCGAAACGTCAAAGTCCACGACCACGATCTTCTGCTCAGTGCCGAGGTCCAGGCCCCCTCCCGGGAGATCGACCTTGAGCCCCGACTGGCCGTAGCTCGGCATCTGCAGCTTCCCGGCGACGGTCGTCTCGGGAGGGAGACCCTCGTAGGCCGGGGACGAGGCGTAGATCGTGCCGCCGACGTCGACGTACCCGCCGGTGATGACGAACCGAAGCTGGGAGTAGGTCCCGGGGGGAACGACCGCGTCCTTCACCAGGGTGGCGGTGTCATTGGAGAGAGTCAGCAGATCGGTGGTCGTCGGGGTCGTCGTCAGCACCAGCTGTCCGGACGAGCCGACGAGGTCGATTTCCGAGATGGTGACGACCGCGGCGTTGAAGCTTGCGGGGGTGTCCTTGAGGAGCAAGGTGAAGCCTTTGCCCATGCCCGCACCGCCCATGCTGCTCGGGCTCCCCCCGGATCCGGAGCCTCCGCAGGCGGCGATGAGCAAGGCGAAAGATGCGGCCAATGCAGTTCGGGGTGCGCTCATGTGGACCTCCCCGGCGACGGAAAGATTTGTCCGTCCGACCAGACATTAGGGCGATCGCCGCGCGCGGTCGGCTGCCCCGGTGGGCAGTCGCACCCCCGTGGTGACTCCGTGTCGGAAGGGACGCAGTAAGGGGCGGACGCACCGACCCCTACACCCGCCGGCCCTTTCGAGCCGAGGGACAGTTCCACCGCCATCGGTCCTTGCCAGCGGCGGTCGCCTGGAGGAATGGACAGGAGCCCTTTGCGACCGTGAGTGAATCGCAGAAGGGTGCCCTCCAAGGGTGAGGATAGTGCCGGCCCGGTCGAGACTCCCGGGGGGATCTCGGGGCGCGGGAGAGCCTCCTCCACGCTCGGCTACCCGGTTCCTCGCCTCCCCCGTCGCCGGTGAACGCGGGGCCGCCCGAGCGCGCGAACGTCTAGGGTCGCAGGCTCTCCTTCCTTCACCACCAGCACCGGGCGCGGGCTGCGCTGTTGACTCCTCGTGTTTCCAAGACCCGCAAGATGCCTGCGGCGACCGAACCGATGCCCCACTACCACGAGCCCGAGGAGCAGCAGCAGGATGAGGATGTCGCCCACGGCGGACAGGATGCCACTCCGTTTCCCTCGCGCTCATCCATCGAGCGAGCGTCACCCGCCTGCGGCACGGAGGAGGTCGGGGAAGCCCCATGAAGTCCCTCCATACCCATTCCCGGATCCAGGGTTTCGGCTCGACCGATGTTCACCATGAGAAGCAGGGGATGCGCATGCTGGCGATCGACCCCAATCCATCGTTCGCGCCGGCACCGAGCTTGGAACTGCGACGAGCCTGGCACTCGGCCGCGGAGGCGTGCCCGAGGACGGGGGGTGAACTTGGCGGTGAGGGTCTCGAGGGCCGAGCTCACCGATGGATCCGTGAGGTCTAGAGGGGAACGCCCGCCCTTCGAGCGAGGGCACGAGAGTCTTGCGGGTTCCCGACGAGCCCTGTCACGGTCGGTCGAGCGCGAACCAGCGGATCGCGCCGAAGACACCGGGGGTCGTTCCGATCTGGCGGAACCCGAGGCTCGCAATGAGCGCCACGGAGCGGAAGTTCGGGGCATCCGCGCAGGCGAGCACCCGCCCGAGGCCCACGCGGCTGAACGCGTGGTCGAGGATCGCCCTGCATGCCTCTGCGGCGAGGCCGCTCCGCCAGTAGCGCGGAAAGACCGCTGCCCCGAGCTCGAGCCCTCCGAGGTTGGCGAGCTTCGCGGGGAAGAGGCCGACAGAGCCCGCAAAGGCCCCGTCGGCCCGAAGCCGAATCGCGAACGCGCCGGTACCGTGCCGGGTGAGGGTCTTGAGGTTCCTCAGAATGGTCTTGCGCACGTGGGCCTCGGACAGGATGCGGCCGTCTGCCAGCCACCGGCGAACATCTGGATCGATGAGGAGCGAGCGCAAACTCGCCGTGTCGCCCAGCGTGAAGGGGCGAAGGAGGAGCCGTGGGGTTCCGAGCTCGAGGTCCACCTGCGGCTCCAAGTACCACGAAAGGACCACGTCGACGCGCCAATGCCCGCCCCAGCGGGCCCGAGGGAGACCTGTGGAGGACCCGTCGCCCTCTCCGGGCCGCTCGGCAATCACTCTAAGCCCTTCCTATGGCGCCCACGCTGGGGCTTGTCCCCGGAGGGAAGGCGCGAGTGGTACCGTAGAGACGAGGGAGGCACCAAGATGAGACCCGCGGCCGTGGCAGTCCTGCTCGTCCTCGCCTGTGGCGGCACCAGTGCCGACGAGGGAAATACCTGGGCCAGCGCGAACGTCGCAGCGGCGACTTGGACGCTCCAGCCGCAGCAGGCCAACCTTTACAACGGCGGCTCCTTCCGGCTCTGGTTCACCGTCACGTCGGCACCGCAGCCGTCCGACTATGCCATCCCGGCGGGCGTAACCTTGTCAGTCGTCGAGGCGAACGGCGGCACCATCAGCGGCGACACCTATACAGCGCCGGCCGCCCCCGCGGCCGGGACGTTCCATGTTCAGGCCACCGATGGCACCACGACGTTGACGTGCACGGTCATCGTCTCGACCTACCCGTCCGGCGCCTGACCGCGACTCTCCGTGGCACCATCTCTCCCTTCTCATGGACCGAGGGAGTTCGCTTCGTTTTTCACGAAGAGGGCGGCAGGTGGTGGTCCGCGATCCTCGCGGCGGATCGATGCGGCCGCGTGTCTGGGGCGCGTGCATACCGCTATCGCGCGGTGGGAAGCCGCCCGGGGCACTCCCTTGGTTGGACGCTCGGTGTCGTTTCTGTGACGATGCACAAGGGGAACGAACCCGACGCGGCTGATCGCGTAGAGTGCTGAGGTCGGGCTGCGGGGCGGGCTGCGCGAGGCCGAGATCCCTCCCCCCGTAGATCTCACAAGCCAGCGTCGCCACCTCGCGCCCGGCGTTCCGTCCCCGTTCGCCACCCCGGCGAAGGTCCCGGTCAGAACCCGGTCCAGTCCACGTCGTCGCGCGACCGCGGGCCCCACGTCTCATTCCGAGCCGGATCCTCGTGGGGGAAACCGACCGGCATGGTAAAGCCGTACCAAGGCCGCTGCCCCTTGTCGCGCAGGGCGCGCAGGAACTCCCGGGCGCTCTTCTCGCTCGCCACGCCGCCCTGGGCGTTTCGAATCTTCGGGACGAGCTGCTTCCAGGGCATCGGGGGCCAGAGAAGCCGCCGCGCCTCCTCCATCAAGCTGGCGAGTTCGGCTTGGCGTGTCTCCGCCTCCTCGGGGCGGCCGGCGATTAGCGAGCCCACCGCCCCGTAGTAGGCCTGGACCACCCGGGCGAGAAGAACACGCACGGTCTCGAGGGCGGGGGGCATACCGGGAAGGTTACCCGAAGCCGGGTCCTTGGATTGAGCAAACCGGGGGGTCCTGGACATGGGCCTGTTGGCCCGCGCGGTCCGGGGCGAAAGCGTTCGCGGGGTCACTCGGCAAGCGGACGCGAGGACTTGGGCTACGGTCTTGGAGGGTTCCGAATCGTCTGGGCGATGGCCAACTCGGCCTGCTACAGGGGGCCGCTCGCGCGGCGGGGTTCGAGTTCGACGAGGAGCGGAGGATGACCGCGGCCGGCGCCGCCGGGGCGGCGAGCCGAAGGCGGACACGGTGGCCAAGGGCGGCGCCAGACCCGCTCCTTAGTAGGGTCCCGGTACTTTCGGCCAATTCGCACGAACGCACACGCCCTGCGATCCGGTCAATAGGCCGTTGCTCCTCTATCAATCGCCACCAGGTCGCCTCTTCAATTGGGCGCGTTCCCGCGCGAGTCAACAGCGGGTGGCCGAGCGTTCCTGCCATACCCCGGACGGCGCGGCTGCGCTCCGCACCCAGGCGGATCCTCGCGGGCCGCTCGCAAGATTTGCCTCTTGATCGGTGCACCGTATAGCGCCGCAGCACGGTCGCCTCGGGAAAGGGGGAGGCAGCGGCCTGCCCTCTCGGGCCCGAGGGTCCGCCCGAATCGCTGCCACCCCGAAGGGGGAAGAGTCCGCGTTCACCACAAGAGCACTCGTCGCAGTGGGCCTGCTGTCTTTCGATTCGGTAGCCTTCGGACGAGAGCCCAGAGCACTCGGGCCCGGCGAACTGCGGCCCCCCAAAGATCGACTTGGTTATGGGTTGCGGCGACTGCTGGAATGGGCGGAGGGGAAGGATGTCGTCGCCACGGCGGGTCCGCCGAAGCTCGCCGCCGTGCCATTGTCAACGTTGGCAGTGGGGCCCGTGAACCGGCTCTCGATGCCAGTGGGGCAGCCGGTCTCGCCCCTGCGGCGGGCGCTCTGAGCGTACAACATGATCGCCGGGCAAGTTGGTTCGGTGGCCCTGGCAGACGAGGCAGCGCCTTTGCACTGGGTATGTATCAGGGCCACTCTGGGATGAAGGGCCCCTGTGGTTCGGCCGGTCCAACCCGCGTTGAACGGTCTGGGTTTCGCCGGCCGTCGCGCCGGTTGCCTAATAGGCAATCGCCTCTGCGTTCGTATCTCGCTCACCCAACGTCGTTCACTCCATGTGAGCAATGGAATTCCCCCGGTCTCAACCACCTCACCCAAAGTAACAGACGCCAAGGTCGATCCGGATGCGTACTCTGGCATTGGGGGGGGCCATCATGTCGCTTCTAACGCTGGTGCAGGGGAGCGGGATTGTTTACGCTGTGGCGGTCCTGCTCATCCTCACGGGACTGTGGAAGCAGCACGCGCGCGTGAAGTTCTGCGCCAAGGACTGCCGCTTCTGCGACGAGAAATGCGCGACACGAACCATCCCGCCATTGAAGGCGCCACCCGTGACCTCGCCGAGGCAACCGAGGGCAGAGAGGAACACCCGGAGACGAAGCTCGGCGCCCTGGAGAGCGGCGCCCTCTCATGTCGCCGCGAATGCGGATCCCGCAGGCGTGCACGAACCGGACTCTAGGCCGTCCTCTTGAGACGAGCCGCCAAAGCGCGATCGAGCCACCTGGCGTGCGTCTCGCGCCGGAAGCTGGCACGTCTTGGCCCTTTCCGATAGACCTCCTGCGGCCGCTCCGGGCGGCTGCAAGGAGGCCCATTGCGGTACAAAAGGTCCTTTGTCGTTCGCTG
>Ga0335077_10008369_pt1 | contig 12828 bp, 13 predicted proteins | sample Lox_Sample_31_FD_207151 | JGI IMG/M metagenome (GOLD analysis project Ga0335077, IMG submission 207151) | Soil microbial communities from Loxahatchee National Wildlife Refuge, Florida, United States - Lox_Sample_3.1 | ecosystem: Environmental > Terrestrial > Soil > Wetlands | place: USA... | reverse complement strand
GAAGCTCTGGGCGCCAAGCATCCCGAGTCCATTCCCATCCTCGAATTCTGGGCCGGCCTCTACAACGAACTCAACCGCGAATCGCAATATTTCGAGGTATTGATCCGCCTCTTCGACGCCAATTTCAACTCCGGCTTGTTTCCGAAAGCGTGCGAGGTCCTGGATCGCCTGGTGGACATCGATTCCTATGACTATCGGAATCAGGAACGCCTCGAACGCCTGCGCGGCCGCGCTGACGAGTCTTTTTTAAAGCGCATCGCCGGACGAATGGCGCGCAGCGCTTCCGTTCAGTCCAATCCGGGCCCTCCCAAGAGAGCCAGCGGGGGGCAAGAGGTCGAAGCGCCCCCGGCCGCCACCGAAGAAGGCCGCAAGGTGCAGGCGCTCGACGACCTGATCGTGCAGACCGAAATTTTTCTGCAGTACTCCCTGCAAAGCAAAGCCATCGAGCGCTTGCAGAAGATTGCCGCCATGTTTCCGGGCGAAGAAGAGCGCAATCCGCGCCTCCAGAATCTCTACCAGATGGCCAACTGGTGGCCGAAAACGGAACCAAAAGCGGAAGCGCCGAAGAAACCCGTTTCCATTCCAGCCACGCCGATTGTCGAGGAAAAACCCACGCCGCCGACGGGCCGCACCGGAAGCTACACCGCGGAAACGCTGCGCGACCTGACGAAAATTTCCGAAATCAATCAGAAAATCTTCCGCCAGCAAACGCCGCGCGCCATGCTCAATACCACCGCCAACGAGGTCGGTGCGTATATGAAGGCCGCGCGCACCTTTGCCCTCATCGGCGCGCCGGGCCGCCCGCCGGAAATGACCGCGGAACATTTTGCATCGGGCCTGAAATCCATTCCCGCCTCGCAGATGGTGTTGCTGCTCGCGCAGGTGGAGACTGCCGTCCCGGACGAACTGGGCGGTCTGGTCGTGGAAGGCACCGACGAATCCATCTTGAAAGAGATGGGCCTGGCGACGGCGTTGGGCGTAGCCATCACCGATAAGGAAACGCAGGCGCCCGCCGGCATGCTGATCGTCGCGCACGAGAAGCCGCACCAGTGGAAGCCCAACCAGACCTATTTTTTGCAAGCCATCGGCGACCAGATGATGATGAGCGTCAGCCACACGCGGCTGCGGAGTCTCGTCCGCCGCATGGGCGTTTCCGACGAGCGCACCGGCCTGCTCAGCCGCAGCTCGTACGTCGGCTGCCTGCTCAACGAGGCCGATCGCGCGCGTACGCAAGGCACGCCGCTTTCGCTCGCCGTGCTGCAGATCGACCGCGGGGCGGACATGCTTCGCGCCCAGGGGGAAATGCCGCTTGAAAAATTCCTGGAACAACTCGCGCGCTCGCTGCAACCCATCGTCCGGCAGAACGATATGGCGGTAAAATACACGTCGTGGGCGCTGGCGTTCATCCTGCCGGACACCAGCCTTTCCGGCGCGCAAAATCTGGTGGAAAAACTGCGCCGCGCCGCCGCCGGCGTACGCCCCCCGTGGGATTCCACGCAGGTCACGCTCAGCGCGGGCATCGTGGAAGCCGCCGCCCGGCAGGAATACGACAGTGAAGACATCGTGACCGACCTGATGAATCGCGCGGAGTTCAGTATGGAGGAAGCCCGCAAGCGCGGCGGCGACACCGTCGTCCTCTCCGAAATCCCCAAGCTCTAGTCGAAGTCCGCTTCGCTAGGGGCACGACCACTCCTAGCCCCAGTACCTACATTTCCGATTGCCCCGTTAATCAGGACTTGACCAATGTCGGGACCACATTTCGCTTCTTAAGTGAGGATGTCGGTCTGTTGACCGGCCTTCGCAAAGCGACCTAAGATGGCGCGAAAAGGATACCGGAGGCCACAATGCGTTTTTCCCTTTGGACTAGCATGTTGATGGTGGGATTAGCGTTTAGTCCAGCCGCGCATGAATTTGAGCGGATGGGGCAACGGGCATCTGAAGCAAAGCAGCCAAGTGCTACCGTCCACATTCAGCTAGTGAGCAACGAAGGAATAGAGCTGACTGGCGAAGGAGAAGTCGAGGTCCAACGTTTCCAAGATGACTCCAATGGTCCAGATTTGGCGAAGAAGTTCAAGCACGGCACGGCTTCCGGCGTTCCGTATGGGGTTTACACACTCCGGGTTCGTACTGCTGGATTTTGGAGTGCTGAGCGTGAGGTGAGGGTTTTTCAACCAAGTGTACTCACAGTTGTCTCACTCGAAATCGGAATGGGCCGAACTGAGGGCGGCCTCCCAACCGCGATGTTTGATGGCAAAATTAAGAACCTAGCATCACCTTCAACGTCACTGCGCGTAAGACTAAGCGGCATATATTCGACCACAATAATGGACGCCAAGGTGGAATCGGATGGCCGCTTTCTGTTGTCTGGCGTGCCCTACGGCGTTTACATCTTGGTGGTCACGCGTAACGCAGATTTTGCGAGCGACCAAAAACCAAGAGTCTTGGCTTCCGAGGAAGTCAGGGTTCCACTTACTGCGCCCCTGCTTATTGATTTGAAAGATAAGTAGGAGAAAGCAAACCAATTCCTGCGGCATAGAGTGTCGTCATGCTGCGAGGAATTTGAGTTAAGCAAAATTGAGGTCAAGTCCTGGTTAGTGGGCTAACCGGAAAAGTGGGTACTGGTCCACCCCCTACCTAAGAGTCCATCCGCGCTGTCATTGTTGACATGCTTCGGCGATTCTCACCGGGTAGCCTCAGCATGAAGGTTTCCTCTGCCGTAGCGCGCATGTACAATTTAGTTTTGCCGTAACTGATTGCCCGCGAGAAAGGGAAATCATGTTTCCAACGGATGTGGTTCTGATTGCTGGTGCGCGCACGCCCATGGCGCGTTACACCGGCGCGTTTTCGGATGTTTCGGCGATTGAACTGGGCGCGCATGCGAGTAAGGCTGCCATTCAACGATCCGGCGCGGACCCTGGGGAATTCGATCACGTGATTTTCGGCAACGTGATGCAGACCAGCGCCGATGCGATTTACGGCGCGCGCCACGTCGGCTTGAAAGCCGGGCTCAAGATCGAAACGCCCGCGGTTACCGTGAATCGCCTGTGCGGCTCCGGCATCGAGGCCATCGTGCAGGGCGCGCAGCGTTTGCTCCTCGGCGAATCCGCCATGGTCCTTGCCGGCGGCATGGAAAATATGACGCAAGCGCCTTTTGTAATTCGCGGCCTGCGCAACGGGCTGAAACTCGGCGGAGGCGCGCTGGAAGACACGCTCATGATCGGCCTCACCGACACCTATTGCAATCTGCCCATGGCCCTCACTGCCGAGAATCTGGCTTCCCAGAGAGGAATTACGCGCAAAGACGCGGATGCCTACGCCTTGCGCAGCCAGCAAGCCGCCGACGCCGCGTTCAAATCCGGCTATCTGAAAGAAGAAATCGCGCCGGTGGAGGTAAAGCAGGGGAAGAAGACGATTCTCGTCGGTGAAGACGACCACCGCCGCCCGGAAACCACCATGGAAATTCTCGAGAAGCTGCCCGCGTCTTTCAAGAAAGACGGCATGGTCACGGCCGGGAACGCCAGCGGCATCGTGGATGGCGCCGCTGCTGTGGTCTTGGCCCGCGAGAAAATCGCGAAAGACCGTGGTCTAAAGCCGCTTGGACGCATCATTTCCTGGGGCGTCGCCGGCGTGGATCCCAGCATCATGGGGATCGGCCCGGTTCCGTCTTCGCGCAAAGCCCTGCAAGCGGCCGGGCTGAAACTCGAGCAGATGGATCGCGTCGAAGTCAACGAAGCCTTCGCCGTTCAATACCTCGCGGTCGAAAAAGAACTCGGCCTCAACCGCGACAAAACCAACGTCAACGGAGGCGCCATCGCCCTCGGCCATCCGCTCGGCGCTTCCGGCACGCGATTGGTGATCACGTTGCTCAACGAACTCCGCCGCAAAGGCTTGCGCTATGGCCTGGCGACCGCCTGCATCGGCGGCGGCCAGGGCATCGCCATCATCGTTGAGGCGCTCGGTAACTAACCCAGTGCCGCATTCAGGATAAAGATAGTGCGGCGCGGCATAGCCCCGCGGACTTCCCGTGAATCTGAAGCCCCGGCTTCCCCCGGATTTGCCCTCGTTTGTGCTATTGTTTTGACGCAAGAGATCTCTTCGAAAGCGGTATTTCGAAAGATCGCCGCAACAACTCCCATCAGAAAGGGTGGAACTCTATGAAGGTCGTAACTCGCGTGTTGATTGCGACTCTATTTGTTCTTTCGGCGATTGCCGTGCCGCCGCTCCGCGCGCAATCCCAGACACAGAAAGCTCCCAGCAAGGCCGCGCCTTCTCCCGAGGCGGATACGCAGAAGAAAAATACGGACGCCTATATCGCCCTGCTCCGCCGCGACGTCCGCCAGGAAAAATCTGAAATCATGGGTGCAATGATGGCTTTGAACGCCCAGGATTCCGCGAAATTCTGGCCCATCTACAGCGATTATGACGCGCAACTAACGAAATTGAACGATCAGCGCCTCGCTAACATCAAGGAGTACGCGGAAAATTACAACAACCTCACCGACGACGAGGCGGACAAGCTCATCCAAAACGCCATGGCTTACCAGAAAGCCCGCCAGGAACTTCTCGGGCAAACCTACCTCAAGGTCCGGGACGCGCTCGGTGGCGTCACCGCGGCCCGCTTTGTCATGGTCGAACACCAGCTCCTATCGATTATTGATCTCAAAGTGATTTCGTCACTGCCCGTTGCCGGGCAGAGCATGTAAATTCCGGGAGGGACACGAAATGAAAACACGAAAGAGTTTTCTCTATACGATTGGGTTCCTTTTGGGAATTGCGACCCTCACGTTCGCCCTCGCTTCCGGCAACTGGGCCGCGGCCGCGCCGCAAAGCAAAAAGCGCGTGACCGTTCCCGCCGGGACGCGCATCCTGGTCCGCTTGGTGGATTCCATCGATTCCACCAAGCAAAAGACGGGCTATCGCTTCACCGCCACGCTCGAAGCCAATTTGCAGGCGGACGACATGGTCGTCGCCCCCCGCGGCACCACGCTTTACGGCCGCCTTGCTTCGGCTTCTTCGGCGGGCCGCATGTCCGGTAGCTCCGAGCTTACCTTGGAATTGACAGACATCATGATCAAAGGCAGCACCTATCCGCTGCTCACCAGCAGCTATGAAGTGAAAGGCAAAGGGGAAGGCGGCAACACCGCCAAGAAAGTGATCGGCGGCGCCGGATTGGGCGCGCTGATCGGCGGCCTGGCGGGTGGTGGAAAGGGCGCGGGCATTGGCGCGCTTGCTGGAGCTGGCGCCGGAACCGCGGTCGCCGCTTCCAAGAAGGGCGAGCAATTGCAGATTCCCAGCGAAACTCTGCTGGAATTTCGACTCGAGCAGCCGGCTTCGCTTCCGCTCTCCTGAGGGCGCTTTCCAATTACTGCTCTAAAACAAAAAAGAGGCTGCCCGGGGCAGCCTCTTTTTTTGCGCCTTCTGAATTCCGTCGAACGCTTCCGGCAATCCCTGCTGAATCATCCCATTCCCAGCATGCACCGAACCAGCGGCATCACCCACGCCAGCGTCCCGTAGCAATCGAGCAGTCGCTGGAAATCGAAAACGTACCCGGCCAGCAGGCGGCCCTCGCCAATCACCAGGCAAACCACCAGGTGCAAGATCTCGCCCGTCAAGTTGAAGCAATGCTGGTGGATGGGCCTCGCCGCTTCCTTCAGGCCCTGCGCAACCAGCCCGAAAACCCCAATCCCCATCAGGACTTGTCCGTAAGACTCGAAATCTCTTGGTTTTACCAGCCGTGCCGCCATAACCGCCTCCTGCCATTGCGTCCTGCTACTTGTTAGACGAACGGAAGGGGGGAATATCGACACGCACTGGCAGTTACCTGGGGCAGGATGGTCCCATGCGGGCACATTCGGCGAGGCGCAGGGCTCCCCTGATGGCCCCTCTGGAGGAGCAGTTGAATTCCGAATTATAACGCTTTGAAGAACAAATTGCGGGAATCGATTCTCCATCCACGGATCGAGGATGGCCGAATCGGCGTGGGCGTCCCGGTCTCCGGATTTTCGCTCATCAGCAACGAGTATCCGTTCTCGAGATACGAAGGGATATCGCGGTAATCGGTTACCGGAATGTACGGACCGGATTTGCCCAGCTGGACGTGATAGCGATCGTCCTTAAAACGGTGTGGGACGAGTCGCGCTCCGGTTCGTTTTCCGCGCGTCACCGTTGCGAAAAGCATCCGTCACCTCCACGGGCAATGAAGTCCGCGTATTCTACAAGCCCGGCGAAGCGGCGGGTAAGGGGAACATCTGTGGATTTTTGTGCATGCCTGTGCAAGGTTGTAGCAGCCCAATCTCCGGCTTCCGGCCCGGCGCATAGGTGTTCCCGATTGACCTTTGGTACACTTTCTTGGGTGGCGCTTTCCCGCCGGTAGTGCACGGAACTACAGACGAGAGGATTCCATGGCGATTCAAAAAGTCGGCGTCGTCGGGTGTGGCCTGATGGGCTCGGGCATCGCGCAGGTGTGCGCGCAAGCGGGCTTTCCGACCGTCGTGCGCGAGGTCACCGGCGAGTTTTTGGAGAAGGGCTTGAAGGGAATCGAGAAGAATCTCGCGCGCCAGGTGGAAAAGGGCGCGCTGAGCGACGCGGCCCGCAACGAAATCCGCGGCCGCCTCCAGGGCACAACCTCCATCGAAGACCTCAAGGATTGCGACGTGATCGTCGAAGCCATCATCGAGCAATTGCCCATGAAGCGCGAACTCTTCGGCGCGCTCGACAAACTCTGCCCGTCGCAAACCATTTTTGCCAGCAACACCTCTTCGCTCCCCATCATTGAAATCGCCGCGTCCACCAAACGACCACAGCGCTTCGTCGGCCTGCACTTTTTCAATCCGGTCCCGGTGATGAAGCTTGTGGAAGTGGTGCGCACGATCGCCACCGATCCCGCGGTTTACGACGAGATGGTCGCGTTCGGCGCAAAGCTCGGCAAAACGCCCGTGCGCGCCAACGACGGCGGCGGCTTCATCGTCAACCGCCTGCTCGTGCCGTACCTGCTCGACGCAATTCGCGCGCTCGAGGAAGGCGTTGGCTCCGTCGTGGACATCGATCATTCCATGAAGCTGGGTTGCGGCTACCCGATGGGCCCGTTCACGCTGCTCGATTTCGTGGGACTCGACACGACGTATTACATTTCCCAGATCATGTTTGACGAGTTCAAGGAAAAGCGCTTCGCCGCGCCGCCGCTGCTCAAGCGCATGGTGCTTGCCGGCTGGAACGGCAAGAAGTCTGGCCGCGGCTTTTACGATTATTCGGACCCGGCAAATCCGAAACCCATGCAACTCTAAGGAACGCCCATGGCCTATGAAAATCTGCTGTACGAAAAGAAAGACGGCATCGCCTGGATTACCTTTAACCGTCCGAAGGTCATGAACGCCCTCAGCCGCAAAACCATCGAAGAACTCGAGCACGCCCTGATTGATGCCCGCGACGATCACGCCGTCCGCGTCGTGATCCTTACCGGTTCCGGAGAAAAAGCCTTCGTCGCCGGCGCCGACATCAACGAGATCGCCCAGCAAAACCCAGTGCGCGGCAAGGAATTCTCCCTCTTCGGCCAGAGCGTTTTTCACCTGCTCGAAACTATTGGCAAGCCCTCCATCTGTGCCATCAACGGCTTTGCGCTTGGCGGCGGCTGCGAACTCGCGCTTTCCTGCTCGATTCGCCTGGCGAGCAAGAACGCGAAGCTCGGTCAGCCCGAGGTGAAGCTCGGCATCATCCCGGGCTACGGCGGCTCGCAGCGCATGGCCCGCCTTTGCGGCAAGGGTGTGGCCCACGAACTCTGCCTCACCGGCGAAATGATCACTGCCGAGGAAGCCCAGCGCATCGGCCTGGTAAATCACGTGTACGAACCCGGCGAATTGCTTCCGGCGGCCGAAGCCATGGCCAAAAAAATTATCGAGAAAGCGCCTCTCGCGGTGAAATACTGCATGGAAGTGATCGAGCGCGGCGTGGAGATGCCCCAGGAAGAAGGTCTGTTCCTGGAAGCCACCCTCTTCGGCCTCTGCTGTGCAACCGAAGACATGCGCGAAGGCACGAAAGCCTTCCTGGAAAAGAGGCCCGCTGTCTTTCAAGGAAAGTGAGGAGCCGAAAGTGGCGCAGCCATTCCTGGCTGTGCGCGCGATCCGGCCACCACGGCTCGAGCACAGGCAGAACGACTGTGCCACCTGAAGCGAGGAACATGATCGAACCGGCGAAAATCAGCGGAGGATTAAGCGCGGAGGGCTTGCGCTTCGGCATTGTCGTCAGCCGCTTCAACAGCTTTATCACCGAGCGTCTTCTGCAAGGCGCCGTGGACGCTTTGGAGCGCGGCGGAGCCACCAGCAAAGACGTAGACGTCGTCCATGTCCCCGGCTCCTTTGAGCTCCCGCTGGTCTCGAAAAAACTGGCTGCCGCCGGCGGTTACGACGCATTGATCGCCATCGGCTGCATCCTGCGCGGCGAAACTGCGCATTACGATTACGTCTGCTCGGAAACCGCGCGTGGGCTGCAGCTCGCCCAAATGGATACGGGCATCCCGGTGATGTTTTGCGTTCTCACTTGCGACACGCTGGAACAAGCGATCGACCGCGCCGGTCTCAAAGGCGGCAACAAAGGATTCGAAGCCGGGCTCGGCGCCATCGAGATGGCACAACTTTCCCGCAAGCTCCGCGCCTCGGCGAAATCTCCGGCCGCCAAGCCCAAAGGGTGGCGCAAATAACGTGTCGCTTCGCACAAAATCCCGCGAGTTTGCCATGCAAATGCTCTTCCAATGGGACATGAGCCAGCAGTCCCCTGCGAAACTCGAACCAGTTTTTTGGAAAAGCGCCAAGGCCGCCGAGCAGACCCGCGCCTTCGCCAACCAGCTCTTCGAAGGGGCCGCGCACGACGCCACTGCGCTTGACGATCTGATCGTGAAGCACTCCTCCAATTGGAAGCTCGAACGCGTTGCCGCCATTGACCGCGCCATTCTGCGACTGGCGCTGCACGAAATGCGCGCCACCGACACCCCGGCGAAAGTCGTTATCAACGAGGCTGTGGATCTGGCCAAGAAATATTCTTCCGAGGACGCCGGGGGCTTCGTCAACGCCATCCTTGACGCCTACCGCAAGTCCCTGCAAGTGAAGTAGGCACCTCGGGTCCGAGATGCTTTCGACCGCCAGAATGCAGCGCCGGCGTTTCTGTCCGTCCAAGATTACGCGAAGCGAATTGCAGCCTCGCGGGGCAGGAGAGGCAAATCAGGTCCGAATAATCCCTTCAAACACCTTCACCGCCGCGCCGCTCACTCGCGGCGTCAATTTCTTCCCGGATTGCGACACTTCCACTTCAATCTGGCATGGCCGCCCCATCTCCACGCCTTGCGTTATGTGCAGCGTGTGCCCGCCGCCGAATTTTCCGTGCTTCACCAGGTACGCGCCAAGCGAGCCCGCCGCCGATCCCGTCCCCGCGTCCTCGTACAATTCCCACGGCATCATTCCGCGTGTATAAGCAGACGAATTTCCACCCAGCGCGAAACAATAGGCCAGCGCGCCTTGTTTGCCGAAGAGTCGCGCGAGTTCCACGATGTTCATCTGGATTTTCTCGAGCGCACGGCGATTCCGCAGCGGCACCATCAGATTGAAAATTCCCGTGGACACGAATTCGGGGTCGAGCTTCGGGTCGAAATCCTTCGGCGACAATCCCAGCGCGTCCGCCAGTTTTTTCTTCTGGATCTTCGACGATTTGAACTCCGCCTCTTTCTGCGTCATCGTCACCCGCTGTGGCCGCCCATCCTTGAAACGGATCTCCACCGGCAAAACCCCCGCGCCGGTCTGCTGCATTATGTGCACGCCGCCCTCTTGTGCGGGCACCACGCCAAGCTCTGCCAGCAGGAACCATGTGCCGATCACCGGGTGCCCCGCGAGTTTCAACTCTTCCTTGGTCGTGAAAATGCGCAGCCGCGCCAGGGCCCGGTCGTCCGTCGGCTTTTGCACGAACACCGTTTCCGAAAGATTCATTTCACGCGCGATGGCCAGCATCTGGTCGTTGGAAAGGCCGTCGCCGTCGGTGATGACCGCGAGGGGATTCCCTTGAAAACGTGTGGTCGTGAAGACGTCGAGCGTGTAAAAGCGATGTTGCATGGCTGGGTCCGTCCTTCAATCCGTCAGGCCGCTATTCTATATCCGTTCGAGACGGCTGACGGTCCTCTCATTACGAATATTGCCAGTATTCAGTGTTGTGCCCGGTTCGATTAAGACAATATGCACTTCTTCATCGGCCGCGGGGCAGTGCTCCACGCCGCGCGGCACGATCACGAACTCGCCTTCGCGAACCACGGCCTCGTGATCGCGGAATTTCATCCGCAGCGCGCCCTTCACCACCAGAAACATCTCGTCCTCGTTCTCGTGGTGATGCCAGACGAATTCGCCTTTCAGCTTTACCGCCTTCACCTGGCAATCGTTCACCTCGCCGAGGATGCGCGGATTGCAGTAATCCTGAAACTTGGCGAATTTCTCCCGCAGGTTTACAGTTTGCATGGCGAACACCTCACAGCGCTTGTATCGTCGCGACTGTCTCTTCCAGCACGCGCCTCGTCGTTTCCGGCCGCGGCGTTTCCGAATAAATGCGCAGCAGGTCCTCGGTGCCGGACGCCCGCACCATCACCCACCCGGCTCCATCGAGATAAAGTTTCACCCCGTCCATGTCCTCGCGCCGCGTGATTCCCCAGCCGTTCAGCCGGTTGGTTTGATTGCTGCTGAAAAGAGCGATGGCCTTTTCCTTCTGCCCGCGCCGCACGGCCAGATCGATCCGCCCGTAATGAAACTCGCCAAACTCCGCGTACAGCCCAGCCAGCAGTTCGCCCAGCGATTTCTTGTGCCAGGCCATCAGTTCCGCCAGAAACAGCGCCGAAACCGTGGCATCACGTTCGGGCAGATATAAATTCGTGCCGATCCCGCCGCTCTCTTCTCCGCCAATCAAAATATTTTGTTCCAACATCAGCTCGCAGATGTATTTGAAGCCGACGGGGACCTCGTATAACTTGCGCCCGAATTTCGCGGCCAATTTGTCGATCAGCTTGGTCACCGAAAACGTCTTGGCGATATCGCCCGGCAGTTGCCGGGTGCCGATCAGGTGCCAGGCCATCAACGCGAAGATCTGGTGCGGCGTCACGAAAGTGCCGTCGCGGTCGATGGCCCCGATGCGGTCGCCGTCGCCGTCCGCAGCAAACCCGGCGTCGAATTTCCCCGCAAGCGCGGCTCTCCGCAAGGCGTCAATGTGGGGTTCGATTGGCTCCGGATTCACGCCGCCGAAGTTCGGGTCGCGCGTGCCACGAATCTCTTCGCACGCCACGCCATTCCTGTCGAAGAGCGCCTTCAGCAGTCCCGCGGCCGAACCGTGCATCGGGTCCACCACAAAGCGAAACTTAGCCTCGCGCAGCTGCTGCCAATCCACCAGTTTCTCAATGGTGTCGAGATACGGCGCGCGCGGCTCCAGCGAATGAATCAAGTCCGCGCGCGGGGGCAAGGGAGGCACCCGGCTCGCCTGCACGCCTTCCAGTTCCTGTTCGATCTGCGCCACGATCGACGGCAGGGCGCTGCTGCCATAGCTGGCCTTGTACTTGATCCCGTTCCATCGCGCTGGATTGTGGCTCGCGGTAATTACCAAGCCGCCCGCGGCTCCGCGCTGCCGCACCAGCAGCGAAATCGCCGGCGTGGGACACGGTTTGTCGGCCAGCCAGACGGGCGTCCCGGTGGAACTGATCACTTCGGCGGCAACCGCAGCAATTTTGTCCGATTCCAGCCGATGGTCGTAACCGATCAGCACACCTCTGCGCGCATCCTCTCCGCGCACAACGTAGCGCGCGATCGCCCCGGCCACGATACGCGCGTTGGACTCGTTAAAATCCTCGCCGCGGATGCCGCGCCATCCGTCCGTCCCGAACTTAATGGAAGTCATCGCCAAAAAAGTATACGCGAGGTCGCCGCCTCGCCCAACCATGCGGCATCGCACACTTCTCCACAAGCGCCGTCGCCCAGCTTGGTGTCGTGGATCCTCAATTTGCGGAAGGTTCGTGTGGCCCGGCTACCACTGCACGCCGGGATACAAGCTGGGCAAACGGAAGCCCCGGTACGCATTAGCGTTGGACGTTTCCAGTTTCCAGACCGGTTGCGGATTGCTGCCGGCCGTAAATTCGAAAATGTCAGAGAATCCTGCCGGCGAACCCGCATTGAAATCGGCTTCAAGATTGCCGTTCGCCAGGATCTCCGCGTTTCCGCCCCAGTACGAATATTCGTTGGGGCGATAGTCGGTCTGGATCGTGGCGGTCATTGCCGTCTCGTCGATCAGCAGATTCAGGCCACGGCTGTATGTGCAGCTGGGATTGATGCACGTTTCTCCGTGCAGAATGGGCCGGTCGTTGCCATTGTCAAACACGGCCAATCCAAACTGCCCAGTCGTGTTCGAGGTCGTGAACGACGGCCCGTGTTCCATATAAAACCAGTCGTAGGGATCGGTTCCGCCTTCCAACGTGAAATCTCCCTGGTAACCCAGGTGCCAGATGATGTGCCCGTCTCCAGTTCCGTTTTCATAGTCGATCTTGAGGATCCAACTCTGGCTGCGAATGGAGATTAGCAAGTTTCCGTCGTCGGGCGAATACACCAGCGCGTTGGAGTGCGTCCAGTCCGGATACCCCTGCGGGGCGCGGTTGATATCCAGGTGATCGAACGTGGTCCAGGTCCACACCGGCAGAAAGCTCCCATCGCTCTGGGGGGCAAGGTCGATGATGCCGTCACCGAGAATAGTTCCCAGTCCGGAGCAATTCGGAATGTCGGCGCACGGCACATTCATGTTGAACAACGTAATCCAGTGCCCGTTCGG
>Ga0335077_10008368_pt1 | contig 12829 bp, 11 predicted proteins | sample Lox_Sample_31_FD_207151 | JGI IMG/M metagenome (GOLD analysis project Ga0335077, IMG submission 207151) | Soil microbial communities from Loxahatchee National Wildlife Refuge, Florida, United States - Lox_Sample_3.1 | ecosystem: Environmental > Terrestrial > Soil > Wetlands | place: USA... | reverse complement strand
GATGGCAGTCTCGACCCGTCCTTCGGAGGGACGGGACGAGTAACGACTTCCTTGAGAGGCCAGAGTCAGGAGGTCTTTGCCATTGTCCTGCAGCCCGACGCCAAGATCCTGGTGGCGGGGTATGCGCAGGAGGCGACTCGCAACTTCGCGCTCGCGCGCTACAACTCGGACGGCACCCTGGACACCACGTTTGACAACGGCGGCGAGGTCACGACCGATTTCGGCGCGGACGAGATCGCCTCGGCCGTGACTCTTCAGACGGACGGCAAGATCGTGGCGGCGGGGAGCAGCTGTGTCCCGGACTGCGTGTCGGGCACGGGGGTCTTCGCTCTCGCGCGGTATCAGGGAGGCACGCTCACGACGCGAAGGGTGGAGCAGGACTTCAACGGCGACGGCAGGTCGGACATTCTCTGGCGACACAGCTCAGGGGTCGTGTACGAGTGGCAGTTGAATGGAACGACGGTCATCGGCACGGGCTCGCCGGGCGGGGCCGGTACGGACTGGACGATCGCGGGGGTGGGGGACTTCAACGGGGACGGGAAGGCGGACATTCTCTGGCGGCACACGTCGGGGGCTGTGTACATCTGGTTGATGGATGGAACGACTGTGATTGGTGCCGCCTCGGTGGGTTCGGCAGGGACAGAGTGGAGCATCGTAGACGTGGGGGACTTCAACGGGGACGGCAAGGCGGACATTCTCTGGCGAAGTAGCTCAGGGGTAGTTTTCGTGTGGCTGATGGATGGCACGAACATCATTGGGACCGGGTCGCCCGGCAGCCTCTCCCTCGACTGGCAGATTGCCGGGGTCGGGGACTTCAACGGCGATGGCCAAGCCGACATCCTCTGGCGGCATAGCTCGGGAATGGTCTCCATATGGTTGCTGAATGGCACCAGCGTCATCGGCATGGGGTCCCCGCGCAGTGTCGCGACCGACTGGACCATCGAGGGTGTGGGAGACTTCAACGGGGATGGCAAGGCCGACATTCTCTGGCGACATACCTCGGGGGTCGTCTACGTGTGGCTGATGGACGGAACCAGCATCATCAGCGCTGGCGCCCCCGGGTCGGCTGGCATCGACTGGTCTATCCAGACCGTGGCTGACTTCAACGGAGATGGGAACGCGGACATCCTATGGCGACATAGTTCCGGCGCCCTGTACATTTGGTTCGTCAATGGCACGACCATCGTCGGGACCGGCTCTCCGGGCAGCGCCGATCCGAGCTGGGCGGTTCAGTAGCGCGAACGAGGTCAGGCGGGAAACTCTGAGGATCGTTTCGCAAGGAGGACACAATGACCGGTACGCCCGGTTACATCCCCAGTCCCCGGCAGTGGGTGCGCGAACAGGTCGAGCTCTACGAGGGCAGTGGCGGGACCCAGGGCACCACGCTCCGTGACACCGGGCTGCCGGTGATCATCGTGACGCATCAGGGCAACAAGACGGGCGCGATCCGCAAAACTCCCCTGATGCGCGTCAAGGACGGTACGAATTACATCCTCGTCGGCTCGGTGGGGGGAGCGCCTGCCCACCCAGTCTGGGTGTACAACTTGCGCGCCCGTCCTGCGGTCGAGATCCGCGACCATACCGAGGTCCAGGCCATGCGCGTTCGCGAGGTCGATGACGAGCCCGAGCGAGCACGGCTGTGGAAGCTCGCGGTCGCGGCATTTCCGCCCTATGCCGAATACCAGGCCAAGACCACCCGGCGAATCCCGGTCTTCGTCGCCGAGCCGATGCGCTGACCCCCCACCTTCCGAGGGGCATTCGTCGCGCTCGGCGACCCGACCAGGTTCGTTCGCCAGGTCCCTCGAGCGTTCGTCCCCTCCTCGGAAGTGCTAGAGTTCGGGGCAGGAGTTCTCATCTGAGCGGGGAGGGTGCCATGTCGCACGATCTCGTCATCAGGGACGGAATGGTCGTCGATGGGTCCGGCTTTTCGCGCTATCGCGCCGACGTTGCGGTCAAGGATGGCCGGATCACGGAGATCGGCCGTATCCGGGGGCCGGCCGAGACGACGATCGACGCCGAGGGGCTCTTCGTCGCCCCGGGCATCATCGACCTTCACACGCACTACGACGTCCAGCCGTTCTGGGATCGGCTCTGCACGTCCTCCATCTGGCATGGGGTCACGACGGTCCTGACGGGCAACTGCGGGCTGACACTGGCCCCGCTGCGCCCCGAGCACCGGGAGACGATGCTGGCCACGTTCTGCTGCGTCGAGGATCTCCCCGTGAGCGCGCTGAACGCCGTGCTGCCCTGGACGTGGCGGAGCTTCGACGAGTTCCTGACGGCGATCGACATCGGGCTCGGCGTCAACATGATGCCCCTGGTCGGGCACAATCCGCTGCGCCTGAGCGTCATGGGCGGGGCGGCCTGGGATCGCGCCGCCACTCCGGACGAGACCGGGGCTATGCAGCAGCTCCTACGCACGGCGCTCGAGGAGGGCGCGTGGGGCTGGAGCACGACCGTGTCACCGACGCACGCGGGGCCGCAAGGGCAACCGGTGCCGACGCGGCTTGCCGCCGACGATGAGCGCATTGCTCTGGGCCGCACGCTGGGCGAGTTCAACCGGGGTGTCATCGAGATCCTTCCACCCGGGGCCGGCCGGCCCGACGAGACTGACCGGCAACATCTCTTCGAGGTCGCGCAGGCCAGCGGGCGGCCCGTCTTTTTCCTCGGGTTCGACGCGAGCGCGCGAGATTACGTGGAAGGGGCGGCGCGGCAGGGCGTGCCGCTCTACAATCTGCTCCGCGTCATTCCCTTCAATCCGCGCTTCACGCTCAAGAAGAGCACCTACTTCGCCAACCTCGACGTGTGGGACGTGGCCATGGCGGCCCCCTTCGACGAGCGCATGGCGCTCCTCGCCAATCCCGAGCAGCGCGCGGCGCTGCGCGAGGCAGCCACGCAGCGGCAGCGCCGGCGGCCCGGCGTGCTCGGCCGGTTCATCAAGTGGGACGCGATCACCGTCAGCAAGACCGTCCACGACAAGAACCGTGCCCTGGAGGGCCGCACGATCACCGACCTGGCCCAGACCATGGGCAAGCACGTGGCCGACGTGATGCTGGACCTGGCTCTCGAGGAGAGGCTCGAGACCGAGTTCTCTGTTCAGACCCGCGCACCTGAGGTAGACGCGGAGCTGGCGGAATACGTGAAGACCGGTCACGCCATCCCGTCCCAGACCGATGCCGGTGCGCACCTCAACACGAACTTCTGCACCGCTGGCGAGTCGAGCTACGTGCTGGGGGAGTGGGTGCGCGAGCGGCAGCTCCTCACCCTCGAGGACGCGATCCGTCGCTTCACCTTCCAACCGGCGAGCATCATGGGTCTGCGCGACCGTGGCCTCGTGCGCGAAGGCATGGCGGCCGACCTCATGGTCTTCGACCTCGCCCGCATCGACATCAAGGAGGACGAGATCACGCACGACGGTCCAAGCGGCTCGCCGCGCCGCGTCCAGCGCGCGGAGGGCGTCGAGCACGTGATCGTGGGGGGCAAGCCGGTTCTCGACCATGGCCAGCATACCGGCGCGTTCCCCGGCCGCGTGCTCCGCGCGTCGCGGCAGTCCTAGCCCGGCCGCGGGGGCCCACTCCGCCGGCCGCTCGGGAGCGGCCCGCGGTGCCACCCGTCCGAGATCCGTCTGCGCGCTCATGAATGGTCCGGGCTAGCCGGGCTTCTTGATCCTGACCAGTGACGGGCCGTGCCATGAGCGATAGACCGCGATACGTCGGGCAGCGCGTGAAGCGGACGGAGGATGTGCGGCTCGTGCGCGGGCAGGCGCGCTACGTGGACGACCTTCGTCTGCCGGAGACGCTCCATGTGGCCTTCGTGCGCTCCCCGCACGCTCACGCCCGCGTGCGCGGCATCGACGGGTCCCGCGCCTTGGGCCCGCCCGGCGTCAGAGCCATTGTCACCGCCGCCGACCTCGAGGGCGTCGCCTCCATGCGCTCGGACACGATGGACGTCCCGATCTGCCGGCAGACCGAGTGGCTGGCGCTGGCGCGCGATCGCGTCCGCTACGTCGGCGAGGCGGTGGCCGCAGTCGTCGCCAGCGACCGCTACGCGGCCGAGGACGGGGCTGCTCTGGTCGACGTGGCGTACGATCCGCTGCCCGCCGTCGTCGACGTCGATGACGCGCTCAGCGCCGGCGCGCCCCGCGTCCACGACGAGTGGCCCGACAACGTGCTCATGCGGACCGAGGGCGGCGGCGGTGACGTCGCCGCCGCGTTCGCGGGCGCTCCGCTGATCCTCAGCGAGACGTTCTCCTCCGAGGCGGTGACCGGCGTGGCCCTGGAGGCGCGCGCGTGCCTCGCTGCGGTGGACGAGGGCACCGGCGTCCTCACCCTGTGGTCGTCGCACCAGACGCCCCACGTGCTGCGATCGCTGGTGGCCGAGCACCTGGGTCATCCCGAGCACCTCCTGCGGGTGATCTGCCCCGACATGGGCGGCGGCTTCGGGATCAAGACCCACCTCTATCCGGAGGACCTCGTGGTGGCGTTCCTCGCGCTCCGGCTCCGGCGCCCGGTCAAGTGGGTGCAGACGCGGCGTGAGGATTTCCTCGCCAGCAACTACTGCCGCGAGCACCGCATCTCGGTGGACGCCGCCGCCGATGGCGAAGGGCGGCTCCTGGGCCTCCGCGCTCGCATCGTCATGAACGGGGGCGCGTACTCGATCCTGCCAGGCTTCGGCTCGATGCTCGAGGCCACCGGCGCGGCCCGTCAGCTCCTGGGCCCGTACCGCGTGCCCGCCTACCAGTACGAGGCCAGCAGTGTGGTGACCAACAAGGTGCCGCGCGGCGCCTACCGTGGCGTCGCCATGGTGACGACGACGTTCACGATGGAGCGGGTGATGGACCTGATCGCCGCTCGCACCGGACTCGACCGCGCCGAGGTGCGCCGGCGGAACCTGATCAGCGCGTCCGAGTTCCCGTATACGAACGCGCTGGGGGTCGTCTACGAAGGAGCGAGCTTCCAGGAGAGCCTGGCCGCGAGCCTCCGGGCCGCGGACTACGAGGGCTTTCGCGCCGAGCAGTCGCGCGCCCGGTCCGCGGGTCGACTCCTCGGCCTCGGCATCGCCGTCTACGCCGAGTTCACGTCGCCCAACTCGAAGGCCCTGGCCTGGCGCGGGATCGTCCGCGTGCCCGGATTCGACTCGGTCGCGCTCCGCATGGACCCGAGCGGCAAGGTCCGCGCCTACACCAGCATCACGGCGATGGGTCAGGGCATCCAGACGGCGCTGGCCCAGCTCATCGCCGACGAGCTCGGCGTCGACATCGCCGACGTCAGCGTCGAGACCGGCGACTCCACGCTGGCCCCCTACGGGAGCGGAGCCTTCGCGAGCCGCGGCGCCGTGGTGGGCGGGGGTGCCGCCATCCTCGCTGCCCGCCGGGTCCGTGAGAAGATCGTCGGGATCGCCGCAGCCGGCCTCGAGGCGCCGCCGGAAGACCTGGTCGTGGCCGACGGCCAGGTCTCGGTCAAGGGCTCGCCGTTTCGGTCGCTGGCCATCGCCGAGGTGGCCCGCCGCGCCTACATGGTGAGCCCGGTCGGCCTCCCGGCCGGCGTCGAGCCGGGCCTCGAAGCGACGTCGTACCACGACCCGCCGATCCAGACGATCTCGAACGGCGCCCACGTGGCCGTGGTCGAGGTCGATCCCGAGACGGGCCACGTGCGCCTCGCGCGGCTGATCGCGGCGCACGACTGCGGCACTGTGATCAACCCGCTGATCGTCGACGGGCAGATCCACGGCGGCGCCGCTCAGGGAATCGGCCAGGCGCTCGCCGAGGCCGCCCGTTACGACGCGAGCGGCCAGCTCCTCACCGCCTCGCTGATGGAGTACGCGCTGCCCCGGGCGGACACGATGCCCGAGGCGTTCGAGCTGCTTCACCTGACGACGCCGTCACCGCTCACCGTGTCCGGCATCAAGGGGATGGGCGAGGGCGGCACCGTCGGCGTGGTGGCGGCGATCGCCAACGCCGTGGCCGACGCGCTGGCGCATCTTCGGCCGGCGATCAACCGCCTGCCACTGACGCCGTCGCGGGTCAGAGAGCTGGTCGGCCAGCGCTAGATTCGGTGCTTACGTACCGCGCGCCTCATCTTCAATGAGAGGTTCCGAGATGCCATCGATCGACGTGTCCGCCGTTCGCCGACCCCTCGCCGAGGCGAGCCACGCGCCTGGCGCCGTGTACGCCTCGCCCGAGTTCTACCGGCTCGATGTGGAGAAGCTCTTCATGCGCGACTGGCTCTACGTCGGCCGCGTCGAGGAGCTGCCGAACCCGGGCGACTACATGACCATGCGCATCGCCGGCGAGCCGATCGTGATCGCCCGGACGCGCGAGGGCGAGCTCGCCGCGTACTACAACATGTGTGTCCACCGCGGCGTCGAGGTGGCGGAGGGGTGCGGCAACGCCCGCGGGTTCAAGTGCCCGTATCACGGCTGGACCTACGACCTGTCCGGCCGGCTCACCGGGTCGCCCTACATGAAGGAGAGCGCCGGCTTCGACAGCGCCGCCGAACGCATGCGGCCCCTGCGCCTTCACACCTGGCGGCGGAACATCTTCGTGACCTTCGACGCCGCAGCGCCGCCACTCGCCGAGTTCGTCGCCGAGTTCGAAAAGGACTTCGCGTTCCTGCAGATCGAGAACTGCCGGCTCGGCAACCGCATCGAGCTCGAGCTCGAGTGCAACTGGAAATTCGTCCACGAGAACCTGATGGACTTCTATCACGTGGGCGTGCTCCACGTGAAGACGTTCGGCGCGAAGTTCGGCTGGACCGACGACAACGTACTCCTCAAGCCGGGCGGCGGAATCTCGATCTTCTACTCCGCCGGCCCGCCCACGCCGAATGCCGAGCCGCTCCTCGGCAAGATGCCGTGGCTCGAAGATCGGCCGGTGAGCTTCGCGTGCACCGGGTTCCTCTCGCCGAACTGCACGTTCTTCGGGCGCATCGACGTGAACCGCTTCATGATCGCCTGGCCCGATGGACCCAATCGCTCGCGCACGATCATCTACCACCTCTTCCCCGAGGCGTTCTTCGAGCGGCCAGGATTCAGCGAGACCTTGAAGATCTACCGTGACTATCAGCTCCAGATCCTCGAGGAAGACCGGTCGATGATCGAGTCGATGCAGACTGCCATGTCCTCGCCGGCCTATCGGCCGGGCCGCATGTCGACGCTGGAGAAGCCGCTGCATCACTATCTCAAGGGCTATCTCGACCGCGTCCTCGGCAACGGGAACAGCGGAGGGGTGGCATGAGCGGACAGTGGGTCGGCACCTGGGCGGCGGCGCCGGCGCCGGCGGAAGGTGTCGTCGGCTTCAACAACCACACGCTCCGGATGAACCCGCGCATCAGCCTTGGCGGTAACCGGCTGCGCGCGCGCATCTCGAACGCCTATGGTGAGCGGCCGCTGGTCATCGGCGCTGCTTGCATCGCGCGGCGCGACAAGGGGCCGGCGATCATCGCCAGCACCGACCGTAAATTGACATTTGGCGGCGCCGGCGGCATCGCGATCGCCGCCGGGGCGGTCGCGTTCAGCGACCCAGTCGAGTTGAGCGTTCCGGCGCTCGCCGATCTTGCGGTCAGCTTCCACCTGCCGGGCGTGGTGCTGGCAAATTCCCAGATCACCGGACGGTACGCGCGGCAGACCAACTACATCTCACCGCCAGGCGACTTCACTGCCCAAGCGGTGATGCCGGTCGGCAACCTGACCGACCAGTGGTTCTTCCTGTGTGGCGTCGACGTGCTCGCACCGGCCGAGACCGGCGGCATCGTCGCGCTCGGCGACTCGCTGACCGACGGCAACATCTCGACGATCGATGCGTTCTGCCGCTGGCCCGACCAGCTCGCCCGACGGCTGGTCGCCCGTCAAACCGGCTCAGGCGGGCGGCCGATGAGCGTCATGAACAACGGGCTCGGCGGCAACCGCATCCTGCACGACGTCCGCGGCGACAGCGGGCTCAAACGCTTCGACCGCGACGTGCTGGCGCAACCCGGGGTCACCCATGCGATCGTCATGCTCGGCACCAACGATCTCAGGAACCGCTGGGCCAAGCCCGAGGAGGAGGTAACTGGCGAGCAGATGATCGCCGGTCTTCAGCAAATGGCAGTGCGGGCGCATAGCCGCGGCATCAAGCTGATCGGTGCGACGCTGACGCCGTTCGGCAACGAGACGTTCATGGCCAATGCATGGAACCCGACGCGCGAGAGACACCGGGTGACGGTCAACACCTGGATCCGCGAATCGGGCGCCTTCGACGGCATCGTCGATTTCGACGCGGCGCTGCGCAATCCCAAGATCCCGACGCAGATGCGCGACGAGGACGATTGCGGCGACGGGTTGCATCCGAGCGACAGCGGTTACTGCAAGATGGGCGACGCGATCGATCTCGCGCTGTTCAACTGACGTCGCCGCCGGCTCGAGAGCACATCGTACCGAGGAGCCCACTATGGAACTCTCGCGACGCGATTTCCTGCTCTCCTCCACGGCCGCGGCTGCGGCCGGCACGGCGATCGGCGTACCCAGCACTGCTCAGGCCCGCCCGACTTTGGTTGCCCAGGTGAGTGGCCTATGGCCGCACGGGTTCGTGCCGGATGACCCGGCGCTCAAGTATGAGCTCGTCGTGGCCGGCGGCGAGGTGATCGACCCGAGCCAGAAGCTGCGTGCGAGGCGCGATGTCGGCATCAAGGACCAGCTACCGGACCCGAGCATCGCGAGCCAGGGTGTCCAGGCTCCCAGGCTGCGGAGGTTTCTCACGACGCGCTCCGGCGTGCCCATGTCACACCACGTGATGCTCGGGGCTTCCGCCACGGCGAGAGCCGAAGAGGAGGCCTTGAGAATCGTTCGGGAGAAGTCCACCGTCGGCGCGAATTGATGCCACGAATCCAGGAGGGATCCGGAGGACTCGCGTACGCGAGCCCTGACAGTGTCGCCCTGAGAATGAACAGCGTGGTGACGAGCGAGACGCGCGAGACCGACCGCACGATACCGCTCGGCATCATGGACCGCAGAAACGGTGTGCGGCCCAGCGACTCGGTGAGGACTGACTGCCAGCTCCGGAGGAGTGGAGACCACTGGGCCCAGAGAAGACACGCACCGAGCGCAAGCCGGACCAGTCTCATCTCGCGTTTGTGGCGTCACAGAGTGCGGACGAAGGCCGCGGCGGCCCAACGCCGCCGCGGCCTTCCTCTGCGGGGTGTGCGCCCTATTGCTTTCCGGGAAATTCAACGAACTCGAAGGACGCTACCGTCACCTGGTAGGGCGACGGACTGTTCGGGACGTTGGCCTCGAAATACGCGCGGCCCTCTGCCGGTACCAGCCCGTGGACGGGCCGAATCTCGCTTGTGACCACATGGCCGCTCGGGTCGAGCGTGGAGATCCGCACCTGAACGTCCTTCGCTGGCTGGCCGTAGTCGTTGTACACGTAGCCGGTGATCGTCGAGTTACCCCTGGTGTTGGGCGCACTCGTCCATTGGACGTGGAAGAACTGGCTGGCGAGCCCTCCTCCAGACGACATGGCTGCGACCGGGGAATCGGTATCGCCCGCCGTCGCGGGGCGGGTGCCAGCGGCGCCGAGCGCCAAGCCCACGACAATGAGGGTGACCAGACCCAACATTGGAATCCTGAACATCTTCAACATGGCTTTCCTCGTCCTTTCTGTCCGCTCGATGATGGTGTCCTCGAGCGGATGGCTGCCTCGAGCGGCCTGTCTCCACCCGACCAGGAGATCGTTGCTACGCAACGCACCTGGACGCGGCGCATCCGGAGCGCACGAGCGTCACTTCCGGCATGTCGCCGGCAGTCGACTACCGCTCGGATGTTTGGACAGTCGAGAGGAGCTACGAATCCGGTGGCGCGCGAGGTTCGCTGTCGGATGAGCGAAGCCTCGAGGTGACCACCTCGACGAGGCGAGGGAGCCGCTCGACCGATATCTCGAGCGGGCGAGGGGCGGCCGGGATCAGGGGGGCAAAGTTCCCGGTCGCGGATGTGATCAGCACGACGACGTTGTCGAAGTCTCCATCGTCGTAGATCCCGCGGATCCAGGACGGATCGGGGGGACTCGCGTAGGCAATGGCCGGAAGCGTCGCCGTGACGCTCACGACGGCCACGAGCGCGAGCGTGAGAAGCTTCTGCCTCATACGTCACCCGCTACGCCCTCGATCAGCGTCTGTCAAGTCATCGTGGCGCTGCGCGCTGCAGGTATCCACCGACGCGCCCTCTAGGCATCCACCTGATCGAGAAACCCGTCCAGGGTCAACAAGAATGGGGGTATCCCGCCTTTCGTCTACCCGATGAATAGGGCACGTGGATGGGGAAGGAGATTGCGTGCAAGGAAACGGCGGCGAAGGGGACGGGCTTCCTCGTCGGCGCTGGCGACAGGCCTGGTGGCTGGGTCTGGTTCTGATCGCACTCTTCGCCACCGGAGCGTACGCGCTACTCGAGAGATCACCGCGGCTGCTCCCACATCTCGCGACGGCCGACACGTCTCGCGCGACCTCGACGACATCGAAGAACGGCGCGGGCGGTGTGCCCGTCGTGGCCGCGGCAGCGCGGAAGGCTGACGTCAACGTCTATCTCACCGGGCTCGGCGTGGTGACCCCGCTCAACACCGTGATCGTGCGTACGCGGGTCGACGGGCAGCTCATGAACATCCGCTTCAAGGAGGGACAGCTCGTCCACGAGGGAGATCTCCTCGCCGAGATCGATCCGCGTCCGTTCGAAGCGCAGCTGACGCAATAGGAGGGGCAGCTCGCGCACGATCAGGCCCTTCTGGACGACGCGCGGCTCGACCTCAAGCGATACGAGGTCCTGTGGGCTCAGGACTCCATTCCCAAGCAGCAGCTGGACACGCAGGCGTCGCTGGTTCAGCAGGACGAGGGCGCCGTCAAGAACGATCAGGGACTGATCGAGGCCACCAAGGTGCAGCTCGCCTACTGTCGCATCACGGCGCCGATCACGGGACGCGTCGGCCTACGGCTGGTCGACGCCGGCAACATCGTGCACGCCGCCGATACGACGGGGATCGTAGTGATCACGCCGCTCCAGCCGATCACGGTCGTGTTCACCCTTCCCGAGGACAATATTCCCTCGGTCCTCGACAGGCTCGCGCATGGCGTCACGCTGGCAGTAGAAGCGTATGACCGCGAGCAGCGGCGAAAGCTTGCCTCGGGCTCCCTGCTGACGATCGACAACCAGGTCGACCAGACCACGGGGACGGTCAAGCTGAAGTCCGTGTTCCCCAATGCCGACAGCGCGCTGTTCCCCGGCCAGTTCGTCAACGCGCGTCTCTTGCTGGACGTGGAGCGCGGCGCGACGGTCGTACCGGCAGCGGCGATCCAGAAGAGCCCGCGCGGATCGCTCGTCTACGTGGTTCGGAGCGACGGGACGGTTGCCGCCCGCGAGGTCGCGGTCGGCGTCACGAGCGGAGACGACGTCGTGATCCCTCGTGGCGTGTCGGTTGGCGAGCAGGTCGTCGTCGAGGGCGCGGATCGGGTGCGCGACGGGGCCAAGGTCGCGATCGAGCCCGGGCACCATTGAGGGCGGGCTCGATGAACCTCTCCCGTCCGTTCATCGTCCGGCCCGTCGCGACCACGCTCCTGATGGCGGCGATCCTGCTCGCCGGCGGTCTCGGGTACCGGCTCCTCCCGGTCTCGGCGCCCCCCGAGGTCGACTATCCCACCATCCAGGTGGTGACGTTCTACCCCGGCGCGAGCCCCGACGTGATGGCGTCATCGGTCACCGCGCCGCTCGAACGGCAGTTCGGCCAGATGCCTGGACTCAATCAAATGACGTCGACCAGCTCGAGCGGCGCCTCCGTGATCGTCCTGCAATTCACCCTGACCCTCGGGCTCGACGTGGCCGAACAGGAAGTCCAGGCGGCGATCAATACGGCACTGCCCCTGCTGCCGCCCGACCTGCCGACTCCTCCCGTCTACAGCAAGGTGAACCCGGCCGACGCGCCCATCTTGACGCTCGGCCTGACCTCGGCGACGCTGCCCTTGCCGCGCGTCGAGGATCTCACGGACACGCGGCTCGCCCAGAAGATCTCCCAGGTCCCCGGCGTCGGGCTGGTCAGCATCAGTGGCGGGCAACGCCCAGCCGTGCGCGTTCAGGCCAATCCGACGGCGCTGGCCTCGTACGGGCTCACCCTCGAGGACGTCCGAACGGCGGTGGCCGCGGCGAACGTCAATCAGGCAAAGGGCAGCTTCGACGGGGCGCAGCAGGCCTCCGTCATCGGCGCCAACGACCAGCTCCTGTCGAGCCGCGACTACCGCCCGGTGATCGTCGCCTACCGGAACGGCGCGCCGGTGACACTCTCGGACGTCGCCGACGTGATCGACGATACCGAGAACGTCCGCCAGGCGGCGTGGATGAACGAGGTGCGGGCCGTGATCCTCAACTTCCAGCGACAGCCGGGCGCCAACGTGATCGCGGTCGTCGACCGCATCAAGCGGCTCCTTCCCCAGCTGCAGGCCTCGCTGCCGTCCGCGGTGCAGGTGTCGGTGCTCACCGACCGCACAGTCACCATCCGCGGCTCGGTCGAGGACGTGCAGTTCGAGCTGATGGTGTCTACGTCGTCGTCCCCAAGGGCTTCTTCCCGGTGCAGGACACCGGCGTGATCCAGGGCATCTCGGAGGCCTCCCCGGCCATTTCCTTTCCCGCGATGGCGGCGCGCCAGCAAGCCCTGGTCGAGGTCATCCTCCGCGATCCGGCCGTCCAGAGGCTCTCGTCCTTCATCGGCATCGGTACGGGATCGGACTCGAGGAGGTGCGCGCCGCGCTTGGCCTCACCAACGCCAACCGGCCCAAGGGCCAACTGGCCGACGACCGTCACGCCTCGGAGATCCTCACCA
>Ga0335077_10008367_pt1 | contig 12829 bp, 8 predicted proteins | sample Lox_Sample_31_FD_207151 | JGI IMG/M metagenome (GOLD analysis project Ga0335077, IMG submission 207151) | Soil microbial communities from Loxahatchee National Wildlife Refuge, Florida, United States - Lox_Sample_3.1 | ecosystem: Environmental > Terrestrial > Soil > Wetlands | place: USA: Florida... | reverse complement strand
TTTCGTGAATCGAACGTTCCAGCATAATCAGGAACTGGTGGCTGCGCGCCGCCGGGTTCGCCACCTTGATTGTCAGCACGCCGGCTTTCTCGTCCGTCGATTCAATCGACGCGCCCGTCGCTCCGGTCATTTCGTAGCCTTCCGGCAGTGCCAGCTCGAACCGCGAGGGCTCGCCCTGCACCACGTTGATGTCCGCGAGCGCCGCAATCCGCAACTCCGCTTCGCTCACCGTCATCAGCGTTTTCACGTCCGAGAGGAACCGCATCTCGCGCGGCAACACCGGCGTCGCCACCTCCCGTGTCGTCCACCACACCTGTGCGGGCTGTCCCGGTTGCAACGTCGCCTCAATTGTCGTCTGGCCGTTCTCGCTGCTGCGATTGGTGATGAGTCCCGGCGCGATCCGCACATTCGTGTGGTCGCCCGGCACCACCAGCGTCAGGTTCACGCTGCCCGCCGCGGGCACCGGCATGGCAAACGACGCGCGTCCCGCCTCGATCATGAGCGGCAAGCCTGCATCCAAAATCACGTTAAACGGGCTTGCTCCTGGCAGGACCGCCACGTGCGTCCCGCTTTCCTGCAGCATCGCCAGCGTCTTCCCTTCGCGGTGCGCGTCGAAGATGGTGATCCCGTTCGTCAGTGGCACCTTGGTCGCGTTCTTGCCGTACACTTCGCCTTCGATTTCCATCTTGCCGACCACCGTGTCGTTCTTCACCCCGAACTTCAGCTCCGCGCAGCTCAATACATAAGGAACCGGCGGGAGTTCGGGCTTCTTGATCGGTTTGCTCGCGAGTTCCAGCAGGTGGTTGTACTCGTCCAGCGGGATGCTCACGCTGCCGGACGCCGGTACCGGCGTTTCTTTCCTATCCTGGGCGCAGACGTTCCAGCTCAAAGCCAGACTGCACAGCATCGCGGCCAGTGCTCTCGATTTCATCGCGCACCTCCCTTTTTCTCTCTCTGGTAATTCAATTCTGCGGTGGGTGATTGGTTCTCGCTCGTAAGTTCGCTGACCAGATAGATCGTCGGGCCCAATTCCGGGAACGACACGCGGATCGGCAGGATGCCAGACACTTTGCTTCCGAGTGTCTTAGTCCGGTACTCATCCACAAGCGCCTGTTTTGTATCGATCGCGGGCGTATTGCGGTTCGATTGTGGCTGTGGTGTCGCCGTGCCGGGCGCGATCTGCATCAATGCCGAGGAGTTCCGGCCATTCAGCGCCAGCGAATCGGCGGCAAGGCCAGAGCCTGCTCCGCTTCCTGAGCCAACGCCCCCGCCCTCCACAGCACCGATTCCGTTGCCGAATCCGGTTTCGTTTTCCTCCGCCGCCAGGACCGGTGATTCCGGCTCAACATAATTCTCCGTCCGAAACATCCCCGGCTCCGCGGTCAACCGGAACAGTGGCGGGTGATACACCCGCAGCCCCGTCCGCGAAATCGGCAGATCCACCGCCGGCAGCGACATCTTCACCTGGCCCTTGTCGTTCCACGCTGCTCCGCGGCTGAAGTAAACCACGTCCACCGCAAACGCAGGCGCATCCTCTGCGGAGCGCGCCTTCTCAAGCGGCAGCAGCAGGCTTCCATCCGGCGCCTGGCCTGGCCGCACAGGCGTCCCGCCCAGCGTGGCGCTCCAGAGCGTAGCGCTCTGCGGTAGCGTAATTTTCAGGAAGTTGCGCTGATTATTGCGCACCGCGTAACGCGCCTCGACCAGCATCTTGCCTTCGCTCGTCAGCAGCACGTCGTAGCGCGCTTCTTCCACGTTCGCCATCAACACCGCTTGCGGCGTGTACCGCGCGATGTTCACGTTCAGCGCGCGCTTCGCCCTGGCCTCTCCGGCGCGAAAGCGAAACGCCGCAAGCGAAGGCGACTGCCGGTTCGCCACCATCTCGCCGAGATCGGTGGCGTCGGCATTCTCCAACCCTTCCTTCTGGATCTCCTTGATCTCCCCGGCGCCGAGAACTTCCACCGCCACGCCGCCGGTTTCCTTCTCCGCATCCATCAACCGTAGCAGCGGAATCCCGATCTGGCCCTCGCGAGGACTTCGCGCCTCGCCCGTCAGCACGAAGCTCGCGTTCCCCTCAATCGGCTCGATAAATGTGACCTTCAGGTCCCCGGCCTTTGACTCCCAGTCCGCCACCATCGCGCCGGATACCTGGTTCACCGTCACTGTCTCCGGCAGGTGGAGTTTCACCTCGCGCGCCACGCCCTGCGTGACCTCGACGCTCACCTCCGCGGTCACCGAGGTCGCATCTTCGCCGAGGCCCACCAGCTCCGTCAGGCCACCCTTCATCCGCAGCGCCTGCGTATACCGGTGGTCCTCCGTCTTGCGCTTCCAGAGGAACGTCAGCGGCTCGGTCCCCTGGGCGTAGGCCGTCCACTTGCTCGCCGCTCCTGCTTCGGAAGCATCGAGCAGCAGCCCGCCGTTCAATTGAATGTCCACGCCCTGCCGCAGCAGTTCCACCGTCGCGCGCGTAACGCCCGAGGGCGTCGACGGCAATGTCACCGATTCCTGCCCTGTCGACGATGCCACCGGCAGCGCAATCTTCAGCAGCAGCGTTGACCTTCCCGTGCGCGAAAGCAAAGCCGACAATTGCCCGGGACTCTTCCCCGGTCCGCCCGCCACCAGCGAGACCAACTTCCCATCCAGTCGCGCCTCCCGCACCAGCAAGCCCGCCGGCACCGGCACGCGAACCCATCCTTCTTTCAACACATCGATGGTGAGCGTCGCCTGCCCGGTGGCCAGATCGCCGTTGATGTGCAAGTCGTAATCGACCCGCGTCATCGTCGCTTCCACGGGCGGCGCCATTTCCGGCTCGCGTTCGGAGGGATACGCCCGGGCATGCAGCGTGCGGTACTCCTCCACGCCGATCACCACCCAGCCGCTCGAACGTGCCGCGTCCGTCGTGCGCCCAAACGCGCTCGGCGCCGCCAACGAAGCCAAAAGCATGAAGAACGAAGAAACCGCCAGCGCCATGAGCGCCCAGGCAATTCCCGGGACATTCCACCGCGCCCGAATGTTCACACGACGTGAGCTACTCCGAAGTATCGTTTGGTTCATGTGGGATCTCCTCCGCACCGCGATGTCACCAGTGCGCACCTGAGATGGACAGTTGCCCCGTAGGATGTTGCCCCGAGCGCAAGGGCTGTCCGCGCGCGCATGAATTTCCTCTCAACCGTGTCCGCCGAGTAAGTGACGGACATGCCCGGACGTAATCGGACGCCCAGAACGCATGGTCTTAGAACGGCACGACCGGCTTTCCTTGCACGAATTGGTCAGAATTTGAATTCGGTTCTGTAGCCTACTTGTCTATCTGCTCGGCCTGCGGTCGGGACCTCAAAAACTGAGTGGCACGCTGGGCTGATCAGCTGGACTTAGAACTCCCGCCAATGCCTTCCTCACTGTTCACACCGTGAATGGAGTCTCGCGATGTGCGAGAAACGAGCTGTTGAATCCCACATTTCGGAGGAGTATCTTCCCTCCAATACGATACGAAAATGAATCCGTCATTCAGCAGAGATACATGAAGATGCGAGTTTCCAAACTGCTGTTGGTTCTCCTCTCTCCCGTGCTGTTGACAGCCGTGACCGCCCGATTCCCAATTCTTTGGGAGGATGAACATGGATGCAAAAACGCACTGGGAAAAGATCTACACGACCAAGGCACCCGATCAGGTTAGCTGGTACCGTTCGCACCTGGAGACTTCTTTGGCTCTAATCAAACGGTCTGTTCTTGGTCCCTGGGCATCCATAGTCGATGTGGGTGGGGGCGAATCCACTCTGGTCGATGACCTGCTCGCTGAGGGATTTCAGAACATTACGGTCTTGGATCTCTCGCAGGCCGCGATCGAGGCGACCAGGAAAAGGCTGGGACAACCCGCAGAGCTAGTTCATTGGCTCGTGGCAGACATCACTCGGGTCGAATTGGAGCCCCAGGCCTATGACGTGTGGCATGATCGTGCCGTATTTCATTTCCTCACGGCTCAGGACCAGCGTATTGCCTACGTTCGCCAGGTTGCTCGCGGCGTTAAACCTGGCGGCCACGTGATTGTGAGTACGTTCGGCCCTGAAGGCCCCACAAAATGCAGCGGCTTGAACGTGGTCCGGTATGATGCGGATTCCCTGCACGAGGAGTTTGGCTCGCGTTTCCGCTTGGTGGAGAGCTCGAAGGAGCAACACCAGACACCCTTCGGCACGACACAGCAGTTCCTTTATTGCTACTGCAGGCTGGAATGACACCTCGAGTCGGCGTCATTGTCATCTGTCCGCGCACGCGGAGATTCCCTCACAAACGTGCCTACGGTGTTCGCAGAAGACACCCACCCACGGGTAATCGGACGCCCATGACGCATGGTGTTAGAACGGCCAGGCCCGGCTTTCTTGCAAGAGTCACTTAGAGTTCACCTTCGGTCCCGTAACCACCTCGTCCGGCAGCCCGTCGTAGGAATAGAAAGAAGACCGCTGTAAACTGACGAATCAAGGCACCCATCCGAGGCAGACGTGTTGAAGGCTATCCCAATCGGTCGGCGTTCCCTGTGCCGGGTATCTTCCGTCCTGCTCGCTTTGCTTTCAGCAATTCCCACGTGGGCGTATGATTTTCCCCTGACTTCAAACGCGATCCGCGAAGCCTATTTCCTCGGCAAGCGGCAGCTCAGCGCGGGCACCGAATTTCTTCCGGACTATACGCATCTGATTCCTGACTTGACGGTGGGGGAGGGTTTCGTCACGAAGGTGCACATCGAGACCCCGTTCTTTCAGGTGGCCGACCGCGCCAGCAAAGCTCTGAACTACAGCGCGCAAGACGCCGTGAAAGAGTTCTACGGCAAGCCCGTAGCGTTCCGCATGGTCCTGGAGATTTGCTATATGGTGGATGCGCCCTTGCCGACCTCGGTGAAAATCACCGTGTTACAGAACGGCAAGGAGATCTTGCCTGCGGTCGACGACCGTTCCGCCTTCTTTCCTGCAACTGATCGTTACAGCAGAGCCCCGGACATCGGCGAGATCGCCTGGCTCGAGTTCGATCCGCAGAAATTCGATTCCTCTGTGCTCACAATCCTGATCGATACGCCCGACGACCAGCACGCCGGCACCACATTTGACCTGCAATCCATGCGTTGAGAGGTCATGCCTTCTTCAGGACGGCGGCGTGGCTGCGCTTGATCTCCGGCCGGATGACAAGCGTGAAGCCCGCCTCGGCGGCCAGCTTCAATTCTTCGCCGAAATGCGCTTCCTTGACGTGGCCCTTCGGTTCCGCGAGCAGCAGCGTTGCATTGCTTTTCGAGGCAGCGGCAACTTCGCGGAAGAACCGCGCGGCGTCGGGCATTTCATGGACGACAGCAAATGCCAGCGTGAAGTTCACGCGGCCCACCAGGTCGCCCAGTCCCAGCGATTCGGGAGTGGCCAGACGGGCATCAATGCGCTCGAGCACCCCCGCTTTTTGCGCGCGGCGCTTCAGGCGTTCCAGCATCTTCGCCTGAATGTCCACGGCGACCACCCGCCCGGTCTTCCCCACCAGCCGTGCCAGTTCCAATGTGAAGAAGCCCATGCCCGGACCGGGCTCGAGCACCGTCTGTCCCTCGCAGACGTGCTGCGCGAGAATGTCGCGCGGATTTTGCCCTAGTTTGCGCAGCGGTGATAGCAGGAAATATCCAATCCACCACGGACATATACGATGTGCCATTTTCCCCTCTACTGAAGCTATTGGAGGACCACCGGCATTTCGGTTTCAAGTGCCGGGAATACACCTGGGAGTGATTTCCTCACCACAAGCGATCTCACAAATGGCGGCTACGGGGTCGGAGCTTTAGCTCCGACATGAGGGGACCTGAGAACAACGGGCTTCAGCCCCTGCAGAAGTGCCGCATCGTGGCCTGACCGTTTGCCTCACACTCGTTCGACGGCCAGCGCAACCGCGTTCCCGCCGCCGAGGCACAGCGCCGCAACGCCACGTTTGAGATTGCGCCGCTGCAGTTCATAGAGCAGCGTTACCAGGATGCGTGCCCCCGAAGCGCCGATGGGATGGCCGAGCGCCACCGCGCCGCCGTTCACGTTCACCTTTTCCGGATTCAGCCGCAACTGCCGCGTCACCGCGATGGCCGCCACGGAAAACGCCTCGTTCAATTCCACTAGGTCCACATCCTTGGCCCGGTCCCAGCCCGTCTTCTTCAGAAGCTTCTCCACGGCGTCCACCGGCGCCATCATCACCCATTTCGGCTCGACGCCGCTCACTGCCTGGGCCACGATGCGCGCCATCGGTTGCTTGCCGAGAGCCTGCGACTTGCGCTCGTTCGTGACCACCAGCGCTGCCGCGCCGTCGTTGGTTCCCGGGGCATTTCCCGCGGTCACTGTGCCGTCCTTTTTGAACGCGGGTTTCAGCTTCGCCAGCGCTTCGAGCGTGGTATCTTCGCGCGGCGATTCGTCGTACTTGATCAGCAGCGGCTCGCCTTTTTTTTGCGGCACTTCGATCGGCAAAATCTGCGACTCAAGGAAACAGGACTTGCGCGCCTTCACCGCCTTCTGGTGGCTCTCCAACGCGAACTTGTCCTGCTCTTCCCGCGTGATGCCGTATTTTTCGGCGACCAACTCTCCGGTCATGCCCATGTGAAAATTCTCGTACGCGTCCCACAAGCCATCCGCAATCATCGAATCGACCACTTTCTGATCGCCGATGCGGTATCCCGTGCGCGCCTGCGGCAGCAGATACGGGCAGTTGGACATCGACTCCATCCCGCCCGCCACCACCATCTCGCTTTCGCCCAGTTGCACCGCCTGTGCCGCGAGCGCCACCGCCTTCAATCCCGACCCGCACACTTTGTTGATGGTCATTGCCGCAACGCGCGCGTCGCACCCCCCTTTCAACGCCGCCTGCCGCGCGGGATTCTGGCCCAGGCCCGCCTGCACGACATTTCCCATGATGGCTTCGTCGATCTGCTTCGGGTCAACTCCGGCGCGCCGGATCGCCTCGGCGATCACTTTCGCGGCGAGTTCCGGCGCCGTAAAACCGGCCAGGCCACCCTGGAATTTCCCAATGGGGGTGCGCACCGCGGAAAGAATGACGGGAGATTCCATGAAATCACCTCCAGATAAGCGGACTTGAAGTATACAAACATGCGCGGGCGAAGTTCAGTCGCCGCAGATCGTTGTGGGGACCGCCTTCTGCTTGCCCCGACGAAGGAAGGGAGGGAGGCGGTCCGCTGTCGATCGTTTGGAAATTACGCTTGTGCATTCTCTTCCCCGATCAACAGTGGACGGCCGCAGCCGGCCGTCCCTACAACGGGGCCTAGTCATCCATCAAAACACTTGCTCGTCCTTGCTCGGCCCGTACAACGACGGCACCGGCACGCCCGCGATCCGGTAGAACGCCGCCAACTGCCCGCGATGGTGAATCATGTGATTCATCACGAACGACCGCAGCACCGCCGCCTTCGGCATGGTGAAAACAGTCTTCCCGCCGGCGATGAAGGTCCACGGCTTCATGAATGTCTCGTCGCTCGCACCCGCGATCGCGGCGCGCGCGGTTTTCACCGTATCGTCGAATTGCTTTAGCGTTTCCGCGCGGGACTTCACGATTGCTGGATTGTAGGTGCTGGGGTCCATTTCTAGCTTGTCCTGCGTGAGCGTGGGTATGGTCCACGCCGCCAGTTCCGCAACGTGGCCCGCCAGCCGGCCCATCGTCATGCAGGTCTCGTGAGGTCGCCACTCCACTTTGTCTTCCGGGAAGCGTTCCAGCATCCTGCGGGTAGTTGCCATTTCGCGATCGAATTCGGGAAGCAGTGCCTGTGCGATTGCCATGGGATTCTCCTGAGAGGAATTGTAGAGGCGTCCAGGACGGGATTTGAGTTTACTACATTTCCCGTAGGGACCGCCTTCTGCTTGCCCTGACGAAGCAAGGGACGCGGTCCGCCGTCGGTGGGCTGGCTGTATGCGCCGACAAATCTCTCCCTTGGTCGCAGTGCTGGCCTCGCTCGAATCTTGCGCCAAACCCACCACAAGCGGACAATGCGGCCATGGCACACCAACTAACCACTTCCTACCTGGGCGACTCTGTCGACCTCTTCCGCTACTACAAACGCCTTGGCGAACGCGCTATGGAACAATGCCCCGAGGAAGGTCTCGGCGCCACGCTCGACAGCGAATCCAATTCCATCGCCGTCGTCGTGAAACATATGGCCGGGAACATGCGTTCGCGCTGGACCGATTTCCTCTCGACCGACGGCGAAAAGCCCGATCGCCATCGCGACACCGAATTTGAGACGCCTCCGCAAACCCGCGCGGAAATTTTCGCCCTGTGGGAGCAAGGTTGGAAGCACCTCTTCGATGCGCTGGCGCAATTAACCGACGAGGACCTCGCTCGGACCGTTACGATCCGCACCGAACCGCATTCCGTGATGCAGGCCATCAATCGCCAGGTGGCGCACTATTCCTATCACGTCGGGCAGATTGCCTTCCTCGCCAAGCACTTCGCCGCGCAATCCGGTAAATGGACCGCGCTCACGGTCCCGCGCAATAAATCCGCCGATTTCACCGCCCGCGTCGCCTCCGGCCAGGCCTCGCAACGATGACCAAGACCCTGTTTGAAATCGGAAAACCCGAAACCGGCGGACTTCAGCCGAACGCGGCGCAGCGTCGCGCCATCACCCATGGCGAAGGGCCCCTTCTTGTCATTGCCGGCGCGGGCACAGGGAAGACCCGCGTCATCACCGAGCGTATCCACCACCTGCTTGAGTCAGACCTGTCCCTGCTCGGCGAAAACATTCTCGGCCTCACCTTCACCAAGAAGGCCGCCGGTGAAATGAAGGCGCGGGTCGTGACAGCCGTCGGCGAACGTGGCAAGGACGTCGTCCTCGCCACCTTCCATTCCTTCTGCGAAACCCTGCTCAAGGAAGCGGACCCGAACCGTCTTCCGCTCGAGGAGGTGGACCACTGGATTCTGCTGCGGCGCAATCTGGCCCGCCTGAAGCTCGAAAAATACCGCCGCCTCGCCGAGCCGGGGCAGTTTCTGAGCGACTTCATCAAATTCTTCTCGCGCTGCCAGGACGAACTCGTTTCGAGCGCCGACTACCAGGCCTTCGCCGGCCAACTGGCCGCCGAACTCGAAAACGAGAAAAACGCGCTGGACGAGGACACTTATAAGGAACGCGCCGAACACGTGGCCCTGCAGCAGGAAATCGCCCGCGCCTATCGTGCCAGCGAGGAAATCCTCCGCGAAAAGCGCGCCATCGCCATCAACGGCTCCATCGCCGAAGCCGTCGCCCTGCTCAAGTCCAACGAAAAGCGTTTGCGTCAGCTTCGCGAGCGCTTCCGCCACATCCTGGTCGACGAGTTTCAGGACACCAACATCGCGCAACTCGAGCTGCTGCACCTTCTGAGCAGCGGCGCGCGCAACATCATCGTGGTCGGCGACAACGATCAAGCCATCTACCGGTTTCGCGGCGCCTCCTTCGGCAGCTTCAAGCTGTTTCTGCAGCGCTTCACGAACTGGCGCGAAGGCCAGGATTTCGCGCCCTTCCGCGTGGCGCTCACCGAGAATTACCGCTCCACGCCCAACATTCTCCGCGTGGCCACGCAAGCCATCGGGATGAACGAGGTCAGCCCGGAATTCCCCAAGAAAGTTCTGCAACCGAACCACCCCGAAGGCGAGCGCATCCGCATCGTGGAGCTGGACGCGCCGGAAGCCGAAGCCCACTGGGTCGCCGACGAACTCGCGCGCCTCCACAAGGCCGGCCGCCGCTGGAAGGATTTTGCGGTCCTCTACCGCCAGCACGCGCATCGCGAGCACCTGGTCGAGGAGCTGTCGCGGCGAAAGATTCCCTTCGTTATCACCAAGCTTTCCATCCTCGAGCATCCGCTGGTTCGCGACGTGCTCGCCTATCTCGAGTTGGTCGCGCATCCCTTCGACGATATCGCCTGCGCCCGCGTGCTCTCCGCCCCGGCCTGGCGCTTCACCGCCGCGGAACTGGTTCGTCTCGCCGAGCGTGCTGCAAAAAAGCGCGGTACGGCTCTATACGATGCGCTGCAGACTCCCCAGGGCCAGCTTCCTTTCGATGCTTCGCACAATGCGCCCAAGCCTCTGCTCGAATTTCTCGCCGAACAGCGCAAAACCATGCGCCGCCGCACCGCGCGCGAGATTCTCGGCGACCTCGTCGAATGGCTCGAAGTGCCGCAGCGGGCCTCGCGTCAGGACCGCAAATACGTCAACCAGCTTGCGCAGTTCATCAAGGACTGGGAGCCGAAGAGCGAAACCCGCGGCCTGCCGGAGTTCCTCGAATACCTCGACTACTTCCAGCAGGCTGGCGGCACGGTCAGCCTCGACGATGACGCGCCCGGCGACGCCGTGCAGCTCATGACCGTCCACGCCGCCAAGGGTCTGGAGTTTCCCCACGTCTTTCTGTTGCGCGTGAACTCCAACGCTTTTCCCACGCGCAACCGCGCCCCGCTCTTTGAATTTCCCACCCGCCTCATGAAAGAGGAGCTGCCTCAGGGCGACTACCATATCCAGGAAGAACGCCGTCTGTTCTACGTGGCCCTGACTCGCGCGCAGGAACGCCTCACCCTCACCACGATCACCGAGAGGAAAGGCAAGGTCCCGGTCTTCCTCGAAGACATCCTGATGGAGCCCGCCGTGAAGCGCCGCGACATTCTGCAACTGGCCCCCAAAGTGAAGCCCGCAACCGAGCAGAAGCCGGACGCACCGGAAATTGAAGAGGGGCAGCTCTTCCCCGCCGGCGAAGAGCCGCCCAAAATCTTCACGCGCATCGCACGCTGGGCGAAGGAATTCCATCCGGCCACGCCGGAACCGCTTAGGCTCAGCAGTTCCGCCGTCGAAAACTATCGCAAGTGCCCGCAGCGTTATTTGTTCGGCTATTTGTGGTCGCTAAAAGAAGGCCCGCGCGCCACGCTGAGCTTTGGCAGCGTCATGCACACGACCATCAGGCGCTTCCTCGAGCAGCTAAAGAAAGGCGCAAAACTGCCCTTCGCGGAAGTTCAGCGCATCTACGAGACCGAATGGTCCAGCGCTGGCTACGAAGACGAGTATCAGGAAGCGGAATACAAAAAGGACGGCTTGGAACAGCTCAAAGTGTTCCACGCCGCCGTGCTGGCCGATCCGCCGGCGATCCTCGATCAGGAAAAAGGCTTCGAGCTGCCGCTCGCGAACAACGTGATCCTGACGGGCCGCATGGATCAGGTGAATTCTCTCGGCCGCGAGGATGTGGAGATAGTCGATTACAAAACCGGCAAGCCGAGGAAGGAAGCCGACGCGCGCAAGGACTTGCAACTGAGCATCTACGCCCTCGCCGCGAAGGAAATCTTCGAGTGGAAACCCGTCCGCCTGGTCTTTCACTACCTTCAGGACAACTCCACGCAGGCCACGGCCCGCGACGCCAGGCAGATCGACGAAGCCGAAAAAACCGTCCAGGAAACCGCCGCAGACATCCGCGCCAGGGAGTTCCCCACTCGGCCGGGCTACGCCTGCCGCAGTTGTGCCTACAAGCCGATCTGCCCGGCCTACGAAGAATCGCTCAGCTCACATTCCGCGTAGGCATCGAGGTCGTGTAGCGGCGGCGGACACTTTGGACGTTCCCCAGCGGAAAGGTACTTGGACCGGATCGCAGCTCCGCCCGCCCCTATTCGGCCCGCAAGGCTTCGACGGGGTTCACGGAAGACGCCCGGCGCGAGGGAATATAGCTGGCCAGCCCCGCTGTTGCCACAAGGGTCAAGCACACCAGAGCATTGGGTCAACTTGGATCAACTTGCCGAATGTGCGAATCACCAGGCCGGAAAAGACCAGCAGCACGAAGGCAAGGCCCACCTGAACAACGAAGAGCGCATTGCGCACGCGATGGCGCTCCCGGCTCTGGCTCAGCGTGCGTCCTTCGCGAAGGCCCATCGCGGCGTGAGCGCCCGCATACCTCAGCACGGAGACGGACCCGAATAAGAGGCTGGCCAAGAGCGACGCGAGGAGCGTAAACAGCAGCACCGGCAGATCGATTGCAATCTCGGTAATGCGGGGAAGCCCCGCAGGCGCCAGGGCGGCGAGAATCCGCAAAGCTCCAAAAGCGAGAGCGAGGCCTGCAATGCTGCCGAACAGGCCGATTGCGGAGCTTTCCAGCAGGAGTTCGCCTGCGAGCCGGCGCCAGCTTGCGCCGAGAGCGGAACGGATGGCGAACTCCTGGCACCGGCCTTCCGCGCGAACCACCATGAGGTTGGCGACGTTGGCGCAGGCGGTCAGCAGGACCATGCCGATACTGCCCATCAGTATCCACAGCAGCTTCCCGGCATCCCCGACCACGTCCTGCTTCAGCGGACGCAGGTCCACATGGAGACCCGCCTTCTTGAAGAGATCCAGACTGAACCCCGGAGGCGGTGGGAAGCTGTCCCAAACGATGGGGATCATCCGCGCGATATCGGCATTTGCCTCGGTGAGTGTGACTCCGGGCTTGAGTCTGGCGACGCCTTCGTAGCTGAATTGCCCCAGGAACGTTTTGTTCCGGTCCAGTTGGAGCGGCAGGATGAGGGCGGGCTCTTCCCAATCGAGGAATTGAAATCCTCGCGGCATCACGCCGACGATCTGCCGAGGTCTGCCGTTCACGGTGATGTTGCGCCCAATGACGGAACGGTCGGCCCCGAATCTGCGCCTCCAGTAGCCGTAGGTCAGAATCACCGTGTCCGGGCTGCCCGACGAAGTTTCCGTTCCGTTGAACCATCGTCCCAGCGCGGGGGCGATCCCGAGAACGGGAAGCGTGCCATCGGTCACGTCGAAGGCAGGCACTTGCTCGGGATCGGAGACGCCCGTCACGCTGACGGAATCGTCCTGGTAAAGGCCGCTATCCTGAAAGGTG
>Ga0335077_10008363_pt1 | contig 12831 bp, 7 predicted proteins | sample Lox_Sample_31_FD_207151 | JGI IMG/M metagenome (GOLD analysis project Ga0335077, IMG submission 207151) | Soil microbial communities from Loxahatchee National Wildlife Refuge, Florida, United States - Lox_Sample_3.1 | ecosystem: Environmental > Terrestrial > Soil > Wetlands | place: USA: Florida... | reverse complement strand
TCAGCGGCCTGGTCCTGGCGCTGTTCATCACCACCGTGGCCATCGCGGGGAACGCGACCCAAGACGCCAAGGAGGGCCACCCGGTTGGCTGGGCCTCGGCCTCCAACGTCCTGGTAGACGACCTGGCCGGCCAGCCGCTGCCGAGCCACGGCCAGGCCTCGAATCCGCCGTTGACGGCGCCGGCGTCGGCGCGGACGCTGGCCCCGCTGCTGGCCAGGCTGGGCAGGATCCATGGCGTCGAGGCCGTGATCGCGGTTCGCGCGGACGGCGCGTCGACGCTGCCCAGGGCGCTGCTGGGCGGAAGCGTCGCCGGGTTCCCCTCGGCCTATCAGGAGAACGGCCCCGTTCCCGCCGGCGTGGTCTCGTGCTCGGAACTGGCCCGGGCTCCTGGCCTGGGCCGCTGCCCCGCCGGCGCGGCGGCCGCGTGGTTCCCCGAGTTCCTGGACGCTGCCCCGCCCGCCAAGGGCCTCGAAAATATCACCTGGCCGGCCGCGGACGTCCCCGCTCGCGACCTGGCCGGCCGGGGCCTGGACAGCATCAACATCGTGACCGACGGATCGCAGCCAGCGGTCGAGCAGGCCAGGACCGTGCTGGAGAAGGCGAAGGCCTATCCCAGCCTCGGCATGCCACTGACCCTCGGCGAGGTGACGACCCAGCTGACCTCGATCGCCAACGCCTACCAGCAGCTCGTGGACGTGGTGATCCTGGCCAGCCTGGCCATCGCCGGCTGCACGCTGGCCGCGGGAGTCGCGGCCGGGCTGGCCGACCGCAAGCGGCCGTTCAGCCTGCTGCGGCTCACCGGCGCCCGGCTCCGCATGCTGCGGCGCGTGGTCGCGCTGGAAAGCGCCGTCCCGCTCCTGGCCGTGGCCGCGGTCTCGATCGGCGTGGGCTTCCTCGCCGCCGCGATGTTCGCGACCGTGCAGCTGCAGCACCCGCTCGTTGCCCCTGGCGCCGGGTACTACCTGCTCACGGCCGTCGGGATCGCGGCCTCCCTGGCCATCATCGCGTCCACGTTCCCGCTGCTGCGGCGCATCACCGGGCCCGAGGCTGCGCGGAACGAGTAACCCGGGCCGGCGTTACTCGTCGGTGGGGTCCTGGGCGGGCATGACCTGGCCGCGGGCCTCGCCCAGGCCGACGCGGGTACCGTCCGGCCCGGCCGCGGTGGCCGTGATGACCACTTCGTCGTTGTCTTCGAGCCAGGCCCGGGTGGTCCCGCCGGGCAGCGTGATCGGGTGCGCGCCGCCCCAGGACAGCTCGAGCAGGCAGCCGCGCTGGCCCGGCTCGGGCCCGCTGACGGTGCCCGACGCGTACAGGTCCCCGGTCCGCAGCGACGCCCCGTTCACGGTCAGGTGGGCCAGCATCTGCGCCGGGCTCCAGTACATGCCCGCGTACGGCGGCCGGGAGATCACGTGGCCGTTCAGGCTGACCTCGAACGCGATGTCCAGCCCCCAGTCCTGCCGCTCGGCCAGGTAGGGGAGCAGGCCGGTGCCGTGCGACGGCGGCCGCACCCGGGCGTGCTCCAGCGCGGCGAGCGGGACCACCCACGGCGAGACCGTGGTGGCGAACGACTTGCCCAGGAACGGGCCGAGCGGCGCGGACTCCCAGGCCTGGATGTCGCGGGCCGACCAGTCGTTGACCAGGCACGCGCCGAACACGTGCTCGGCGAACCGGCCGGCGGGCACGGGCTCGCCGACGACGCTCTCGACCCCGACCACGAACCCGAGCTCGGCCTCGAAGTCGAGCCGGGCCGACGGGCCGAACACCGGCGCCTGAGCGCCGGCCGGCCGCGACTGGCCGTACGGGCGGCGCACCGGGGTGCCGGACACGACCACGGTCCCGGACCGCCCGTGGTAGCCCGCCGGCAGGTGCCGCCAGTTCGGGTGCAGTGGCCGTCCCTCGGGCCGGAAGATCTGGCCGACGTTGCCGGCGTGGTGCTCGGACGCGTAGAAGTCGACGTAGTCCGCGACCGTGAAGGGCAGGTGCATCGTGGCCTCGCCGGCGGGTACCAGCAGGTCCTCGAGCGGCTCGCGGTACTCCTCGCGGCTGAGCCAGTGCGTGATCGCGGCCCGGACCTGGTCCCAGGCGAGGTCGCCGGCCTCGAGGAACGCGTCGAGCCGTCCGGCGCTGAACAGGTGGGCCCGGCCGGACAGCAGCCGGTAGGTCGCGGCGCTGAGGTCCAGCACGCGGTCGCCGATCGCCACCCCGGTCCGCAGCTCGGTCGGCCGGTCGCGGGTGGTGAACGCGCCGTACGGCAGCGCCTGCAGCCCGAGCGGATGGTCCGGCGCCACCCCGAGCCAGCCGGCTGCGCGGGTCCGAGCCATGCATCCTCCTGGGTGGCGGTCCGGCCGAAGCGACGACGACGTTATCAGGCCACGGTCCTGCACGCGCCGGCCGCCGGCTGGGTCAGGGTGCGGCGGCGGCCCGCTGGCCCACGTACTGCGCGAACACCACGGTGTTGGCCAGGTAATGCCCGGTGGCGGTGTCGAACTGCCCGCCGCAGGTAATGAGCCGCAGCGACGGCCAGCTGGTGTAGCCGTAGATGGCCTGGGCCGGAAAGTCGGCCTTCTGGTACAGGGCCGCCGAGTACACCCGGAAGACGCCGGTGCGCCCGTCCTTCAGCGTGATGTAGACCAGGTCCCCGGGCCGGAGCTCGCCGAGGTTGTAGAAGACGGCCGGGCCGACGGCGGCCGAGTCGACGTGCCCGAAGACCACGGCCGCGCCCGGCTCCCCGGGGGTCGGTCCCTTGTTGTACCAGCTGGTGAGGAAGGGCCTGCTCAGCGGCGGCACCTCGACCGCGCCGCCCCGGGTCAGCCCGAGCGAGATGACCGTCGCCCGCACATGGATGCCGGGGATCCGGATCGTGACGGGCACCGACGCGGCCATCGGCGTGGTCTGGTACCCGCCCCGGGCGGCCCGCGGCGCGCTGGCCAGTTCCTGCCGGGTCGCCTCCCACGCGGGCGGGCGCGGCGGGGTCCGTGACGACGCCCAGCGGGGCGGGGCCGGCGGCGGCGACCAGCGCAGGGTGTGGCTCCCGACGAACGCCAGCACGATGCCGGCCGCCATCGAGGCGACGATCACCACGTTGATCAGCCTCGGCATGGATCACCCCGGTGCGGGAGGCCTGGGATGGCTAGGTGCGCGAACCCGTCCGCCTGCGGAGCACCACGCCGCCCACCACCGCGCCGAGGCCGAGCAGGCCGAGGCCGGCGTCGGTGAGCGTGCCATTGGTCGCGGTGGACGTGGTGCCGTCGCCGGTCGGGGGAGCCGGGCCGGGTACCGCGTTCACCGTCAGGGTCGCCGAGGCCGAGACGCCGTTGTTGCAGTCAATGTCCGGGTTATAGGAGCCGGGCGCGATGTCGGTCGGCAGCACGACGGTGGTCACGAACACGTTCGTCTGGCCCCCCGGCTGCATCGGGATCTGGTTCGCCAGCCCCAGCGAGGAGCCGAAAAGCGTCGCCGATGTGGCGGGCCCGGCGGCCGTGCCCGAGGCGCAATTGACCTGGAACGTCGTCGAGGTGCCCGGAGCGGACGGATTCGGGAAAATGTTCACCGCCTGGCCGTTCCCGGCCAGAGCGCCCGGGGCGCCGCTCGCCAGCACGGCCACGACGAGCCCCGCGATAACAGCCGCGTACCTGACAAGGCGCATGGATCTCCCCCGATGTGCTAACAGGAATATCCCCGCTATCGTCCCTGGCGAGTACCCGGCGGTGCGGATGAGCAAACGCCGGGGATTTCCTGCCTGTGGTAATTTCGGTGTCCTTTACCGGCATGCGCATTGGCAAAGCCATTATTTACCGTTGTTTTCCGCGCCCTTTAGCGGGCCCGGCGTGGCTGAGCGTCGCCCCAGCGCGGGCTGAGCGTTGCCTCGGGCCGGGCCGAACGTCGTGCGCGAGCGGCCGCGGCGCCCGGGCGGACGTTCGGCTGAATGCCGCGATAAAGCAGAGAAAAAGGCCGATTTCAAGCCTTGACAGGCTATAAACCTGGTTCCACGCTGAGGCCGTGCATATGGCGAGACGGGCAGTTACGGGACGTACCGCCCGGCCGGGCCGCCGCCTTCACCCGCCGGGACCTGCCGGCCCGGCCAGGTCGGTCATGAAGACGAGGAGGTCTTTCATGAGTCTGTTCCGCCGCCCCCTGCGGGCGGGCGCCATCGCCGTCATGGGACTGGCGGTGATCGCGCTCAGTGGTGCCTTCAGCTCTGCGGCCATGGCGGCGGCGCCATCGGGAGCGCCGCAGTTCGTGGCCATGAAGAACAGCGTGCCGGCCACGACCGACACGATGACCGGGCTCTACCACAGCTCCGCGATGTCGGTCGAGGTGGTACTGGCGCCCCGGCACCAGGCCCAGATGAGTGCCATGCTGCAGGCGCTCTACACCAAGGGCAGCGCGCAGTACCAGCACTGGCTGGCCAAGGGGCAGTTCGATTCGCGCTTCGCGCCGGCCGCGAGCACCCAGGCCGCAGTCGCGTCCTACCTGCGCGCCAGCGGGCTGCGGGTCACGGCTTCCGGCTCACCGTTCCTGGTGCGGGCCACCGGGTCGAGCCAGCAGGTGTCGGCGGCGTTCCGCACCACGCTGAGCACCTACCGCGACCCGCACGGCGTCACGTACTTCTCCAACTCAGCGGCGGTGCGGCTGCCGAGTACGCTGGCGGGCGGCGTGTCCGGCGTGGTCGGGCTGTCCAACACGGTGGTCGAGCACTCGATGGTGCAGCGCGCCCCGCAGGCCCTCCACCCGGACGGCAAGGCCGCCGGGGCGACGCCCAGCTGCGAGACGCCCTACCCCAGCGCGCAGACATTCTTCAACCTGGTCAACAACGGCGTCGGCTTCCCGTTCGGCTACGGCGGCGGGCCCGGCTGCGCCGGCCTGACGCCGTCGCAGACGAACTCCGTCTACGACGCTCCTAACGCCGGCCCGCGGGGCAAGGGCGCGGGCGTCACCGAGGCGGTGTTCGAGCTCTCCGCCTACCAGAAGTCCGACATCGACACCTGGGCGCACCAGTTCTACGGGCCGGGCTACACCCCGCCGCTGAAGAACGTCAACGTGGACGGCGGCCCGCTGAACCCGGTCTGCCCGGCCGGCGACACCTGCCCGGCGTCGATCAACGGCTATGCCGGCGATATCGAGGTCGACGCCGACATCGAGATGCAGCTCACCATCGCGCCCGATGCCCGGCACCTGATCGTGTACAACGCGCCGAACGACTTCACCGGGCAGACCGAGCTCGACGAGTACACCGCGATCGCCAACGCCGACGCCGCCGACGTGGTCAGCTCGAGCTGGTCGGTCTGCGAGAACGACGTGGACGCGGCCTACGTCCGGGCCGAGAACACCGTCTTCGAGCAGATGGCGGCGCAGGGGCAGAGCATGTTCGGGGCCGAGGGCGACACCGGCGCGTTCTCGTGCATCCGTTCCGACGGCACGACGATCTTGAACGTGCTCGACCCGCCGTCGCAGCCCTGGGTGACCAGCGTGGGCGGGACCTCTCTGCAGAACTTCAACCCGGACGCCAGGCAGCACCCGGCCTACCCGGCTGGCGTGGAGAGCGTCTGGAACGTCGACAACCTCTGCAACGCCAGCGCGGACGAGGGCGGCCAGAGCGGCTTCTTCTGGTGCGCCGAGACCGGGGCCGGCGGCGGCGGGTCCAGCCAGTGGTGGGGCCGGCCGTTCTACCAGCGCGGGCCGGGGATCAGCAACCCGTACACCACCTTCGGCAACGGCACGACCCAGTGCGCGCTGGCCAAGACCGGCACGCCGTGCCGTGAGGATCCCGACATCTCCGCCAACGCCGACGAGTACACCCCGTACGCGGAGTACTGCACCGGCAACGCGAACACGCCGAACAGCGTGTGCGCGACCCTCGGCAGCATCGAGAACGTGCCGGGCTGGTTCGGGATCGGCGGGACCAGCCTGTCGTCGCCGTTGTGGTCGGGGATCGCGGCCGACCGGGACAGCTTCCAGGGGCACCGCAGCGGCAACTTCAACCCGCTGTTGTACCTGCTCTACAACGTCCACCCCGGCCGGTACTTCCACGACATCACCGGGATCGGCCAGGCCACCAGCAACAACGGGCTGTTCCCGACCCGGCCGGGTTATGACCTGGCCACCGGGATCGGCACGCCGAAGCTGGCGGCCCTGATCACCGAGTCCTTCTGACCGGCAACCCGGGTTCCTGAGCCGGAACCCCTAGCCAGCCAGCGCGGGGGCGGGCCGCCCGCCCCCGCGCTGGCTGGCGTCTAGGTAGCTTGACGTCGAGATAAAGCTGCGGTTAGCCTGACCGTAGATAGCTTGATATCGAGATACTGCGGCCCACCCCGGCGGCCGGGAGGACCGCTGCGGGAAGATGCCAGAGCGGCCGGCGTGCGAGCCGCGGCGGAAACCGGGTAGCGAACGCGGGACGAGCGCACAGGCACGGGACGAGCGGACGAGCAGACCGGGCAGAAGGCAGGAGGCCACACGATGACAGCCAACAGCTTTGGCAGCCGCGGCACGCTGCAGGCCGGCGGGAGCAGTTATGAGATCTGCCGGCTGGACGCGGCGCCCGGCGGCGCGGACCTCCCGTTCTGCCTGAAAGTCCTGCTGGAGAACCTGCTGCGGACCGAGGACGGGGTGAACGTCACCGGCGACCACGTGACCGCGCTCGCGTCCTGGGACCCGCGGGCCGAGCCCGGCACCGAGATCCAGTTCAGCCCGGCCCGGGTGATCATGCAGGACCTGACCGGCGTGCCCGCGGTCGTCGACCTGGCCACCATGCGCGAGGCGATGCGGGACCTGGGCGGCGACCCGGGCCGGATCAACCCGCTGGTCCCGGCCGAGCTGGTCATCGATCACTCGGTGATCGCGGACGTGTTCGGCCGGCCGGACGCGTTCGAGCGCAACGTGGAGTTCGAGTTCCAGCGCAACCGGGAGCGGTTCGGTTTCCTGCGCTGGGGCCAGCAGGCGTTCAGCCAGTTCAAGGTGGTGCCGCCGGGTACCGGGATCGTGCACCAGGTAAACATCGAGCACCTGGCCCGGGTGATCATGACCCAGCCGGGCCCGGGCGGGATCACCGCCGCCTACCCGGACACCTGCCTTGGCACCGACTCGCACACCACCATGCAGAACGGCCTGGGCGTGCTCGGCTGGGGGGTCGGCGGCATCGAGGCCGAGGCGGCCATGCTCGGCCAGCCGGTGTCGATGCTGATCCCGAAGGTGGTCGGGTTCCGGCTGACCGGTGAGCTGCCGTCGGGGGCCACCGCGACCGACCTGGTGCTCACGATCACCGAACTGCTCCGCGCCCACGGCGTCGTGGGCAAGTTCGTGGAGTTCCACGGCGAGGGCGTGACCGCCGTGCCGGTGGCCAACCGGGCCACGATCGGCAACATGAGCCCCGAGTTCGGGTCCACCTGCGCGATCTTCCCGATCGACGCCGAGACCCTGACCTACCTGCGGCTCACCGGCCGGCCCGCCGGGCAGGTCGCCCTGGTCGAGGCGTACGCCAAGGAGCAGGGCCTGTGGCACGAGCCGGGTGCCGCGCGGCGCTACTCGGAGGAACTCGAGCTCGACCTGTCCACCGTGGTCCCGTCCCTGGCCGGCCCCAAGCGGCCGCAGGACCGGGTGGCGCTGACCGACGCTAAGAACGCGTTCCGCGAGGCGCTCGGCTCGTACGTGCCGCTGGACACCCTGGATGAGGAGATCGCCGACACGTTCCCGGCCTCCGACCCGTTCACCCCGGAGCGCAACGGCGACGCCGAGCCCGCGCCCGCCGGGCGGCCGTCCGGGCCAGCCGCGGGGCGGCCGTCCGCCCCGGCCGAGGTCACGCTCGACGACGGCACGAAGACCTCAGTCGACCACGGCTCGGTCGTGATCGCCGCCATCACCTCCTGCACGAACACCTCCAACCCCTCGGTCATGGTCGGTGCCGCGCTGCTGGCCAAGAAGGCGGTCGAGGCCGGGCTGGAGCGCAGGCCGTGGGTGAAGACCACGCTCGCGCCCGGCTCCAAGGTGGTCATGGATTACTACGAGCGGGCCGGGCTCACGCCCTACCTGGACAAGCTCGGCTTCAACCTGGTCGGCTACGGCTGCACCACCTGCATCGGCAACTCCGGCCCGCTGCCCGAGGCGATCAGCGCCGCCGTCGCCGACCGGGACCTGGCCGTGGTCTCGGTGCTGTCAGGCAACCGGAACTTCGAGGGCCGGATCAACCCGGACGTGAAGATGAACTACCTGGCCTCGCCGCCGCTCGTGGTGGCCTACGCGCTGGCCGGGACGATGGACATCGACCTGACCACCGAGCCGCTGGGCACCGGCGCCGCCGGCCAGCCGGTCTACCTGGCCGACCTGTGGCCATCGCCGGCGGAGATCGCCTCGATCGTGCAGAACGCGGTGGCGGCGGAGATGTTCACGCGGGACTACGCCGACGTCTTCGCGGGCGACGACCGCTGGCGGGCGCTCGAAGTGCCGCCCGGCGACACGTTCGCCTGGGATCCCGAGTCAACCTACGTGCGCCGCCCGCCGTACTTCGACGGGATGCCCGCCGGGCCCGAGCCGGTCACCGACATCCGCGGCGCCCGGGTGCTGGCCCTGCTGGGCGACTCGGTGACCACCGACCACATCTCGCCGGCCGGCGCGATCAAGGCGGACAGCCCGGCCGGGCAGTACCTCACCGAGCACGGGGTGGAGCGGCGCGACTTCAACAGCTACGGCTCGCGGCGCGGCAACCACGAGGTGATGATCCGCGGCACGTTCGGCAACATCCGGCTGCGCAACCAGCTAGCCCCCGGAACCGAGGGCGGGGTGACGGTCAAGCTGCCCGAGGGCACGCCGACCTCGATCTACGAGGCGTCCCGGGCCTACCTGGCCGAGGGCACCCCGTTGCTGGTGCTGGCCGGCAAGGAGTACGGGTCCGGCTCGTCGCGGGACTGGGCGGCCAAGGGGACCGCGCTGCTCGGCGTGCGGGCGGTGCTGGTCGAGTCGTTCGAGCGGATCCACCGGTCCAACCTGATCGGGATGGGGGTGCTGCCGCTGCAGTTCCAGCCCGGGGAGTCGGTGGCGTCGCTGGGCCTGACCGGGCGTGAGGTGTTCGACGTGACCGGGATCGCGGCGCTGAACTCCGGGCCGGTGCCCCGGGCGGTGACGGTGCGCGCCGACGGCCGCGAGCTGAGGGCCGTGGTCCGGATCGACACCCCCGGCGAGGCCGAGTACTACCGGCACGGCGGCATCATGCAGTACGTGCTGCGGTCACTGCTGGCCCGCGGCTAGCGCCCCGGCCGCGGCCGGGATCGCGGCGAGCCCGCGCATCAGCGCCGCGAACTGCTCGAACGTCAGGCTCTGGTCGGCGTCGGACAGGGCCTGGTCCGGGTCGGGGTGGACCTCGATGAGCAGGCCGTGCGCGCCCGCCGCGCGCGCCGCCCAGGCCATCGGCGCCACGTAACGGCGCTGGCCCGTGCCGTGGCTGGGGTCCACGATGACCGGCAGGTGGGACCGCTCGCGGACCACGGGCACGGCGGACAGGTCCAGCGTATTGCGGGTGGCGCTCTCGAAGGTCCTGATGCCCCGCTCGCACAGGATCACCTGCTGGTTGCCCTGCGCGACCACGTACTCGGCGGCGGCCAGCCATTCCTCGATCGTGCTGGACAGCCCGCGCTTGAGCAGCACCGGCCGGTCCACCTTGCCCAGCTCGCGCAGCAGGTCGAAGTTCTGCATGTTGCGGGCGCCGACCTGCAGGATGTCGGCCGCCCGGGCCAGCCGCGGCACCTGGTCCACGGCCATCACCTCGGTCACCACCGGCAGGCCGGTCTCCCGGCCGGCCGCGACCAGCAGGTCCAGCCCGTCCCAGCCGAGCCCCTGGAACGCGTACGGCGAGGTGCGCGGCTTGAACACCCCGCCGCGCAGCACGTGCGCGCCGTGATCGCGGACGAACCGGGCGGTCGCGCCGATCTGGCCGGCGCTCTCCACCGAGCACGGCCCGGCCATCACCACGAACCCGTCCCCGCCGAGCAGCACGTCGCCGACCCGGATCACGGTGTCGGCCGGCCGGGCCGCCCGGTCGACCAGCCGGTAGTGCCGGGACCGGCGGGCGGCGGGCGCCTCGTCGGCCGCGACGGCCTCCAGCGTCTCGGCCGGCGACTCCTCCGGCGGCGACCCGGGCACCTCGCCCGGGCGCGGGGGGTGTCGCAGCGCCTTGGCCGGGTAGCTGCCGAGGACCTTGATGAACAGCGCGGCCGAGCGCAGCTCGTCCAGGGCGGCCGCGGTCCTGGGGTCGGCCGCGTTGCCCTCGAAGTCGAGGAAGAACAGGTACTCCCACGGCCGGCCGGGGCGCGGCCGGGACTCCAGCTTGGTCATCGAGTGGCCGCTGCCGGACAGCACCTCGAGGCAGCGCAGCAGCGCGCCCTCCTCGTGCCGGGTGACCAGGATCAGGCTGGTCTTGCACGGGATCCGGACGTCGACCGGGGCCGGCTGCGCGGAGAGGGCCACGAACCGGGTGTAGTTCTCCTCGGTGTCGGCGATCCCGTGCCGCAGCACGACCAGCCCGTAGGCGGCGGCCGCCTCCGGCGAGCCGATCGCGGCCAGGCTGGGATCACCCGCGGCGGCCACCGACTGCATCGCGCCCGCGGTGTCGAAGTGGGTCACCGGGATCGCGTGCGGCAGCGTCTGCAGGAACTGGGAGCACTGCTCCAGGCCCTGCGGGTGGGACAGGATCCGGCTCAGCCGGGGCAGCGGCACGTCCTGCGGGGCGGCCAGGCAGTGGTCGACCTTCCAGGTCTCCTCGCCCACGATGAACAGCGGCTGCTCTCGCAGCAGCGCGTAGACCTCGTTGATGCTGCCGGCGGTGGTGTTCTCGATCGGCAGCACCGCGAGGTCGGCGTCGCCGGCCAGCAGGGCCCCCGCCGCCTCGCGGAACGTCCGGTGGCCGGTCAGGTCGCCGGCCAGGCCGCGGCCCGCCAGGTACTTCTGGGCCGCGGCGTCGCTGTAGGCGTGCGCGGCACCCTGGAACGCGACCCGGACCCGGCCGCCGCCGTCCCCGTTCAGGTGCCGGGCCTGCTGCGCCACCGAGTCGCTGATCAGCTCGCGGAAGATGGTCCGGACCAGGCTGGCGGACACGCCCAGGTCGGTGGCCACCGCCATCACGCCGTCCAGGACCCGCCGCTCCCGGTCGGGGTCCTGGATCCCGGACGGTCCCTGCTCCTTCAGCTTCGCGATGGCGTCGATCAGCTCGCGGCGCTGCGCGATCAACCGGACGATCCCCGTGTCCACCTCGTCGAGGCCCTGCCGCAGGCCGGCGAGGTCTGGCTGCTGCTCGGTCACGCTGGCAACGGTAGCGTCTTTAGGTGCGCCGTTCTGAAACCCCCGGCATGGCCGGCGTCCCGCCCGCGGCCGGCCAGCGCCGGGACGCCCGCCGCCGGCGCGGGGGCCTGGCGCTGCTCCTGGCCGGACTGCTGGTGCTGGCGGTCAACCTGCGCGCCGCGATCGCCAGCCTGCCGCCGGTGTTTCCCGACCTGTCCGCCGCGCTGCACCTGTCGCCGGCGTCGGTCAGCGTGCTCGCCGCCGTGCCGGTGCTCTGCTTCGGGGTGTTCTCCGGCCTCGCCGCCCCGCTCAGCCGCGGGTTCGGCGAGGAGCGGGTGCTGCTCGCGGCGCTGCTGCTGCTGGCCGGCGGGCTGCTGCTGCGCGGCGCCCTGCCCGGGTCGATGCTGTTCCCCGGCACGGTGCTGGCGGGCGGCGCGATCGCCTGGATGAACGTGCTGCTGCCGAGCCTGGTCAAGCGCCGCCGCCCGGACCACGCGGGCCTGCTGATCGGCGCCTACCTGCTCGCCCTCGGCGCCGGGGCGGTCGTCGCGTCGCTGATCGCCGTGCCGGTTTTCCGCGCGGCCGGGGGCACGGCGGGCGGCGCGGGCTGGCCGGTCAAGCTCACGCTCGGCCTGTGGGCGCTGCCGGCCGCGGCCGCGGCCGTGGTGTGGCTGCCGCAGGTCCGCTACCACACGCGGCCGGAGCGCCCGGCGCCGGCGGGGGTCCGGGGCGCGGCCGGCCGCGGCGTGCACCGGCACGCGCTGGCCTGGCAGGTGGCCGCGTTCATGGGCCTGCAGAGCATGGTCTACTACGCCACGCTGTCCTGGCTGCCCACCCTGTTCCAGGACCGGGGGGTGAGCGCCACGGGCGCGGGCGGGCTGCTGGCCCTGATGAACCTCGGCAACGCGATCACCGCCATGCTCATGCCCGTGCTCGCGCACCGCGCCCGCGACCAGCGGGTGCTGGTGGCGCTGACCGCGGCGGCCATCGCCGTCGGGCTGGTCGGGGACCTGTACGCCCCGACCGGCAGCGCCGCCGTCTTCACGCTCCTGCTCGGGCTGGGCCAGGGTTCCTCGCTCGGCCTGGCGATCTTCTGCACCATGGCCCGCGCCCCCGACCCGGCGGCCGCCGCGTCGCTGTCCGGGTTCGCGCAGAGCGCCGGCTACCTGATCGCGGCGGCCGGGCCGCTCGTGATCGGGTTCCTGCACGCGACGACCGGCGGCTGGACGGTCCCGGTCATCGCGCTGCTGGTGATCACCGCCCTGCTGCTGTGGGCCGGCCTGCTGGCCGGCCGCGCCCGGACGCTCCCGGCGCGGCCCGGGCCGGCCGCGGTGAGAAACCCGCCCGAACCGCGGTGAACCGGCGGCGCCTCGCGGACGTTCTGATGTCGTCGGCCCGCTGAGGGAGTGGGGCAGCACGCGAGCGGGGGAGGTGGCTGGTGCGGGCGCTCAGCGTGCGTCAGCCGTGGGCATGGGCCATCGCCCGGGGGCACAAGCGCGTCCTGAACCGGGCGCACGATACCGGCTACCGGGGGCCGGTCGCGATCTACGCGTCGTTCCGGGTGGATCT
>Ga0335077_10008362_pt1 | contig 12832 bp, 10 predicted proteins | sample Lox_Sample_31_FD_207151 | JGI IMG/M metagenome (GOLD analysis project Ga0335077, IMG submission 207151) | Soil microbial communities from Loxahatchee National Wildlife Refuge, Florida, United States - Lox_Sample_3.1 | ecosystem: Environmental > Terrestrial > Soil > Wetlands | place: USA... | reverse complement strand
CATCGGCATTGAAGGAGATGTCGGCGAGTTCTTTCGATGGCGGTGCGGTGACTTCGAGAAAATTGCCGATGCCCAGCCCGCGCAACTTGCCATGTTTGCGACTATCGCGCTTTCGCTTGGCGAAATTCTTGCCGTCGGCCAGCTCGAAAGCTTGCTTGGTCAGAGCGGCGAAGTCACCGCTGTCGTAGGTCGTGGCGGCCGCGGTCTTGTAGGGCAATTCCTGCGGTTTGATCTGGTTCTTTCGCCGCAGCGCCAGACGATCGATGCCCATTTCTACGGCCGCAGCATCGACTAGGCGCTCCATATAATAGTTGCCCTCCGGCCGACCCGCGCCGCGATAGGCCGAGACGTGTGACGTATTCGTGAACATCACCTTGGTCGAGACTTCGATCAGCGGCGTGCGATACATGCCTTGAACGTTCTTCACCGCATTGATCGTGCTCGGCATCGGCGCAACCGGAGAGAGGAACGCTCCGACATTGGCGAAGCTCGTCAATCGCACGGCCAAGAAGCTGCCGTCGGCAGCCAGCGCGAGTTCGCCCTCGACGTCGTGGTTGCGACCGTGGCTGTCTGAGACGAAGCTTCCGGAACGCTCGTCGGTCCATTTCACCGGCCGTGCCAGCGCGCGGGCGGCGTGCAGCAGGCAGATATATTCCGGAAACACCGCCGCCTTCATTCCGAACGAGCCACCGACCTGGCCGGTGAGGATGCGGACGTCCTTCGCCGGTACTCCGAGCGCTTCGGAAATATTGGCGCGCATGCCGAAAACGCCTTGCGAGCCGACGTGAAGCGTGAAGCGCCCACCCTCGAAGGCAGCAACAGCGGCGCGTGGCTCCATCGCAGCAACGACCAAGCGGCTGTTCTCGAGGTTCAATCGCGTCACGTGCGCGGCCTTCGCGAAGGCCGCCTTCACCGCATCGGCGTCGCCGTAGTGATAGTCGAGCGCAATGTTGCCTGGCACGTCGTCATAGAGTTGCGGTGCGTTCGGTTGGGCAGCGTCGCGCGCGCTGGTGACCGCCGGCAGCGGCTCGATATCCAATGTCACGGCTTCGGCTGCATCTTTGGCGGCGAGCAACGTCTCGGCCACGACGAAAGCCACCGGGTCGCCGACGTAGCGGACCTTGCCTTTCGCCAGCGCTTCGCGCAGCGGTTTCTTCATCGGCGAGCCGTCGCGGTTGTTGAACGGTACGACGCATTTCAGCGGCCCGTAGCCGTTAAGATCGGCGGCGGCGTAGACGCCGAGCACGCCCGGCATTTTCTTCGCAGCGTCGGTATCGACCGACCGGATGACGCCGTGCGCAATCTGACTGCGCACGATCACCGCATAGGCTTGTCCTGGAAGGCTGACATCGTCGGTGTAGCGACCCCGGCCACGCAGCAACATCGGGTCTTCTTTGCGCGGCACCGACTGTCCGACGGCGAACTTTTCGACCGCCAATCTGTCTTCCGCTGATTGGCCCGCTTGGTCCTTCGCGGACTGCTGCAAATTCATGACGATTCAATCCTGTAACACTTTGTTCGCAGTGACATAATGGAGTTGCGGCGCCCCGACAAGCGCTGCCGCGGGATGGCTCTTAGGCAGGAATAGCAAAGTATTGCCCTGATGGCCTCGGCTGCTAGAGTTCGCAGGATTTGGAGTTTGAAAAAGGCTGCGCCGTCGAGCCCTTGGTTCCGGCGCGGCCGGAAAGTTTTGGATGAACGACGAGGCCCCACAGGACGGCCTCGGCGCTGGCGGGGCACCACGACGGCCCCGGTGGGGCCGCCGAACGCCCTATGGGATCCGCCGCGACGCGCCGCGGCACGACGACGGACGCGGTGATGCATACCCGACCTATGCGGCGCTTGACCTTGGCACCAATAATTGCCGGTTGCTGATCGCGCGCCCGACTGTCGATGGCTTTCGCGTCGTCGATGCGTTTTCCCGCATCATCCGTCTCGGCGAGGGGATCGCTGCGTCCGGCCGCATCAGCGAAGCCGCCATCAGCCGCGCTGTCGACGCGTTGTCCATCTGCCGCGACAAGATGCGGGCGCGGGGTGTGTTCCGCGCGCGGCTGATCGCAACGGCGGCCTGCCGCGCTGCCGAGAATGGCGCGGATTTCTGCAAGCGCATAGCCGAGGAGGCCGGCGTCGATCTCGAAATCATCGACTCGGCGACCGAGGCGCGCCTCGCGGCAACCGGTTGTACCGAACTGTTCGATCCGGCTGCGTCCGGCGTCATCCTGTTCGATATCGGTGGCGGCTCCTCGGAACTGGTGCGACTCGGCCGACCCGGCGCGGGGCGGCGCGGTCCACCGGAGCCCGATATCATCGGCTGGGCGTCGCTGCCGGTCGGTGTCGTGACGCTCGCCGAGCGCTATGGCGGCACAGTGGTGTCGCGCGAGATCTACCATGCCATGGTCGAGGAAGTCGCAACCTTCGTCGACAAATTTGCTGCCGACCAGCGCTGCGATCTCGACGGCTTCCACATGCTCGGCACCTCGGGCACGGTGACCACGATCGCCGGCGTCTATCTCAAGCTCCGCCGCTATGACCGTCGGCGCGTCGACGGTTGCTGGCTCTCCGACACCGAAATTTCGCGCGTCGTCGGCGAACTGATGGCCATGACCTTTGACGAACGCGCTGCCAATCCATGCATCGGTGTTGAACGTGCCGACCTCGTGCTGGCCGGCTGCGCCATTCTCGACGCTATCCGGCGCGCTTTTCCGTGTCCCAGGCTGCGCGTCGCCGATCGCGGCCTGCGCGAAGGCATGCTGGTCGAGATGATGCGCGCGGACGGCGTTTGGGGCGGGGCCTGAAGCGCCATGGGTGAATAGCCATGGCGCGCCTTAAGGATGAGAAACGCCGCAAGCCGTCCTCGCGCGCTTGGCTCGAGCGCCAGATCAGCGATCCCTATGTGGCACGCGCCAAGCGCGAGGGTCTGCGCTCGCGCGCTGCCTTCAAGCTTGCTGAAATTGACGACAAATTTCATCTGTTGCGGACGGGATCGCGGGTGGTCGATCTCGGTGCGGCTCCGGGCGGCTGGAGCGAGATTGCGGCGCGGCGGGTCGGGCCGAGCGGGCGCGTCATCGCGCTCGACATACTCGACATGAAACCGATGGCCGGCGTCGAATTCCTGCGTCTCGATTTTCTTGATGCGACGGCCCCCGACCGGCTCAAGGCGGTGCTGGGCGGCAAAGCCGACGTCGTGCTCTCCGATATGGCGGCGAATGCCACCGGCCATCGTCAGACCGACCATCTGCGGATCATGGCGCTCGCTGAAGCTGCCGCCGAATTCGCCGGCGAGGTCCTCGCCCAAGGCGGAACCTTCCTGTGCAAAGTCTTGCAGGGTGGCACCGAAGCGGCGCTGCTCTCAGCGCTCAAGCGCGACTTCATCGGCGTCAAGCATGTCAAACCGCCGGCGAGCCGCAGCGATTCGGCGGAACTCTACCTTCTGGCGCGCGGCTTTCGGGGTGGTCAGTGACGATTGTCGCTCACGATCGCCTGAGCCGCCTTGCGCCCGGAAAGCTCTTCGCCCGCTTCCGGCGCAAGCCGCCTGAAGATCAGGGCAGCGGCTGCCGAGAGCGCGCCGATGGCGAGGAACGCCGGGGGGAAATCAGCCGCGCCCATCGCGGCTGAATGTTTCAACCGCAGCGTAAGCTCGACGACGAGCGCACCGATGGCCACTCCGGTCGATAGCGACAATTGCTGCGCAGCCGACACCAATGCGGTCGCCCGGCTCATCAGCCGCGGCTCGATCTCGGCGTAAGCGATGGTGTTGATGCTGGTGAACTGCAGCGAGCGGAAGAAACCACCCGACAGCAGAATGGCGATCATCGCCGAAAACGGCATGCCGGGCACGAAACTCGCGCAGGCAGCGAGAAAGGCGGCGCTCACCAGGCTGTTGTAGATCAGCACGTTGCGATAGCCGAAACGCTTGAGCACGCTGGCGATGGCCGCCTTCATGAACATCGAGCCAAGCGCGCCGGTAAATGTGATCAGGCCGGACTGAAACGGCGTGAGATGAAATCCGATCTGGAGCAGCAGCGGCAGCAGAAACGGCAGCGCCCCGACGCCGAGACGAAACATGAAGCCGCCGAAAATGCTGGCACGAAAGGTCGGTAGTTTGAGCAGGCCGAGATCGAGGATCGGCGTCGACACGCGTTTGGAATGCGCGACATAGCCCGCGACCGAAACGGCGCCGACGAAAATCAAAGCGCCGACCACAAATCCCGGCAGGAAGTCGAGGCCCATGACCGAAAAGCCGAAAGCCAGCCCGCCGATGCCCAATCCGGACAGAACGAAGCCGACAAAATCGAACGGGTCCGGATGCTCGATGCGAATATTGGGGATAAAGCGCGTTGCGGCGATGATGCCGATGATGCCGATCGGAACGTTGATCAGAAAAATCCAATGCCAGGAGGCGTAGGTGGTGATGAAGCCACCAAGGGGCGGGCCGCAGATCGGGCCGATCAAAGCCGGCATGGTCAGGAGCGACATGGCATTGAGCAGGGCTTGCTTGTCGATACCGCGCACCATGATGAGGCGGCCGACCGGAGTCATCATCGCGCCGCCCATGCCTTGGACGATGCGTGCCAGGACGAACTCTTCGAGCGAGTGTGAGGCGGCGCAACCGATCGAGCCGAGAATGAAGACGCCGATCGCGCCGCGAAACACATTGCGCGCGCCGAACCGATCGGCAGTCCAGCCGCTTGCCGGAATGCAGATCGCCAGCGACAGCAGATAGGACGTCACCGCGAGTTTCAGCGCCAGCGGATTGGTGTCGAGCGCGCGGGCGATCGCGGGAAGCGATGTTGAAATCACCGTCGAGTCCATGTTTTCCATGAACAGGGCGACGGCAACGATCAGCGGGACGACACGGTCGTAGGGGTTCGACGGCATCGGTCGCTATTGGCTCTTGGGCGCGCCGGACTGAAGCCGCTGCAGACCTTCGGCCGGCTGTTGAAAGTCCGGATCGATCTTGAGAGCCTGGCGGAAATCGGCGACCGCGGCAGCGCTGTCGCCGCGCCGCTCGCGAATGAGGCCGCGGGTCGAGAAGGCGCTGGCGGAATGGTCGTCGAGCGCGATGGCACGGTCGGCGTCGGCGAGGGCGTCATCGCTCTCGCCACCAAGATAATGCGCCCAGGCCCTGTTGTAGTAGGCGAGGGCGATATTCGGCGACAGGGCGATGGCCTGCGTGTAGTCGGCGACCGCACCGGCGAGATCGAGTCGCTCGCGTTTGGCGTTGCCACGATTGATGTAGGCATCGGGCAGATTGGGAGCGAGCTTGATCGCCTGATCGAGATCGGCAATGGCGCGGTCCAACTCGCCCTTCACCTCGAAGGCACTGCCACGGTTGTTATACGCTGCCGCCGTGGGGTTGAGCTTGATCGCCTGATCGTAATCGGCAATGGCACGATCGATGTCGCCCTTGCGCCGCCAGGCAATGCCGCGATTGTAATATGCTGCGGCGTAATTCGGATCGAGATTGAGCGCTGCGCTGTAGTCGGCGATGGCGCGTTGCACGTCGCCCTTGTCGTCGAGCGCATTGCCGCGATTGTTGTGGGCGATGGCAAATTGCGGCTTGAGCTTGATCGCCGCGTCGAAGTCTGCGATCGCCCGATCGAGTTCGTGCTTCTGGTAATAGACATAGCCGCGCTCGTTGAGAGCGGCGGCATGACCGGGATCCAGCCGTATCGCCTCGCCGAGATCGGCGATGGCGTGGTCGAAATCGCCGGCATTGCGCCAGGCAATTCCGCGATCGTAATAGACGGCGGCGTTCGTCGGGTCGAGGCGTATCGCCTCATTATAGTCAGCCATCGCGGCGGCACGGTCGCCTTTGTCGGCATAGGCATTGCCGCGATTGTTGTAGGACTGTGCGTTCTGCGGGTCGAATTTGATCGCAGCGTCGAAGTCGGCAATGGCATGGTCGTAGTCGCGTCGTTCGTAGGCGACGAGGGCACGGTTGTCGTAAACAAGTGCAAATTGCGGCGCCAGCTTGAGGGCGCGGTCGAAATCGGCTGCAGCGTGCGTGAGGTCGCCCTTGCTGCGAAAGGCGTCGCCGCGATTATTGTAGGCCGCCGCAAGGTTGGGATCGAGCCGCAGCGCGAGGTTATAGTCGGCAATGGCGCGATCGGGCTCGCCCTTGGCGAACCAGGCGATGCCGCGGTTGTTCAATGCGGAGACGTTTTTCGGATCGAGCTTGACCGCTTGATCGTAGTCGGCGATCGCCTGATCGAGGTCGCCCTTGTGACGGAACGTGAGGCCGCGGTCGAAATAGGCGAGAGCATAGTTTGCCGACAGGCGGATGGCGTCGCCGTAGCTGGCGATGGCGCCGTCAAAATCACCTTGCGCATCGAGCGCATTGCCGCGCGACAGGAACAGCGTCGCATCTGACGGATCGAGCTTGATCGCTTGATCGAAGTCGACGACTGCGGCCGGCAAATCGCGCTGGGCGAGCAGCAGGCTCGCCCGATTGGCGTAGCCGCGTGCCGAGGTCGGATTGAGCATGACGGCGTCGTCGAAATCCTTGCGAGCGCTGGCAAGGTCGCCGGCGGCGCGGTAGGCGATGCCGCGATTGTCGTGCAGGATGGCGAGGTTGACCGCGGGATAACGGCCGGAATCGATCAGCGTCGAGCAGGCGGCGACGCGCTCCTCCGCGCTCGTACGCCATTCGCCGGTGCAGCGCCGCTCATCGGCAGAGCTCTGAGCATGCGCACGGCATGCGATCAGACACAGGGCCGCGCATAATGCGGCGCTAACCAGCGGCGGTCGGCCGTGAAGCGGGCCCGGTAAGTCTCGCATCAACGACGCTGCGTCCCCTGCGGCAAGGCGGCACCGGTCGCCGTGGCGCGCGACTTTGGCATTCTGCGTGGTCCTCAGGACAGCCGCTTTGCGGCTTCCTCGACCATGCTGAGGTCGGAGATTTTCTTCACGTCGATGTCCTGATTGAGGAAGCCGACCTGCTTTTGCAATTGGAAATTACTCTGCAATGCGGCGAGATTCGGCGTGCCGTTCGGATCGCGGAACTGATCGCGTTCGCCGAACGCCCAGCCCATGCGTTCAACCGGCGCTTTGTTGAGGCGCGCGACGATGGCAACCGCGTCAGCATGGTTTTTCGGGTCGGTGTACCAGCGAATGGCGCGTATGGCGTCTTCCAGAAAGTCGACCAGCGCCACGCGATTCTTGTCGATGAAGCCGGTGCGCGCGGTCCACATCGTGAGCTGGGTAATGCCGAAGGAATCCTTCTGGGTGAACAGGGTACGAGCCATCCCGCGCAGCGCCGGATCAAGAGAGAAGGGTGGTACGGCGCTGATCAGGTCGGCTTTCTTTTCGGCGAGCATCGCACGCATCGCCGGAAACGGCGCCTCGACGATGGTGTAGTCCTTGTTGGGTTCGAGGCCATTTTTGTGCAGCATCGCCCGCATGGCGATATCGACGGCGCTGCCCATCGCATTGGTCGCCAGCACTTTGCCCTTGAGGTCGGCGACGGTTTTTACCGGCCCGTCGTTGAGCACCATGAACTCATTGGTGCCGTGTCCGGGGACGCCGTCCTGGATTTCGTCGCAGATGACGCGCAGATCATCCATGCGCGCGTTCTGGATGGCGAGCGCAACAGAGGAAAAGGCAAGCGGTCCGATATCGAGCTCGCCGGAGCCCAGCGCGGTGATAACGGGCGGGGTGCCCTCGAAGTGCATCAGCTCAACCACATAGGATTGCCCGTAGTGCTTGAGAATGTCCTTCTTCTCCATCACCAGCGGCGCGATCGAGGCTGGCACCACCACCCAGCCGACGCGGATTTTGGTCGGCGCGCCTTGTGCGCGAGCCGTGCGGCGCACGGTCGCGAGCGCCGTCCCGGCTGCCAAGCCGCCAAGACTGAATTTTCGACGATCAATGACTGGTTTCATGGAACTCACCTGCTTTTCGCGGACTAGGCCTATCAATTGCGGTCGAGGCATGCTATCGACCGCCGCCAACCCAAAAGCGGGTCACTGATTCGGGCGAGGGACCTCATGTCCACTCGCCCTTGAGGCGTCCTCCGATGCGCCAGCCCGCGGTTTTCGGGCGATGCGGAGTTGGCAATGGCAGTCACTTCAAGAGACCTACCGCGCGAAGCATATACCTTCGATGACGTGCTGTTGAAGCCCGGCTTGTCCGACGTCATGCCGTCGGACGTGGACATCCGGTCGCGCATTACGCGTAGCGTGCAGGTCAATATCCCGATTCTCGCCTCGGCCATGGATACGGTGACGGAGGCGCAGATGGCGATCGCCATGGCCCAGGCCGGCGGCATCGGCGTCATCCATCGCAATCTCGATCCTGAAGTGCAGGCGGCGCAGGTGCGTCAAGTCAAGAAGTTCGAATCCGGAATGGTGGTGAATCCCGTCACCATTCGTCCGGACGCAACGCTCGCCGATGCGCTCACATTGATGGAAGAAAACCACATTTCCGGCATTCCCGTGGTCGAGGGCGGCGGGCAGGGCCGCGCCGGCAAGCTTGTTGGCATCTTGACCAACCGCGACGTGCGTTTCGCGACCGACCGTAAGCAGAAGATTTCCGAACTGATGACCAAGGAGCGGCTGGTCACGGTGCGCGAGAATGTCGGGCAGGACGAAGCCAAACGCCTGCTGCACCAGCATCGGATCGAAAAGCTTCTGGTCGTCGACGGCGAATATCGCTGCGTCGGCCTCATCACCGTCAAAGACATCGAGAAGGCGGTGGCCAATCCGAGCGCGTGCAAGGATGAGCAGGGCCGCTTGCGGGTCGCTGCCGCGACCACGGTCGGCGAAGCGGGTTATGCCCGCAGCGAACAACTGATCGAGGCCGGCGTCGATCTGGTCGTGGTCGACACCGCACACGGACATTCGAAGCGCGTGCTCGAGGCAGTCACGCGCATCAAAAGGCTGTCGAATGCCGTGCAGGTCGTCGCCGGCAATATAGCGACGGCCGATGGCGCCAAGGCGCTGATCGATGCCGGCGCCGACGCGATCAAGGTCGGCATCGGTCCGGGCTCGATCTGCACCACGCGTATCGTTGCCGGCGTCGGTGTGCCGCAGCTCACGGCAATCATGGACACCGTCGAGGTCGCCAGGCAGAGCAAGACGCCGGTGATTGCCGACGGCGGCATCAAATATTCCGGCGATCTCGCCAAGGCGGTGGCGGCTGGCGCCGACTGCGCGATGATCGGCTCGCTGCTCGCTGGAACCGACGAGGCGCCGGGCGAGGTGTTTCTCTATCAGGGCCGCTCCTACAAGACCTATCGCGGCATGGGTTCGGTCGGCGCGATGGCGCGCGGTTCTGCCGATCGATATTTTCAGCAGGAGATCAAGGACACGCTGAAGCTGGTACCCGAGGGCATTGAGGGGCAGGTGCCGTACAAGGGCCCGGTCGCCAACGTGTTGCATCAACTGGTCGGCGGCCTGCGCGCCGCCATGGGTTACGTCGGTGCCAAGAATCTCGATGAGTTCCACGAAAAGGCCGAGTTTGTGCGTATCTCCGGCGCTGGCCTGCGCGAGAGCCACGTTCACGACGTTACCATCACGCGCGAGAGCCCGAATTATCCGACCCGAAGTTAGGTGGTGGCGATGAGTGGTGCGGCCGTCGATCCATTTGCAAAAATACGCACGGCGACCAACACGCACCGGGCGCGCCACGGCTGCGGCGCCTATCCTTATGGCAACGGCCCGCTGCTCGCGGCATTGGCGGCGGCTGCCAATGCACGACGCATTCTCGAATTGGGTACCGCGCTTGGCTATACGGCTTTGTCTTTCGCGTTCGGCGCGCCGGATGCGACCGTCGATACGATCGAGCGCGATCCGGATCACGTGCAGCTCGCACGCGACAACATAGCGGCCGCCGCAATGGACCACCGCATTACCGTTCACGAAGGTGAGTTTGCCGCCGTCCTGCCGACCCTCGATCCCGGCTATGACGTTGCCTTCTTCGACGGCAATACGCCAACCCCGGCGCTGCATAAGACGCTGCGTCATCTCCTGCGCACCGGCGGCACGCTGGTGACGGCCAATCTCAATCACGGCGGCACCGCCGATGCCGTGCGCAAGGCGTTGTTCGACGGCAAATCCTGGCGCAGCGCTCTCATCGACTCGGACGGCGAAACGGCGATCAGCGTGAAACGGTGATGCGCCGACGTCATGCGAATCAGAACGATGTCAGGGCCTGCATCGCCCGGAGGGAGTGATCGCTATGCCTCCTCAGGAAATTCTGCTGCCGCTGTTCGTCGAGGTCGTGCTCACCTTCGCGCTGTTGTTCTGGCTTGCTCCGCTGCGTAATCGCGATCTAAGTTCCGGCGCGGTGCGCTTCGAGGACATTGCGTTGCGCGAGCCGAATTGGTCGAAGCGTTCGCTCCAAGTCGCCTATGCCTTCGCCAACCAGTTCGAACTGCCGGTCCTGTTCTATGTCCTCACGATCCTTGCCTTCATCACGCACCATGCTGGCCTGCTGTTTGTGATCCTCGCCTGGATCTTCGTGATTTTTCGTATCCTGCAGGCTTACATTCATGTGACCAGCAACAAAGTCGAGCTGCGCGGAGCTTTCTTCGGCATCGCTGCACTCGCGCTTGCGATCAATTGGCTCGTCTTCATGTTCGACATTCTGACCGGTCCGTGGGTCTAGCGTCATGCCGCTCGACTATTGCCACCCCACCGCGCCGCACCAGCGGCTCAAACTGCCCGAATGGTACGTGTCGAGCCTGATGATGGACCGCGCGCTCGACGCGATCTGCCGGCGCGTCAAGAAATTCGACCGCAAGCACGACATTCCCTATCTCGCCGGCTACAGCCTCGACGGCAAGACGATCTACATCGATCGTCACATGCCGCCATCGTTCAAATACCGCGGTCGCGCCATTGACACCGACCGTTTTCTTATTCTGCACGAAGAGGTCGAAAAGACCCTGATCGACCAACTCGGACTGCATTACCTTCACGCTCATCAGATCGCGACGCGCGCCGAAGAGGCCGCCGTCCGGGCAACCGGTATCGGCTGGCGTGATTACGATCGCTTCATGCAAAAATATGTGAAGCGGATCGGCGACGAACGGCTGACCAAATTGCCCAAGGACCTCGATCTCAAGCCTTACCGTGACGAGCACGACGACGACCTGCTGCGGCGCATGCTGAAAAGCGTACACGCCGGCAAGGCGCCGAAGGGCATCCACGTCCATGATCTAGAAGAAGCGATCGACGAATTGCGTCGCAGCGTGCGCCGTCACGAAACCCCGTCCGCCCGTCGCGCCGCTGCAATCAGGCGCGCGTCGATGTGAAGCGCGATCCTCGCGAGCGTACCCGCCATGACGCCATCGGCCCGTCTCTCCGCGGCGATTGAGATCTTCGGCGACGTCGAGTCGCGCCGACGTCCTGCGGCGGATGTGCTCAAAGATTGGGGATTGGCGCACCGCTTTGCCGGCTCGTCCGATCGTGCGGCGATCGCGGGGCTCGTCTATGATGCGCTCCGCCGCAAGGCCTCGTCGGCCCGGCTGATGGGCGAGGCGACGCCGCGCGCGACGCTGATTGGAATGCTCCATCGCGAGCGCGGTCTTGATGCCGCGGCAATCGCGGCGTTGTGCGACGGGGGACGCTATTCGCCGCCGCCGTTGACGCAGCCGGAGCAGGCGGCGCTCGCCGCCGACGCGCTGGCCGAGGCGCCGGCACCGGTCGAGGGCGATTATCCGGACTGGCTCGAACCGCACTTCGTGCGCGTGTTCGGCGACGAACGCGCCGCGGAGGGGGCTGCGCTTGCGACCCGTGCGCCGCTCGATCTGCGCGTCAACACGCTCCAGGCCGATCGCGACGAGGCGCTGCGCAAGCTCTCGCATCTCGGTGTCGAGCCGACACGCTGGTCGCCCCATGGCCTGCGGCTTCGACTCACGGCCGACGCGAGGAGCCCGGCGATCCACGCCGAACCGTTGTTCCGCAAAGGCGTCATCGAAGTCCAGGATGAGGGCTCTCAGCTTGCCGCCTTGTTCGCAGCGGCCAAGCCGGGCGAGCAGGTGGTCGATCTGGCGGCCGGCGCCGGCGGCAAGACCCTGGCGCTCGCTGCCGCCATGCAAAATCGCGGTCAGATTTACGCGACCGATGCCGACAAGCGACAGCTTGCTCCGATCCACGAGCGGATCGCGCGCGCTGGCGCCCGCAATATCCAGGTCCGCACCCCGCGCGGCACGACCGACATGCTCGCCGATCTGGTCGGCCGCATCGATCTCGTCGTCATCGATGCCCCCTGCACGGGCACCGGTACCTGGCGGCGCAACCCGGACGCCAAATGGCGGGTTCGCCCGGGCGCGCTCGCGGAGCGCGTGAAGCAGCAGGCCGCGCTGCTCGACCGGGCGGCCGGGCTGGTCAAGCCTGGCGGCCGCCTCGCTTATATCACTTGCTCGGTGCTGGCCGAGGAGAACGGCGACCAGGTGCGTGCTTTTACCGAGCGCAATCCGAATTTTTCCGTGGAAAAGCCTTTGGATGTCGCCCAAGCCCTGGGCGAGCGCGCCTATCTATTCGTGCATGCCGCGATTATGTCAGACGACGGCATGCTGATGACGCCGCGCCGCACCGATACCGACGGATTCTTTGTCAGCGTGTTGCGGCGCTCGGCATGACCGCCGAGGCTCGACACGGCGAACTGGTCGCTTTAGAAGCCGCCATGACATCCCACGACAAGATTCTCATTATCGATTTCGGTTCGCAGGTGACGCAGCTCATCGCGCGACGGGTGCGTGAAGAGCGGGTCTATTGCGAGATCGTGCCGTTTCAGAAGGCGCAAGCAGCGCTCATCGACATGAAGCCGAAGGCCGTGATCCTCTCCGGCGGACCGGCTTCGGTGCTCGACAAGGATGCGCCGCTGG
>Ga0335077_10008359_pt1 | contig 12833 bp, 12 predicted proteins | sample Lox_Sample_31_FD_207151 | JGI IMG/M metagenome (GOLD analysis project Ga0335077, IMG submission 207151) | Soil microbial communities from Loxahatchee National Wildlife Refuge, Florida, United States - Lox_Sample_3.1 | ecosystem: Environmental > Terrestrial > Soil > Wetlands | place: USA... | reverse complement strand
CCGGCCCTGATGGATCGTGGCTTGGGGAATGAAAGCGGGCCGTCTGGTCTGGATTATAAGTTCGACAAAATGGGCGGAATTGGCCCGTGACAAAGGAATGACAAACCTGGGACAAACGGGATCGATCGACACCAGCGCGTGACATTCGCGTGCGCACCAGAAGCTTACGCGTGTTTGCCTTTTGCCCGAGCGGCCCTACGAGGGGACTCGGCCGCGCACCTATACTGAAAGGGCGGGGACGTCCCGATGAGGTTTCGCGGAGATTGAGTTACTGGCAAGGATTTGCAGGACTTTACGAGCGCCTCCTCGCATGGCTGGCACGCCGCCTTCCCAGTGAGCGCCAGCGCATGCTGGCCTTGACGATCCTTGCCGGCGGCGCATGCGGCCTTGCGGCGGTCGCATTTCACGCCACTATCGGCTGGCTTGAAGCGTTGATGATCGACCGTGCCAACGCCGCCCCTGGGCATGCGTGGATCTTCTGGACCATCCTCACGCCGGGATTGGGTGGACTGGTGGTTGGCCTGGGGCTGACCTATTGGGCGCCCGCGGCCGCGGGCAGCGGCATCCCCCAGGTAAAGGTCGCATTCTCACTTCGCTACGGACTCGTCACCCTGCGCGAAACCATCGGCAAATTCGTTCTGTGCGCCTTCCAGATCGGGTCCGGCGCATCGCTCGGACTCGAAGGCCCCACCGTGCAGATCTGCGCGGGGGTCAGCAACCTGCTGGCCAGGGGGGCGCAATTGAATCCTCAGTACCGCCGGCGCATGGCGTCGGTGGGAATGTCGGCCGGAATCGCGGCCGCCTTCAATGCTCCCATCGCCGCCATCACCTTCACGCTGGAGGAATTGATTGGCGACCTCGATCAGACCATGCTTTCAGGCGTGATCGTGGCCTCGGCGCTGGCCGCGGTGGTGGAGAACAAGATCCTCAGCAACAGACCCATCTTTCATGTACCGCGGCCCTACGCGTTCGACCACCCCTCGGCTCTACTCTGGTATGCGATCCTGGGCGTTCTGGCCGCAGTCGTTTCCATCGCTTTCACCGACAGCCTTCTCTGGCTGCGCGCGCAATTCCGGCGCCTTAATTCGATTCCGAAATGGATTCATCCCGCCATCGGCGGTCTGGGAGTGGGCGCCCTGGCCGTAATCGGACTTGAGTTTTTCCACATGAATGGAATCGCCGGCGACCCCTATAAGACCCTCACGCTGGCGCTCACCGGGACACTGCCGCTCACTCTGATGGCGGTCTTCTGCATCCTCAAGCTTGCCGCGACGGTCCTTTCGTATTCAAGTGGCGGATCCGGCGGCATCTTTGCGCCGTCTCTGTTCATGGGCGGCATGCTGGGCGGGGCTGTGGGGTACATTGACGTGATGGTGTTTCATCACTCCGCCGACGCCATCGGGGCTTTCGCGGTGGTGGGTATGGGCGCGGTGTTTGCGGGAATCGTGCGCGCGCCCATGACCTCGGTGCTCATCGTGTTTGAGATGACGGGCGGCTACGGCCTGGTCCTTCCGCTCATGATCGCCAACATGAGCGCGTTTGCGCTGGCCCGGCACTGGCGCCCCGTGCCGGTGTACGATGCCCTGCTGGCACAGGACGGCATTGTGCTTCCGCACGGTACCCGGCCCGAGCCGCCGGGCGCGGCTCGGATCGTGACCGAGCCCGAGACGGGCGAAATGACAGAGGACGCCACCGCCTGAGGCAATCCGCAAGATCAATCTCCATGCGAATGGGCATCACGCTGCGCCGTAGACAGGAATGGCGGCGCCATGGATCAACCTGGCGTCGTCGCTGCACAAAAAAAGGATGACGCGGGCAATATCTTCCGGTTTGGGCCAGGATCCGAAATCGGCCCCGGGCATGGCGCCCCGGTTTGCCGGGGTATCGATGATGCTGGGGAGCACCGTGTTTGCGCGCACACCGGTTCCCTTCAGATCCGCTGCGAGCGAGTCGATCATGGCCAGGGCAGCGGCCTTTGATGCCGTATACGCTGCCGCTCCGGCGGCGTGATCGAACGCGGCCCGCGACGATACATTCACGATCGATCCCGCACCCTGTTTCAGCATCACCGGGACGACAACTCGCGACAGCACATATCCTGAGCGGACATTGAGCGAAAGCATGCGGTCGAATACGTCGGGCGAGGTCCGCCAGAGAGGCGACCCGCCCGCGTAAGCGCCAATTGAATTCACCATCACGTCGAAGCGGCCGCCGACGGAGACGATCTCCTCCACCAACCGGGACACCTCGGCTTCATTGGTCACGTCCACGCGATGGCCGCGCAAGTGCGTAGACGATTGACTCGAAGCTCTCTGCAGCGCGGCGAATTCATCCTCACTGCGATAAGTGACAAACACGGTTGCGGATTCGTTAAGGAAGGCTAACGCCACGGCCTGGCCAAGGCCGCCTGTTCCGCCGGCGACGAGGACAACCCGTGAATTGAATCGGTCTGCCATTGACGTTCTCCTGGTGCGGGGTTGAGCGACGCGGTTGGGAGGTCCTGGCGCGGATCGGCTGACGGAAAATCAGAAATCCAATCGCAGCGCGAACTGGATCTCGCGCGGCGTTCCGGAACCCACCGGGCTCACCGGTGTCGTGGTGTTGACGGTCTGCTGGATACTGCCGAAGCCCGAGCTTTGAAAAGTGGACAGCGGCGGCCCCGGCTGCGGGTGATTAAAGATGTTGTAGAACTCCGAGCGGAATTCAATCTGTGCGCGCTCCCACAACGGAATCGTCTTGCCGGCTCCGAGATCGATCTGCCAGGTGCCCGGTCCGCGGAGGAGGTTACGCGGCGCATCGCCGAATTCTCCGGCCGGAGTGGCAAAGGCCGCTGGATTGATCCACTGCGCCAAGCTTCTGCCGCCCGGCGGAGTGAGCGGGACGCCCGGAACCAGGTCGGGACGTTGCGTGCCGGTGCTATTGCCGTCCGGCGCGATGTAGCTGCTGGGCATCACCACATTCACCGGGAAGCCGGTGCGAGCCAGCGCGGCGGTAGTCATTTCCCAGCCGCCCGCGATGGCGCCCGCTATCCCGCCCTGGTTCAGCATCGGCTTACCAGGACCGAACGGCAACTGATAGACGGCATTGCCATTGAATACATTGCGCACGTCCCAATTGCCGCTGGTCCGATCACATGCCGAACAGGCAACGTTCTGCAGCACCTGCGAGTCACCGTCGCCGCTGCCGGCGGAGCCGGCATCGATCTCATGCGACCACATGTAGTTGGCCGCCAGCAGGAGTCCGTTGTGGAACGGGCGCCGCAGCGTGGCCGAAAAACCGTCGTAGAGGCTGCTCAGCCTGGTGCCGCGCCAATTGATCGCCGGAGCGAAATCCGGATAAGGGACGAGTCCCGTCGCCGGATCAATCATATTTACCAGGGAGAGAGTCAGCAGGTGGACGCCGTGGCTACCCAGATACGAAAAGGTGCTCACGAGATTGGCCGGCAGCGCGCTCTGCACGGAGACGGTCCATTGCTCGACATACGTGTCCTTGCGCATCCGGTCCTGGGCCTGCGGCGAGATGGTTCCGGGGCCGGCATAGCATGACGGATCGATCGGATAGGTGAGCGGCGCACCCAGGCATTTTGTCAGCGACCAGGAACCTACTTCGTTGCTTTCGGGCAGGTTCTGGTCGTCCAGCTGCCCGTCTTCGTGGTAGATCCCGAAGCCGGCACGCAGCACGGTCTGGCCGTTTTTGCCTGGTGACCAGGCGACAGCAACGCGGGGATCGAAGTCGCCATAGTTCTGCCGGCCGAAGCTGGCGCCGACGCCGCAGAAGCCCTGAGGCCCGCAGGTGGCAAAGTCGAAGGGATTGGGCTTGCCGTTCACCTCGTGGAAGAGCTCGAATAAGGTGTAGCGCGCGCCCAGGTTCAGGGTAAGATCGGGCCGCCACCGGAACTCGTTCTGGATGTAACCGATGTCCCACCACTTGCGCAATCCGTTGGTAGGCAAAGCCTCGTTCAGAGTTGCCTTCTTAACCTTGTTCGCGGCCAGATTCTCCACCGAAGAGAAGGTGATCTTTCCGTTCATCGTTTTCCCCTGGTTCATCTGTATGCGGCGGAACTCGACGCCGGCCTTCACCGTATTCCGGCCATCCACCCAGGTCAGGTTGTCGAGGTAGGAATACGAGTTGCCGACGCCGATGCTGACGCGGTCGTAGTTCTGGGTGCTGAGGCCCGTCACCGCAACCTGGTAGTAAATCCCGGTCTGGCTGAAGCTGTAGGTGTTGGACGTGGAGCGATTGAACCCGAATTCGGTCTCGTTCACCAGGTTGGGCTTGAAGATGTGGAGCAACTCGAGGGCTCCGTTGATCGGATTCGAGACCTGCTGCTGCAAGTCGGTCGCGGAAACCGAAAACGGCTGCGTATCGGCCGACCGGTCGTAGTTGAAGCGCAAAAAGCCCATGGTCCTGGGGGAGAAGTGCTGGTCAATCCGCAGCATCGCCGAGCCCTCGTTGACCACCTGCGTGCATTCGCAGGCGAGTTGATCCACGTTCGGTCAGAGTGGTCCTTGGGCCTTCGACGGGGTAGGCGTTCATGATCGGATAGACCGGCGAGCTGCTGGGGACTGTCGCGCGGAAATCGGGACTCGGCACGTACCCAATCACCGGGTATCCCCAGTTCTGCCGGTACGCTTCCGAGGCGACGAAGAAGAATGTCTTGTCGCGCACGATGGGGCCGCCCAGCGATGCGCCGAACTGATTGAGACGGAGCGGTTGTTTCGCCTGGCCGCCGGAGGCCCATTCCGGCACCGTGGCATCGAAGGCGTCGTTGCGCAGGTATTCGAATGCGCGTCCATGGAATCGATTCGTGCCCGAAGGCGAGGAAACGGCCAATTGCGGCCCGCCCGTCCCGCCGGCAGCGGCGGTCGACATCAGCGAATCGACACGAAACTCCTGGATCGTGTCCAGTGGAATGGCGAGCCGAACCCAGGCGCGCTGCGCCTGATTCACGACGTTGCTGGCGTCGACGCCGTCGTAGGTGAAGTTATCGTCATCGGTACCGCGTCCGGCGAACCGGACTGCCCGCTGATTGCTGCCCCCGGTATCGACGGCGCCGGGCACGAAGGATGTGAGCGTGGACCAGTTGCGGCCGTTGAGCGGCAGTTCGTCGGCCTGCGTTCTCTCGATCACGCCGGTCACCGCGCTGGTATTGCGGTCCATCAGCGCCGAAGTGGGCGAAACTTCCACGCGCTCTTCGCCGCCCGCGACCTGCAGCGTCGCATCCAGGGTGCGCGTCCTGCCGATGACCTGCTGCACATCGACAAACTCCAGCTTCCTGAAGCCCTGATGCTCGAAGGTAACGGTATAAATGCCCACTGGCAATTGGGGAATGCTGTAGTAGCCGCCGGCGCCCGAAACCGTCTCGCGGCGCAGTCCGGTCGCGTTTTGGACCACCGCAACGTGTGCCTGGGGCAGCAGACTGCCCGAGGAATCGGTGACTGTGCCGGACAACCCGCTGCGGTCAACCTGGGCGTAAGAACTGCTGAAGAGAAAAAGACCTGCGCTGAAAGCAACTAAAACACGAGAGATTCGAAGCGCCGCATGCCCGGGAACAAATTGGAAATTCTCCTTCGACTCACAATGCATGTGACCTCCACGCGAAAACGGGATTTCTGATGAATGCGGACATGCCACTGTCGTTGCGGTAACGCTCACCGTCTCCGGACTTCCTGAAGCCTGAAACCTAATGTCCTGCACGGTTGTGTTCTCTGCCGGCACTCTCACTATGGCCTCGAAACTTCCCGGGGCTCTTGAGTCTCGTTTTCGGATGAGTCACCGCTGAAAAAGAGAACGAATGCATCTTCAAGCGGCGTGTGGTGATCAACCCGGAAGACGATGGTGGCATCACCCAACCTGACGCGGCGATCCGCTACCGAGAGAGGATAGTTTAGTTCATCCGCAGACTTGAAGACAGAGGTTCCGCCCGCTGGAGCCTCAAGACGAATGCCCGGCTGTATTGAATGTGGGCGGCCTTTTCGATCCACGCCTCTTTTGCAGTCGCAACGGTGTGCAGCAAGAGGCATTTTGTGCGTTGGGCGCATAAGCAGAGTTTTGGGGACTCAACGGGGATCAGACCAGAATAGTCTTCCATCCCGCTGGAAGAAGTGCCAGTTCCGGACTCGCTTCGCCTCTCCTAACCTCCAGACAGCCTCCGGGCAGGGTGCGCCTGAACAGGGAAGCCGGTTGGAGTCAGACCGGATGGTATCCTCGGCATCTTCATGCCCGGGCCAGAACGTGCAAGGAGACGAAAATGGCTGCAACGATCAGACGAGTTGCGATCAATACGGGCGGTGGGGACGCCCCCGGGCTCAATGCTGTTATCCACGGAGCGGTGTATGCGGCCCGCGGGAAGGGCTGGGATATCGTTGGGATTCGCGATGGCTATGAGGGAATTCTGGCCCCGGAGCGTTATCCGAATGGCGGCGTCGTTGAGCTTAGTCGGTCCATGGTGCGGGAAATCTCCCATTTGGGGGGCACCATCCTCGGAAGCACGAATCGAGGCAATCCTTTTCACCGCATAGCCGAACAGCCCGATGGAACCAGGATCGAGGTAGACCTCTCTGACAACGTGCTCGCATACTTCCGCGACAAACAGATCGATGCACTGATTGCCGTCGGCGGCGACGGGACTCTTACCATCGCTCAACATTTGCAGGAGAAGGGCCTTCGCGTCATCGGCGTGCCGAAGACCATCGACAACGATCTTGAGTCGACGACCATGACATTCGGCTTCAATTCCGCGGTCTCGTTTGCCACCGATTGCATCGATCGTCTGCACAGCACGGCATTCTCGCACCAGCGCATCATGGTGGTCGAAGTCATGGGCCGCTACGTGGGGTGGATTGCTCTCCATTCGGGAGTCGCGGGCCGCGCGGACGCCATCCTGATTCCGGAAATCCCTTATGACATTGAAAAGGTCGCGGCCCACCTCAATCGAAAGCACGAAGAGGGTAAGCCTTATTCCATCGTGGTTGTCGCCGAAGGCGCCAAACCCATTGACGGGGAAGTGACCGTGAAGGCGCGCGAGATGGGCCGGCTCGAACGGCTTGGAGGTATAGGAGAAGCCGTGGCGAAACAACTCCAGGAGTTGACCGGCAAAGAAACGCGATCGGTGGTTCTCGGACACCTTCTACGCGGAGGATCCCCCACGGCGCTGGACCGCACCCTCGGTCTGAGCTTCGGAGCCGGAGCGGTATATGGACTTTCGAAGGGGCTCAGCGGAGTCATGGTCGCGCTTCAACCGCCTCGCCTTGAGTTTGTGCCTCTTAAGGAAGCAGTCGCGAAGCTGAAATCGGTGCCCCTGGACAGCGAAGGAGTGCTCGTGTGCCGCGCGCTCGATATCAGCCTGGGAGACCAGTGAGCGCGGAAGGTTGCAAAGAACGCAATCGAGAAAGGATGGGAATCAGCGCATGAAAACGTCTACCCTGGAATTGGCTTCTCTAACTAACTTGCTGGCTGATCTGTCGGGCTCAGAGCAGCAATTCCTGTCCGGAAAGCGGGACCGCGGCGCCGATCTTGAGAGCGGGGTGCGAATATTCCTGGAATTTCTGCGCGGCTTTGAGTTTTTCGCGAGTATGGATCGGCCTTGCGTAACGGTATTTGGATCCGCCCGGTTTGCTCCCGGCCACCGTTATTACGAAATGGCCCGTCACCTGGGTAGCGAGCTGGTCAAGTCGGGTTACGCAGTGATGACAGGAGGCGGCCCTGGAATCATGGAAGCCGCCAACAGAGGCGCGAAGGAAGCAGGAGGGTTAAGCCTTGGCTGCAACATCATCCTGCCGATGGAGCAGCATGCAAATCCGTACCTCGACCGCTTTATTGAACTGGATCACTTTTTTGTGCGCAAAGTGATGCTTGTGAAGTACTCGCGCGCCTTTGTGGTGATGCCCGGCGGTTTCGGCACACTCGATGAGGCGTTTGAGGTCCTTACCCTCATCCAATGTCACAAGCTGCAGGGATTCCCCATCGTGGCCATGGGTTCCGAGTTCTGGGAGCACATGCGTGAATTCGTACGCGGCGCACTGGTAAACGAGAAGACGATCAGTCCCGGGGACTTGGAGTTGCTGCACGTGACCGACTCTACAGAGGATGCCGTTCACTACATACACGCGGGAGTGGCACGAATGGCGTCATCACCGGCGGGAATTGATTAGTTTTCGAGCAATGCAGTTCTGCATCTGCCCGGGCCAGGGCGAGTAAAGCATCCAATGGGCACGGTTAAGCGTGCCGGGGCCAAAGGGAAAGTGGAGAACCCATGCAAGTTCGAGATCACAAGACCAAGATCGTGGGCACCATTGGGCCGGCGTCAGAGTCTCCCGAAATGCTGGAGCAACTGATTCGGGCGGGCCTGGATATAGCCCGGCTCAATTTTTCGCACGGTGATTTCAGTCGCCACGCAGAGGTAATTCACCGCATCCGCACGGCCGAGAAGCGGATAGGCAGAAATGTATCCATAATGGCCGACTTGCCGGGCCCTAAGATGCGCGTAGGCAAGATTACGCCGGAACCCATTCAGCTCGTTGCGGGGACTGAATTCATTCTCACTGCTGATGAAGTGACCGGAGATTCGCAACGGGTCTCGATGAGCTTTGAACGCCTGCCTAAAGTCGTAACGCCCGGTGACAAGCTGTTCCTGAACGACGGCTTGATTCAACTCGTCGTAGAGCGGGTTGCGGGTGCCGATGTTCATTGCCGTGTTGCCGTCGGCGGCGAGCTGCGTTCCCGCAAGGGACTGAACATCCCGGGCATCGACCTGGGCATGAGTGCGTTTACTGAGCATGATCGCGCCTGCCTGGAGTTTGCGGTTGGGAATGGCGTGGATGCCGTGAGCCAGTCGTTTGTGGAAGGAGCAGAGGATATTGAGCGTGTGCGTGCCGCAGCGACCGCATCGGGGCACAGGCCGCTGATCATCGCGAAAATCGAACGTTCCGTGGCAGTCGCGCGGTATGACGAAATATTGAAAGCCACTGACGGGATCATGGTGGCGCGCGGAGACCTGGGTGTTGAGATTCCCATGGAAGAGATCGCCGTCGTTCAAAAGATGTTGATTGCCAAAGCTAACGCCGCCGGAAAACCGGTCATCACTGCGACGCAAATGCTCGAGTCGATGACTGTGAACCGGCTCCCCACCCGTGCGGAATGCACAGACGTGGCGAACGCCATTCTCGATGGGACCGACTGCGTAATGTTGTCTGGGGAATGCGCAATGGGGAAGTATCCCGTCGAGTCAGTTGAGATGCTGGCGAAGATCGCACGAGCAACCGAGAACAGCCGGAAAGAATCGCCTGGAGCTGAGGGAGTTGAATTTGCGCCCGCCACTGCGGCAGAAGCAACGGGTATGGTGGTTCGACATGCGCTACGGACGGTCCCCTGTGCAGCCGTGTTTGTGCCGTCAATCAGCGGCAACACTGCGCGTATGATTTCGCGCTTCAAACCGCGAGTGTGGATCGTGGCAATGGGTGAAGACTCCGCTGTAAGTCACGGCCTGCAATTCTCCTATGGTGTGGAGCCGATGCTCGTACATTCCCTGCCGGAAGACTGGCGGGAGTTTGCAAATGCGTGGCTTCGCGATCAGAACGTTGACGGTAAGATCGCGTTGTTGGTTGCAGCGGCATCGCCAAACCAGCCAGCCGCCAATCACCGCATTGAGTTCATGCGCGTCGACCCGGCATCATGAATGCGCTGGCCCAAGGAGCGATCGAGGCGGGAACCGTAGTGGTTATCAGACGCGGAAGATTTCCCTTCCGCATACCCGCTCGCAGCTCGGATCCGAATGCAATAGACTAATCCCCATGAAAAGGACGGGCAGGGCAATGGACCGCCATGCCCGTATCCAGGAGGCAACTCAGAAGACAAATTCTCCGCCCAACTGCAGCGTGCGGGGACCCATAGTCGCTTGTAACCGCGCCGAACTTAGTGCCGTCGTCTGAGTACAGGCGGACGCTCGAAGCCGAACAGTTCGCCCGACGGGTTGCGGGCTTCCCCACGCCGTCCGTCATGAGCGTGAGCCGGCCTCCCACTTCGAGTTGGAAACTCACCTCGGCATAAGCTGAGTCAGGCGCCAGGCCAAGCGGCAGGCACGATTCCATCGGCAATTCCTCTCCGTTCCGGTACGGCGCCAGGTGTCCGGCATTGGCCGCCAACAATTCCCCGTCGCCGGTGATGCGCACAACCAGGCATGTAGTGAAGCCGCCCTGGCTGCGGGCGAGCATGCGCTGATTCATGGCAACGAGGATTTCCCCCGGGGCTTTGCGTGTAGTGGGCGAGAGTGCGGACGGTGCCTAGCCATCCTTTCCCAATCCATAGGCCAACACACGGAGCGCACGATGTCGCGTCATGGCGGCATGGTCACAATTCGCTGGATTGCGGCGTTTCGCCTTCCGCAACATCGAAACTTCGCGCATCGACTCGCCGGAACCAACAGCAAATTGCTATTGTTTGCTCGCCTGTTCTAAGAAAGAAGAATTTGCGATATGGATCTCTTGGTCGTCGCGACTCAAGATCGTGTGGGTGGCAGTGACGGCAGTCAAGATGCCACTCTGTCCTTCAATTTGCAGGCTTTTGCCGATTGCGAGGAATTTACGGGCATAGAATCCCGTGACAATATTCCGCACGATGTCCCGAGTTCCCAATCCGAATGCAAGTCCGAAGGCCAGTGCTCCCGCTCCGAGAATGAAGCTGGTCACGATTCGAATCATCTCCGTGTCAATTTTCAATTGGCCAAATGCCATCATGGCGACAATGAAAATAATCAGCGCCGACACAAGTTTTCCGAGGGCAGGAGCTGCATCCATTCCCGCGCTCTCGGCCGCCCGAGTGACCGTCTGGCCGGCGAACTGACTGACAGTGGTGCCAAAAATCAAGAGCAACAGTGCCGCCACAATGTTCGGCAAGTAAGAGAAGGAGACGTTAATCGCGTTCGAAATCGCAGTCAAACCAAGCGCGTCGCTTGCGGTTCTGACCAGGACGATAATCACGAGGAAATAGACGATCTTGGGAAGCACGACGCTGAACTGCTGGCGAATTCCAATCCTCTCAAGTGCCTTGTCTATACCCACCTTGCCTATGAGATTGTCAAAGCGCACACGGATCAGGATTACGCGCAGACCCACTTCCACCAGTTTGGCAACGATCAGGCCAAGAGCCAGGAGCAGGATTCCGACCGCTACTTTTGGAAGTGCAGCGATGATTGAGTCGCCTAGATTCGTGAAGGCCTGGATGAGTTTCTGTTCCATGCTAGGTATCCTTTCGCGGACCCTTTGAGCTAAACTGCCCAACCAAGACTGTCCAGAACTCACTGAGGATCAGCACCGGAGTGCTCCACCAGAAGGACGTTACATGGGCAGTGGCAGTTCGGCGATAGATCGAGCGCCGGACTCGTGCCACCAAGCCAACCAGCATCTCTTCCTGAAACCCCGCCAACTCCTTCACGGGTTCGCCCGGATCGATATTCGCGCTATCCGAGGTGTCGGGATCCGTCGGCAATCTACTCATTGATTCACTGTACGGGAGCCAGTTAAGGGAACCTCCGTGAGCTTCTGATAGCGCGTCCTGAACTCTTCGCGTCCCCGCTTTATTCGCATCTTCGTCGCCGAGAGACTGATGCTTAGAATTTGCGCTACTTCCTCGTACGACAGCTCGTCCATATCGCAAAGTATGAGCGGAATTCTGAGCGCCGTGGGCATGGAATCCAGTGCTTCACGAATAACCCGACGCTCGCTCATAGTCTCCGCGAAGGTTTCAACCTCGTTTCGAGCCGTGAGCTGATTGAGGTTCTCACCCTCTGCCTCTTCGATCCCAACGTAGGATTTTCCGGTTTGCTTCTTCAGGTGATTCAGGCAATGGTTTATCTTGATGCGTCTAAGCCAGAGCCCAAACGACGACCGTTTTTCGAAGCCGCGCAAACCGAAGAAGGCCTTGACCAGAACTTCCTGAGCAAGATCCTCAGCGTTATTCGCGTCGCGAGTAATGTAGCGGCAGTTGGCAATCAAGTGGTTCTGATGACGGACAACCAATTCTTCAAATGCACGCAAGTCCCCCTCCGGAGCCTCGAGCGCCTTTCGCAAGAGATCCTCATCTGGATCGTCGGAAGAGGAGCCTGGCCGGTCGAGGAACGATTGTTCCATATCCCTATCAGCATCTCACAGCCATATTTGTTTTGCTACACAGCCTTCCGTACACGCCAGAGAAGGAACGGTTTGTCAGCGGCGGCCCTGATCCGCGCAATCGTGCCGGCAGGCAACTCGAGGCAAATGTGGGTGGCCTGGACGCGCTGCTTACCCGGAGCTCCAGACATGACTTCGCCTCCGAAACACCGTCCCTTGTGACACAGCCGGATCCTCCCACCCATAAAAAATCTTGAGGAAATGTGACTTTTCCAAGACGAAAATTGTCTTTGTTTTTGACGAACGAAATTTCACAGGAGAGGCATGCTCAAAGGCTTTGTTAGCGTTACGCGGCCGCGGCACGAGAACTTGGTTCGTTCCGGACGGCCTTGCGAACATTGACATCCCCGTGATCCAGCACTGATGTGATCGGGCCGCTGCGTGCAGCGGCGGGAATACGCGCGCTACAAGCCTAAGAAACTAGTTCACATGACGACGGTCAGCTCTGTTCTGAGTCTACTTACATCCGGGAATACCTATGCTCTGGCAATGAGGTTTGGCGGAACCACATCTGAAGTCCAGGCAGGCATCGCCACGAGCGCCAATGCGATTGTCGTTGGAGCCGCGAAGCGGTCAGGTGATACCACGTTCATGACACGGCTCTTCGATCTCGCCCGCAAGAGCGATATCGGGAATATCTCCGGCGTTCTTCGGGACGTCATTCGCGGT
>Ga0335077_10008358_pt1 | contig 12833 bp, 10 predicted proteins | sample Lox_Sample_31_FD_207151 | JGI IMG/M metagenome (GOLD analysis project Ga0335077, IMG submission 207151) | Soil microbial communities from Loxahatchee National Wildlife Refuge, Florida, United States - Lox_Sample_3.1 | ecosystem: Environmental > Terrestrial > Soil > Wetlands | place: USA... | reverse complement strand
ATAAATTTGTAGGGCACATCGTACTGTCCAGTTTCTCGACAGGCAATAGATTTCGCAGGCTGTTGCGAGCCCGCAGGTGACCACCCAAACTCGTCGATGCCTACCCGACGCAGAACCCTGCAAACACTCCTCTTCAACTCTGTCATCCAGTTCGTCGAGAGTATCAGGGAGGAGCACTGAGTAAATGCTAATTCCCCACGGCCGCCGTCTTCTCTCGGGATTGACACATCTAAGGACGGCCGAGGCTCGTACGATCCGGTGTTTATTGCAGGGCCCCTTCCCTCCAGCTCCTGGGCGAAGGAGCATGGTCGTGCGCGGGGCTGAAAACTCTGCCAACTTTTTTGGTGGCCAGACCTCCCGAAAAACCTTTGTTCGCTGCGCTCATCATGAATTCCCTATAAGTTTTGCGATCACAGTTGGGATTCGGCAATGTTGCTGCCAAACCGCGAGAGTACGTAAGTCATTTAGCTCAGAAGACAAGTGGCTCTTGCGTGCCATGCAAGCAGACTAAAGCTGACCGGATGTGGGCACTGCTGGTTTCGGTCAGCTAGTGGTAAGGCCTTCACCGGCGGCAACTCTGAGCGGGATTACTGTACGTGGCGCCTGCGTCAACCCCATTACGAATGGATCTACGTCAATGATTCCCATGATGGCGCCGAGCGTATGCAACCGGGTCACCGAGTTCAACCCCTCGGCGTAACTTTCCAGTTTTGGTCTTACAGATGCTACAGGGTAATGTCATCGACCCGCTGTGGGATAGCGAGATTTGGACGGCCTCTGACAAAGAGCTAGTTCAGTTGTTGCCGATCAAGAAAGAAAGAGAGGCTGGTATGAACAAGATAGTTTCTATCAGCTTCAAGGACGAACAAACCGTATGAGGGCATTAGTGCTCTCGCGAATTGCGCACTATCGCTTTGTATGCGGGCGCGGTCATTGCCAAAGGCACTAGGAAGTGGGAGAGGATGAAATCGATCGCAATGAAATGGGCTGTGCTTGTATCCGCTGTCTTGCTCGAACTGCCATTTGTCGGGTGCAACCGCCTCGTATACAGGTCTGAAAAAGAATACGAGTACCAAGTCAGCAGACATCCGCCACCGCCTGGCTTACTCCCGCCCGCTCCCACGGCATCGCTTACATCTGACAAGGAGGTTATTGTCGAAGGGGAAACGATCACACTGCGATGGCACGCAGAAAATGCGACGGTAGTCAGGATTGATCAGATTGGCCCAGTTTCAGGGAGTGGGTCGCTATCGCTGACACCGACCAGCACCACGACGAAGTACCGCTTAGTCGCCGAAGGGCCAGGAGGAGTCGATGTCGCAACAATTTGGATTAAGGTGATGCCACTGGTTCCTATGGGGCAATAGTCTCCTCCAACCCTCGTAACCAGGGCATCAGCTCAGATTGAGTTCATGATCTGCTCGCATCAGAAGCAAGAGTTGCTTGATATTCGCGACTCCTGAAGGAAGTAATGCGCTTCGCCTACGATTAAGCCCTGGAATGCGTGCCTCAAAGTAACTCAGGACGTCCTGCAATAGGGCGCGTTCGGGCAAGTTGAACGAATCTTCTGCCTGACCTGCGAGACCCTTCGGGACGCCGAAGAAAAGCACGCCAACCTGCGTCGCACCCTCCAGCGTACTGAAAATCGCGGCGCAAGACCTCGGTCGCCGGTTCTGTCCTTCGAGGAGAATCGACAATGGATTTGCTCTCTGGCCAGAACCCAGTTACTTGTGGGGCTCCTCATGGGGAGGAGCTTGCGAAGCCTGAGGCTGGGATTTTGGCTCGGCGGGTTTTGGCGCCGGTCGCTGCTGCCGGGTCTGGAATTTCTGCTCCTCGCTTTGTTGACGTTGGGCATTTTCCTCGACGGGCGGCGCGGGCCGCACATGGGGATTCCCGCTCGGGCCCGCCGGAGAACGTGGCACAGACCGGGCGGACGCCGCTGGCTGGGTTGGCGCCTGTGGGCGAGCCGTTGCGCTGGGCTGCTGCGGGTGAGGCGGGCTGTCGGGCATGCCGACCGGTTGCGGCTTGCCCGGATTTTCCGTGCGCACATTCGCAGCCTGGCGCTGCTCCGGCGGCGTAGGAGCTCTGGTAGCTACGGCTTGTCGATTTTCGATCGCCGCTGGGGGCTTGGCGACGGCGGGACGACCAGCACCCAGCACACTCTGTTTTCCCGGCTGCACGGGTACATCGTGGACCACGGCGGCCTCGGCAATTTGCCGCTGGTCAACTTTAACCAGGTTACCGTTCACCGGACGTGCATTGGCAAAGGTTTGGCGGGAGACGGCCGTGACGGCGTTCGGCAGGCTCTGGTTGACGTACGTAACGCGGTTTACCGTCGTGGAGTTGCGGTTGATGATCGTCGTGTTGTAGACGTTTGTCACTTGCGTCACGGTAACGCGAGTGTTGGTGATGTTCACATTGTTGACGTACACCGGGCTGGTTCGATACCAAGGCACGAACACTTCGCGGGGAGCCAAGGGAAACCAAGCTACAGCCGGTCCGCCTACGCCTACTGCGAACTCGGCTCCTCCGACGAACACTACAAAGGCCGGCGCGTATACGGGCCGCACCGCAATCGGTCCGGGCGCCCAGCACCAAACGCCGCCGACAAAAACCCAGCGCCCGTAATGGAAGGGAGCAAAGCCCCAGGGCTCATCCTCGACCCAAGTCCAGCCCCAGGGCGCAATCCAGACCCAATGGCCAAAGCGGTAGGGAGCCCATCCCACGGCAACGCCCGCCGGCGTCCAAACCGGGCCATAATCTGCCACATAATGCCAGCTTCCGTACTGGCCCAGATCTTCGTAACCGGTCATTTCGGTCGAGATGTAATTGGACGATTCAGCGCGGTCTTCAAGCTGATCCCGATTGAAGGCGAAGTCAACAAAATCAGCGTTGGCAGGAACTTGCTCAATTTCGTGATCCAGTTGGTCGGCGCCGTTAAAGCGCGCTCGCTGTCCGGCGATCACCACGTAGGAGGCGCCGCCGCCCGTGACTTCCCCGCGACCCTTCCACACCGTGACGTCCGTCTCGTCCCCGGTGCTGTTCACATCCACGCGGTACTCTCCCGTGCGTTGCACCACGAAAGCAGAATTCGGGGTATCGATCTCGAAGTGGTCGTTGTCATCCAAATGCCGCAGGCGAAAGATCAGGGAACCTTGCGACAGACGCACTTGCGTCGTCGTGTCATCCAGTTCGAGAAGGCTAATGCTGGTTTCCGAGTCAATGCGAAACGAGGTAGAACCGACTTGCAGTTCGGCGCGCGAGTCCTTGTCCGCCCAGAGATTATCGCCGGTGGTCAAGGGACGATTGTGCACGGCTTCGACCCAATCGCCTTCTCCCCCGGGCTGGAAGGAAACCGAGCCTGAGGAATAACTCAAACGAGCGGCTCGGCCGGGAGGATCCTGCGCCGGCCCCGCCTGATCGGGTGGTGCTTGGGTCACGACTCTGGTGGGCGCTGCGAGGCTGAGGAAAATTCCCACTAAAACAGTTCCAACGGCCAGGTTCTTGGGTGTCTTCATGCTCAAGGAACTCGCTATCCTATTCACTCTCGATCACGAGCGCATCAAAGTTCTGGTTGCGAATCAATTGGAGCAAATCAGCAACTTTCCATTGGAGACAACATCGTGGCCTCGCTCAGTAATCATTTCTGTTCCCGCTCCAGGCAAAGAGTTTGGACTAAAGGATTTTCACAGCTATTCCACCTCCAACGGCGAGAATCGCTTTCTCCCATTTGAGTCAACAGCACGGCTTCATGACGGTCCAACTACAGAGCCGCCAGTTTGCGCGATGCGCCTGGCCGAATGTCTACTTCCGGGGAGAGCCCAAGGCCAACTGCATCGCAACCTATGTTCCTGTGACTTTCTCCGACGGCTCTGGCGTACGCACAGGAATGCTGATTGGAATTGCACTCAAGTAACCACATCCGAAATCGCAGTTAAATATTCACTTTTCAACCAAGCCCGGGCCCGGAAGCCAAGCGTTTGTGCCCGTATTGAGGCATTGCCCAATAATTGGGCATGTAAATCGGCGGATAACTATTTCTGCTGCTGGCCAAATCAGCTGTTTGGAGCGCATCTGGACTCTGTGGCTCACAGACTGGCTGTGACCGATACAAGATCGTATGCGCGACCTGTCAGTTCCGATTAGACTGAAAACAGGAACACTAGTGAGATTCGCTTACTTCCGCATGCGCGGCCAAAGCGAGCGCCAATCTCCCGGCTCGTGTTCTTCTTTAGTTCTAACGAGGCTTCGCCTCAGACCGACGAGGCATGTGGACTAAGGGCTCCGCTCGACGGTTCATGACGAGGTCTGTTATACAGCCTCAATGGACCGATAAACGGTCAAAAGCCCTTTGCAGGGCAAAACCGAACGAGCGGAGCCGTCATGAAGTTAGCACAGAGCGTAGCAGAGGTGCTGGAAGAGCATGTGGTACTGGAGGTTGAGGGAATCGACCGCATGTACCTGAACGTGTACGTGCCACAACTGCAGTGGGAGTATGGTGTGGTGGAGTTCTTCCGCAAACATCGAAAGCAGGCATGGGCGTCATCGGCGTTGATGAATCCGATCAGCCGGCGGTTCGTGGCGGCACTGGAAGCCTACGCCAAGGAGAACGGGATCGAGGTGGTGCAATTCCGGCGAGGGCAACGCAAGGACGAGGTGATGGCGGAGCGGCTCAAGAAGTTCTCGGCGGAGGAAGGGATCGTTTTCCTAGGTAAGGCGCAGGAGAAAGTGGCCGTGTTCCGAACCGAGAAGCGTCGCAACCCAAGGACAGGCCAATCCTATCCCTGGATTGTGAAAAGCAGCGCTATAGTGAACCAGTATTACATCTACGCGGTCGATCGCGATTTCGGGCCGTTTTTCTTAAAGTTCTGCTCGTATTTTCCCTACAACGCCAAGCTCTGCCTGAATGGTCATGAGTACGCCAAGCGGCAATTGGCCCGGAAGGAAGTTCCGTTCGAAGCTTTGGACAACGGCGTATTGAGTTGTGGGGATCCGAAACGCTTGCAGGCAATCTGTGACGACCTCTCGGCCGAGAAAATCGATGCGCTGCTGCGCAAGTGGCTGCAGCGGTTGCCACATCCCTTTACGGTGGCAGATCGCAAGGCCGGATATCGTTATGCGATCTCGATCCTGCAGGCGGAGTTCTCCTTGACTCAAGTGCTGGACCGGCCGGTGCATGGTCGAATGTTCTTCGAGGAAGTGATCCGGGAGAATCTCGATCTCGGGCGACCCGATGAGGTACAGCTCATCTTCGACCGCCAGATCCGACGCACGACGCCGGGTCGTTTCCGGACGAGAGTGATCACCCAAGGGGTCACTCCTGCAATCAATGTCTACTACAAGAACACACGGATCAAGCAGTATCACAAGGAAGGACGCGCCCTGCGCACCGAGACGACGATCAACAACACCTGGGACTTCCGGGTGGGCAAACGGCTGCGGAACTTACCACAACTACGGAAGATAGGATTCCAAGCTAACCGCCGTTTACTGCAAGTCGAACGCCTGACCCACGACTGCATTCTGGCCGAGGAGACGTTTCGGAGCTTGAACGGCCCGGTGAAAGTCAACGGGCAACGAGCCTCCGGGCTACGGTTTGCCGATCCGAAAGTGCAGGCGCTATGGCACGTCTTGGTGCTGTTCCGGGTGCAGGCACACGAATTCCGCCACCCCGACCTGCGCCGTTACTGGGCTGCTCTCACCGGCCGTAACGAGAGCGACGTCAGCCAAGGCGCCATTACTTATCAACTGCGGCGGCTCCGTCTCCACGGTCTGATCCAGCGACTTCCACACACTCACCGTTATCGGGTTACACCTATGGGCCTGCGTGCCGCCCTGTTCTGCACCCGCAGCTACACTCGGCTCTTGCGTCCCGGGCTTGCCTTTGCCTTGCCCGGCCACCGAGCCATCACAACGCCGCTGAAGCGCGCATTCGACAATTTCGAAACCGAGGTGCAGGCTTGCATTCAACACGCCAGCATGGCTGCCTGAAACTTGACTCAAATACATCAAGTTCTGAACGTCAAGCCTGAGCTAGCGTCTCTTGTGTTGCATTTCCTCAGTAAGAATCGTTGTGGCTCTTTCGGGACGGGTTGTATTACATCGACTGTGGCAACCATCTCGCACTCGGATATGTGCACCAGTCGCCGTTGATCGCTGTCATCGCAGGCTGAGATCTTTTCTGCTTGGAACCTGTTTATCTGGACTTTGCTTTTTTTCCTGCGTTCGCCGGAGCCTGCCTCGTTCTTCTGACGGGTTGGATGACACGTGAACTTGGTGGCGGACGCTTCGCCCCGGCCCCGGCCTCTCTCGCTGTTTTGCTCGCTCGGATCTATTCGGCGTTTGACACTTTCCCTCCATGAATGCCTTTGAGGCCGTGTTGTGGTTGGCGTGTGCATACATTCCCGTGCACATTCTGAAAGGCGGTGACGAACGGCTCTGGCTTCTGTTCGGTGCCGTGGCCGGCACCGGATTAGAACAAACACACGATGTTTGCGTTTGGCTCCGGGTATGATCCTGGCGCGTGATTGCCAGCACTTGCGAAGCAAATGACTTCGGTTGGGCGGTTTACTCGCATTCGTTATCTTCTGCCCAAACCTGATCTGGGAGTCTCGACACAACCGGCCTCAGATCGAGCTTATTCGCATTGCCAGAGGCCGAAGAACATTGCGGTCGACAGGTGGCGTTTTATAGCCATGCGACAGTTGGATACGGGGATGTGCTCATTCCATCGAAGTGACCCTCTTGGGCCCGCTGGAAATGCAAGGTCGGTATGCTGATTTCCGGAGCCTCCATTGGACTTCTGTTTGCCGCGGTCACCCATCTGGTGGACGGTGAGTCACGATCTCGATCTACCACTTCGCTCCGAACCCGTGGATGCGAATCAAATCGGCCTCCGACAAAGGCGCGACTGTCCTTTCGGTCGGTCACACTGAAGCTCTTCATACCCCGACGAACAGCTAAGGGTTAGTACGGGACTGCTGGAACTGCAAGCCACATCATAGGCGGTGGTGGAGGCCAGATGTGAAATGACTCCATTGTAACCCGAATCATGCAGCCCCAAAATGATGAGGTCGGCTCGAAGTCGTTCCGCAGTTTCGAGGATCCACGCGCTCACGGGCTCCCTTGATTCGAACTCTACATGGAATTCTGGTCTCACGTCGAGCATCGCATTGTGGGCCACCTCTGCCAACCGTTGCAAGGCTATTCTGCGTGCGTCCTCTCGCAATTTTCTTAAATCTGCTACGGTTCGCCAGCCCTTGTGCTGAGACGACGGGATAGCTGGAATGACAGTTAGAAAAGCAAGTCTGGAGCGAAATTGATTGGCAACCGCAACAGCTTGGGTCAATCCGTGAAAAGATGCCGGTCCGAAGTCTGTAGCAAACAGGAATGTGCGCTCCGTGAAGGAAGTGCCAACCCAGGGATGTTTGTTCGAGTGCGGGCCAACGGTCAAAACTGGGCAATCTGCCTGACGGAAAATCTGTTCTGCGACGGAACCGAAGAACAGCTTACCCATACCGTGTCGCCCGTGTGTGCCAACAACCATGAGGTCGGTGCCTTCATGTCTGGTGATCTCCCGCAGTCCCGGCCAGAGTTCACCCTGCCGAACGATGAATTTGTGTTCGATGCCACCAAGAGCGCCTGTCCGAAGAAGCCAGTCTCTCAAGTCTGCAACCTCCCGCCTTACTGCCTGTTCACAGGCGGCAATTGCATCAGGACCCGCCATAGCCAGGCCTATGGAGGAAAGCACATGCGCTAAACAGAGCTTCGATCCATAGAAACGAGCGATTGCGAGGGCATAGCTTAACGCCTTTTCAGAGGTCTCTGAGAAATCGGTTGCGATCAAAACGGAGCGTGGTTTTAGAGCCGCGGAAATGAGTGACATGGTAAACTGAGCCCTCCAAGGTTCATGGAAGATAGCAAACTCGCAGGGTCAGCTAGTCCCTTTCACGAATCTCCCGACCTGGAGTTCACTCCTTTGCGCGTAAGCGACTTTCAATTCGGCGACAAGCGCAGGCACTTGACTGTCTGTTGCTGATGGTTTTTGTTCCCGCTAGAAAACCGTCGGCTGAGATGCGCGTGACTTGATCCGTCACTGTTTTTGGGGAGAGCTGTTGATCAAGTGCAGCGCACCTCTGCTTCCGTGATTCGGCTCCGACGGTTTTTCGTGCGCACATGAACTTTCTGTAGCTTGCATTCAACGTGCCAACAGCAGCGACGGGATCTTAATGTGGAGCCACAATGTCTGCAATCTCTGTCCTTCCAGCTCTGCCCAGATTCAGGCACTGCCCTACGCAGGGCATGTTAATCGCCGATTTAATGCGGAGGATATACGAACCATGACCTTGTTAGAGGGAGGATACGATTGGCTAGCGATCTGCATTGCTAAATCCGTAAGCACGCCAGCCGATCACGGTCAACCTGACGCGCGCCGCGCCGCGTCGCCCTTTCCGGGCTGGTACTATGGCCAGCACCCAATCCCGGACTCGGTTCCCAACTCTGTTGCCAAGCTTGCGACGACTTGGGTGGGAGTGGTCACGTGAGGACAGGTCAGCACTTGCGTGTCCTTGCGTTACAGTTCGCTGCCCGTGAAATAGGACCGAATATGACGCGACTTCTTGGTTCGAACTCGGTATCCGTGATGTAGCAGAACGCAAATCTCGTGCTAGGCAATTGTGGAGAAAAGGAGAAAACCGACAATTTGCTCCACAATGCTGACTCTGCAGTCGGCAACATTGGTGCGAGATCTCTCTGGCCGGCTGCTTCCCATGACGTCTGTCCTCCAGTCTCCAACGCTGGCGAGGAACTGGGTCATAGTCACCGACATAAACGGAAATCGGCGCTTCAAATGCCCTGGATGGTTAACTAGCAGCATGCCAACGACGAGCACTTATCTCCGATCTGCGTGCATTGCCCGACAATCAGTCGATGGTGGTAATCGGGCCTCAAGTGCCGTTCGTTTATTGCACGTATTAGTCGTCGCGATTAGCGCATATTTTTGTTTTGGTCATAGGCTTTTTGCGCAGACATCTGATTCCCGAACGGCAGAGCAGCCTTATCAGTCGTGGACGGCCACAACGGAGTCGCATAGCGAGAACCAAAACCCTACCCGTATCATCGAGAGTCACATCCAGAACGGCAATCGGACGCAGGACGAGCGATCGCTCCAGATCCGCGGCTCCGATGGACATTTTGTGCCTTACCAGGACATCGAAAAGGAAACGCGGCAGGTGGACACTAGTACGGTGCGAACCACAACCCGTACGTTCGGTCGAGATGCTGATGGGAAGAAAACACTCCTGCAATTAACAGAAGAAGAGAGATACACTCTGCCCGATGGTGACTCAAACGGGCTACGCATCACTTCCAATCCTGATGTCAATGGCAGGCTTCAGCCAGTTCAGCGCGAGTGCGAAAAGGATCGGTATGGATGTCGAGGAGATGAGGACAACGGTGATGCTCCCAAGCGTCACTGGTGACCTGGCTCCCGTTTTGAAGACGCACGAACTCCGCAGGCAAGTCGCGAGCAATACGATTGAAACTCAAAAGACCACGCTCCTCTCTGATGGTCCGGGAAACTGGCAAGTCAGTGAAATCCGGCAAAGTACAATTCGGCAGGAGGCCAACCACCGTAGTACCGAAGAGCGCATTTTCCGGCGTGACGCCGAAGGCCAGCTAACCGAAGTGTCTCATGTCGTGACCATGGAATCCGAGAGCGCTTCGGGAGAAAAGCGCAACCTAGTCGAAACCTATTCCGTCGATGTTCCGGGGACAACTCGAGATGGAGGCCTGCACCTTGTTGAGCGTGCAACGACGGTTCAGCGCACCAGCGCAACTGAGGAGCAAATCACTAAGCAGGAAGTGGAACAGATCCATCCCGGCGATCCGGACTCCGGCCTGCGGGTGTCAATATTGATCAACAACACGGTACGCCCCGGCCCTTCCGGAGAAGAGGCCACGCGAACCATTCGAGTGCGCGACTCGAACGGAAGTATTGGGGTAATCTCCGTTGATACGACGAAGTCCGATAGGGTCACCACTATCCAGGTTCAGCAAACTCCTTCTGAAAAGCCGAACTAAGCTTAAAGCAGATTCAGTTGTATTGGCATATGTAGTTTAGACAAGCGCCCACTCCGAGTGCCAGCCTGCTGCCCCGATTCAGTTATTGGCCTTGACTCGTCGCGCCATGCCTGCCTTGAAGGCGGCCAATCTAAGAAATTATACGTCTGATTTTCATCCACCTGCCGGTGCTTACGTCTGGCGGACAGAGACCAATATACGTTTCACCGGTCATTGAAAGTGTTCCTTCCATACGTGGTCATGCGCAACGATGACACCCTACTCCGAAAGGGACGCCCTTTCATGAAGCGATTTCAATAGTTATGAGTGGAAGGTGCCGGATGGGGCACCCAGGAGCTACAATTTCATGCCCACCTAACTAAGGGCTACTCTGAATGGCCGGACTTGTGGGTCCATTTGTGCAGAATGAACTCCTGGGCGAGACTCCCGGCGATGTGTTCAGCCGTGCCGAGTGCAAAATTTTTGAACAGCGGCCCTGCGCCGCGATTCGATTCGGGATAGTAAGCGTTCGAGATAGCAGACGATGCCAAATCCCCACCTAAACTGGAGTAGTTTGGCTGCCAAGTCCCGTCGTCACCTTTGCAGACAAATGGATGCAGGACTGCATGCCGGATCCGTGACTTATTTGTACCTTTACCCTGATAGAAGTAGCGCGGGTCTTGGTGCAGTAGTGACGGCAGTATGGCGCCGCCAATCATGACGCCTGTGAAAGCGTCGGCGGTATTGGCGCCAAACCGCTTGGCGAATCCCTGAGCGCCCTGACCATAATCGGGGATGTCCCGTGCCTGATGCATCCCGGAAAGGATACCAATTCCCATAAAGGTGACAGGATCGATGCTAACCTTAAGTGCGAGTCTGAACTTCAGCTTCGTCGTGAGTGGCACAGGATTGGGATCGTAGACGACGTTGAAATTCGGGAAGATGCCGAAGACGCGCTGTTCTTCCTCCGTTTTCACCTGCTCGGTCGCAATTTCCTCGGCGTTTGGAGTTACGTCGACCTTGGTTCGCACCATTGCAAGTTGGAGTTGAATACCCGTCAGGATTTTGTATTGGTTTGGCTCGATGGTCACAATCGGCGATGTCCAGTCCGCAAATCCCTCCGCGCTGACGCTGACACGGTAGGGAATTCCAGGCTTGACATCGTGGAACTCGAAGAATCCATTGTCATTTGTCACGGCTGTGGAGCGATCGCCGGGGTCGAGGCCTTCGAGCACAACGTTGGCAGCAGCAACCGTATCGCCGTTCACATTGATTGTGGTGCCGACAATGGTACCCATCGGCCTTTGTAGCTGCTGGTCACTTTGTCCTTGCACCGGCTCCGCGAGTGCGAACGCAAGCACTGTTAGAGTCGCGAAGTAGATGAGCGACAGTTGCGCAAGTAGCCTAATACGACAATACGGATCTTTGGACAGCATAATGAAACACCCGCAGGTTTTTCCTTTTCGTTGGACAAGTTCTGTTCATGTGGGCACGGTTGCACTTCTGCGGAGCAGGTTAGCTAAGCATTCCCGTATGAGCCACTTAGTTTCCTCCATTTGAATTGGCCCCAATTGAATCCCACCCACATCCATACAAGCGGCCATTTCAGAAAGTGTCCTACCGTGATCAGACAGTCGCCAGGACTAGCCACGGCGCCAGTGGCGTAAAGTTGAATCCAGTCACATAGAAACAGGAACCTGCTGTTGGTGGTCGCTGCCACATGCATCTTATCTTTGTCAGCAATTGTTCCCCAGGGCGGTAATACAACCGGCATGATTCCATGATTCATCGTGACTGCCAAAAAGTTCATACCGATTCCCAGGCCGAGGAGTAGGAGCGGAATCCAGACGAGCCAGACGTATGTTTCTTTGATGAATCGGGACATGGGCCAAAAAGCCCAACTCCGAGGACGGGAAACAGCCACAGCCGACTCGCGGAAAGGTTTGCCATAAGCACAATCTTCGTCATCGTCTTCATAGCCGTGTTGCTTTTGAACTGCCGGAAATACAACCTCGCCTGTGTTTTCAGTCTCAATCGAAATCAGCAGTTCGCGCATACACCCTTTGCGATTCGGTCAAACCCCGACGGTGGAAGCAGGCCATGCAACCACACCTTCAAAACGGTGTCTGCCGGGGTGGACGGTGCAATCGCGTACCAGGACCGGTGCGGGATTGCACGGCTTTAGCTCGGGATAATTCAGGAAGATCGTACGCAAGATGCGGCTCGCATCTTCGACCCTGACCATTCCAACTTGATTTGGTATGTAGTTCATGGCCTTACATCTCTATCGCCTAATCGACGTGCATTTGCTGGGCCAAAGCCTCATTGTCTTAAGCTCCGTGTTGTCAACACACAAAATCTGAATGTCTGCGGAACTCTGCCCAGATTGGGGCAGTGCCCTTGGTGGGGCCTACCCCCGATCATGACAAATGCCTGATTAATTCGGATCGCGGTAGCGATGCCAGTCACCAGGCACAACCTCCGCGTAGCGGCAGACTGACACCAGCTCTGGAAGATGTGGCACCCACTACCTCGCGAGCGTTACCTCTGACGATTTCGGCGTGCTCAAATAACCGGTTACCTTATTCTTCTCGATGGTAAAGATAACAACTTCATACAGGAGCCGGTCGCGTCCCGTGTAAAACTGCAGCGGCTCGGCCGCACCGCGATCCTTCTTTTCAATAGTGCGGTCGTCAGCAATCACGTTGAGTGTGAATTTGCTCTTCTTCGCATCAGCTTTCTTCAGTTGCAGTGCGACGGTTGAGACCTGGGCC
>Ga0335077_10008355_pt1 | contig 12837 bp, 6 predicted proteins | sample Lox_Sample_31_FD_207151 | JGI IMG/M metagenome (GOLD analysis project Ga0335077, IMG submission 207151) | Soil microbial communities from Loxahatchee National Wildlife Refuge, Florida, United States - Lox_Sample_3.1 | ecosystem: Environmental > Terrestrial > Soil > Wetlands | place: USA: Florida... | reverse complement strand
GACTTCTCTGAAAATCGTCCCAATCCCGAGGACCTGCGCGAGGAATTCCTTTCCGCCGCGCTGCTGGTTCCTTCCCTGGCGCCCAACGATGCATCGCAAATGGCTACGCTCAACGGCGCTGTCGCAGCGGTCGATCTCAAGGCGCTCGATGCCCATGACCAGGCCAAATTCGATGCCAGCCTCAAGGACTCGCACAGCAAACTCGAGGCCCTGATGCCGCTGATGCAGAAGGCGACCTATCACCTCACAGGCAACTCGCACATTGACGCGGCCTGGCTCTGGCCGTGGACCGAAACGGTCGACGTCGTCAAGCGCACGTTCGGCACGGCGCTGCAGTTGATGTACGAATACCCGCAATACACCTATACGCAAAGCGCCGCGGCCTACAACGAGTGGATGGCGCAGAAGTACCCCGACATGAACGCTGAGATCAAGCAGCGCATCAAGGAAGGGCGCTGGGAGATCGTGGGGGGGATGTGGGTCGAGCCGGATCTGAACATGCCCGACGGCGAATCCCTCGTGCGCCAGCTGCTCGTGGGCAAACGCTGGTTCAAGCAGGCCTATGGCGTCGATGTGCACATCGGCTGGAATCCGGATTCCTTCGGCTACACCTGGCAGTTGCCGCAGATCTACAAGAAGAGCGGCGTGGATTACTTCGTCACCCAGAAGATGGCCTGGAACGATACCAACCAACTCCCGTTCAAGTATTTCTACTGGGAGTCTCCGGATGGCTCGAAGGTGCTCGCCTACTTCCCGCATGATTACGCCAACGACAATCTGAATCCTGTTCGTTTGGCGCGCGACTTTACCATCGCACACAGCTACGCCCCAGGCCTGCCGGCCATCATGGATCTCTACGGCATCGGCGATCACGGCGGCGGCCCCACGCGCGCCATGCTTGATGAGGGATTCCACTGGGCCGCGCCGGGGCATGTGACGCCCAAGTTCGAGTTCGGCCTTGCCCAGCCCTACTTCGATGAACTTAGCGGCAAGATCGCTTCCGATTCTCCGGTGTGGGATTACAAGTCCATCGCCAAAGGCTATACGCCGCCGCCTCCGGTACCCGGCAAGGTCACGATTCCCACTTGGAAGAGCGAGATGTACTTCGAGTACCACCGCGGCGTGATGACCACCCAGGCGAACCACAAGAAGAACATGCGTGAAAGCGAAGAACAGGTGCTGAACGCGGAAAAGTGGGCGTCGCTCGCGTGGCTCGACGGGTGCAAGTACCCGGCGGGGGAAATCACCGAGGACTGGAAGAAGGTTTTGTTCAACCAGTTCCACGATCTGGCGGCTGGCTCGGGCATCGGCATCATCTACAAGGACGCTCAGAAAGACTATGACGTCGTCAAGTACTCGACGAGCGAGATTTCGTCGGCGTCTCTGAACACGCTCGATGAGCGCGTAAACACTGCTGCCCCGGGGCAGGCGGAAGGCAACGGTGTGCCAGTGGTTGTCTATAACCCGTTGGGCTGGGAGCGCTCCGGCGAAGTTACTGCCCACGTGCAGGGCGCAAAAGGGGCGGTGAGCTCGTCGGGAGCGCAGGTCGTGGAAGCCAGGACCGACGACAAGACCGGCGTCTCTGATGTGCGGCTGCACGTCCTTCATGTCCCGGCGCTGGGATACAAGGTGGTCTGGGTCGGCGGCAAGAGTGGAAAAGAACCCCCAGAAAATGAAGTCGCGGCAAAGGAGTCCGGCAACGCAATTACCCTCGAGAACGGAACGCTGCGCGTGAGTGTCGACAAGCAAACCGGCTGCATCACCAGCCTGTTCCAGAAGAAGTCCAACTTCGAGACTCTGGCCTCCGGGGCCTGCGGAAACCAGCTTCAGTTCTTCAAGGACACGCCGAAGGACTATGACGCGTGGAACATCGATCCCGGCACGCTGGATGTTGCGCCGGCGACCCTTGACCGCGCGGATTCGGTGGAACTGGTGAAGACGGCCGAGCCGGGCATCCGCGTTACGCGCCACTGGCAGAACTCGAAATTCGTGCAGACCTTCAGCCTGAGCGCCGAGGGGGACATGGTCGATGTGGATAACGAGATCGACTGGCAGGAAGCGCATATCCTCCTGAAGGCCGCATTCCCGCTTGCGGCGACCAGCGACTTCGCTACCTATGAAATCCCCTACGGTAGCATCGACCGGCCGACCACCCGCAACAACTCCTGGGAGAAGGCGCAGTTCGAAGTGCCCGCGATGCGCTGGGCTGATCTGGGCGATGGCAAGCACGGGCTGAGTGTCATCAACCAGACGAAGTACGGCTACGATGCAGTTGGAAACCTCCTCCGGCTCTCGCTGCTGCGCTCGCCCAAGTGGCCCGATCCCGAGGCCGACATGGGCCATCATCACTTCCACTATGCTCTCTATCCTCATGCGGGCACGTGGAAGGAAGCAATGACCGTGCGCCACGGCTACGAGTACAACTACCCGCTCACGGCGACAGTAACCACGCCGCATCCTGGCGCGCTGCCGGCCGACCACTCCTTCGCGTCGGTCACTCCCGAGAACGTGGTGCTGACCGCGGTGAAGAAAGCGGAGGATGCCAAGGGCCTGGTTTTCCGCGTCTACGAGTGGGCAGGCAAGGACGCAACCGTGGAATTCCACGTGCCGCCGGGCGCAAGCGGCGCCACCGTCACCAACCTGCAGGAGACCCCGGAGGGCAGCCCGCTCACCGTAAGCGGAGACGTGGTGAAGGCGCCCATCCATCCCTACGAGATTCTGACGGTCAGGGTGGATTATCCCAACGGGGGACAGAACGAGTAGCCATTCAAAGGGGCAAAGCCGGGAAATGCACAATGAAGGCGAGGCTCAGGCCTCGCCTTCGTTGCTATTCGGATCGGAAAGTTGATGCTCTCTATGCTGCCGAAGCAAGCTATCCGATAGCCGAAAGAAATCCACGATTGCAGCGCAATCGTAACTGCTTTTCTTTGTTATCTTGGAGATTCGGGAATGATGCTTCCCCATGCGTATGAGAATCCTGCTTCAGCTATACCGCGGGCCACTATTCTTGTGCGTGGTGTGTGCCGCCTTGCCGGCATTCGGATGCGATCAGTTGGCGGCGGGTCAAACACTTTGGATTCGTCTCGCGGCCCCTGTTTCTACTTACACGGCCAAAGTCGGTGATCCTGTTCATGCGGTCTTAACCCAGGATCTGGTTTGCAACAACGAAATCCTCATACCCATGGGCTCGCCGGTCGAAGGCGTAGTTCGCAGCAAGCGCAAAGTGGGATGGGGCATTCGACACGAGACTGCCGCTCTCGAACTCGAATTCAATCATGCCACCGCCACGGCTGGCGCAACCGTGGCGTTCACCGCCCGCGTCGAGGAAGTAGAGAATGCCCGTGAACTCGTTCGAAGTGGTGTGATTCATGGAGTCCGCAGTTCCAATACGTTTCAGGGGAGCATCAACAGCCGCTTGATTCGTCTGCCCACCTGGAACCCATACTCCGCTCCCGTCTCACTCGCCTTCAAGGCGACCTTCCCGATCTTTCCCGAGCCTGAAATCTATTATCCCGCTGGTACTGATATGAGGCTTCTGACGACGACGGAAATCTCCTTCGCTCCTGAGAAGGACAACATCCGGCACGGAGCCTCGTCGGACGCAAAGCCAGAGTCGGATTGGCTCGATCAGTTAGTCGCACCACTTCCGTGGCGCGTGACAACCACGAAGAATGTCAATGCCGATCTGCTGAATCTCGTGTTTGTCGGATCCGAAGACCAGGTGAAGTCGGCATTCCGCGAGGCAGGATGGCACAACGCTGATCCCGTTTCCATGCACGCCTGGCTCAAGAATCTGTATGCGTTGTTGAATAACAGCGGATACGCCGAACAGCCCATGACGACCTTCCTGCTGAACGGCAAGCCAGAAGACATGAATTGGCAAAAAGACCTTAACAGTTACGATCGTCGCGACCACCTTCGCATATGGGAATGGCCATCGCAAGAGGCAGGTGGTTCACTGTGGGTAGCTTCGTCCACCCGCGACATGCGCGCGGTGCTCGCCGTGAAGTATCGGGCCTTTGTGCATCACATCGCGCCTGACATCGATGAGGAGCGCTCCATAGTTATTCGTGACTTGAAGTTTGCCGGCTGTGTGCATTCTGTCAGCTACGTCTCGCGTCCTGAGATGCCCACCATCACGTTCAACTCGACTGGAGATATAGTGCGTACCGACGGCTCGGTAGCGGTGGTCATCCTGCAGGATTGCCGGCCGGCCCATCCGCAACCCAACTCAAACTCGAATGGAGGCAGCTTCAGGCCGGGCAACTATGCCTTCCGTTACATACGGCGGCAAATCCTTACCTTCAGGAGTGATATCTGGCGCGCGAATATCATCTATGGCGCTTATGACGTCGGACGGATGTCCGTAATGGCGCTGCGCCGCAGACCCGCGATACAGCAGTTGCCACTGCAAGGTAACGCAAGGCCGGAGCCAGGGGCGTCCGGTGGCCCCTTGACCCCATCGCCCTGAAAGCCATTATCGTCACGCGCGGCCCGCCGCCGGCGCGCCAGATACTTCGAATGAAGTATTTGATAGGGCCCCGGAATCACGGTTCCGGGTTTTGATAGTCTATGGGCATGGACATCGCTTCCCCGTTCGTCGTCGTGCCCGTGATCGTCATTACGTTCTTTGTCTGCATCCTGTGGGCGACCCAGGGTAGCGCCGAGAGTCACCAGCCTCACGAGAGCGAAGCTGGGCGCCCGCCTACGGCTCACGGACACTGATGAGCGCCACTCCCTGCCTTGGAAGTTCAAGTTGGATGTGCGCCTCCCCGGCGCGTACCGGGACTGCACCAGCGGATACCGCCTCCTCCAGCCTGCCGGCCAGCTGCAGTCGCTGCTTCTGTTCTTCCGACGGATGTGCCGGGCTGCCCATTTCCTGCCATATACGGTAGGCGTTGCTGTGGGTCGCGTCCATCCGATACTCCGACGCGGTGACCGACTTACCGCGCAGCCCGTCCACGCTGAGCTCAATCCGGGCCGGTTCGGCTGGCACATCCGCGTCGTGATAGTTCCACACCAGGACATCCACCTCCGCCCCGTTGCGCGTGGCCACTGCATTCACATCGGGTTCATCGGTCACGCTGCTTGTCACCACGCGCGCCAGGGGCAGGGCGCCGCTGCTCTCGGTCTTAAGCCATGAAGCGCGGCGGATGTCGCTGTTTGGGCCTCCGCCGAGCATTCCGAACATGCGAAAGACATTCAGCACCGGCTTGTCGATCCCGTTGGTGGCCAACTCGCGAAATCCGGCAAACGCGGGCTGATCTTCAAACTCGAAGGCCCATGTCACTGCGCCTTGCAAGGTGACGCCGTATTGGCGCGCCAACTCGTAGGTGCGCATCGTGGCCTCGGCCACGCTGACGCCGTACAGCGGCCCATTGCGGTAGCCGTTCTGGTTCCCCTGGCAGGCAGCGCAGCCCTCGGGATCGCTCTCCCCCAGGATGATTGGCGTGTGCTTCCACTCCGGATAGCTGGCGACGACCTGCAAGCCGCGTGCCACGGCGCGCAATTGTGTCCCCGCGCTCATCACGACATGGCCGTTCTCGAACATCGGATGGCCCTTGGGGTGGTAACTGATGAAGTTGAGCGGCGCCCCAATTGCACCTGTCGCCGCGTTCTTGCCGTGGGCACAGTGTTCCAGAAACTGCCGCAGAAACGGCTCCGAATGGTCGCTGACGCCGGTAGCTTCCGGCCCGCCGACCTTCGCGCCCGGTAACGCCTTGCGGATAGCCGCGGCGGTCAGGTCGTAGAGGCGGTCGTATTGCTCCGGCGTTCCGTGCCAATAGGGAATGTCGGGCTCATTCCACACTTCCCACAGCCAGTCTGCTGTCTGGCTGCCGTAGCGATTCCGGAGATGCGTTGCATACGCGAGGACAAGGCTCGACCATTTCGCGTCATCCCTTGGGGGATAGGTCCAACCGGTGAAGATGTCTCCCTTGGGGAACGTATGGCGATACGGTTCCGGGTGCGTCGATAACGCCTCAGGCATGAAGCCGATCTCGACCAGCGGCCGCACATGAGCCGCGATCAGCGCGTCGAAGATCCGGTCCGTGATCGTGAAGTCCAGCACCGGCGTGCCGTCAGGCTTCTCCGTGTAGAGATTGGTCGATCCCCACTTCAGCGAGCCCTCCCCATTACCGGTCGTGAAGAGGTTGTGGGCGCGGAAGTAAACCGGCACTGGACTGAGCGCGGCGAGTTCGCCAAGCAGCTTTTCCCCGTTTGGCGCGTAGATGTAGTTGGGCTCGTCGGCGCCGATGTAGTTCCAGATGGGGGTGTAAGGGCCAGTGGGTTCGCCAATGTGCACCCGGATCGAGATCGGCATGGGCCCGTTTTGCGCGCTTAGAGCGATTGCAAAGAAAAAGATGAGCGCTGGGAAACGGAAGTTCCTCATGCGCTCAACGATAAACGCTGCGGGTTGACACACAAACCTGGGTGCCCCATCCTAACGGATGTCCTTTGTCCGTCAGGGTGGGAGACCACGAAGGTATTAGGCGTTCACCGCCGCCAGTTCGCTTGCGCGCGCGTGTTCCTTTTCCACTTCGGTCAGCGCTTCTTCCAGAATATCGAGCGCGACGTTGGCTTCGTGTTCATTCACTACCAGAGGTGGGCACAGGCGCAGCGAAGTCTCACCGCATCCCAGGATCATCAACCCCCGCTCGAACGCTAGCGTCTCCACTCGATTGCGCAGGGCGGTGGCCGGCTCGCGCGTGGCCTTGTTCTTTACCAGTTCGATCCCGATCATCAGGCCGCGTCCGCGCACATCGCCCACCAGCGGATGCGTTTCCGTCCATCCCTGCAGCCGTTCCAGCATCGTGCCGCCGACCTTCGCCGCGTTGGCGATCCCTTCACGCTCGAGGATGTCCATCGTCGCGAGCGCCGCCGCGATCGATACAGGATTGCCGCCGAAGGTGGAAGCATGCGACCCCGGCACCCAGTCCATGATTTCGGCCCGGGTCATGCAGATGCCCAGCGGCATGCCGCTGGCGATGCCCTTGGCCATGCAGACGATGTCTGGCTCCACACCGGAGTGCTCGATGGCCCACCATTTACCCGTGCGCCCGGCGCCACTCTGAACCTCGTCCACGACCAGCAAAATCCCGTGCCGGTTGCAGATGGTGCGCAGTTCCTGGAGAAAGTTGTCAGGGGCTACCACGTAACCACCTTCTCCCTGGATCGGCTCGACAAAGATCGCCGCAACCTCCTCCGGAGGCAGCGTCGTCTTGAAGAGCTTCTCTTCAATGAACCGCGCACAGCCCAGAGCAAAGGCTTCCTCTTCCTGCGGGCCGCCGGAGCAGCCGCGATAGGTGTAGGGATAGCGGACGTGCGTGACGCCGGGAACCAGCGGCGAGAAGCGGCGCTTCTGCTGCGGCTTCGACCCGGTGAGGGAGAGGGCCCCCATGGTGCGCCCATGGAACGCGCCAAAGAACGAAATAACCTGCTGCCGGCCGGTGTGGTAGCGGGCGATCTTAAGCGCGCACTCGATAGCCTCGGCCCCTGAGTTGCCGTAGAAGAAGCGATGCGGACCTGGCATCGGCGCCACTGCCGACAGGCGGTCGGCCAGATCGGTGAGCGGCTCGTTATAGAAGTCGGTGCCGGAGATATGGATGAGTTCGGCGGCCTGTTTCTGAATTGCCGCTACCACTTCAGGATGGCAGTGGCCCGTTGAGGTCACGGCGATGCCCGCGGCAAAGTCGAGAAACTCGTTGCCGTCCACGTCTTCCACGCGAATGCCGCGGCCGCGCCTGGCTACCAGAGGATAAGAACGGGTATAGCTGGGCGAAATGAGCCGGTCGTCCGCCGCGACAGCGGCGCGGGCCTTGGGTCCGGGGAGCGGACAAATCAGCTTCGGTCCGTACTGTGCGTGCATTTCCTGCTTGGTCATTTTCGTATCTCCTCGACGTATGCGGTTGTGCGGCTGCTCCTCCGGGTTCAGATAGAGCGCATCGCGGAGATCCCTGTCCTTCGGGATCCATCAATTTGCAGGGGGTAGGGCAGGGTTCTCTTCGGCGGTCCAGCTTCTTAGTCGCCGCCGAAGAGGCTAGGTCGAGTGCGGGTGGGCAGCACACGCAGATGCCGCCGCGGGCAGATGCAACGGTTCACCCCACGAACGAAGACGCGTTCTTGGGCACCCCGACGGCCGCACAGCCCCGACCAGCGCTTCCGCGCCGGGACCGTCGCCGCTCCGTTGAAAGCATGCTTGTGCATGGAAACCCGCTTGGCCAGAGGATACCACGCAAATGCCGGATTTTCCACGGTTTTCAGCCGCGACGAAAGACGCGCCTCTGATTGTTATGCCGCAATCTTCGCGGCTTGCAGCATCGCGTCGAACGTCCGTCTTATTCGGCGCGCAACGCGGAAACGGGATTGACGGCCGCCGCCTGGCGTGCGGGAAGAAATGTGGCAGCGACGCCCAGAAGCAGCAGAATGGCGATGGCGCCGATGAATACCAACGGATCGTGCTGCGATGTCTGAACCAGTTCCTTCTGCGCGAGCCGTCCGGCTACCCACGCCAGCGGCAGCCCGATGCCGACGCCCATCAGCGAAAGCAGGAACGATTGGCGCAGCACCATCGCCATTACCTGCTTTCGGTCTGCCCCGAGTGCCATACGGATGCCGATCTCCTGCGTGCGCTGGGAAGTGATGAACGACAGCACCCCGTAGATGCCGATCAGCGACAGCGCAAGGGCCGCCGCGGCGAAAGTGCCAAACAAGGCCAGCGAGAAACGCGGACCGGCATAACCGTACATATCCATCATCTGCCGCAGGCTCATTACGTCCGTCACGGGCTGGTCCTTGTCGATTGCGTGAATGGTCTCGCGCACCGGGTTGACGAGCTGTTCGGGAGGCAGGGAAGTGGAAAGAATCAGCGTGCTGGCTGCCTGTGGCGCCGTTGTGTAAGGCAGAAAGATGTGCGGATAGTTCTCGCGGAAGCCCACAAAGAAGGGCAGATCGCTCATCACGCCCACAACCGTGAACGCGTCGTTGGCAAGCTTCGTCTTGTTGTCAGGCTTGAACTCGGGCAGGCGCACCGTGCGTCCGATTACGTTCTCGCCGGCGAAGTAGCGCCGGGCGAAGTTCTCGGTGATAACCGCTTCGTGCGCGGAGGAGGAGACTTCGCGCGGGTCGAGAAAGTGGCCCTGCAGCATGTGCCTTCCCGACATGGCGAGGAAATCGGGATCGGTGAGATGCATGGCCACGATGCGACGGTCTGTAGGCTGGCCTCCAATCTGCACGCGATCGCCGTACAGATCCATAAATGGAAATGCGGCATCGACGGTTGCCGAGTTCACTCCCGGAATCGCGCGCACCCGGTCAAGCAGATCTCGGAAGAAGAGCGTACGGCTATCAGGCGAAGGGTAGCGAACGTCCGAGAGCGGGATCTGCAGCATCAGCGTCCGATCGGCCGCAAACGGAACCGGTATATTCTCCACCGCGAGCAGGGAGCGGACCATCAGTCCGGCAAGCATCAGCAGGGCAAGCGAGAGCGCGACCTCGGTGACCACGAAGCAACTCAGCACGCGACGCTGCGCGCGGCTGCCCGAGGATCGCGTGCCGTTGAGTGCCGCCGCGAGCCGCGGGTTGGCGCTGTGCCACGCGGGCGCCATGCCGAAGATCACGACGGTCGCGAGCGCGATGCCGAGCGAGCCGAGCAGCACTGAAAAATTCATTGTGACCACGGCTTCATCGGGAATGGTGTCGGTGGGCACGATGCGGAGAATCGTCTTCAGCGCAAGGAAGGAAAAGCCGAGCGCGACCGGAAGGGCGGCGAGGGCCAGCAGCAGCGACTCGGTCAGCGCGTGGCGCACCAGGCGGGCGCGAGACGCGCCAATCGAGGCGCGCAACACGAATTCGTGCTCGCGCTTGACCGCGCGCGCCAGCAGCAGGCCGGACACGTTTACGCAGGCAATGAACAACAGCACGAATACAGAGCCAAGCAGGAGATGAATCGTGCCGGCGAGATTCGACTTGAACATCTCGTCGAATGGAAGAATGCCCAGCCCCAGGTTCTTGGGAAAAATGTAGGGCGCTGAAAGTGAGAAATCCTGAAAAATGGGCCGCAATTCTGCGGCGGCTTGCGCGTCCGTGACTCCGGGTTTCAAGCGGCCCACGAGCGCGAAATAGCGTTGACCCTGAACCGTGAGCTCGTTAGTCATCTTCACCGGCAGATAGACATCGGCGCCGCGCCACAGAAAACGCGGCGGCATCACGCCGATGATGACCCGGGGGTGGCGATCGAAGGTCAGCACTCGGCCAATGATTGCCGTGCTGCCTCCGTAATGCGCCTGCCAATAGCGATAACTGAGCAGCGCGACCTCTTCCTGCCCGGGTTCGACGTCGCTGGCCTGCGTGGCGCGGCCAAGCAGAGGCCGCACGCCGAGCACATCGAATGTATTCGTCGTGATGTAATTCCCGCGCAATCGCTGCGGCTCGTGGGCGCCGGTGAGTTCGACATAGGTTATTGTCGACGCGGTGACGCCGCTGAAGATGTCGGTCTTCTGCACGATTTCGTTGAATTGCTGCGGCGTATACGCGCGCCAGCCGCACTCGCCGATCTCCGGCCAGCAGAGCTTGGGCGTGGCAAGCGTGTGCACGTCCTTGTAGGGAAATGGATCGATCAATACCCCATAAGCCACGCTGAAAACGGCCGTAGCAATGCCGATCCCCAGCGCCAGCGTAACAATGGCGGTGATGGAAAATCCGGGATAGCGCAACAGTTGGCGCGCGGAATAGCGCACATCCTGCAAAACCGAGGAAAAGGCAGTGCCCGAATGGCCCATGTTTAACATCCCTGTGGCTGCGTGAGAGACTCCTTCCCAGACTCGCACGATGGGTGTGCCGTTGCCAAACGGGATGTGACGAACCGCCGGCTTTCGCGGTGCTGAAGCATCAGACCGGACAGTGACGCGTGCCGAACGCGAACTCCGAGCGGCCACCCGCGTTCAGATAGCCAGCGACAGAACCGAGTACGATCTTGGAGGCAAATCCACCGACATCTTCGAGCCGGCGCGCGGATTGTCCAGCTTTTGCGGGACAACGCGCTTCGGATCGGCGAAAGTGTTGATGGCCTTCAAGTCTGACCCTGTGATGGTCTCGAACGCAATCACCGATGCCGGAGTGAGATCGTGCCATGCGATCTCGAGGCTGCGCGACTTTTCAAGATCGCGATTCAGAACCAGAAGGGTCGCGGTCTTCTTTTCAGGGTCGAGCGTTGCCACGACGTCGAGGTAAGGCACGTCGCCGAACCCGGGAGAAGGCAGGCCAATGGCTTCCACCGGCCGCCCGAGCGACGCGACCGGGTAGGCAGGACCTTCGGGACTGACAATCAATGCGCGTCCCCGTGCATATTTCAGCGCCCACGCGTACGGGTAGTAGATGGTCTGCCGCAGCACGCCGGCTTCGTTTGTCATGATCGGCGCAATCACGTTGACCAACTGCGCAAGACAGGCAATCTTGACACGATCGGAATGGCGAATGAGGGAGTTGGCCAAGCCTCCGACCAACAGGGCGTCTTCGAGATTGTACTGCTCCTCCAGAAGGTGAGGCGCCGGCTTGCCGTGGCCGTTGGAAAATTCTCCGCCGCGCGCGCGGTACCACACATTCCACTCGTCGAAGGACAGGTGCAGCTGTTTGCTTGAGCGCTTGCGGGCCTGGACGGCATCGCAAACGGCGGCAATCTCCCGGATCTGGCGGTCCATGGCGAGATTCATCGCCACGTATGTCGAGCTGTCCTTGTTGGTCTCTTCGTCATTCCCCCAGTAGCGGTGGAGAGAAATGCCGTCCACCTCGTCGTAGCACTCCTCCAGAACCGTGCGGTCCCAGTCAATGTAAGTGGGCATGAACGGGCCGCTCGATCCGCATGCCACCAGCTTGATGGACGGATCGACCGCACGCATCTGCCGCGCCGCGTCCACGGCCTTGATTCCGTATTCCCGGGCGGGCATGTGGCCGATCTGCCAGGGGCCGTCCATCTCGTTGCCCACGCACCAGACCTTGACGCCATGCGGCTGATCGTAGCCGTGAGAACGCCGCAACTCGCTCCATTTCGTCCCTTTCGCCACGTTGCAGTATTCGACCAGCGCGGCCGCATCTTCGGCTGATCCCGTGCCGAAATTAAGGCCGAACAGAGGCTCCGCGCCGGCCAACCGCGCCCAGGTAACGAATTCGTTTGTGCCGAATTGATTGGTTTCAAGCGTGTTCCAGGCCCGGTCGAGGACAGCGGGCCGGTTCTTCTTCGGGCCGACTCCGTCGAGCCAGTGATAGCCGGAAACGAAGTTGCCACCGGGATAGCGAATGATCGGAACGCGCAACTCCTGCACCTCTTGGATCACGTCGGTGCGGAATCCGTTGTTGTCGGCGAATTTTGAGCCTGGATCGTAGATGCCCTCGTAGACGGCCCGCCCGAGATGCTCGAGGAACGAGCCGAAGAGGTACGGGCTGATGGGCGCGATCTGGCGGTCCGAATCGATGGCCACGCGGGTCACGCGATCCCCCTGCGCGACCGCGAATGGGCCCAGCGCCGAGCTTCCAGCTACAGCCAGCCCCGCCTGGCTTGCGTGCTTCAGAAAGCCTCTTCGCGAAAGACCGTTCATGGCCTACCCCTTCGGATCGCGATCATGGTACGCGTGCGACCAATGCGGAGAAATTGGTGAAAAGCGATTCTATTGCATCTGGGCAGGATAGGAACGCTTTCTCGGGCTCTCCGCCTCGCCTGCTCAGTAAAATCCGATTTCAGCCCCAGACTTCTCGGGCCGTGTTCACCACGAGTTGGAGTTTGTCCCACTGCTCATCCTCTGTGAGCAGATTCCCTTCCATGGTGGAGGCGAACCCGCACTGAGG
>Ga0335077_10008354_pt1 | contig 12838 bp, 13 predicted proteins | sample Lox_Sample_31_FD_207151 | JGI IMG/M metagenome (GOLD analysis project Ga0335077, IMG submission 207151) | Soil microbial communities from Loxahatchee National Wildlife Refuge, Florida, United States - Lox_Sample_3.1 | ecosystem: Environmental > Terrestrial > Soil > Wetlands | place: USA... | reverse complement strand
GCCGTCCCTTTCCGACTGCCCAGTGCTCGCTGTGCGGTACCGCTCTCCCGACCGGGATGATGGTCCCGGACGGCGGCCGGGCCTGCGCCGACATCCGATGGTACTGCAAGGACGCCAAGTCGTGCACCGAACGGTGGACGGCTAACCTGCCCCGGCACCCGCACATCGCGCCGACCTCGGCGAGCCTGACTCCCCCGACGGTCCCGGCTCCCCTCCGGGAAGGGCCCGCCGGGGCGGGGGACCGCAGGACCAGGCACGATCCGGTGCCGGCCGAACTGCTGGGCAGGCCGGCCGAGGAAGCGTGGTCCATCGATCCTTCCTGAGGACGCGTTGACGGGGTCTAGCGGGATACCAGGCTGCGCAGCGGCCTGCGCTGGAAGCGCAGCCAGTGCATGCTGGTGATGTCCAGGATCGCCGGCCTGCGGCCGGGTGATCTCCTCCTCAGGCCACTGGCCTGGCGGGGCCCGTTCGGCGGGACGGGGGAGGACGGGCGGCGCTCGCCGGTGGAGATCGTGGCCACCATGGGGGAGAACCGGGTCCAGGGCGTCGTAAGCTGTAGTCCCTGACCAGGCCGGCGGAGGCAGCGATGGCGCAGGAGATCGACCGGGAACGGGTTCGTCGGCTCATGGAGCAGGGCGCCCAGATCGTGGACGTGCTGCCGGCCAGGGAGTACGGCGAGGAACATCTGCCCGGAGCGATCAACCTGCCGCTGCGCCAGATCGAGACCGAGGCGGCCAGCATGCTCGACCCGACCCGGGCGATCGTGGTGTACTGCTGGGATTCGGCTTGAGACCTCAGCCCACGAGCCGCGTGTCGGCTGGAGACTCTCGGGTTCAGCGACGTGTACGACTACCGGATGGGCAAGCAGGACTGGATGGGAGCGGGCCTGCCTACCGAGGGAACCGACACGGAACGCCCGCGGCTGGCCGATGTGGTGAGACGAGACGTACCCACCTGCTCCCTCGGTGAGCGGCTGGGCGACGTCCGTAACCGTGTCACCGCCGCGGGATGGGACGCATGCGTGGTCGTGAGCCAGGACCGGGTGGTGCTCGGGCTGCTCCGCGCCAGGGAGCTCCAGGCCGATCCCGGCCTGCCGGTCGAGCGGGCCATGCGCCCTGGGCCCAGCACGTACCGGCCGTTCGTGAGCGTGGCGGAGATGCGTCGCACGATGACCGACCGCAGCCTGGAGAGCTCGCCCGTCACAACCTCGGACGGCAAGCTCGTCGGGCTCGTCCGCCGGACGGACCTGGGCACGGCCGACGCGGATCCCGAGGCAGGAGAACCGTGATGCGCGAGAGCAAGCCAGCCAGCCCGCACAGCGTCCTCGCCGTCTAATGCGCGCTTGTACTCCTGGATCGCCCACGTGTTCCCGTCGGGATCATCGAAGAAGCAGAACCGTGAGCCGGGCGTGCCTTCCGGCCCCATCTGCTGCACGTCGCTGATGCCCACACCCCGCCCGGCGAGTTCGCCGCGGACCGCGTCGAGGTCTTGCACGACCAGCTGGACTCCCTTGACCGAGCCGGGCTCGCCCAGCGGCAGGCCCTCGGCGATCACTACCGAACAGGCCGAGCCGGGCGGGGTCATCTGCACCACCCGCATGCCCGGGTTCGGTCGTACGTCGTGGTCGAGGCCGAAGCCGACCTGCTGGGTGTAGAAGTCCTTCGCGGCATCGACATCGCGGACCGGAATGGGAACGACTTCGAGCTTCATGTCCATGACACGCCCCTCGTGAATGCCAGACAGGGCACGGTCCTACCCCGCCGTCGGCGGCGGGAAACGAGCAGACCATCAGCTAACGGCGGGAGCTTCGAACTAAGCAGATGGGCGGGTGCCGGTCGTTATCGCCCTGTTCCGGGCGGGCGAGCAGCGGTGAGCCCGCCCCGAAATGACTGGAAGGGCGGCCGGTCAGCGGGTTACACTCCCGCCATGGTCCGGACGGCATGCCTGCTCCTCGTGACGCCGCACTGACACGATCGGTCAGTGCGGCAGCCCCTCACGCGTGAGGGGCCTTTTCATGTCCGAACGAAAACGGGAGCAGGAGAGCCGGATGGACGAGGAGACGCCGCGATTCAAGTACGGCGCGCGGCTGGCGAACGAGATCGAGCGGCGCTGGCAGGCTCGCTGGGAACGGGAGGGGACGTTCCACTCCCCGAACCCGGCCGGCCCGCTCCCGGATGGCGCCCTTTCGGCCGGGTTCGGCAGCGTGGCCGGCCGGCCCAAGTTCTACCTGGTGGACTTCTTCCCCTATCCCAGCGGCATCGGGCTGCACGTCGGTCATCCGCTGGGGTACATCGGCACCGACGTGTTCGGCCGCTACCTGCGCATGACCGGGCATCACGTGCTGCACCCCTTCGGGTTCGACACCTTCGGGCTGCCCGCGGAGCAGTACGCGATCGACACCGGCCAGCATCCGGCCGTCACCGTGCGGCACAACGCGGACGTCATGCGCCGGCAGCTACGGTGCCTGGGCCTGGCGCACGACCGCCGGCGCGAGATCCTGACCAGCGACCCGTCCTTCTACCGCTGGACACAGTGGATCTTCCTGCAGATTTTCAACAGCTGGTTCGACCCGGACGCCGGGCCGATGGGCCGCGCCCGGCCGGTCGGCGAGCTGGCCGCCGAGTTCGCCGCGGGGCGCCGCCCGGTCCCGGGCGGGCGGGCGTGGGCCAGCCTGTCCGCCGGGGAGCAGCGCGACGTCATCGACGGCCACCGTCTCGCCTACCTGGCCGAGGAGGTCGTCAACTGGTGCCCGGGACTGGGCACCGTGCTGGCCGATGAGGAAGTGACCGACGAGGGCCGCAGCGCGGTGGGCAACTATCCGGTCTACCGCCGGCCGCTGCGGCAGTGGCTGCTGCGCATCACCGCCTACGCTGAGCGGCTGCTGGCGGGCCTGGACGACCTGGACTGGCCGGAGAGCGTCAAGCGCCTGCAGCGGAACTGGATCGGCCCGAGCGGGGGGCCCTACCGGCTCCGGGACTGGCTGTTCTCGCGGCAGCGGTACTGGGGCGAGCCGTTTCCCATCGTGTACGACGAGGCCGACCCAAATACCCCGGATAACCCGTCCCGGCCGATCGCCTTGCCCGAGGAGATGCTGCCGGTCACGCTGCCCGACGTGACGGACTTCCGGCCGGCGCCGCAGGACGACGCCAGCGACCCGGTGCCCGCCCTGGCCCGGGCCGCCGGGTGGGCGCACGTCACGCTGGACCTGGGCGACGGCCCGAAACGCTACCGGCGCGAGCTGAACGTCATGCCCCAGTGGGCGGGCTCGTGCTGGTATTACCTGCGCTACCTGGACCCGTTCAACGAGACGGCGCTGGTCGGCCCGGACGTCGAGCGCTACTGGATGCGGCCGCGCGGCGTCGATCTGTACGTGGGGGGTGTCGAGCACGCCGTGCTGCACCTGCTGTACGCGAGGTTCTGGCATCAGGTGCTGTACGACGTCGGTGTCGCGAGCACCACCGAACCGTTCGGCCGACTGTTCAACCAGGGCTACATCCTGGCCGACGCGTTCACCGACGCCCGCGGCCAGTACGTGCCCGCAGCCGGCGTGACCCGCGAGCCGGATGGACCCCACGCCTGGTCCTACCGCGGGCAGCCGGTCACCCGGCGCGCCGGGAAGATGGGCAAGAGCCTGAAGAACGGCATCAGCCCGGACGAGATCTACGAAACCTACGGCGCGGACACGCTGCGTCTGTACGAGATGGCCATGGGGCCGCTGGACGGCGACCGCCCCTGGCGCACGGACGACATCGTGGGCATGCACCGGTTCCTGCAGCGGCTGTGGCGCCTGATCGTCGACGAGACGACGGGGGAGACGCGGCCGGGGCCCTCGTGGACGGCTGCCGAGGCGGTCCTGGACCCGGAATCTACCCGGCTGCTGCACCAGACGATAATCGCGGTCCGGGAGGACTACACCGCGCTGCGGTTCAACACCGCGATCGCGCGGATCATCGGGCTGACCACGCACGCCTCCCGCCTGCCCCGGGTACCGCGCGCGCTGGCCGAACCGCTGGTGCTGATGGTGGCCCCGCTGGCGCCCCATGTCGCCGAGGAGCTGTGGCAGCGGCTGGGACACCCCGGGTCGCTGGCCTACGAGCCGTTCCCGCGGGGCGATCCGGGGCTGGCCGCCGAGGCCACCGTGACCCTGCCGGTCCAGGTCAACGGTAAGCGGCGGTTCACCGTCGAGGTGCCCGCCGCGGCCGGCCAGACCGAGATCGCCGAACTGCTGGCCCGCCATCCGGAGTTCCCGGGCCGCGACGTCGCCCGTCTGGTCATCGTCCCAGGCAAGATCGTCAACGTCGTCCTGCGCCAGGCGTAGGGTCGGGTGCTGTGTCGGCCGGTAACGGCGCCGTCCCGGCATCCCCCCGGGTCGCTACTTGATGGCCGTCACGGCCTGGATGATGACGGTGTCCAGGCGGTGCCACCGTGCCGGGCGCAGTCCGGCGGCCGTCACCAGCCGGGTGGCCCGCCGTTTCGTGCGCGCCTTGCCCCGCCGCCCGGCCAGCAGGGTCGGTATAAGCAGCACCGAGAACAGGTCGGCCAGGACCAGGCAGCCACCGGGCGCCAGCACGCGGGCGCACTCCGCCAGCCCGGCCCGCTGGTCCGCCCAGTGATCGAACGAGGTCGTGCTGACCACCAGGTCGAAGGTGGCTGCGGGCCAGGGCAGCCGCTCGGCGGTGCCGACCACGAAACACAGCCGGTCATCAGCGGCGGCGTCCCTGGCCACCCCGATCATGGCCGGCGCCGCGTCGATCCCGGCCAGCGTTTCGGCCCCCGGGGTGCGGGCGGCCAGCCGGCCGAGCAGGTAGCCGGTCCCACACCCGACGTCGAGTATCCGCCTGGGCGCTGGCACGCGGGTCAGGGCCAGATCGGCCGTCCGGTCGGCGATCTGGTGGTGCAACTGGCCGAGCCAGCCCTCGTCATAATGTCGCGCGCGCTCGCCGAACGCCGCGACATCCCGGTCACGGGCCATACCTGATCCTGGCATCCGCGCCGCCGCAGCCTCCGAACCAGGACCGCAGTACTGCCTTCGCCGGGTCGCGGGTTAGGTTTCTGCTATGGCCGCAGAGGAGATGGAGGTCGAGGTAGGGAACCGTGGAGTTCCATCCGTGGAACTCCCGGCGGGCCGACACCGAGCGGCCCGACGAGTGGCGAATCGACCTGGATCCGGGACCGCGCTGCGGGTTCGGCACCGTACGCCGGGTCGCCCGCATCGTGCAGGAGATACTTGGCGAGCTCGGGGCCACCGGCTGGCCGAAGACATCGGGCGGCAATGGCCTGCACATCTACGTCAGGATCGAGCCCCGGTGGGGTTTTGCCGAGCTGCGGCGGGCCGCGCTCGCCTTCGCCCGCGAGGTGGAGCGCCGCGTCCCGGACCTCGTCACGACCACCTGGTGGCGAAAGGACCGCGACCCCGCGATGCTGTTCGTCGACTACAACCAGAACACCCGGGACCACACGATCGCCAGCGCCTACTCGGTGCGCGGCGTGCCGGAGGCGACCGTTTCCACGCCCATCACGTGGGACGAGATCGAAGAGGTCGACCCGAGCCGGTTCACCATCGCCACCGTGCCCGCCCGGTTCGCCGAGCTCGGCGACCTGCACCAGGGCATAGATGACTCATCGTATTCGCTGGACACCCTGCTGGAATGGGCCGAACGTGACGGGCTGGACTAAGAGCTTGTGGACTCTTGTTCCGAACGAGACGTGGTGCGTGTCCCGCGCCTGGCCCGAGCCCCCCGGGGTCCGGCGCACGAGCGGCGCGTTCTCCGCTACCCGGAGCTTCCTGGATGATCTGCGCGGCAGGAGCCGTAGTGAGTGACTATCGGGACCGGCTCAGCATGACTCGATGCGTCGCCCGGTGATCCGGGTCGGCGCGATGCGTACGTACACATCGCGGGCGCCACTTGCCCACGGCTGGATGTTCGTCCGGTCCTGCAGGTACTTGACCTGGCGCTCATCGGTGACCGTGTGCGCGTGGCCTCGCACAAGGACGCTCCAGCCTTCGTGGAGCGCCTCATCGAGGTGATCGGCTTCGAAGCTGACCTCGGTATCGGCGTACAGCGCCAGCAGCGTGTCCGGTGCCGTGCGGAAAATGATGGCCTTGGCCATCATGGCGAAGTTGACCGGCAGCATCACGATCCCGTCGGCGGAACTGAACCCGACGCGGCCGATGCCGCCCGGTTCCAGCAGGTCGAAGCACTCATCCGGGCTGAGCGTCCGCAGGGTGTGCTGGAGCGCGGCGGGCCCGGGTCCGGCGGATGGTGCGTCCCGGCCGCTCGCTGACCCCTTGACGGTTGTCATGGATATTCACCTCCGCCGTTGGCGGGCTGTTGGTACCTTCAGCCTGGCCCTTGCGCACCAGGGGTCGCTGCGGACCGACGTCCCGCCCCGCCGGGACGTTCGGCCCCGGCGCATCGGCCCGGCCCCTCCTGCCCGGCCCCTCCTGCCCGGCCCCTCCCGCCCGGCCCCTTCGGCGGATGCTTGGATGGACACATGACAACACAGTCGCAGCCGTCACGCGTGGTCAGCGCCAGCCGCGAGATCGCAGCCGGGCCTGAGCCGATCTTCGAGCTGATTGCGGATCCGGCTGCCCAGCCACGCTGGGACGGCAACGACAACCTGGCCGCGGCACCCGCTGGGCAGCGCGTCCGCCGGGCGGGTGATGTGTTCACCATGACCCTGACCCGGGACGGTGCCATCCGGGAGAACCACGTGGTCGAGTTCGAAGAGGGCCGCCGGATTGCCTGGCGGCCCGCCGAGCCTGGGCGGCAGCCGCCCGGGCACCTGTGGCGATGGGAGCTCGAGCCGGCCGGCGCGTCGCGGACGCGGGTCACCTGCACCTACGACTGGACCCAGCTGACCGACGAGAAGCGCCTGCCGCGAGCCCAGGCCACCACGGCCGAGCGCCTCCGGGCCTCTCTTGACCTGCTCGCGGCCCTGGCCGAAGGGTCCTGACCGCCTGCTGCCCTGCCCTTCAGCAGCCTGGCGAGGCACCCCGCCGGCCGGGGATGGGGGATCCGGCGGGGTGCGCTCGGGCGCATTCCCGGTGCTGCCCATAACACCGGAGGTAGCCAGTCAGAATAATGAGCGATGATACTGAATTCCATCTGAAAGTTACCCGTGGGTAGACGCCTTGTTATCTGCAGAAAACCTGACTGTACGCTGAAGAGGCGATCGGAGCGCTGCCGGTCAGCGCACCCGCACGCGGGCCACCGCCCGGCCCAGGTAGCCGCCGAGGTGGTCGCCCACCTCGGTCCCGTTCAGCGTCACCGTCGAGTGGGTCAGGGCCGCGCCGACGTCGAGGAACACCCGGCCGGCGCCGGAAGCGCCAACCGCGTCGAAGTGCTTGCGGTACACCCACACCCGCTCCCAGGCCGCCGGGTGCCAGGCCTGCCAGGACAGCGGCACCACGGTGTGCGGCAGCGTCACCGGGACAAGGCCGCTGTCGTCGAACCCGGGCAGGCTGCTGCCCTCCGCCGCCGGGCCGAAAAGCCAGCCGGTGCCGAACGGGATGACCACCAGTGCCTCCAGGAAGGTTATGGTCAGTGCGTGTGCACCGTTGTGCTAAGTCTCCAGCCCGCCGAACGCATGCCGCTGCTGCTCCTGGGCTTCCGCGACGAGTTCGCCGGCCGCCCGTGGCAGCCGCCGGCCCGGCACTGGCCGGGATCGCCGCTGGTCGGCGGCCTGGACGAGCAGGCCGGCGGCACCTGGCTGGCCGTGCACCCCGGCATTCCGCGCGTCGCCTGCATCCTGAACACCCGCGGCCAGCTGGCCGCCCCCGAAAGCCGCAGATCACGGGGCGAACTCCCGCTCCGCGCGGCCGGTGACGGGCAGAAAGCCCTCCAGGACCTCCATCAAGACCCCGCCGCGCTAGCCCGCTACGACCCGTTCTTCCTGATCTGCGCGGACCTGAGCTCGGCGCTGATGCTGAGCTGGGACGGCCGGGAGGCCGCCCTGGCCGACCTCGAGCCGGCCACCCACGTCATCACCAACGCCGGCCACACCTACCCGCCGGGAAACCAGCGCCCAGACGCCAAGGCTGAGCGCTTCGGCCCCAAGTTCGCCGCTCACCGTCCCGGAGCCGACCCGGGCGCCACGCTGCGGGACGCCTGGGGTGACTGGCTGACGCTGGCCCGCGGCGACGGGCTGCCCGCCGACGATCCGGCCGCGATCATCGCCCGCCGCGAACTGCCGGACGGGCGGCTGTGGGGCACCACCTCGCTCAGCCTGGTCGCCCTCGGCCGCGCCGGCCTCCGCTACGAGTTCCAGCCCGTCCCGTCCGACCCGGCCACCTGGTACAGCGTGGACCTCGAGGGGGAAGGGCAGCGGCGAGGCCAGACCGTGCCGGCCCACGAAGCCCGGCTGTCCGACACCTGAAGGATCAACGCTCACGAGAGTCAATAATGCCGGTCGTGCTCACGGGAGGTGCGGTGGCAAGCCCAACTCCGGGAAGATCCGCGGGGTATCCAGGAAGAACGTCAGTCGGCTGACCCGCCCGCCCGACACCTCGTGCACCTGCAGCGCCCAGGGCACGTGCCCGCCGGCCGGATCCGGCTTGTACTGGGCGAAGGCCTGCATCCCGTTGACCTGGCCCGCGGGCACCATGATCGAGTTCCGGCACAAGCTCGGCGTCGGCTCCAGCATCCAGCGGCAGACGTCCTGCGCCCCCCGGATCCAGAAGTTGAACGGCGGCATCGTCATCACCGCGTCGTCGGCCAGCAGCGTGACCAGCTGGTCCATGTCGTACCGCTGGAACGCGTCCACATACCGGTCCAGCATCCCGGCCTGGTCGGCGTCCAGCGGGCCGGGCCGCTGTTCGGCGGGCAGCGCGGCCAGCGTGGCCCGCGCCCGCTGCAGCGCGCTGTTGACCGCGGGCACGCTGGTGCCGAGCGTGGCGGCCGCCTCGGCCGCCGGCATGCGCAGCACCTCGCACAGGATCAGGGTGGCCCGCTGCCGGGCCGGCAGGTGCTGCAGCGCGGTGATGAACGCCAGGCGGATCGTGTCCCGGGCCACCGCGATGTCCGCCGGGTCGCCGTGCTCGGGCAGCACCCGTTCGTCCGCGATGGGGGAGATCCACATCTCCTCCGGCTGCCAGTCGCCGAGCAGCGCCTCGACCGGCGGCGAGGCCGGGCCGAGGTCCATCGGCAGCGCCCGCCGCTGCCGGCCGCGCAGCATGTCCAGGCAGATGTTGGTGGCGATCCGGTACAGCCACGACCGCACGCTCGAGCGTCCCTCGAACCCGTCGGCCGCGCGCCAGGCCCGCAGCATGGTCTCCTGCACGGCGTCGTCGGCCTCGAACCCCGAGCCCAGCATGCGGTAGCAGTACCCAGTCAGCTCCCGGCGGTACTCCTCGAGCTTGTCCGGGCCCACCTCAGCTGATGCGGTAGAAGCCATACAGGCACCCTACGTCAGCCCACCGACATTTTCCGGGCGAGCACGAGCGAGCTAGGCGGGCTCCATCCCGTACCTGCCCATGAGCTCGCGCTCCGCCTCACGGGACGGCGGCTCCGGGCCGGACCACAGCGCGTCCAGCTCGGCGAAGTAGGCGTCCATCGCCGGGGCGTGCAGCACCAGCAGCCTGGCCGGCTCCTCGCTCCGGTTGCCGAACGTGTGGCCGACCCCGCGCGGCACCAGCAGGAAGTCCCCGGCCCCACCCGCCAGTTCCGCCGAATCAAGCCAGAAGGTGAATCTGCCGTCCAGCACGAAGAACGCCTCCGAGCAGTTCACGTGCCGGTGCGCCGGCGGGGTCCGCGCACCGGGCGGCACGGTCCGCTCCATCAGCGAGAAGTCGCCGCCGGTCTGGGCCGCGACCGCCTTGAACGCCAGTACGTTCCCACGGGCGGTCAGCAGCCGCCCCTGCCCCGATGGCACGATCCCGGTCATGCTCCCTATTCTCCATAACATGACCGACCTGCTGGCCGAGGCCAAGGCCGAGCTGTACCAGGCCGACCCGGATGGCTTCATGTCGCGCCGCCAGGAGCTGGTCGCCGCGGCCCGCGAAGCCGGTCAGGCCGCCGCCGCCAAGCAGATCGGCGCGCTGCGCAAGCCGACCCGGTCGGCCTGGGTGGTCAACCGCCTGGTCCGCCACGATCCCGAGGTCACCGAACGGCTCGCCGCACTGGCCACCGAACTCCGCGGCGCGGGGCAGTCCATGGACGGCGGGCGGATCCGGGAGCTGTCCGCGGCCCGCGCCCGGCTGGTCGACGAGCTCACCCGGCAGGCCTTCGACGATCTCCCCGCCCCGCCCGCGGCGGTGCGCGAGGAGGTGACCGCGACCCTGGACGCGGCCCTGGCCGATCCCGAGGTGGCGGCGAACCTCGGCACCCTGGTCCGCGCCGCGCACTGGGCCGGATTCGGCCTGGGCGCCGCGCCGGACTCAGCGCCACCACCGGCCAAGACCAACAAACCCGCGCCGGCCGAGCCCAGTGCCGAGCGTGAACGCCGTCACCGCGAGAAAATCATGGAGGCCGAACGGGCCGTGGCTGAAGCCGATCGTGCCGCGGACGCCGCTAACGCGGCTGAGCAGCAGCTGGAGGACGCGGTCCGGCGGCTGGAAGCCGAGCTCGCGCAGGCCCGCCAGCAGCTCGCGGAGGCCAGGCGGCGGTCCTACCGGGCCGAGTCGCAGCAGCGGCGGGCGGGCGAGACTCTGGGTCGCCTGCGGGGGTGAACCTTCCCGGGCGGCCAGCGTCTCTAATACTCGTGAGGCCACGGTACTTGTGTGAAAGGTTCGCGTTAGGCAAGGAGACCCGTTGAGGTTGCTGAACGTCCACCTGCACCGGTCGCTCGCGCAGACCCTGCCCCCACGGGGGGTCGACCCCCCTGGCACCCCCCGCAGGCGGGCCTGCGCTCGCGAGCCGGTCTTGCCTAACGCTCGCTGGGCCCGAACGGAGGATTGGTGGACACGCTGACCGGGGTTGAACATCTTGCTGAGCCGGACGGTTTTCGTGATTTCGTCGAGGCGCGGTCGTCTGCCTTGCTGCGGTCTGGCTGGCTGCTGACCGGGGACTGGCCCAGCGCGGAGGACCTGGTCCAGACCGCGCTCGCCGCGGCCTGGCCGCACTGGGCCAGCCTGCGGCGCCAGGATGCGCCCGAGCTGTACGTGCGCAAGGTCATGGTGAATACCTTCCTGCGCTGGCGGCAGCGCCGCTGGAACGGCGAGATCGCGACCGGGCGGCTGCCAGAAACGCAGGCCTACGGGGATGTGTTCGCGCAGGTGGATGCCCGTCAGTCGCTGCTCGCGGCGCTGGACCTGCTGCCCGCCAGACAGCGGGCCGTCGTCGTGCTCCGCTACTTCGCCGACCAGACCGAGTCGCAGACCGCGGAAGCGATGGGCTGCTCGGTAGGCGCGGTGAAGTCGCACGCGGCGAAGGCACTGGCCCGGCTCAGGAACGCGCCGGGCCTCGCCGAGCTCATGACCGGAGGGGTGACGTCGTGAATACCGAGGAACGGCAGCTGGCCGACGTACTACACCGCGTCACGCCCGAGCCGCCGCGCCGGGTGACCGTCGAGCAGGTGGCGTACCGCCTGGTCAGCGAACCCCAGCTGCGTCGCGGGTCCCGGCGCGGCCGCGAGCCGCGCCCCCAGTCCGGCCGCGAGCCGCGCCCCCAGTCCGGCCGCGAGCCGCGCCCCCAGTCCGGCCGCGAGCCGCGCCCCCAGTCCGGCCGCGAGCCGCGCCTCCGGCATGGCGGCCTCGGGCTGAGCCGCGCCTGGGCACCGGTGCTGGCCGCGGCGGCCGTGATCGTCATCGCCGGCGCGAGCGCCGGCGTCGCGGTGCTGGCCAGTTCGCACCACAACTCCCCGTCGCCGCCCGGTGCCCCGGCCTCGTCCTCGCTCTCCTCGGCCCCGGTGTCCTCCTCGCCGTCCGGGACGCCAGCCTCGACCGGGCAGCCCCAGCCGGGCACCGCAATCCCCGGCGCGCCCTGGGACGCGCGGGTGATCGACCACCAGGCGTTGCTCCAGGGCTCGCTGATAAGCGCCGACGGTTCGCTGTACGCGATCGGAACGACCAGCACGCTGGACCGGATCAACCCGGCCACCGGGGCCGTCGTGGACTCGGTCCCATACAACATGCCGGTCTGGAACCCGCCGGTCGTCGTCGGTAATACCGTGTGGGTGGTGTCGTCCTACAACGGCGCCAACATCGTCCTGCACGGTTATAACGCCAGCACGCTGACGCAGACCTCCTCGTTGCCGGTGCCGGCCATCGGCGCGGTCTCCATCGCGGGCCAAGGGGTGCTCACCAGCGGGCCCGGCGGGAATCTGTACGTGGCCGCGGGTAACACCGTGGCGGAGGTGAACCCCACCACCGGTCAGGTGACCCGGCCCATCTACACGACCGCGGGGAAGATCAGCTCGCTGGCGGTCTCACCCGACGGCAGCAGGCTGTACGCAGGCATCGGCACGCCGGCCTCCTTCAAGCTGCTGGTCTACGATCTGCCCAGCCATATCGTGGTGAACTCCTCCACCCTGACGAGCGGCGATTTCGGCGGGAATCTGGTCGCGACCTCGGGCGGGGTCTGGGGCACGACCGGATCCGGGCACAGCGAGTGGACCTGGTTCGCCCCGAACGGAGACCTTACCCGGGCCGTCCAAGTCGGCCAGGGCGCGGGCGGCGGCTGGATCTCGTATCCCAGCTACAGTGGCGGCATCGTCTGGGTCGGCGGCTCGGGCAACCTGGTGTGCGCGAGCCCGGCGACCGGGAAAGTACTGGCCACGGCGGCCATCCCGGCTGACCATAACGTCGCTCAGTATTTCGGCAGCCCCGTGGTCTCCGGCAGCCGGGTCTACTCCGACTACCAGACTGACGCGTCCCAGCTGTCCGGCCTGGTCCGGATGA
>Ga0335077_10008353_pt1 | contig 12838 bp, 9 predicted proteins | sample Lox_Sample_31_FD_207151 | JGI IMG/M metagenome (GOLD analysis project Ga0335077, IMG submission 207151) | Soil microbial communities from Loxahatchee National Wildlife Refuge, Florida, United States - Lox_Sample_3.1 | ecosystem: Environmental > Terrestrial > Soil > Wetlands | place: USA: Florida... | reverse complement strand
AGCACAGCAGAAGACGCGGCGCAAGCGATCTCCGAGCACATCAAGAAAGCCGGAAAGGCCGTCGATTCGATAACGCCCGCGGGCTCACTGCGACGAGGCAAGGAAACGGTCGGCGATCTCGACCTGCTGGTCACACTGGCGGACGGCTACACTTCGCAAAAGCACGTTGACGCGCTCGCCAAACACATTCTGGAATTTCCCGGGATCGACCAGAAACTCGCCCACGGTGAGAACAAAGTAAGCTTCACACTGGAAAACGGGATGCAAGTCGATGTGCGGCTGCTCGAGAAAGAGAACTTCGGCGCCGCGCTGATGTATTTCACGGGCTCAAAAGAACACAACGTGGCGCTGCGTGGCCGCGCCAACGAGATGGGCTTGACACTGAATGAATACGCACTGGCAACGTTGAAGGGCGAAAAGCCCGTGGCCGGGCGCACGGAAGAAGAGATCTATGCGAAGCTGAAACTGGACTACATTCCTCCGGAACTGCGAGAAAACACCGGCGAAATTGCCACCGCTGAACAGCACAAGCTGCCGCAACTGGTGACCCTGAAGGATATGAAAGGCGATCTTCAGATGCACACCACGGCGAGCGACGGGAAGAACTCGATTGAGGAAATGGCGGAGGCGGCGCGGGAACTCGGCCACCAGTACATCGCGATTACGGATCATTCGAAAGCTGTGAGCGTCGCCAACGGCCTGGACGAGAAGCGCATGGTCGCACACATCAAGAAAATCCACGCAGCGAACGAAAAGGATTTGGGGATCCGTGTTCTGGCGGGCGCCGAAGTGGACATCTTGAAAGACGGCTCGCTAGACTATTCTGACGAAATCCTCGCGCAACTCGACGTGGTGGTTTGCTCGGTTCACTCGTACATGAATCTGGAGCGCGCCGCCATGACCGAGCGCATCCTTGCGGCCATCGAGAATCCGTACTCGCAGATCATCGCGCATCCAACGGGACGGCTGCTGCTGCGCCGCGAATCGTTTGACTACGACATGGAAAAGGTCCTGGCGGCGTGTGCCAAGCACGGCGTGGCCATGGAGTGCAATTCCTATCCAGACAGGCTAGACTTAAAAGACGTGTACTTGCGGATGTGCAAGGACCGCGGCGTGAAAGTGGTGATTTCGACGGACTCGCACAATACAGCGAACCTTTCATTCATCCGCTACGGAGTAACAATGGCGCGGCGCGGCTGGTTGGAAAAGAAGAACGTCATCAATACCCTGCCCACCGCGGAATTCCTCGCAGCGCTACGGTCCAAGCCAGGCGCGGCCCAGAAAAAACGGGCCGCAAGAACCGACCGCTAGATCATCGGCGTTGTTGTTTGGGTGATGTAGAAAGCGGCACGATCCCTCCCGAAACCATCCGCACACAGAAGGGAAAAACTATGAGAAGAATCATATTCCCTGCCCTGGCGGTTCTTTGTGTGTTGTTTGTGTTCCCCAATGAAACAACTATTGCCCAACAGACCGAACAAAAGAAAGCGGCCGAACAAAAGAAACCAGCTGAACAAAAGAAACCAGCTCCCCTCGTATGGGAGAAGCTAAAACATGACGTTCACGTGGCTCGGCTGTGGCAGTTGAAGGGTGCCGATGCCTACCCTCAATTCGCTGTGATGCGAGTATCCAACGACGCCTATCTGAAATATTTTCGAGACCCCAAGGCTTTTATGGATTTCGTCAACGAGCAGAAAGTGTTTTCAAAACCCGTTATCTATGTCGGACCGTGGGTGTCGATGTCTTCCTTCGATGCAAAGGATCCATCCAGTGGAAAGGATCCAGAGACAGACTGGGTGCTCATGCTGGTTCATGGGAAGAGGAGCACGCTGATTGTGTCCGCTTTGCCTGAACTGCAGCAGGAGTCTCCTGACTCCGGCAATGCAAACTGAAAACCGCCAGGCGTGAGGGGCTACATCCGGTGATTGACGGCCCGCCAGGAATTCGGCGTCGCTACATCAGAGCTTCATGCGGCGCAGCAGTTCTGCAAAGCGGGCGTCGGAACGCAACGGGTCCATCGCGGGCTCGACTTTGAGCCGAACTAAGAAGGCATCGTGTTCTTGGTAGGCTTTTCCCAGCCAGGAGAATGCTTCGTCCTTTTCGCCCAAGGCCGCATGGACGGCACCCAGGAAAGATGAGGGAACGTAGTGAAGTTGCGACGCTGCGTTCAACTGGGCGACAACTCGCAGGGCCTCGGCCCTCCTGCCCGACAGTGCATATGCAGATCCGAGGCTTGCCAGCCGCAAAGGATCATTCCCGGAAGATGTCGCCAAGCCGTTAAACTCTCCGATCGCCCTATCATAGGCCCCGGATGCCAGCTCCGCCGAGCCCACACAGTCGTGCGCTGAGGCCGAGGAGGGATCGAGGTCCAGAACCCTTTGGCACTGTTCGATCGCCAGACTGAATGCGCGTGCGTAATAGAGCGCCCAACCCGCCCCCAAGCGCGTCACCGCCGAATACGGATCGAGTTCCTGTGCAGTGCGAATTTCCATCAGGGCCTGCTCGTGGCGCCCCATCTCCGATAAGAAGTTGGAATAAAAGCGGTGGGCCTCCGCGTAGCTCGGACTGAGGTCAATGGCCCGCTTGAACTCTTTCTCCGCTCCGGGCCAGTCCCAATCTCCATAGAAGGTGATGGTTGCCAGCGTCGCATGGGCATCAGCAAGCCCATCGTCCAGGATCAGAGCCTTCTCGACATATTCTTTCGCCTTTGGCATTGCCTCGCGTGGAAAGAGTTCGTTCGTTAGCCAGTAGTAGTCCGCCAGGCCGGCATACGCGGGAGCGTAGTTGGAGTCGATATTGATGGATTCCTCGAAGTACCCTTTGGCTTGGCGCAATTGATCTTCGGTTCCCAGATTCAAGTGATAGCGGCCCTTGAGGTAGGCCTCATGCGCCGCGGGATTGACTTGGCCGCTGCCCGCGAGGCGCGCGCGCTCCTGAGGGGTGAGAGCGAGGTCGATGGCATGGACGATGGCGCCCGTTAATTCCGCCTGTAGGACGAGAGTGTTTTTGTATTCGCGACGGTAGCTCTCGGACCAGAGCCGCTCCTCCGTGCGTCCATAGTACAGACGAGCCGTGACTCGTGTCCCTTCTTGATCCAGGGCTACTGATCCTTCAACAATCGCGTCGACGTTCAGTTCGCGCGCGATTTGAGCGAGCGACTTTCGTTCGGACTTGTAGCGCATCACCGAAGTGCGGGAAATCACTCGCAGCGCATGGATCTGGCTGAGATCGGTGATCAAAGCCTCGGTCATGCCCTCGGCAAAATAGTCTTGATTGCGGTCGCCCGAAAGGTTTTCGAAAGGGAGAACGGCCAGCGAGCGCACCTGTATATGGATGCGTCCGAGTATACGGTCACGCAACCCGCCGATGTTGAGGGCGAACAAGCCTACGGTCAGGACAAGCAATGCGGTCAATACATACGTCGCCCATTTCCGGGCCCTGCCTCGAACCTGCGACGGCAAGGACGGGACGACCGTGCCAGGCGTGGTCGGTTGCAAGCGGCGCAGGTCCACCAGGAGTTCCTTGGCCGATTGATAGCGGCGCTCAGGGTCCTTGTCCAAGCATTTGAGAATGCTGGTTTCGAACTCGGGCGAGACTCGAGGATTGAAAGCGCGTGGAGGGACGGGCGGACGGTGGAGGATTGCGTCGATGAGGCGCGACGCCAATTCTTCCTGAAACGCGCGCCGGCCCGTGGACATTTCGTAGAGGACGGCACCGATGGCGTAAATGTCCGCGCGCGCGTCCACCAACTCGCCCTTCAGTTGTTCCGGGGGCATGTACGGCACCGTACCTGCTGCGGCTTGGGTGTCAGTTAGATTCTCAGTCGTTCCGTCATCCACCGGCCGCAGGAGTTTAGCCAATCCGAAGTCAAGAATCTTTGCGTATCCCTTGGCCGTGATGGCGATGTTGGCCGGTTTTAGGTCCCGGTGCACGATGCCGCAGTCGTGCGCTTCCTCGAGTGCCGAGGCGATCTGGATTCCGATGCTGACGGCGTCCTTCTCCGGAAGCGTTCCGACCGCCAGGCGCTCGGCGAGTGTTTTGCCCGGAATGTACTCCATGACGAGGAAGTCGAGGCCGTCTTGTGTGCCGAAATCATAGACCGTTTCAATATTGGGATGATTGAGTTTGGCCAGCGCCGTGGCTTCTTTGCGGAAATGCTTTCGCGCGGTGTCGTCGCTAAGGGTGCCGGCGGGTAGTACTTTCACGGCAACGTCGCGATCGAGCTGCTCGTCGCGCGCGCGGTACACTACACCCATGCCACCGGCAGCGACTTTCTCCAGGATGCGGTAATGGCCGAGAATCTGGCCAATCATGAGGGTGGGACCTGCCGTTCTGCGGTCATCTTAGGTTGAAGCTTGCGGGGAGTCAACGCGCTGCACCGTCGCAACGGGTCTGGGGCAGGTGGACGGAGGCAACAGTCAGAAGCGGAGTTGTTGACCGATGGTGGCGCAGTCCTTTGACGGGGAACATTTTCACCCGTATTCTCGTTTCTTACGGTAGAACGGGATATGCGGAGGATTTGAGATGAGTATCAGTTTACGAATGGCAAGCACTGCCCGGGCTGGCCTTGCTTGCGCGGCACTTGCCACGGCAACACTTCTGGCTACGCCTGCGCGCGCCGAAGACTTCACCAAGACATTTCAGATAACCGGCCGCGCGAACGTTCGCGTGGACACCAATGACGGCAGCGTGCGCGTCACGAGCGGCGACAGCAAGCAAGTGGAGTTTCACGTCGAATATCAGGGGTACGAGGTTGGGAAAAACCTGCGCATCGACACCCGGCAAGATGGTGATAAGGTGGAACTTACGGCGCGAATTACCGCGCATTGGGGCATCCATATTGATTGGGGCCACAGTTCCCGGCGTTTGCACATCGAAGTGCGCATGCCACGCGAAGCAGATTTGAACGTTGATACGGGCGACGGGTCCGTGCAGGTCGAAAGCATCAACGGCGCCGTCAATGTTCACACGGGCGACGGCTCAGTGCGCGCCAATTCCCTTTCCGGCACCATTGATTTGCACACCAGCGATGGAAGCATCACGGCAGACAATTTGAAGGGCGACATGCGGCTGCGGACTGGTGACGGGTCCATCGAGGCTCACGAACTGGATGGCAAGGTCGAGGCAGACTCTGGTGACGGGCACATCCGGATTGCGGGGCGGTTCGAAGCGTTGAACATCAAGACAGGAGACGGGAGCGTGGATGCACGGGCTCTGTCCGGGTCGAAAATGGCTACGAACTGGAGTGTCCGAACGGGCGATGGAAGCGTTGACCTGACTCTGCCATCGGACTTTCAGGCGGACATCGATGCCACGACCGGAGACGGGCACATCAGCTTGGGGATCCCGGTGACTGTAGAGGGGACTTTCAGCAAGTCTGCGCTCCACGGAAAGATGAACGGTGGCGGCCAGTCGCTTACGATCCACACCGGAGACGGGTCCATCCGGTTGAGCAGGAGCTAAAGCGCCCTTCACGATTTCGGTGAAGGGGTCGGCGGTCTTAAGTTCCAGTACCACTGTTAAATCAACGATTCCAGCAACTGTCCCATTTTGGTCAATTTCCTGCGCAGTGGTTCAATCTAAGTCATTGAATCTAAAGGCACATCCTTCTGGTGACGGCCGTGCAAGCTCTCCTGACCAGACGACGGAGAAGCCCTGTGATTGTCTACGCACTGCTTGCCGCCATCCTTATGCTGGTCGGCATAACCACTGTCAGCTCCATCGATTTCACGAACAACAAGCGCCGCTGATCCCCGCGCGCCTCAGGCGCCCGCTCCGGGTGTCGGGTCAGGCCATATCCCCTGAGGTTTGAGGAGCGCTTGGCCCATGTGCTCCTAAGACTCACGAGCGTACAATGCAGCGACGAAGTGTGGGCGGCGGATTGAGATGAAGGCCAAGGGCGCTCGTGGAAAAGGGCTATGGCTCATTGCGGCGTTCAAGCTGCTCAAAGCAGCGGGTTTGATCGCAGTGGGCGTGGGTGCGCTGAGGTTGTTGCACAAAGACATCGCAGGGGAAGTCGAACACTGGGTCAATGTGTTCCGGGTGGATCCCCACAATCATTACATCAATTGGCTGCTGACGAAGCTCGAAATTCTGGATGACCGGCGTCTCAAGGAATTGAGTATTGGAACTTTTGTGTACGCGGCAATTTTTCTGGTGGAAGGAACAGGGCTTGCGTTCCGAAAGCGCTGGGCGGAGTATTTTACGATTATCACGACCTCTTCCCTGCTGCCGTTGGAACTCTATGAGGTTGTGAGGCGCGCCAGCTTCGGCAGGTGTTTCGCATTAGCGCTGAACGTGGCGATTGTGGCTTATCTGATATACGAATTGCGCCGCTATCCAAAACAACGCTGAGTGGAGCGGCACCCCCATTCGAATTCGTAGTTAAAACAAATGAGGCGGGGATAAGACTCGCCGCCTCGAGACAGAGAGTTGTGTGGCTGGGGAGAAGCGCATCCTGACTTGCAGGGCACAACATACTGGGGCGCAGCATGCTGCGCCCCTACAGAGGAGAGGATTAGGGAAGCGACAAAGTGTTGCCCTCGCGGACGGCGGTGGCTGTCTCGGTTCCCTGATAGCGGTAAACGACGATCAAGATCTTGTCGGCGCCGGCTGCCGGATCACCGCCGAGGGCACCGTTGGTCACCACAAAGCTGAGGCTCCCTCCGCGCACACGGCTGCGCAAAAATTCGGTGACGTTGACAGTTCTTCCCTGCACGCCGTAGTACGCGCGAACGATGCGAAGGCCGTTGTCATCTCTGTCGCCGTAGGCGGCGCGGTCATTCCAGTCTTCTCGGCGATCATCGCGGCGCACGTTGAACATGGCCACTTCGACGAAGCCGCCTTCTTTGTACTCGAACTCGCGCTCCTGGTTTTTGTTGTTCTTCGCGGTGATCCACAGATGCTTGTCTGCGCCGACAGCGGGATCGCCGCCCATGGTTTGGTTGCTGACGGCAACGCGGCCGTTCACGCCGCCGCGGCTGATGAGATCCTTGAGAATTTCGGTGACGTCGTTGTGCTGGGTTCGCGAGCCATATTCAGCGCGAACGATCCACCAGCCATCGTTTTGTGCGCCGGCGCCGGTGGTGAAAATCGTGACGCCCAGGACAAAAACGACCGCGGCAATCACGAAAAATGCAAATCGATTGGGGACCTTCATTTGAAATTCCTCCGTGGCGGAAAGGCTCCGCGTCATTTGCTTGAATCTAAGCCAGAACGCAGAAAATGAAGCGACCAAAGGAGGTGCGATTGTCCTAATGGTTCATATCTGCCACGGACCGCCTTGGCACAGGCAGGCTAAATAGACCAAGGCGTCGTTAGAATTTAGTCCAACGGGAACAAGCGCCGCTCTTCATTGCTTGCCAGCCAAGCGGAGGAGCGCTTCATGTAAGAGCGAATGTTAGTGGCAAGGAAAGAAATCCACAGAGGCTTTCGCTCGCCTCGCTCAAAGGCGAAACGTGCCAATGCATAACCGAACTGTTCTTCAGAAAGATACCCAAGACGGCGAGCGGACCATCCCTGAGATCGCTCGTCGCTATGTTGCTCAAAACGAAAAGCGGCGTTTGCCATAAAAATGCCCAGCCCCAAGAATACTGTAAGCAAGTCGTTGAGTGGCTCCATGTCAGGATCCTTCCGATCAACTAGCCCCGGGCGGAGTAGAATGACGTGGCCTAGCTCGTGAGCCAGCACGGCGACCAGCCCCATTGGATCCTTCATCTGAGCCTCGTCGACAGAGATTTGTGCCTTTACTGCGGGATCATGCTGATAAAGGCCGGCGGCGCCGGAAGACTCACTGGAATAAAAAGGAACAAGCCCGCGAGTGATTTTTTCTGCAGTCATGAACAGTGCCAAGTCTACTTCGGAAGGATTGACCTGCATCTGGGCTGCAACCCGACGGAACATTTGCTGCAAAGCTCTTTCGGAACGGTCGTAGGGGTCAGGAAAGTGTTCTGCCGTCGGTAGCACTACCGTGGCTTCGAGAAGCCGATGAGCACCCAAAAGTGACGCCAAGCGGACAAACGAGTTATCGATCCATCGGCGCTGTTCTTCGGTGACTGGAAGGCTGACTTTGAGAATGCCAAACACCGGACTGTTATAACAGACAACTGGCTGAGCCCCAAGCAGGCGCTAACGCCACATCCTATTCACTCCGCCCCCAACATCATTGCGATCGCAAGAATTTGCAAATCACGGGCGGTTCCTTCATCATGATTGGTTTGTTCGGGGCCGCAGCGCGCTTCCCGTGCGGCAATTCTAGACTTCAACCCGTCATTTCGAGCGAAGCGAGAAATCTCTCTTGTTGTGCATGTGGAGGAAGGACTTCTTCGTCGCTTCGCTCTCGAAACGACGTTTCGTTGCGGTTGGCAACCTATTTAAAGGAGTGGCATGGAAAAGCCAAAGAAAATCGCGCCTGCAAAGGGAAAATTGGGAGTCCTGCTCCCGGGCATGGGCGCTGTCAGCACAACGTTCATGGCAGGAGTGGAGCTGATTCGCCGGGGAAAGGCGCAGCCCATCGGCTCGATGACCCAGATGGGCACGATCCGGCTGGGTAAGCGCACGGAGGGACGCTCGCCGCTGGTGAAGAAATTCGTCCCGTTGGCCGATCCGAAAGACCTCGTGTTTGGCGGCTGGGACATTTTTAAGGACAACGCTTATCAATCGGCGGCCAACGCGGGAGTGTTGAATCCGCAAGATCTCGAAAAAGTGAAAGAGTTTCTCTCCACGATCAAGCCGATGAAAGCGGCGTTCGACCACGAATTCGTGAAGTTGATCAGCGGGCCGAACGTCAAGAAGGGCAAAAACAAGTACGAACTGGCGCTGCAAATTAAAGAAGACATCGCGACTTTCCGGAAGACCACGAAGGCGGCGCGGTTGGTGACCTGCTGGTGCGGCTCGACGGAATCGTTCGTGAAGCCGGAAGAGGTGCACTCGACGCCGGAGAAGTTTGAAGAAGGGATGAAGGCGAATCACCCCGCGATTGCGCCATCGATGCTGTATGCGTGGGCTTCGGTGACCAGCGGCGTGCCGTACGCGAATGGCTCGCCGAATCTGAGCGTGGACATTCCGGCGATTGAGGCGCTGGCGCACGATCACAACGTGGCAATTTGCGGGAAGGATTTCAAAACCGGGCAAACGCTGTTGAAAACGGTGCTCGCGCCTGCCTTCAAGGCGCGCATGCTGGGGCTGGACGGCTGGTTCTCGACCAATATCCTCGGCAACCGCGACGGCGAAGTGCTTGACGATCCTGGTTCATTCAAGACGAAAGAAGAATCGAAGCTCGGCGTGCTCGAATACATTCTGCAGCCGAAGCTCTATCCGCAGCTTTACGGCAAGATGCACCACAAGGTGCGCATCAACTACTACCCGCCGCGCGGCGACAACAAAGAAGGCTGGGACAACATCGACATCTTCGGCTGGCTTGGCTATCCGATGCAGATCAAAGTGGATTTTTTGTGCCGCGACTCGATTCTGGCCGCGCCCATCGTGCTCGATCTGATCTTGTTTCTCGATCTGGCGCAACGCGCCGGAATGCGCGGCATTCAGGAATGGCTCAGCTTTTATTTCAAGTCGCCGATGACCGCGCCGGGCCTTTATCCCGAGCATGATCTGTTCATCCAGTCGATGAAACTGAAGAACACGCTGCGCTGGATGATGGGCGAAGACCTGATCACCCACTTGGGCCAGGAATATTACGACTAGAAAGAGAACAGAGACCTGAGAAATCAGAGACTAGAAGCCACCGATTTGGCTGGTTTCGCTTGCTGATTCCTGGTCTCTGATCCCCGGTCAAAGTTCATGTTCTTCTTGATCCGCACCGTCAGGCGTGGGCGGCGGCGGATTTGGCTTCTACGGCGTCGAGGACGCGGCCGGAGTAAATGAGCGCAGCGCCGGCGTTCATGCTGACAGCGACGCCGAGAGCTTCAGAGATTTCCTCTTTCGTCGCACCGGCTTTTAGCGCGGCTTCCGTGTGGAAAACGATGCAGCCGTCGCAACGGGTGGTTACGGCAACAGCAAGCGAGATGAGTTGGCGCGTCTTCTCGCCGAGTTTGGTGGTTTTGGAATTCGCGGCGCCCAGTGTCTGATAACCCTTCACCGTGTCCGGCGACAGCTTTGCCAAGTCGCCAATGCGGCCCCCAATTTGTTTCTGATACTCGTTCCAATCCATGACCATGGTTTTCTCTCCTGTTCGGTGAATTTAGAGGTCGCGCGATTATACTCTCTGGCTGCTCGAATGTGGTATCTTGTGCAGTCCACCCGAGCCTGCCTCGATTCAGGGCGGTCGTTGACGAGCGGAGCATCCCTTTTCCTTTCGTGCCCGCGGAAGGTCGAACTTCATCCAAGGAGCAGTTCTGCAATGAAGAATTCGTACAACGGACAGGCCATTCCAACTGACGGAAAGCCAATCGGCTATAGCGGCGGCGAACTCCAGGTGCCGGACACGCCGATCATTCCTTTTATCGAAGGGGACGGCACCGGGCGGGACATCTGGAAGGCGTCGCGGCGCGTGTTTGACGCGGCGGTCGAGCAGGCTTATGGCGGGAAGCGGCGCGTGGCGTGGTTCGAAGTGTTCGCGGGCGAGAAGGCGTTCAATACGTTCAAAGAATGGCTACCGAATGACACCGTCGAAGCGATTCGCGATTTTCGCGTGGCCATCAAGGGGCCGCTGACGACGCCCGTGGGCGGTGGGATTCGTTCACTGAACGTGACGCTGCGCCAAGTGTTGGATCTCTATTCGTGCGAACGGCCGGTGCACTATTTCCCGGGAGTTCCCTCACCGGTGCGCTCTCCGGAAAAAATGAACGTGATTATTTTCCGCGAGAATACGGAGGACGTGTACATCGGGATTGAGTGGAAGTCCGGGTCGCCCGAAGCGAAAAAACTTCTTGAGTTTTTGAATAACGAAATGCTGAAGGACGGGAAGAAACAGATCCGTTGGGATTCCGGCGTGGGCATCAAACCGATATCGCCGACAGCCACAAAACGGCTGGTTCGGCGGGCGATCAAATACGCGCTGGCGAATGGGCGAAAGAGCGTGACGCTGGTGCACAAGGGGAATATTCAGAAATTTACGGAAGGCGCGTTTCGCGACTGGGGTTACGAACTGGCACGCGAAGAGTTCCGCGCGCAGACGGTCACGGAACGCGAGAGCTGGATCGTGGACAATCTCGACAAGAACCCCGCGCTAACCATTGAGCAGAACGCGGCGATGATTGAGCCGGGGCTCGAACAAGCCACGGATGCGTTCAAACAAACCGTCTATGACGAAGTGAAAAAAACCCTCGATGTGATTTATGCAACGCACGGCAAAGGCCAGTGGAAGAAAAAGCTGATGATCAACGATCGCATTGCGGATTCCGTGTTTCAGCAGGTGCTCACGCGCCCGGATGAGTACACCGTGCTGGCCACGCCCAACCTGAACGGCGACTATGTTTCGGATGCGTGCGCGGCGCAGGTGGGCGGGTTAGGCATGGCGCCGGGATCGAATATCGGCGACGGGTATGGTGTTTTTGAAGCCACACACGGAACGGCACCGAAGTATGCGGACAAGGACGTCATCAATCCGAGTTCGGTAATGCTGTCGGGAGCGATGATGTTTGAGTTTCTCGGCTGGAACGAAGTGGGGAAGCTGATCGAAGACGGAATCGCGCGGGCGATTCAGCAGAAGCGCGTGACGTATGACCTCGAACGGTTGATGCCAGGCGCGACGAAGGTGGGTACAGCGGCGTTTGCGTCAGCGATTATCGAGAACATGAAAGGCGTGGCCGCGGTGCGGTAGAGATGGAAAAGAAGCAGCGTTAGATCGGGAAAACCCACCCTTCGCTCGGCTGCCCAGTGCCGCCGAAAACGCGAAGGATGGGGCACCCTCAAGATTGTTTGTGGGCAACCTAACTTGGTCTTTTAGGAGCGAAAGATGAGTCGGAAGAAAGTAACGGTGGTGGGTGGTGGGTTTGTTGGATCGACGACAGCTCAGCGAATTGTGGACATGGAGCTGGCGGACGTGGTGTTGACCGACATTCTGGATGGACCACCGGCGGGAAAAGGGCTGGACATGCTGGAGTGCGGCCCGATTACGCGAACCGATTCGCGCGCGATTGGGATTTGCACGGCGAACGGCGATTATTCGGCAACAGCGAACAGCGACGTGGTGGTGATTACGGCGGGCTTTCCGCGCAAGCCTGGAATGAGCCGCGATGACCTGCTGAAAGCCAACTATGACGTGATCAAGGCAGTGGTCGAGCAGGTTGTGAAGCACTCGCCGAATTGCATCCTGGTGATGGTGACAAATCCGCTGGATGCGATGGCACAGGTGGCGTTGAAACTGAGCGGCTTCCCTAAGAGTCGCGTGATCGGAATGGCCGGCGTACTGGATTCCGCGCGCATGAGCGCCTTCGTGGCGATGGAATGCAAAGTGAGCGTGGAAAACGTGCATTCGTTCGTGCTCGGCGGGCACGGCGACGACATGGTGCCGCTGCCGCGGTACTCGACGGTCGCGGGGATTCCGCTGCCGGATTTGCTGCCAAAAGAGAAAATCGATGCGATTGTGGAACGAACGCGCAAAGGCGGCGCGGAAATCGTGAATTTGTTGAAGACTGGGTCGGCGTACTACGCGCCTTCCGCGGCGGCCGTGGAAATGGTGGAAGCAATTTTGAAAGACAAGAAGAAGATTTTGCCGTGCGCCGTGTATTTGGAGGGAGAGTACGGGATCAAGGGTTTGTTCGTTGGCGTGCCGGTGAAGCTCGGGGCCAAGGGTGTGGAAGAAATTATTCAGATCAAGTTGAGCCCGGAAGAAAATGCGGCATTACAGAAATCGGCGGCGTCGGTGAAAGAGCTTGTGACC
>Ga0335077_10008351_pt1 | contig 12840 bp, 9 predicted proteins | sample Lox_Sample_31_FD_207151 | JGI IMG/M metagenome (GOLD analysis project Ga0335077, IMG submission 207151) | Soil microbial communities from Loxahatchee National Wildlife Refuge, Florida, United States - Lox_Sample_3.1 | ecosystem: Environmental > Terrestrial > Soil > Wetlands | place: USA: Florida... | reverse complement strand
CGATGGCGTCCGGTACCGGCTCACGCGCCCGGTGTCTCATCGCCAGGGTCATTTGACGGAGGTCTTTCGAGCTGACTGGGGCCTCACAGAAGCCCCGATTGTCCAAGGGCTGGTCGTCATTCCGCCCGGTGTGTACCATGGCTGGAAGAACATCGGTAAGGATGAGGCGACGATTGTCAGCATGCCGAGCCGACTTTATGACCACGACGGCCCGGATCGCTGGGAATTGCCGTGGGATTCTGAGGCCGCCCGAACTACCATCCCTATCAGTGGCCATGACAGGCATCGATCTCCCCAGGTCGAACAAGCCCCGCGCCTCTGTAATCATCCCTGCAACGTCCACGCCCGAGCTCTTGCTCGCCTGTCTACGCTCACTCGCACGTAACGGCCCCCGCGATCTTCCATACGAGACGATTGTGGTGCTCAACAATGCCAGCCGGGACGACGAGAGGCAACTGCGAGAGACAGTGACGGGCCTGCAAGTGGTGGGCTCGCGCGTCAACCTCGGCTTAGCCGGAGCCGGCAACCGTGGACGGCAGCTGGCGAGGGGTGAATTTCTGGTGCTGCTTCACGACGATGCTGAGGTCGAACCGGCGTGGCTCGAAACGCTGGTGGAAACTGCTGACGCGCACCCCGAGGCAGGTGCGATCGGCGGCATGGTGCTCTTCCCGGATGGCCGGCTTCAACACGCTGGCATGATCTTGTGGAGGGACGCCCAGTCCTCTGTGCCCTGGGTGGGCAAGACTCCTGCGCCTACTGCCTACGCGTGCCTGCGCGCGGTGGATTTTTGTGGTACGAGCTCGCTCCTGGTGCGGGCTGCGGCGTGGGACGCGATTGGCGGGCTCGATGAGCGCTTTTATCCGGTATACTACGTTGACGTCGACCTGGCCATGGCGTTGCGCCGGCTTGGCTTCGTGGTGGTGTACCAGTCGCGCTCGTGCATCCGGCATCACAAAGGGGCGAGCACTACCCGCCGCTTCGCATATTTCCTCTATCTACGCAACCGCCGGCTATTCGTCGAGAAGTGGGGCGCCGCTCTGGAAGAGCACGAGCCTTTCGCGAAGGACTCGCACGAGGCTATCGAACGGGCCTCGGCACGGGCCGCATCCTTCCAGCCACCTCCCATGGCAGCGACTGGCCCGCCGCCCGCGTGTCCACCTTTCGACTCAGCCCTGCAGGAACGGCGTCATCGCAAGAAGAGCCGTGCGCTCCAGAGGGCTTATGCCATGTATCTCGCGGCGTCTTTTCGTGCGGCGGTTGATGTCGTAGAGCTTTTCCAGTAGCACGTCCGAGGTATACTTGGGCGGTAAGTGTGCGCGGCGGGAGAACGCCTGACCCTCCCTAGCAGGAGGTCCGCGGTTCGAGCCCGCGACCGCCCACCATCCGTTCCCGCACCACGCCCAAAATGGCAGCGTTCCAATATTCCCAATCCGACCTCTACTGTGAATCCCTCCCGCTTGCCGACTTGGCGGCGCGGGTGGGCACGCCTGCGTTCGTTTATTCGAGCGCGGGCATCCTGGAAAATTACCGCGCGTACGACGAAGCCTTCGCCGATCTGCCTCATTCTGTCTGCTATGCGGTTAAGGCCAACTCCTCGCTCGCGATCCTACGCCTTTTGGTGGAAGCCGGCGCGGGATTCGATATCGTTTCCGGCGGCGAACTGTTCCGCGTGTTGAAAGCGGGCGGGTCTCCGTCGAAAGTGGTGTTCTCGGGTGTTGGCAAGACGGCCGACGAAGTCGAGTACGCGCTCGAAAGCGCCATTCACAGTTTCAATTGCGAATCGGAAGCGGAACTGGCGCTCATCGATGCCATGGCGGCGCGGCGCGGCGTCAAGGCGGGCTTCGCCATTCGCGTGAACCCGGATGTGGATGCCTCCACGCATCCTTATATCTCCACCGGCCTCAGCGAGCATAAGTTCGGCATCGCCATCGCCGAGGCGCCGGCGGTCTACGAACGGGCGCGCGGGCTTAGCAATCTCTCGGCGCACGGGGTGAGCTGTCACATCGGGTCGCAGATCCTCGATCCGGCGCCGATTCTGGAGGCCGTGGACAAATTGCTGGCCTTGGCCGGGCGTTTGCGCGAAAACGGTTTTCCGATTCGCCACCTCGATCTGGGCGGTGGACTCGGCGTGGCGTATCACGCCGGCCAGCAGGCGCCGCGCATTCGGGAATTCATCGAGAGCCTGCATGCCCGTCTGCGCGCCAGCGGGCTGTGCGTCATGGTGGAACCGGGGCGGTCCATCGCCGGGCCGGCCGGCGTGCTGCTGACGCGCGTGTTGTACCGCAAGCGGAATGGCGACAAAGAATTCGTGGTGGTGGATGCCGCGATGAACGACCTCATCCGCCCGTCGCTTTATAGCGCGCATCACGAGATCATTCCGCTGCGCAAGAACAACCTCCCGCCGATCACGGCGGACGTGGTGGGACCAATCTGCGAGAGCGGCGACTTCCTGGCGCGCGACCGCAACATGGCGAATGTGATGCCCGGCGATTTTCTGGCCGTCTCCACCGCCGGCGCCTACGGATTCGTCCTCGCCTCGAATTACAACTCGCGGCCTCGGGCGCCGGAGGTGTTGGTCGAAGGCGGAGCCTATCGCGTGATTCGCAAGCGCGAAACGTATGAGGATTTGATCCGCGGCGAAACGCTGTAGGCGTCCCTAAAACGAGAGTTTCAGGTAGCTGATCCCGTCGTGAACGTCCACCGTCCGCGTGACTTGTCGTCCATCTTTTTCCACGGTGATCGTGTAGTTCCCGGGCGCCAGGGCGAGTTGCGCGGGCGTGGTCTGTGCCAGTTTCTTGCCGTTCACCGAAATCGTCGCGCCACCGGGCGTGGTGGTCAGCATGAGCGTACCGCCTGGTGAGCGCAGGATCACGGCAGGAAGCTCCTGCGGCCCGGTCCCCACTTCTACCTCGCGGCGTTCCAGGTTGTAACCCTGTAGCGCAAAAGAGATGGCATGACGGCCGGGTGAAGCACTCAGCGAACACGGTGTAGTGCAGGTTGCGTCGGGACGCCCGTCGAGAGTCGCGGTGGCGCCCGCGGGGCTGCTGACCAGGGCAACTTCCTGGGCCGTCGACACAGGCTTGGGAGTCGCCGCTTTCACCGGTCCACGGGGCGCCTCTTCCGCGACCGCGGGTGAAGGCCGGGCAGGCGGCATCGGGCTGGGTTTGGTTTGATCCGGCCGGGTCTCGGCCGGCGCTGATTGCACGGGCGCCGCCGGCGCAGGTTGAGTTGGAGCCGGTTTTGGCTCGGTCTGGGCCGTTTCTGGCCCCGGCGCTACGGGTGGAGATGGCTCGGTCTTTGCAGGGGCCGAGGGCGTCGCCGTAGGCGCCGCCGCTTGCGGTCTCGCCTGGGAAACTGCTGGCGACGGCTCGCCGCGCGTATTCTGTGATAGCCAGGGGCCCGCCTTCCATCCGATCACCGCCAACACCGCGGTCACGCCCAGCACCGCCACCAGGAACGGCGCGAAGCCGGATTTGCGGGCGGCCCGCTCCGCCGTTGGGGATTCGGCTCGTGGATTGCGCGCCGGCGGCAACTTCACGGCTGGCCGCGGCACGGCTGCTTCCACTACTGTCGGCTCATTCAGGCTCCCCCCGCGCGCCATCGTTTTCCAACCGCGGCTCGATGCGCAAGCTTTTTCGAGCGACTGCGCGAACTCCTGGCAGGTTGCATAACGCGCGTCGGCTTTCTTGGAGAGCGCCTTGCGCAGCGCGTTGTCAATCGCCGCGTTCAGAGTGGAATTCAAGCGGTGCGGGGGAACCGGCTCCTCGGCCACAATCTTGTAGACCACGGTAGTGAGATGCTCGCCCGTGTAGGGCTTCTCTCCGGTCAACATCTCGTACGCGATGACCGCCAGCGAAAATTGATCGGAGCGGCCGTCGATTCCCTGCCCCTGCACCTGTTCGGGCGACATGTAGTGCGGCGTTCCGACGATCGTTCCGGTCATCGTCAACTGATCGTTCGCGGTGATCTTGGCGATTCCGAAGTCGGCGATCTTGGCAGTCCCATCCGCCGCGATCATGATGTTGGCCGGCTTGATGTCGCGGTGTACGATGCCCTTTCCGTGCGCATAGTCCAGTGCAACGGCGGTCTGGCCCAGAACGCTGAACATCTGCTCGGGCGCGACCGGCTGATCCCGGGACAGGATGCTGTCGAGCGTGGGTCCATCCACATACTCCATCGCGATGTACGCCAGCTCACCCTGTTGCTCCACGTCGTATATGGTGACGATGCCGGGGTGCGAAAGCATACCGGCGGACCGGGCCTCGCGGAATAGCCGTTCTCGCAAGCGCTCCTGCTCTTCGGGCGTGCGGCCGTCTCCAAGTCGAATCGTCTTGATGGCGACTGGCCGGCCGATGTTGGGGTCGATGGCGTGGTACACGACACCCATGGCCCCCCGGCCCAATTCCCTGACGATCTTATAACGCCCGATACGATCCACAGGTCTCTACTGATAGCATAAGGCACGAGCTGGCCGGATTTTCCGTTCCCTGACAGCCGCGGTTCCTGGTCGGGCTCAAAACGTGCGCTTGTACCGGCTTCGCAAAGAGCCGCGAACCCGGCACGGGCCGTGTCCGGCGTCAGGGAGCGGAGCCTTCCACGGTTGACACTTCCGCGCTATCCGAAGTGATTACCAAACTGTCAGTGCAGTGTTTCAGCAAGAACATCGCATAAGCTGTAACCAGGAGTTGTCCGTAAACGCTCCATTCTGCGATGCCGAAGGGAAAGCAAATTCCCAAGAAAATACGGCGCAAAATACACGTTTCCTTGCGCGCGCGGGGCGTGACGGTGCTCAGCCTCCCGCTGGCCGCTTTGCTGGCCGTGTTGCTGCTGATCTACAACATTGAGGGCGACGTGCGCGCCACCGACCAGGCCGTGCTGCGCAGCTACGACGCTCGCGCGGAATTGCAGCACCTCGAGACCTTGTTAGAGGACGCCGATGGCGGCGTGCGTGGCTACCTGGCCACCGGCCAGAATGAGTTTTTCATCCGTTTCGAGTCCGCCGGAAGGGCGGTGACGCCTTCGCTCGCGCGTCTGGCCACGCTCTTTCCAGATTCGGATACCGAGGCGCTCGCGCAGGTGGAAGACTCTGCCCGCCGGCGTTTGGACATACTGGCGGAGATCTCCACCCATCGAGGCGACGATGCTTTGCTCGCGCCCTTGTGGGAAAAAATCCGGCCGGTGAATTCCGAGTTCACATCGAAGGTTTCCCTGCTGGAGCAGGCCCAGGAAAAGCGGCTGGCCCAGGCGCGCAACGCTCGCGATGCGGCGCGCAGCAGACTGTTTCGCACCATCGTTACCTGCGGCATCTTCGGACCTTTGACAGCGCTGCTGCTGCAGCTTCTGGTAGCCGGCCGCCTCACCTCGCGGATTCAGGCCATCGAACAGAACGCCCACCGGTTGGCGCAGGGCGTTGCCCTGCAGGATCTGCCCGCCGGAAATGACGAAATCGCCGCGGTGGGGCGCGCGATCCAGGAGGCGGCGCTGCTATTGGGAGAACGCGAGCGCGAGTTGCGGGCCAGCGAAGTCCGCTACCGCAATCTCTTCGATCACGCGCCGCTACCCTTTGAGGAAACCGATCGCTTTGGCTTGATCCGGCGGGTGAATCAGGCCGGCTGCGTGCTGGTTCGCTGCAGCCAGGAAGAGCTTCTGGGACGTCCCGCGTGGTATTTCATCTCCCCTAACCTGCAAGAGGATTTTAGGCGCGCCATGCTGGGCCGCATCGCCGCTGGGACGGAAGTGGGTCCGTATGAATGCGTCTATTTATTGGAGGATGGAACCAGCATCACGGTCGAGGTCCGAGAAAGCCTGATCCGCAATGAGGCCGGCGAAGTCGTCGGCATCTGCCGCTCGCTGGTGGATATCACGGAGCGGAACCTGGCGGAGATTGCCGCGCGCAAAGTGGCTCAGTATGCGATGGAGCTGCGCAATAAGAACGAGCAACTGGCGCAGGCCCTCGAATCGGCGCGCTCGGCGGCCGAGGCGAAGAGCCAGTTCCTGGCCAGCATGTCGCACGAACTCCGCACCCCGTTGAACGCCATCATCGGGTTTTCCGAGTTGATGTACGACGGCAAGCTGGGTGACCTTCCGCAGGATCACCGCGAGTGTTTGCAGGATATCCTCATCAGCGCCCGCCATCTGTTGCGGCTCATCAGCGACATTCTCGATCTTTCGAAGGTGGAAGCCGGGAAGATGGAATTCTGCCCCGAGCCGTGCCAGATCGAAAACCTGGTGGCCGAGGTGCGCGATGTGATTCGGCCGCTGGCGGAAAAGAAGCGCGTGGAATTGCTCACTCACATTCCACGCGAAATCAGCGCCGTTATCGATGCCTCCCGCTTCAAGCAGGTGCTCTACAACTATCTTTCGAACGCGGTGAAATTCACGTCCGACGGCGGCTGGGTCACGATACGCGTAATGGCGGAAGACAACCAGTTCCGTCTCGAGGTTGAAGATACCGGTATCGGGATTCCTCCCAATGAGATTTCGAAACTGTTCCAGGAGTTCCAACAGCTTCCCAACAGCCGGAAAGCCGGGCAGGGAACCGGCCTGGGCTTGGCATTGACGCGCCGCATTGTCGAGGCCCAGGGCGGGTCCGTGTCCGTAACCAGCACGCCCGGCGTCGGAAGCGTGTTTTCGGCAGTATTACCCTTGCAGCCCGTTGGCCGTATGGCTGCGTTAGCTCAGGTTTCATAACGCAGTATATGGGTCATGTGGGACTGCAGCGAGACTATCGGCTCAAGCTAAAATACACAACGTCATGACCAGCGACCCCATCTTGATCATTGACGATACACCGGTGAATCTCCGCCTCACCAAGATTCTCCTCGTCAATGAGGGGTATGAGGTGCTTACCGCGGCCAGCGCCGAGGAAGGTCTGGAGGTGCTGAAGGACCGTCATCCGCAGCTCATCCTCGTGGACATCCAATTACCGGGTATCGACGGACTGGAATTTACGCGCCGCGTGCGGCAGGATCCGCGTATGCTGGACGTCTCTATCGTAGCGCTGACTGCATTCGCCATGAAAGGCGACGAGCAGAAGGCCATCGATGCCGGCTGCGATGGCTACATCACCAAGCCAATCGACACCCGCGCTCTAGGCGCGCGCGTGAAAGAACACCTGCGGCGCCGCAACGGAGCGCAGGAAGCGCTATCGTCATCCGAAAGTGCCGTCGAGGCGGGACCCGGCGTGCCGGATGCCGAAATGGCCACGTTGCAGAAGCAGTTCCTGGCCGAAGGGCAGGAGCGCAGCCGCCAGTTGTTGACGGATTTGGACGGTGCGTTCGATGCGGCCGAAGCCGCCCGCGCGGTGCATCAATGGGTGGGCACCGGCGGATTGCTCGGCTATACGAACATTGCCCGCGCCAGCCGCGAAGTCGAGGCTTTGTTGCGCGAGAAGCCGCTCGACAATGCCCAATTGCGCGACGCGCTCATTACCCTGACCGTGGAGTTCTCCAGCCCTAAAGAAACGCGCGAAAAGAAACTCCCGGATTCGGTCACGCAGGGCCTCGGCGGCAAGAAGATCGCGGGCGTCGGTCTTCCGGCCAATGAGAAAGAGCGGTTGTGCATGGCGCTCGATCGTGTCAACGCCGAAGCGGTATTTTTCGAATCCATGGCGACTCCCGACAAGGAAGCGGTGGATCAATGCGACGCCGGTGTGGTGCACGTGTGGGCGTTCAGCCCCGATTCGCCCTGGTTGAACACCGAGGAGCCGGTTTTCGGAAGCCGGCCGCTGGTGCTGGTGGGCAGCCGCGATGATGTGCTGTCGCTCGACCCTACCATCCAATCCATGGCGCGCGAATTCCTGATGGATGCCTGGCAGCCGGAAGAAGCCCTGGTGCGGCTCAGCATGGCGCTTTCCGCCCGCCCCGGAGCAGCTCCGCCGAAGCCGGAAAAGGCCAAGTTGCCCTCCCACACGGACATTGTGGTGGCCGATGACGATCCCATCGTCCTCGCGCTGGTGCGCACCACCCTGCAGAATTTCGGTATGTCGTGTTACATGGTCGCCAGCGGCCCGGAAGCGCTGGAAAAGATTCGGGAAGTGCGCCCGCAAGCCGCGGTCCTCGACGTGAACATGCCGGGAATGGATGGATATGAAGTGTTGGCTGCCATCCGCCAGGAGCAACCTACTACCAAGGTCCTGATGCTCACAGCGCGCCAGCAGGAAAATGACATCTTGCGCGGGTTCACGCTCGGCGCTGACGATTACGTGGTCAAGCCTTTCAGCCCCATCGAACTGGCGGCCCGGTTAAAGCGGCTACTAGGACGATGATCGAACGACTCATTATCGCTGCGCTCCTCATGGAGCTCTGCTACGGCGCCGTGCTGCTGTTCCTGCTCATGAAAGCGCTGGCGCGCGGAGCCGCCTACCGCCGGCGTGCCGAAACATCCGCACGCGTGCGGCCGCAGATTCGCGAGGCGCTCGTCGAATACCTGCCGGGCAGCAACAATTTGGAAACCCTGCGGAATTTTGCCAAGTCGTATCACCGCGATTTTGTGGATGGCATCCTCGAAGTACACAACGCGGTGAGCGGCGGCGCCCGCGACCGTTTGTGGGAACTCAGCCTCGAGCTCGGGCTGGTGCACGATTGGTGCAACGACAGCCGCTCCCGCGACCGCACGAAGCGCTGGCTGGCTTTCGAACGGCTGGCTCTAGCGTGCGCCTACGAACCCTGCCGCCGCATCGCCGGCGATCTGCAGCTTCGAGGCCTCGAAGATCCCGATGTGGAAGTTCGCTTCGCCGCGGCGCGCGGGCTGGCCTACTCCGCCGATATCGAGGAGATTAAACAGGTTTTTGAGCTGGCCATTTCCCAGAATTCGCTGGGCCGCGTGCTGCTCACCGAGTCGCTGCGGCCGCATGCCGTGGCTTTGTGCGCAACCGTGGTTTCGGAGGCATTGCGTTCCACCGACGAAGCGCGCGTGCAGTCGGCGCTCGAAATCGCGCTGGCTTGGGAACGCGCCGTGCCGCTGATGGATCTCCACCGCCTGATTGCCGATGGCAGCCCGTCCATCCGGCAGTTGTCCTTGCGCCTGCTTCCGCTGGTGCCCTCTTCGCCCGAGAATGAGTCGGTCGTCATCCGCGCCCTCTCCGACAAGATGCGGAGCACGGCCCTCGAAGCCGTGGTGGCGGCCGGACGCCTCAGAATCGAGGCCGCCATTCCTGGTTTGACGCACTTCCTGAAGTGGGGCGATCAGGAGCTCTCCCGGGCCGCCGCCGATGCTTTGGCGGACATACCGCCCAGGGGTTGGGAAATCCTGCAGGAGTTCGGACCCCCTCGGGGCGTCGCGCCGACGCTGTCACCCAAAACGCAACCGTTCACGCTGACCCGAAGCGATCGCCCCGCGGAAGTGAAGGCTAGCGTATGATGCCGCAAATCTTGACGGTGCTTCATAACATCCAGCGAATCCTCGCGGAGCCGCGCATGATTCAGCCGATCTTCACCGCCGTGCTGGGCACGCTGGCTGCTTTCCTTTTCGTCGTGAGTTTAGCCAGTTTTTTTGCCCTGTTGCGGGGATCGTTCTATCTGCGCAGATTTGCGCGGGCGCAAGTGCGCGACGATCGGGCCATGCTCCTGAAATCGCCGTTAGTGCCCGCCGTTTCGCTGATTGCGACAGTTCCCGATGCAACCCAGGATTCCAGGGAATTTGTGCGTCGCCTGCTCGATGTCCACTACGGCAAGCACGAGCTGGTGCTGGTGCTCGACGGTCTGAACGAGGCCGACCTGGAAGTCTGGAAGAACGAATTCCGCCTGGTTGTGTGCCGGCGTCCGGCTGATGAGCTCCTTCCTTCCGCGGCGATCCGGTGCATTTACGAGCCACGCGATCCACTCCGGCTCATCGTTGTCGATAAAGAGCGCGGCGGTGGTGACGATGCGCGCAATTGCGCGGTCAATGTTGCCGATTCCCCGCTGATCGGGATCGTGGAGCGCGATGCCGCGTTTCAACCGGATGCGTTTCTGCAACTGGTGCGCTGCATGCTCGAGGACCCGGATCGGATCGTGGCGGTCTGCGGCACCGCGCCGGCCCCTCATGGCGATAACCTGGCGGCACGCTTCGGCGCGCTGGAATCGTACCGGCAGTGGCTGGGACGTTGCGGGTCTCTCGTGGAGCGCAACATGCTCGGCGCGGTTCCCGGTTGCGCCATGCTGGTGAGGCGCGACATCTTGATCAGCGCCGGCGGCTTCCAAGCCGGAAACCTGGACATGGTTTTACGTTTACATGCGGCCGCGAAGGCTACCGGAAAGCCGTACCGGATCGCGCTCGCGCCCGAACCGATCAGCTACGTGCGACCGCCCTCAACCGTCTCCGAACTCCGCGCCACCACGCTGGCGGATCAAGGCGAAATCATCGGCGCGCTGCGATCGCAGAAGTTTCGCACCCCGGGATTGCCGTCGCTGTTTACGGTGCGCGTGTTACGGCCGCTGGCTGAGACCCTCACGTACGCGCTGGTAATCGTGGGTTTGGCAATCCAGTGGATCAAACTGGATCTGGCGCTTCTGGTGGTCCTTGCGACCATTGGGATGGGCGTTCTGCTGTCGATGGCGGCGGTGGTGTTTCGCGAGCAGGCCCGCGTAGAAGGCGCCGAGCCGCGAAAGCTGCGCGCGCTCTTCCTGGCGGCGTTTCCCGAAAACCTGGGATATCGGCAAAGGCGCAATTTCTGGCTGATTGCCGGGTTGCGAAAACCTCGGCACCCCGCTGCCGCCTAGCTGCAGTAGGACAGGCCATCGTCTTTTGTGGCCTGTCAAGGCGTGCCACTAGCGCGCTGGCAGACGACACAAACCGGTCGTCTGGCCTACGGTTTTTCACCCAACGCGACCACGCGCGAATCGGTTTGAAACTTTTTGTAGTCGCTGAAGGTGAAGTGCATATCCCGGTTCAAGCCCTTCACGAGCAATAGCCGCGCTATGGCGTGCAGTGACACCTCTTTCGGCAGCCAAACCTCGTTGTTGACTCGGGTTTGCTCGATCACCAGGTGGCTGCCCTTGGAGACGCGCAGCAGGAAGCCGCCCAGCGAAATGGTGTCGAGCACCTCCATTTCCATTCGGGCGCCTTGGTAATCGCGCTCGTCAATCCACAGCCGCAGCCTGGCCTTGGAAAGGAATACAGTCAGCGTCGATTTGGGCTTGTAACCCGGTTTCGGCGTTCCCACGATTACGTAGGTCGGCCGGCCTCCGAGCTGCTCTTCGCCCGTAAGCGTGAAGTCGAATGCATCGGGCAGCTCCTTTACCGGCTCGCGCTGCCGTTCTTGCCTCCGCGTCCATTCGGCCATGCGGCGCTCCCGTTCGGTGCTGGATTCCTGGCGCCGGTCGTCGATGCTGCGGTGTAGCTTCTCTTCCTCCCGCCGCTGCTCTTCGGCGGGGATCGGCTGATCGTTGCGCGCCACCAGCCGACGGTACGGGGAGCCCTCGAGCAAGGTGATATCCCAAGTCTCGATTTTTTCGCTCTTCACATTGCCGGCCCCGTCCAGTTCGCGCACATCTTGCCGCTGCAAAAACGTGTAGTTACGGGCCACATTGGTGTTGGCCGTATCCAGTTCCACGGCCCGCCGCACAATTTCGCGGGCATCTTCGGCGAACAGCAGGGTTCCCAGAAAAGCCAGGAGCAGAACGGGTTTCACTCTTTGAGCTTACCAAGGGACGTATTGCGGCTTGGTAAACCGCGGGTGTAGTGAGTCATACAGAATGCAGTTTAACTCTGTGGGGCAGACGATCGGTTTCCGTCGTCTGCCGGCGCCGCCCAGCGGCCCAAGGGCGCGCTTCGCACATCGTGGCAGACCGCGAAAGACGACGGTCTGCCCCACGCAAGGCAGCGAACGACCACTAGAAATCCGCCCATTGGCCGATACGTGTTGGTAGGACCTGTATGCTGGAGGTACTCGATCCCAACCGCTATCGCACCATTCTGGAGAGTTTGCCCAATGGCGTGTATGTGGTTGACCGCGACCGGAAAATTCTGTTTTGGAACGATGGCGCCGAACAGATTACAGGGTATTTGCGGCAGGAGGTGATCGGACGTTACTGTCCCGACAACCTGCTGATGCATTGCGATGAGAACTACCGCTATTTGTGCGGCTCCCAGTGCCCCCTTCTCCACACGATTCATGACGGTCGCGTGAGGGATGTCCAGGTCTTCCTGCGGCACAAAAATGGCGAGCGGGTTCCAGTGCGTGTGCGCGCCGTGCCGCTCCGCGACGCGGACGGGTCGATCATCGGAGCGATCGAGACGTTTGATGAGGTGCACCCGTGGGCGAATCTGCGGATTCACCCGAATGCCAGGGCGGTCGAGAACCACGTCGAGCAACTCACTGGGATCTCGGATCACGACTCGACCCGGTCGTACCTGGAAGCGTGCTTACGCGATTACGCTGCAGACCAAATCCCATTTAGCATTCTGCAAATCGCGATCGATGATTTGGACCGCTTCCGTAAGATTCATGGGGCGGTAGCGACGAACCGCATCGTCCATATGGTGGCAGCAACGCTCTCGAAGAACCTCCGCGAAGGCGATATCGCCGGGCATTGGGCGGGAGATTGTTTTCTCGCCATTCTCCTGGACTGTCAGCCTGCGTCCCTCGACCAAATCGCCGCCAAATTGAAAGTCATTATCGAGTACGCGGCCATCCCCTGGTGGGGCGAATGGCTCTCGGTCGCCATCACGGCGAGCGGGACCACGGTGCGTGCCGCGGACACGGTGGATTCGTTGCTCGCGCGCTGTGGGGAAACACTGGTATGTCTGGAGGATGCCACTACCGCAGGCAACCGGCCTGAGGAAGGACTGGAGTAAGACAGAACCTATGTTCGCAATTATCGGCATTGTGGTTGTGTTCGGCGCCGTGTTGGCTGGCTA
>Ga0335077_10008348_pt1 | contig 12847 bp, 14 predicted proteins | sample Lox_Sample_31_FD_207151 | JGI IMG/M metagenome (GOLD analysis project Ga0335077, IMG submission 207151) | Soil microbial communities from Loxahatchee National Wildlife Refuge, Florida, United States - Lox_Sample_3.1 | ecosystem: Environmental > Terrestrial > Soil > Wetlands | place: USA... | reverse complement strand
GGGCAGCAGGATCTTGTGGATGGCGCAGCGGATGCGGGCAGGCGTGGTGTGGGCGAACACGTATAACAGGTTCGACCCGGCCAGTCCGTTCGGCGGGTACAAGGAGTCCGGGTACGGACGGGAGGGCGGCCGGCACGGGCTGGCCGCGTATCTCGATGTCTGATGTGGGCGCCAAGAAGACCAAGAAACCCGGGCACGCCGTGACGCCGGCGGCTGCCGACCCGCCGGCTGCGGCTGAACGCGCCGCCGACGGGCCAGCAGCCGCCGGCCGGGTCGGGGTTCGCAAGACTTACAAGCTCTATATAGGCGGGGCGTTCCCTCGGTCCGAGTCTGGACGGTCGTATCCGGTCTATGCCGCCAAGGGGGGTGAGCTGCTGGCTTGGGCTGCGCTGGCGTCGCGGAAGGACGCGCGGGACGCCGTGGTGGCGGCTCGGAAGGGGCCGCGGGGGGGGGGGGGGGCGACGGCATATAACCGGGGACAGGTGCTTTACCGGGTCGCGGAAGTGATCGAGGGGAGGGCCGGGCAGTTCGCCGATGAAGTTGTTGCGGCTGAAGGTTTGACTGCGGCGGCCGCGCGGCGGGTCGTCGCCGCGGCGGTCGACCGGTGGGTCTGGTACGCGGGTTGGCCCGACAAGGTCGCGCAGGTGGCGGGCGGTGCCAACCCGGTCGCCGGGCCGTACTTCAACTTCAGCGTGCCCGAGCCGACCGGGGTCGTCGCGGTGATCGCGCCGCAGGAGTCCAGCCTGCTCGGGCTGGTCAGCGTCATCGCGCCGGCGATCGCGACCGGGAACGCGGTGGTCTGCGTGACCAGCCAGGAGCGGCCGCTGCCCGCCGTCACGCTGTCCGAGGTGCTCGCGACGTCGGACGTGCCGGGGGGCGTGGTCAACCTGCTGACCGGGCGCACGGCCGAGCTTGCGCCGGTGCTGGCCGGCCACTTCGACGTGAACGCGGTCGACCTCACCGGCGTCGCTGCCGGCGGGCGAGCCGAGCTCGAGCGGCTGGCGGCGAGCAACGTCAAGCGGGTGTTCAGCGCGGACGACGACTGGGCGGTCGTGCCGTCGCCGCGCCGGATGCTGGCGTTCCTCGAGACCAAGACGGTCTGGCATCCGGTCGGGATCTAGCGCCGCGGCTGGCCGATGAACTCAGTTGCGGATGATGTCGGCGTAGTCCGGATGGATCCGGTCGTAGTCGTCGTGGAACAGCGGCGAGGAGATCAGGTAGTCCGCGCTCGACCTGTTGCAGGCCACCGGCACATTCCAGACCACGGCGAGCCTGAGCAGCGCCTTGACGTCAGGGTCGTGCGGCTGCGGTTCGAGCGGGTCCCAGAAGAAGATCAGCAGGTCCACGCTGCAGTCGGCGATCCTGGCTCCGATCTGCTGGTCGCCGCCGAGCGGGCCGCTGAGCACGCAGGTGACGGCCAGGGCGAGTTCGTCGGCCAGCAGCCGGCCGGTGGTCCCGGTCGCGATCAGGTCGTGGTTCCGCAGCACGGCCAGGTTGTACCTGGCCCAGTCGATCAGGTCGGCCTTCTTGTTGTCGTGCGCGATGAGAGCGATCTCCCTGCGCCTGGTCAGCGTTCTCGAAGCGGTTCCTGCCACAAGATCAGCATTACCGGAGCGGGTTTCCGCCCGGTTAAATGGTCGTTACCTCCGCCGAAAGGAATCACATGCCGAACGAGACGACCGTCACGGTCCGCGGCGAGGCGCAGGCCGAGGCCGACCCGGAGATTGCCGTGCTGGCCGTCACGGTGGAAGCGAGAGACCGGGACCGCGCGCGGGTGGTCGACACGCTCGCGGTCAGGACCAGGGAGATCAGAGCGCAGATCACCGCCTCGGGTGATGCAGTGCAGCGGATCGAGAGCCGGCCGGTGTCCGTGCAGCCCGTGTTCAAGGACGGCAAGGCGCGCGGGCCGAGCGGGTTCGTCGGCCGGGCCGGCTTCTCGGTGACGGTCGGCGACTTCGCGGCGCTGGGCGAGATCGTCACCGCGCTGGCCGGCGAGGACATGGTGACCCTCGCCGGTCCGGCCTGGCAGCTTCGGCCGGACAGCCCGGTCTACCGGCAGGTGCGGATGGCGGCCGCGCGGGACTCGATCCAGCGGGCTCACGACTACGCCGAGGCATTCGGCGGCCAGATCAGCGGCCTGGTCGAGGCCGCCGACACCGGACTGCTCGAGGGCGGCCCGCGCCCGAAGGTGGCGTTCGCCAGCGCGTCGAGGCGGCTGAGCGGCGGACCAGGCGCCGGAAACTACGACGAGCCGCCGGAGATCGACCTGATCCCAGCGCCGCAGACGGTGTACGCGCAGGTGGAGGCGAGGTTCACGATGACGCGCCCGACGCTCGGCGCGGCGTCGGGGACAGCTGAGGCCGGGCGGCCGCGATAGCCCTAGGCCCGCGAGTGTCCTCGCGTCGCGGGGACTTCGCATCGCGGACTGCGCAGGCGGCTGGCGACGGCGTCAGATCTCGCCGAACAGGCGGTCGCCGGCGTCGCCGAGGCCGGGCACGATGTAGCCGCGTTCGTTCAGCCGCTCGTCCAGGCCGCCGGTCACGACCTTGACCGGGATCGGGTAGTCGTCGCCGAAGGCCGCCTCCACCCTGGCGATGCCCTCCGGCGCCGCCAGCAGGCAGATCGCGGTCATCGAGGCCGCGCCCCTGGCGGCGAGCATCTCCAATACCGTGACCAGCGTCCCGCCGGTGGCCAGCATCGGGTCGAGCACGAAGGTGTCGCGGCCGCTGAGGTCCTCGGGCAGCCTGGTCGCGTACGTCGAGGCGACCAGCGTCTTCTCGTCCCTGGCCAGGCCCACGAAGCCGACGTCGGCCTTGGGCAGCAGCCGCGCCATGCCGTCGAGCATCCCGATCCCGGCTCGCAGGACCGGGACCACCAGCGGGCGCGGCCTGGACAGCTTCACGCCGTCGGCCGGCGCGACCGGCGTGATGACGCTGACGTGCTCGACCCGGATGTCGCGGGTGGCCTCGTAGGCGAGCAGCGTCACCAGTTCGTCGGTCAGGCTGCGGAACTGCGGTGTCTGGGTGTTGACGTCGCGGAGCGTGGTGAGCTTGTGCGCGACGAGCGGATGATCGGCGACCAGCGTGTGCATGGTCCGTAGTCTGACAGGCCCTTGCTCGCCAGCGCTCAGGTTCCCCGGTCGCAGGGCCTGCGCGGACCCTGGCCGTCGGCCGGCCATCCGTGTCCCGGCCGGTACCAGGCCGCCGTGCAGCCCCTGGTGCCGCAACGGACGCACTGATGGCCCTTGCCCGGGTGCGTCAGCGCGCCAGGGCAGTCGCACGGCAGCCAGCTGACGATGACCTTGCCCGGTCCCCACGGGTGTCCGGCCGGGCACTGCCCGGGATACGGCCACCAGTCCGGGAGTGCACCCCCGCTCATGCTTTCAGTAGAACATAAATTCGATGTTCTGTCTGTAACTTGGCCTGGTCTGCCTGCTCGACGGTCTCGCCTGACGCTGCCCAGGCTGCGGTTCGTGCCCGCTGGGCGGTGAGCTCGCGTTCTCGCGCGTTGGCGGTCAGCTCGCTGGCACGCCGAAACTCGGCCTGCGCCTCGGCGTGGCGGCCCAGCTTGGCCAGCAAATCGCCCCTGACGCTGGGCAGCAGGTGATACTCGCGCAGCGCTGGCTCGGCCGCGACCTGGTCCACCAGGTCGAGCCCCGCCTGCGGCCCGAGCGCCATCGACACCGCGACCGCTCGGTTCAGCTCGACGATCGGTGACGGCATCACCTCGGCGAGCACCGCGTAGAGCTCGGTGATCCGCGCCCAGTCGGTCTCATCAGGGCGGAACGCGCGGGCGTGACAGGCCGCGATCGCGGCCTGCAGGGCGTAGGGGCCCGGCCGTCCGACCCGCTCCCCGCCCAGTGCCCCCTCCCCGCCCAGTGCCTCCGCCCTGGCCAGCGCGGCCAGGCCGCGGCGGATCAGCAACTGGTCCCAGCGGGTCCGGTCCTGATCGAGCAGCAGGACGGGCTCGCCCGACGGCCCGGTCCTGGCCGCGAGCCTGGACGACTGGATCTCCATCAGCGCAGCGAGCCCGTGCACCTCGGGCTCGTCCGGCGCGAGCTGAGCAAGGACCCGCCCGAGCCGCAGGGCCTCGTAGCACAGCGCAGGCCGAGTCCAGTCCTCGCCGGCAGTGGCGGAATAGCCTTCGTTAAATATGAGGTAGATGACTTCGAGCACGGAGGCCAGCCGGGCCGGGCGCTCCTGCCCGTCCGGAGTCTCGAACGGTACACGGGCGCTGGCCAGCGTCTTCTTGGCGCGCACGATGCGCTGGGCGATCGTGGGCTCCGGCACCAGGTAGGCGCGGGCGATCTCGGCGGTGGTCAGGCCGCCGACCAGCCGCAGCGTCAGCGCGACCCTGGCCGGCACGGACAGCACCGGGTGGCAGGCCGTGAAGATGAGCCGCAGCATGTCGTCGTCGATGTCGTCGGAGATGGCCCGGTCGAAGTCGGCCGTGCCATCGTCCTCCGCGGCCGCCAGGTCGCGCCCGATCTGGGCATACTTGCGGTCGAGCTCGGCGTTCCGGCGGAACTGGTCGATGGCCCGCCGCTTGGCCACCGTCATCAGCCAGGCGCCAGGGTTCTGCGGGACGCCGTCGCGCGGCCACTGCTCAAGAGCCGCGACCACGGCGTCCTGGGCGAGTTCCTCGGCGAGGCCGATGTCCCCGCCCGCGTAGCGTGCCAGCCCGGCGATCAGCCGCGCGGACTCCAGCCGGATCACGGTCTCGATCGCGGCATGGGCCTGCTGCGGCGGCTGGGCGTTCACGAGGTCCGATCACATCACCGGCCGGAGGATCGGGCAAGCCCGGCGAGAGCGCGGCGGGGCCCGGGTAGCCGGGGCTGGTCAGGTTCCGGGTCCCGCCGCCGCGGGCGCGGTCACCCCCCGTAGACCTGCCGGATCGTGGACTCGCCCTCGCCGGCGATCGCCAGGAACCGCCTGACCCACTCGACGACCTCGTCCTTGTCCCTGGTCTCGAGCAGGGCCCAGCCGCCGACCAACTCCTTCGCCTCGGCGAAGGGGCCGTCGAGCACGGTGAACTCACCGTCGGCGTAGCGCACCTTGATGGCCTCGTCCACCGGCCCTACGCCACCGGTGGCCAGCAGCACGCCGGCCTTGGTCGCCTCCTCCATGAAGGCGCCCATCTTGGCGTACATCTCCGGGCTCGGCGGCGGGAGCGGGACCGAGGGGTCGGCCAGGTTGTAGGTAAGGAACCGCATCTTTCGTTACTCCTTCGTCTCGGCCGGGGCCGGCGCTGCCGGTCCCGGCTGCTCAGGGCGGCGGGTCCGCCCGCCGGGTCCTTCCTTCTGCCCGTGCGTCGAACGTCGGCGCCCAGGATCGACACGCCGCCGGAAACTTTTCGCCCGGGGCTGGGTACCAGTTCGACGGCGGCCGCAACGACGGGTACCGTCCGACCTCGCCAGCCCGCAAACCATCCCGGGTTCCGGCGTACCCGCCGTCGCTGCCGCGGCCTTGCGGATCGCTCATGGATCGATCACAGTGAGTAGCAGAGCGGCCGGAGGGGACGTCAGTGGCGGCTTCATCGTTCCAGCAGCCGAACCCGGCTAGGACTGCGCTGGGCGAGATTGTCGCCGAGCACGGGCCGGGCGTGCTCTCCGAGCCGGCCAGGCTGGGCAACCTGCTTTCCGACCTGCTGCCCGACGACCAGCCGGTGGTGCGAATGCTGGTGGCAGCGGCCGAGGACCGCGTCGCCGAGTCACTGCGCGAGCATGTCGCGCAAGGCATGGACGCCGCGACGGCGGCGCGGCTGGCCGGGGCGTCGTTTGCCGACCGGACAATGTTCTCGCGCGAGGCGTGCCTGTGGATCGCCGGCGAGATGGCCCTCGCGCTCGGTCTGCTGGCCTCCGGCTACGCCGATGCCGCGCCGCCGCCCGAAGTAACCGTCGGCGCTGTGCCACGCACGCAGACCGCCCCGCTTCCCCGCTCTACGTCGCCGCGGGGACCGCAGCCCGCCGCCCGCGGGCGTCGCCGGGCGACCTCCGCGGGAATGGTTGCGGCGGCGATCGTGGTCGCGGGCGTCCTCGTCGCCGGCGCGATCTTCGCCGTGGCCCGCGGTCACATCGAGGTGCTGCAGACCGGTAATGCACGGCGTCACGCCACGGGCCCGCACCATCCATCAGCCAGCCCGTCGCATCAGCCCGGAAGCCGGGGACATCGGCATTCGGCCTCACCGGGGACTCCGGATTCGACCTCGCCCGCGACTCCGATCGGTTACCAGATCACTGCGGCCCTCAACCCGGGTGCACCGGGCAGCATGACCTCCGTTGCCTGGATACCGGGCACCTCGATCGTGGCGGTCGGCGACAAGGACGGGAGCGTTTACCTCTGGGATGCCGCGACCGGCCGGCCGTACGGGCAGCCGTTCACCGTGCCTGGCGGCCGGCAGGTCTTCGCGATCGCGATCAGCCCAGACGGCACGACGCTCGCCGCCGGGGACTCCGCGGGGACGACCTACCTGTGGAACATCGCCACCCGACAGCCGGAGGCGGCGCTGCGCGATCCCGGTCCTGCTTCGCACCGCGAGGTCGACTCGCTGGCGTTCAGCCACGACGGCCGCATGCTGGTCTCGGCCGACGGCAATGGCGCGGCCAACCTGTGGGTAGTCGATCCGGCGCACCAGCCCACCGTTCCCGCCCTGAGGCTGCTCGATCCGGCAGGCAGCGGGGTCTGGTCCGCAGTGTTCAGCAGCGACGACGTGCTGGCCACCGGCGACTACTCGGGCAACATCTACCTGTGGGATCCGCGCACCGGCGCCGACCTCGGCCACCTGGTCATCCCGGGGGGAATCTCCGTCACCGCGCTGGCCTTTAGCACCGACGGCATCACGCTGGCAGCCGCAACCGGCCGTGAGTCGGCCGGCACGCCGCCCGGCAGTGGAGACTTGTACCTGTTCCGCACCGCGACCCATGCCGGGCAGTTCATCGCCAGTGTCGGCGCCATCTGGGCGTTGCAGTTCGCTGGCCACATCCTGGCAGCCGCCTCCGGCGGCGGTCAGACATTCCTGTGGACGGTCAGCACCGGCAGCCTGGACGCAACATCGGCGGGGACTCTGCCCGACCCGGACTCGGGATCGCAGGGCGTGGGAACACTCGGCTACAGTCCAGATGGCAAGTGGCTGGTCACCGGTGACACGAACGGCCAGGCTTACGTCTGGCAAACCGGATGATGCCGTTCCGCCGGTGTGGGCCTACTCCTCGCTGCCCTCAGAGTTCAGATCACGCCACCCATTCGGCGACTGGACGAGCGCGTTCAGCAGTGCCGCGGGAGCGGATCGATAAGCCGACGAAGGTGCAGGTCACGGTATTGCGGCGGCGGAATTGGTCGATGGCCCGCCGTTTGGTGATCACCATGGGCGGCGGGGCTCGGGCGCCAGGTCAGGCTCCCGGCCCCGCCGCGATGGGGGAGGTCACCCCTCGTAGACCTGCCTGATCGTGGTCTCGCCGCCGCCCGCGACGGTCAGGAAGCGCTTGGTCCACTCGACCGCCTCGTCCTTGTCGCGGGTCTCAATCAGGGCCCATCCGCCCACGAGTTCCTTCGCCTCGGTGAATGGGCCGTCGAGCACGGTGAACTGGCCGTCCGCGTACCGCACCTTGACGGCGTCCTCGACCGGCCCGAGGCCGCCGGTGGCCAGCAGCACGCCGGCCTTGGTGGCCTCCTCGATGAGAGTGTCCATCTTGGCGTACATGTCCGGGGTGGGCGGGGGGACCGGGATCGACGGGTCGACCAGCGTGTAACCCAGGAACCGCATCGAAGTGCTCCTTCATGTCGGCCGGGCCCGGCTGGTGCCGGTCCGGCTGCTCGGGGCGGCGGCTTGCCCGCCGCATTCTTTGTTCCGCCCGGGCGTCGAACGCCAGCGCCCGGGATCGACATGGCGCGGCAACTAAGTCTTGCGACGCCCTGTCCGGCTGAACCGTGCCGCCGTGTCCGCCGGAACCCGCACGGGCCGGAATGGGCAACCACTGACCGTCGAAGCTGATCAAATGCCCCTATTTAGGTGGTTTAGCCTAGCCGGACAGGGCGATGCCTTCCAGAAATGATCTTGATGGATGTGATGGAAGTCCCAGAATGCGCAGTGAATGCGGCATTCATTCCAGGCGACTCCGCCTTCTGGGAGCCCGCTGGCCCAAACGGGAGCGCGAGATTACCGTGCAGGGGCGGTGGTGAACCTGGGCGGATCGGACTCGAACTTCTCGCGGCAGCGGTCGGAGCAGAACCAGTGCTCGTCGCTGCCGGTCCCGGCACGTCCAGGCGCATGCGCCTGTTCCACCTGCATCCCGCAGACCGGGTCGATGGCGTAGCCGTCCCCGCCGCCGAGGCGAGCCCGGTTCCGGTACAGCCAGTACAAGAACCCGAAGATCACCAGGAAGATGATGTTGAGCACGGTGGTGTAGTTCAGCGTCAGGTGCTCGGGGACGATTTGAACCGGCCGGTGCGCCGGGATGATGTCCATGCCCTTGAACAGCAACTCGGTGAGCAGCCCGGCCGCCGCCATCACCGCCCAGAACACCGCAAGCATCCGCAGCGCGAGTGCGGTGCCGTAGAACTTGCGGTAGATCAGCACCAGCGGCAGCGCGATGAGGTCGGCGAAGATGAAGCTGATCACGCCGCCGAAGCTGATCCCGCCCTTCCACAGGGCCGCGGCCAGCGGGACGTTGCCGATCGAGCAGACGAAACTGATCAGTGCGATGAAAGGGCCAGCGACGGCGTTCTCGATGCTGGTCCAGATGCCGTGGCCGGTGATGAAGAACGCGTGCCAGAAGGCGTCGGGTACCAGCGCGGCTAGGAAGCCGGCGCCGAGGAAGCCGATGAACATCTCGCGGCGGAGCATCGTCAGGTCCGCGATCGTGTAGGTCGCCGCGTCGGCCCAGCCGGACCTGGTGCGGATGGCCTTCCGCCACGGCCGCCCGGCAGCGCCGCCGTCCGCCCCGTGCCCGTCCGCCCCGTGCCGTGGCCCGCCGTGCTCGGGGCCAGCAAACCTGGCGCGGGCCTGGCTGACCCGCCGCCCGGCCAGGAACACGCCGCCGAGCAGCGTCAGCAGGATGATCATGATGGTGCCGCCGAGGTACTCCGCCACGGCGAACTGCCAGCCGATCAGGACGATCAGGATGATGCCGAGTTCGAGCACGAGGTTCGTGGAAGCGAACATGAAGACCATCGACGTCACGAAGTCGGCGCCCTTGGTGAACAGGGACTTGGCCATCGCGGAAGCGGCGTAGGAACAGGACGACGAGATCGCGCCGAACACCGATGCCCTGGCGACTGCGGCCGGATGGTGATTGCCCAGTTTCGCGCGCAGGGCCTCGCGCGGCGCGAACGCCTGGACAGCGCCGGACAGCGCGAAACCGCCGATCAGGGCCCACAGGGTGTCCCAGAACATGAAGAACGCCTCGCGCAGCGAGGATCCGATGCCGTGCAGGACGGCACTCGGCGCTGCGGCAACAAGCTGTGCCGCAACAAGCTGTGCCGCGTTCACCACGCTGAAATCCCTAGTCTGCGTTCCCGCCGCCCGATGCGTGCGCCGTGCCCTGGCTCACTCCATAATACCCCCGGAGGGTATCCAACGACCGGCGCCGGGTCGACATCCGGTCGCTGCGCGAATCGGCTTCCAACCTATTTGGCACGGACCGCGTCCCAGGTATGTCAGTATCCGCTTGCAGCAGCCAGGGCGACGCGATCACGCCGGATGCCGGGCAGCGCAGGTCAGCGAATGCTCACCCAGAAGGGGAAGTCCCGATGTCTGTACGAACTGCCCGCCGCCGGATTCTCGCGTTGGCAGCGATCCCGGCCTTCGCCGGGCTCGTCGTGGTCGGCGCCGCCGTGCTGCCGTCCGCCCAGGCCGCCGCCCGCGGCGCGGCCAAGCCAGCGGCGCTGCACCAGACCGGCCGGGTAGCGCTCGGCACGACCAGTGACGTCTTCAGGAATGCCTTCACCGAATCCCCGGACGGGAAGCTGTTCTACTCCAGGGGCTCGGTGGTCTACGTAGTGACCGGCACCGCCAAGCCCGCCGTCGCTCTGCACGCCGGCGGCCGGGTGCTGGCGCTCGCGGCGAACGACTCCGACGTGTTCGTGCTGACCGGCCTGCGGGTGACGGAGTACAGCCGGTCGAACGGCGCCGCGGTCGGGCACTGGACGCTCTCCAGCCCGGTCACCCCGATCACCGCCGCCGGGCTGCTCAGCGTCGGCACGACCCTGTGGGCCTGGACCGACTGGTCCACCGACAGCAGCGGCTTCGAGTACGCCAACCTCAGCAGGATCGTGACGACGTCGCCCGCCGTGCACGTGGTCGACAAGTTGGCGTTTCCGGCCGACATGGCCGCTAACGCCTCGGGGCTGTATTACCAGGACGTCCGCGGCGTGGCCCAAATCACCTCCCTGGTGCACGTGACGCCCGCCGGCGTGGTGCACGCCAGGTCGCTGAAGAACGTGGACTCGCCAACCGCCCTGTCGGCCGGGCGGCTCGAACTGCTCTCGTTCCACGGCAACCATCAGAACCTGGACACCTACAGCCCGGCCACCCTGGCCCGCATCTCGTCAGCGCGCGTCTCAAGCGACGACAGGATGATCGCGGGCACCAGCATCGGCCTGCTCGTCCTGGCTGAGCCGTGCTCGGGCGTGGCCTGCGCGGCGGCGACCGTCAGCGAGCTGTCCGTCGGCGGCCTGACCACCGGCGCGGTGAGCGTCCCCGACGCCGTCATGCTGCTGCCCGGCCCCGGCCCGGCAGTCATCGAGGACGCAGGCGGCCACATGTTCCTGGTGCGGTTCGGGTCCTGAGCCCGCCCCGAGCCCCCAGGACTCGGGCAGACCTGGGACTGGCGGCCGGCGGGCGATCCCGCTGGCCGCCAGGCCGTGTCAGGCGCTGGCTAGCTGCGCCGCACCATGGCTTAACGTCGGCGGGACGCCGAGCCCCGCTGAGGTGAGTTCGACAACGGCGGCGACGAAGTCCAGGTCGAGCGGCAGGTGGCGGTTCAGCAGGCGGTACAGGCCGGCGCCGAACACCATGTCGAGCACCACGTCGGTGTCCACGTCCGCCGCGATGTCACCCCGGCTGACCGCCCGCTCGAAGATGACCCGGTAACGCCCCCTGATCGGGAAGACCACCCGTTTCCGCCAGTCGGCCGCGAGCTCGGGGTCCCGCTGCACCTCGGCGACCAGCTCGGCGAGCGTTGTTCCTGCGCTCGTGGTCGTCGCCGAGTGGACCCAGGCGCCCAGTGCGTGCAGCAGGTCGCCGCGGAACGAGCCGGTATCGGGGGCGGGCAGCATCTCAGCCGCGTCGGCCAGGAACGCGTCGAGGGCCAGGGCGCCCTTAGATGACCAGCGCCGGTAGATCGTGGCCTTGCCCACCCCGGCCCTGGTCGCCACTTCCTCGATCGACATCCCGCCGAGGCCCTGCCGGGCGAGCACCTCGGTGGCCGCGCGCAGGATGTTGCGGTCGGCCTCCTCGCTGCGCGGTCGCCCGCGCCGCCGCCGCCCCGGCGGGCTCGCGTCGTCCGATGCTGGCTCGGTCACCCGCCGCCCGCTCGGGTTTCGTCCCGACATGCCACCCACGCCCATGATGCCGAAGCCTACCTGCCGTGTTCAATCGACAATGCTGCATAACGGGCCGGCCGGGGCGTGCGGGGGCGCCGGGTCGCTGACCCGGCGCCCCCGCACCCAGAGCAGCTAGCTGGACGAGCCGCTGCCGACCTTGACCTTGCGCAGGAAGACGCCGGTCTTGGTGCCCTCCGGCGAGTCCGCGACCGGCGAGTCGGGGGCCGCGGCCGGGGAGTTCGCGTCGGCACCGGCGGTCCGGCTGCGGCCGACCCTGGTCATCGGCGTCCGCCGGACCGGGATCCTGCTGGTCGCTGTCGTGTCCGGCGCCGGCGCGGCCGGCGCAGGCTTGACGACCCTGGCGTCCCTGACCGAGACCACAGAGAGCCGGCCGATCGCGGCCGAGGCCACGCAGATGATCACCAGGCCGAGGCCGGTGAACAGGCCGACCTGCTCAAGCGTCCTGGCGAGCTGACCGCCGACCGGTGTCCCGGCCGACGGCGACGCGGACCACAGCGGCTCGACGACCCGGCCGATCGCGAACCAGGCGCCGCTCAGCACGGCCAGCGAGGCGCCGAACAGAGCGAACGGGCGCAGCCTGGCGGCCAGCAGAATCAGGCCGCCGACCAGTGTCCCGACCGCCGGCAGGATCTCCAGCCAGATCCGGCCGTGGGTCAGGGTCCAGGCGCGGTCCGGCGAGTAGGCGTAGTTCACGTAGGGTCCGACGAGCGGGATGAGCCCGCCCCACAGTCCGAGCAGGACGAGCAGGACGCCGCTGAAGGCACCTCGGCTCCTGCTGACCCGCAGCATCCCAGCCATACCGATCACTCCTTCGACTGACGGGCTGACAGGTGAGAGGGTCGCCAGTCGCGCGTGCGACTACCCCGGCCGGCGGCATTCATGCGCGCGCTCCCCCGCAACCGCGGGCGGGTGAACGAAGGAGCCGCGAGGTAGGGTCAGGTATGCGCGGATACACGCAGGACAAGGGCGCCTACCTCAGGCGCCTGCGCCGGATCGAGGGCCAGGTTCGCGGCCTGGAGCGGATGGTCGAGGAGGATGCCTACTGCATCGACGTCTTGACCCAGATCTCCGCGGCGACTCGCGCGCTCCAGTCCGTCGCGCTCGGGCTGCTCGAGGATCACCTGGCGCACTGCGTGACCGAGGCGATCGAGCAGGGCGGGTCGGAAGGCGACCAGAAGATCAGGGAGGCCGCCGAGGCGATCTCCCGGCTGGTCAGGTCCTGACCAGCCACGGCCGAGGAGCCCCCAGACATGCAGATCGGACTGCAGATCCCGGACTACACCTGG
>Ga0335077_10008345_pt1 | contig 12849 bp, 12 predicted proteins | sample Lox_Sample_31_FD_207151 | JGI IMG/M metagenome (GOLD analysis project Ga0335077, IMG submission 207151) | Soil microbial communities from Loxahatchee National Wildlife Refuge, Florida, United States - Lox_Sample_3.1 | ecosystem: Environmental > Terrestrial > Soil > Wetlands | place: USA... | reverse complement strand
CTGTTCACTGTCGGCTGTTTTCCCCTACCATTGCATCCAACAAGTGCCCATGAATCCGAAGCCGATTGTTTCGTCCGAGTTTGTTAAACCCGCTCGTCTCACGCGCGCCCGCCGAACCGCTATTCTCAAGGCTCTCGCAGATCCCAAGCGGTTCGAAGTGTTGGAGCGCATCGCGAAGGCGTCCTGTCCGTTGGGCTGCTCGGTCCTTCGCCCGGCCATGGCCATCTCGCCCGCCACCCTCTCCCACCACATCAAGGAACTCGAAACCTCCGGCCTCATCGAGGTCGCCCGGGAAGGCAAGTTTCACTTCCTTTCCCTGCGGCCGGGCGTGCTGGACGCCGTGATTGCCTCTCTCGCCGCGCTGCGGCCCGAAGGGTGCGGAACTCCGCCGGTAGCGCCCGAATAAGAAATTCACAGCTTAGCCTGAATCCATTTCCCGGGCCCGGTAATCAATTCGATAGTTGTCGAAATGTCGAAGCGAAGGCATTTCGGAAATGGAGACGGAAACATGGCAAATCTTACGGGCAAGGTCGCGTTGATCACAGGCGCATCCAAGGGTATCGGCGCAGGGATCGCACGCGAGCTGGCGAGCCGCGGCGCAGCAGTCGCGGTGAACTATTCGGGCAGCAAGGCGGCAGCGGAGAAGCTGGTTGCCGAGATCAAGACGGCCGGTGGAAAGGGTGTTGCCGTGCAGGCCGATCTCTCCAACCCCGATTCCATCGGTCCCTTTGTGGAGAGAGTGGCGCGCGAACTGGGGCCCATCGACATCCTCGTCAATAACGCGGGCCTTTACGAATTCGGCCCTATTGAAACCATCACGCCGGAGCACTTCCACAAGCAATTCAACCTGAATGTGCTTGGACTCCTGCTGACGACGCAGGCCGCTCTCAAGCACTTTAGTCCCCGGGGCGGCAGCATCATCAACATCGGTTCGGTAGTGGCTGACGGCATCGGCGGAGGCGCGGTCTACAGCGCCACCAAGGGCGCAGTCGACTCGATCACCGGTGCGCTGGCGCAGGAACTGGGCCCCCGCAAGATTCGCGTCAATTCCCTTAACCCCGGCATGATCGAAACGGAAGGCGTGCATGCGGCAGGCTTCATCGGCAGCGACTTCGAGAAGAAGGCCGTCTCCGAGACGCCGCTGGGCCGCATCGGCCAGCCCAAGGACATTGCCGACGCCGCTGCCTTCCTGGCCTCCGACGATTCGGCCTGGATCAACGGGCAGGCCATCCAGGCCGCAGGCGGATACCGGCTGTAAGGCTAAGGTTTAAGGTTCATAGTTCTCAGTTCGCAGATGTACTCAGAACTGCGAACTATGAACTCGCAACTCCGGTCGTCCGCCGGTGCTTCCACGCCAGGGCGAATTGCAGCGATCCGCCCTGCAGGATGATGGAGAACACCACAACCATGTAAGTCGCGCCGAAGATCCATGGTCCGGTCTGTGTCAGTCCGAGTGTCTTTGGCACCGATAGAGCCAGCGCGATGGACAAGCCACCGCGCAGGCCGCCCCAGGTGAGGGTTTTCACCGAGCTGCGCCATTGTTTCCGGAAGATGCGCACCATCCACAGGCAAAGCGCCACCACCGCAAGCCGCACCAGGCTCACGGAGAGGATCGCCGCCAGGCCGGCGCGGACGGTGGTTGCGTTCAGCGACACGGCCATCGCCTCGAGCCCCAGCAGCACAAACAGGACCGAATTCTGCACCTCATCGAGCAGCGTCCAGAACTCGTCCACCCGGTCGTCGGCGATGCGCCCTTTGGACTGTTTTCGGTTGAAGTGGCGCAGGGCGATGCCTGCCACCACGGCCTCCAGCGGAGCCGAGAGCCGCCACACATCGGCCAGGGCGTATCCGCCCAGTGCCAGCGCCAGGGTGAGCAGGATCTCCACCTGGTAGGCCTCGGCGAGGCACATCAGCCGCGACACCAGCCTTGCGCCCAGTATCCCGAGCACAACGGCGCCACCCGCCTTGAGGAGCAGCAATGCGGCAATGTGACCCGGCGTGGGGGAATCTCCGCGCGCGATCTCAATCATGGTCAGAAACAGGACAGCGCCAATGCCATCGTTGAACAGGGATTCGCCGGCGAGCTGCGCCTCAAGGGATTTGGGGATTCCGATACGGCGCAGAAGCTCCAGCACGGCGATGGGATCGGTGGGCGAGATCAACGCGCCGAAGATCAGGCATTCCATCCACGGCGCACCAGTGCCGGATATAAACAGCATCAGGGCCGCCACCGCAAACACCGACAGGATGGTGCCCACTACCGAAAGCACCGCGACAGGTAGTTTCTCGCGAGCCAGATGCTCGAGGTCCAGCAGGAAAGCGCCGGCGAACAGCAGCAAGGGCAGCATGCCGTGCATGATCAGGCTTTCGAAATCGATGCTGCGTACGAGGCGCTCGGCCCAGGCATGCACACCCGGCGCGAATTGACCCGCCGAGGTCAGGCTAAGACTGGTGAGCACCGTGAGGAGCATGGTGCCGCCAGTGATGGGCACACGCAGTACGCGCGAGCTCATCCAGCCGAACAGCGCCGCCGTGGCCACCAACACGCTGATGATCTCGAGAGTATTCATGCGCGAACAAGGGACTAGGGACTAGGGACCAGGGACTAGCAATGAAGATAGCGCGCGCACGCCCGATCGTTCGAGTCCATAGCTACGCCACGAGCTTTGCCGCGTCCTTTGCGAAGTAAGTCACGATGAAGTCGGCGCCGGCGCGGCGGATCCCGAGCAGCGACTCCAGCATGGCCCGGTCGCGATCGAGCCAGCCTCTTTCGAACGCCGCGTGCAGCATGGAGTACTCGCCCGAAACCTGGTAGGCGCCGATCGGCACATCCACCCGCCGGCGCGCCTCCCGCACCACGTCGAGGTAAGGCATGGCCGGTTTCATAAGGATCATGTCGGCGCCCTCGGCGAGGTCGAGCTCGATTTCGCGCATGGCTTCGCGCAGGTTGGCGCCGTCCATCTGGTACGTCTTGCGATCCCCGAATTGCGGGGCCGAATCGGCCGCTTCCCGGAACGGCCCGTAAAACGCCGACGCGAACTTCGACGCGTAGCTCAGGATGGGGATTTCGGTGCGGTGGTCCTCGTCGAGGGCGCGGCGGATGGCTGCGACGCGCCCGTCCATCATGTCGCTGGGGGCCACGATGTCGGCCCCGGCGCGGGCCAGGCTGGCCGCGGTCTTGCCGAGCAGGTCGAGCGAGGCGTCGTTCTCCACTTCCCAACCGTCTTTGGTCTCGACGATCATCCCGCAATGGCCGTGGCTGGTGTATTCGCACAGGCACACGTCGCCGATCAGCACGAGCTTCTTTGCCGCGCCGGAGCGCTTGAGAGCCCGCAGCGCCTGCTGCACGATGCCTTCGTCGCTGTAGGCGCCGGTGCCACGGTCGTCCTTCGACTCGGGCAGCCCGAACAGCAGCAGACCCGCAATGCCGAGGCCCGCAACTTCTCCGGCTTCCCTGACGGCCTCGTCCACGGAGAGATTGAACACGCCGGGCATGGAGCCGACGGGCTTGCGCACGCCCTCGCCGGGACAGATGAAGAGGGGATAGATCAGGTCGCCGGGTTCCAGCGAAGTCTCGCGCACCAGGGCGCGGAGCGACTCGGTTCGGCGCAGGCGCCGCATGCGGGTCTCCGGGAAAGCCATACGTCGATTGTAAGACAGGCGTCGGGAGGAGGCGGGGAGGTTTCAGGTACCAGGTTTCGGGTGTCCGGTATCAGGGATCGGACGTCACGAGTTTCGTCAGAACTGGTCGGGACGCGGTCACGAATGTTACACACAACATCGATTATGTTGCTCACCAGGCGCGCAATGGCATCTGAAACCTGACCGCTGACCCCTGAGACCTGTTCACGGCAGTTGCTCGTACAGCGTCTGATTCCGATAGCCCATCAGGGTGACCAGGGTCCAGATACCAAGCGCGGTGCCGAAGGGGAAGAACTTGAAAAGGTTGAGGAAAGCGGCCACAATCGCCACGATGCGGCCCCACGGCTCGCGGTGCAGGAGCCCCCAGCCGACGGCGAACAGGAACGCCGACCACAGCAAAGCGACCACCCAGATGAATTGAAGAAAGGCGGGGCCGAACCACTCCGGACGGAAGGGGCCATTCATCCATTGCCCATGGGCCCATGGCGCCCAGTGGTTCTGGATGACAAAGCGGGCGAATGCCATTCCCGCAAAGCTCAGGAGAACGTTGAGGCCGGCATAGATGAACCACACGGTGCTCAGCGCCCTGATCCTGCCGGCATAATTTTCCAGTTCGAACTGCAATCCGGGAACGGGAGGAGGCATCACCGCCGTCGGCCTCCCGCACTGGGGGCAGAAGGGTTGTCCCTGCTGTAGGCCCTGACCGCAACCGCTGCAAAACATCGAACACCTCCTCCGGCGAGCTCCGAGTTCACAGTTCGTAGTTCACAGTTTTAATTCCGGCAGCCACCGCCAGCAACCAGGAATTGCGAACTAAGAACTACGAACTGTGAACTGGGAGCTCACTTTCGCAAACAGCTCCGCGTTCCGCTTGCCCAGCAGTTTCACCAGCGTAAACGCACCCAGCATCAGGCCGATGGGGAACTGGGTCATGGCCATGACGGCAGCCATTCCTGTCACCAGCCGTGACCAGTCGGTGTGGTCGCGCAGCCCAATGCTGGCCGCGGCCGCCAGGGCTACCCGCAGGAACAAGAGGGTCCACGCCGACCCGCCCATGTATGTCCACTCGAGCAGCGGGGGGTGCGGCCACGGTTCCCATGGCCCTGCCTGGTGCGACAATCCAATCTGCACCATCACCGCCCCGGTGACCCCCAGCGCCACGTTCAGGCAGGCGAACAGAAACCAGAATCGCCGCAGCTTCCGAATGGTCCCTCCGAACGCGTACACCTCTGCCGCCTCAGTGTCCGGCCCCGGCATGACCGCCTTCACCGGACGGCCGCACTGAGGACAAACGGTTTCGTTGGACAGGATTTGTCCACACCCCGCGCAGTACATTCGATCTCTCCTCGGAGCCGCGGGGTGAGGGAAGACCCGGTGGATGGAGCACTTCCGCGTCTCGCATCTTCCTTCCGTTAGGGAGTACGCGCAGCGGGGCGCATTCGTTCCCAGCGCTCTTCGTGGCGGTCGTCGTGATAGAGGAGAGCGGTAACGCGGCCCTGCTTGTCGTGCTCCACGGTCAGCCGGGTCCAGATGCTGCCCAAGGGATAAAAAAACGTGTTCGGCGCCTCGGCTTCCACCTCGGTAATTTCGCCGTGGGGGTCTCTTTCATAGAGCACCTCGCCCTGGCGGAAGATGGTTGCCGCGAGATGCCCGTTTGCGTCGCGGTACTCTCCGGCGATGCTGTCGAGCACGGTGAGGGGCAGCTTGATAGCGGTGGGATGAAGCGGGACGACCAGCCGTTCGGCATAGGACGGGGGCTCGGGAACGGCCCCAAGGTGGTGCGAAAGCAGCCATTTGGGGAGTTCCGGCTCGTTGTAGGCGCGCGCCCAGGAGTCGTGATGCAGCCCCTGGTATATCCAGAGGCGCACGTTGCCGCCGGCGGCCTTGAAGGCGTTGAACATCAGCTCGCTTTCGCGCGCCGGCACCACGTTGTCCTCACTGCCATGGAACATCCAGACGGGTGTGCGGCCGATGATACGGGCGTACTCCCCGGGAAGGGTGTTCGCCTGCTGCCAGCGCTCAGGCGCGTAGCTCCAGAACGGGCCGCCTGAGGCAATGGCAATGGCGGCCCAGCGCCGGGGATAGAGCCTGGCCAACTCCCATGCGCCGTAGCCGCCCATTGAAATCCCGGACAGATATGTCCGCGCCGGATCGGCGTGGAACTCGGCCACCTCCTGGTCCAGCGCGGCCATGGCCATGTCGAGCATCACGGGATCGGTCCAGAAATTGGGGAAGAGGCACTGCGGCATCACAATGATGAACGGCCAGCGCTCGGGATGGTCGCGCACCGCCAGGGGAAGCCCGATCTGGGTCTGGAACATGCCTTCCGACCCGCGTTCGCCGCGACCGTGCAGGAACAGGATGATGGGCCACGGCTTGTGTTCGTCGGGCCGGAAGTCCTCAGGCAGGTAGATCTGGAAACGATAGGTAACGCCGTTGACCTCGATTTTTCGATTCAGGAACCCGGTCTCGTGGGCGGACGGCATGGGCGGAGCCGGGTGGGTCCGGCCCTCGGCGGCGCGTCCGGCGGCGGGTAATATCCCCAAAACAATGCACAGGCTGGCAGCCAGGACTCTCGAAAGACGAACCATGCTCGCAAACTATGATAAGAGGAGGAAGCCGGAGTCGTCAGCGTTCATCGGCCGATCGCGAGCGCACCTTTTGCATTTCTTACGGATCCGGGTTTGAAGGGCGGGTTACGTCGATCGGCGTTGAACCATCGATTGAAGCCCAAAATGACACCCTTAGGCGAATCCCCATAACTCCCTTACGCTCAGCATGAAAGAATCGAAGCGTTCAGACCGATGAGTACGAACGCCTTCGAATCCGGAGACATGCTCGACCACTACCGCATTGACGCCACGGTGGCGCGCAGCGGCATGGCGACCCTGTACCGGGCCACCGACACAAACCAAGGGCGAGAGGTCGCGCTCAAATTGCCGCATCCGGAGATGGAGGCCGACCCCGTTCTAGTGGAGCGCTTCAGGCGCGAAGAGGAGATCGGGCAACTGCTCGACCATCCCGGCGTGGTGAAGACCTTCAACAGCGAGGAGCGCAGCCGGCTGTACATGGTGATCGAGTGGGTGGACGGCCGCCTGCTGCGCGCCATTCTGAATGAGGAAGGCGCCCTGCCCGTCGAGCGCGCGGAGAAGATCACCCTGCTTATCTGCGACGCGCTCGACTACATGCACAAGCGCGGCATCGTTCATCGCGACCTGAAGCCGGAAAACGTCATGGTGAACGATCAGGACGAGATCAAGCTGATCGACTTCGGCATCGCCATGAAGGAAGACGCGCGCCGTCTGACGTTTGTGAACGTCTCGTCGATGCTGGGGACGCCGGACTATATCTCTCCCGAACAGGTTCAGGGCAAGCGCGGCGACCAGCGCAGCGACATGTACGCGCTCGGCATCATGTTCTACGAAATGCTCACGGGGAAGGTGCCGTTCCGCGGTCCCAATCCCCTGGCGGTGATGAACGAGCGCCTGCTCAACGACCCCGTTCCTCCGCGGGAATTGAATCCCGAGATCCCGCCCGAGATCGAGGAGATTGTTTTCCGGGCCCTGGAACGCGATCCGCGACACCGCTATGCGAGTGCCCACGAAATGGAATGGGACCTCGAACACAAGGAGCAGGTAGGTATAGAAGACCGCGGCTATCGGCCGCCGCGCCGCGGCCCGGCGTCATTGCTAGACCGGGTCAACAAGCGGGTGCTGCTTTATGCCGGTCTCGCGCTGGTGCCGATTGTGCTGTTCGGGCTGATGCTGATGCTGGCGAAACGATAGAGGCACACTCTCCGTGAATTCCACCGTTCCGCAGCGTGTCTCACCGGGGGCGCAAGCTTCGCCGGAATTAACTCAAGTGAAATGAATTCGCATGACCAGGTGGGTTCACGGCCGCATGAGCGTGAAGCTAAGTTGACGCGATTGCGGCATGTGACACCATAGCGGCTGGGTTTCGGGCCGCCCAGCTACCTGGGTCTTCTTTATCTCGTTTCCTCTCAGCAGTTAACTCAGATCCCGATTTGGACACTTAGTTGCGAAAGGAAGGCGTCGCTATGACTGCCGGGAACAACGAGTATGTTCCGGGCGAGTCCTTTCGACGGTTCATTCCATGCTGGGAGAACTGCGGTTCGGTCATATCGGCGCAGACTTCGGACAAGGGCGCTTACACGACGAGAAAGACGATCTTGCGCACTTGAACTGTAAAGCATCACTGAGCTGTGTGCTCGACGAAGGATATGGCATTCATCAACTTAACCATGTGATTCACACTTGAGGAGATCATCATGAAGAGGTTACTGGGATTTGCACTTATGTGCGCAATGTTTTCTACTCCGCTGTTTGCCGCGAAGCTATTTGGGTCCAAAGGCACAACCGTGACCATCCCGGACACTGTTACCGTAGGGTTCACGCAGATTGCAGCGGGCGAGTACAGAGTGACTTATGAAGGTTCGGGGGCGGCCGTGAAGGTCACGTTATTGAAATCCGGATCGTCACCTGTCGTTCTCGACGCAAAGTTCGTGGAGGCCAAAAACAATGGCCCATCGGTGACGACCACAACGGTAAACGGCGTCCAAATTCTCCAGGAGATTGATATAAAAGGCGGCATTCTGCTCTTCGATGCTCCGCAGGGCGCGAATGCTCCGCAGGGCGCGGACAAATAGCTGGCTGAATCGGCCTCAATCCCCCGGGGCTTCGTAGCAGGCCCGCGCGGAAGTACAGCGAGAGAGATGCACGAAATGTTCGTCGGGTCCGGCAGGGCCCATCGTGCGCAGGCACCAGTAGGTTGAACTGGTGGCAACGCCGGGAAGCCAGTTCTCGGCATTCTGCGGCGTGGTGCCATAGGGATTCTTAGTGCGAAGGCACTGGCAGGGCGGCGAAGTTGGTTGCTGGGTTGCGGTGCTCATCTGATTTCCTTTCTGCCTATCCCGCCGCGCTCGGGTCGCGGTCCATCTGGCCGGCGGCCAGCAGGATCGTGCGATACACGGCCACCGGGAACATCTGCACCTTGTAGGCATTCATCGAGAGCGGCATGGCGTTGGTCATCGAGGCTTTTCCGGCCGCGCGGGCGGTTTCCTGGTTGATGGTCTTGCCGGTGAGCGCGGCTTCGGCTTCCGGCGAGCGGCGCACCACCGGGGATGCGGCGCCCATGGCCACCACGGCGCGCTTGCAGGTGCTGCCGTCCATCTCCAATACGATACCCGCGTCGGCAATGGCCCAGTCGTGGCTCTCCTTCTCGCCGTATTTCTGATAAGCGGATCTCGTGCCCGCCGCGGGTTTGGGGATCCTGACCGCGATCAGCAGTTCACCTTCTTCCATCACATTGAACTTGTGCGGATTGGCATCGGGACGGACGTAGAAGTCCTTGATGGCGACGGTGCGCCTGCCCTTCGAGGAGACGAGCTCGACGCTGCCGCCGAGTGCCAGCAGGGCGACGGCCGCCGAGGAAGGGGCAACCGACGGGCAGCCGCCGTAATCCATGATGGCGTGGTACTGGTTGAGCCCGGAGAAGGCGAAGCAGATGTCCTTGCCCTTGCGCAGGCACTGGAAGTCGGCGGAGCGGAAGTACCAGCATTGCAGCTCCTGCAGCAGGTTGCCGCCGATGGTGGCCATGTTGCGGATGTGGGGGGTGGCGGCGCTTCCGCAGGCGTCGGCCAGCACGGTGTAGTCGGCGCGGATGGCCGCATGGTCTGCGACTTCGGCCAGGGTGCTGAGCGCGCCGATCGTCAGCCCATCTGGACCGGCCTGAATGCCGCGCAGTTCCCTGATGTTGAGAATATTCACCAGGCGCGCGGGCGCATCCGTCCCGTTCTTCATGCGGTCGAGCAGATCGACGCCGCCGGCTTTGACTACGGCGCCGTTTTTGAGCTGCGAGAGCGCAGCCTCCACGGTGGTGCAGTCTGCGAGCGAGAAGGAGTTCATAGCGCCTCCGACATCGGTTGGGGCTGGTTGAGGGCGGCGAGCACTACCGCCGGGGTCATCGGCAACTGCCGGATGCGCACGCCGGTGGCGTTGTAGACGGCGTTGCCGATCGCTGCTCCGACGGAGATGATGCCGGCGGCTTCGCCGATGCCCGATGCGTCCGTGGAACTTTGACCGATGTACACCTCGGTCAGTTGCACTTCGACCTGGGGTACTTCGTACGCGCCGGCGATCTTGTACTTGTCGAGATTGGCGTTAACCATCAACCCATAGTTGGGGTCGAGCAGGCGGTGTTCGAAGAGCGTGTACGAGATGCCCTGGATGACGCCGCCGTTGATCTGGCTAATGACCTGTCCGGGATTGATGGGCCGGCCGCAGTCGTGCACGGAGAGCACGCGGGTGACGTGGATGCGCCCCGTCTCCGTGTCGACCTTTACCTCGGCGACATCGACGCCGCCGTACGTCACGTACTTCTTCGGGTCGTAGTCGGGAATGCGTTTGGCTTGGGCGGAGACCTCGTCGGTGTTCATCTTCGCAGCCGCGGCGCGGAAAGGGATGGGCTGGAACTTGTTTGACTCACTGCGCACCATGCCGCCGCTGATGGAGAGATCGGCGGCTGTTGTGCCCAGCGCGGGCGCGATGCTGGCGAGGAATTTCTGCGACGCCTGCCAGGAGGCGTCGCGCGCAGCCGGCGTCAATGAGGCAGTGGTCACGCTGCCGCCTGAGTTGGGGCCGACCGGATAGTTCGTGTCGCCGATCTTGACGGAGATCTTCGCGGGCGGGACGCCGAACTGCTCGGCCACGATCTGCGCCAGCGCAGTCTTGATGCCGCTGCCGATGTCCTGCACGGCCGACATGATTTCCAGTGACCCATCCTTGTGCACGCGGACTTCGGCCGAGGAACTCATCGTCAGATGGCGGTACCAAATAGACTGTGACAGGCCCACACCGCGCTTGATCGGCCCGGAATCGGCATTGGGTTTGGAGTTGCGCGACTTCCAGAGCGCGTGCTCGCGGATGACCTGGCGCTGCACACGGCGGACAGGGTTCTCGTCGATGCGATCGCGCAGATCGATGGGGTCCATGTTGAGGCGGTTGGCCAGCTCGTCGATGGACTGCTCCAGCGCAAAGGCGCCCTGGGGATGGCCGGGCGCGCGAAACGCAGCCGCGGGACCGGCGTTGGTGAATACGTCGTTCTCTTCAACGTGAAGCGTGGCCCACTTGTAGAGGTTGGAAGCCGGGCCCGCGCAGCCGGCTCCGGTGCCGCAGCCCGCGGTGCCGAAGCTGATGAGCTGGATGGCGGTGATGGTGCCGTCTTTCTTCGCACCGATGCGGAGGCGCTGATCAGAGCTGGGGCGATTGCCGACGGAGAGATGTTCTTCCTGACGGTCGAGCATCAGACGCACAGGCGCGCCGGTTTTCTTCGAAAGGATCGCGGCTACCACTCCGGGATTGCCCGCGCCGAACTTGGCGCCGAAGCCGCCGCCCATGAATTCCGTGATGACGCGGACCTGCGACTTGGGAAGCTTGAAGTAGGCGGCAAGCTCTTCGCGCACCGACGCGGTGCCCTGTGTTGAGGCGTAGACGGTGAGCATGTCGGGCTTCCAGTCGGCCACCACGCCGTGGGTTTCGAGGGCGGAGTGCGTCTGCACCTGCGTGATGTAGCGCGCGTCGACGACGACGTCGGCGTCCTTAAATCCCTGCTCGGCGTCGCCCTCCTTGCGGACATGCGGACCGTGGATGTTGCCGGTCTGCGGAATGCCCGCGGCGCTTCCGCCTCCGCCGGCAGTGCCGGCCTGGTCGGCCGCGCCGGGAAAGACCAGCGGGGCGCTGGCTTCGCGGGCTACGTCCAGGTCCACCACGAAAGGAACCGTCTCGTACTTCACCTTCACTTTGGCCGCGGCTTCTTCGGCGGCATTCTGCGTGGCGGCGGCCACTGCAGCGATGGGCTGCCCGGCATAGCGAACGACGGGGTACTCTGTCTGTTCCAGCGACGGATCGCGCAACACCGCGGTGCCCAGCACCCTCTCGATGACGTGCACGCCTTTCACGCCGGGGTGCTTTTCCGCCTCCGACGTGTCGATGGAAACGACCTTGGCGTGGGGCACCGTAGAGTTTACGAAGCGCGCGTAGACCATGCCGGGCAGTTGCACATCAGCGGTGTAGCGAGCGCGGCCGGTAGCCTTCAGGTGGCCATCCCAGCGCTCGATGGACTTGCCAATATACTCGAGGTCCTTGTTCACCGGCAGCACGGGGGGCTCGGTTGCGGGCACGGTGCGTTCTTCGTCATGCAGCGTATAGCCGGGAATGCCCACCGGCATGCGAACCGTTTTCGTCGCGGCGTCGGCTGCGTCCGCTGCGGCGGAAAAGATGGCTTCGGAAGGGGAATGGGTGTGAGTGGCCATAACCTTCTCTCCAAAAACTCCCTCAGGGGCTAAAGCCCTGTTTGATTCGGGCTTTCGGCACGACTGAAGTCGTGCCCTGTTACAACACGGTTCTTGAAACCAGCCCTATGCCTTGCTTACCATCTGGCCGGCGGCATCGAGCGTCGCCGCAAACACCTTGGGATACGTCCCGCAACGGCAGAGGTTGCCGCTGACGGCGGAGCGCACATCGTCCTCGGTGGGGTGCGGGTTCCTCTGTAGCAGCGCCGCGCAGCTCATCACCATGCCGGGCGTGCAGAAACCGCACTGCATGGCGTCATGGCGCACGAAGGCCGCCGGCACCGCTTTCATGTGCTCGTCGTCAGCGATGCCCTCGATGGTCGTGATCGCGTGACCGGCGGCATCAATGGCCAGGACCATGCAACTGTTCACGGGAGTTTTGTCGAGCAGCACCGTGCAGCTCGAACAGACGCCGCGGTCGCAACTGATCTTGGTGCCGGTCATGTTGAGTTGAATGCGCAAGGCTTCGGCGAGCGTGGTGCGTGGCTCGATGTGCAGCGGGTGGTTCTTGCCATTCACGTGCAGCGTGATCGCGAAAGGTTCAGGGCCGTATTCCTTCACATGCTCGGGAGCGGCGGCCGCGGCTTGTTGGAACGACTGAACTCCATCCAGCAGCGCCGTACCCGCCGCCGTGATGCCTGCTCCCTTAAGGAAGCCGCGGCGGGTCATCCCCCCGTTCGAAGGAGCCGAGGTTTGACTGTTCCCTGCCCCGTTGTGCGGTGGTTGATGCTCGGGCATGGACACCTCCTTGTTTTTCTGCGATGTGGCCGGGCGGGCGAGAGGAAGCGCGAAGCATAAGCCCGACCCATGGCGGGTTAATGAAAGGCTTGCAGACGAAG
>Ga0335077_10008341_pt1 | contig 12851 bp, 11 predicted proteins | sample Lox_Sample_31_FD_207151 | JGI IMG/M metagenome (GOLD analysis project Ga0335077, IMG submission 207151) | Soil microbial communities from Loxahatchee National Wildlife Refuge, Florida, United States - Lox_Sample_3.1 | ecosystem: Environmental > Terrestrial > Soil > Wetlands | place: USA... | reverse complement strand
GCACGAGAATCCGGTGGGGCTGCCAGGGAAGGTCAATAAGCAAGAAAAGAGGTAGTGGCCCATGCATAACTGTCGTTAAGCTGTTGGCGAGTGGTTACAGGTGCTTCAGGTAATCTGTAGTAAAGTTTGATAAACGTGGGCATGCGCGCACGCGCTAAGCGTCCTGAGATCGGAGTTGACCTGTCATGAAGCCTGGAATTTCTCCACTTCTAAACTCTGTGCTCATGGTGACGCTTTTGGCAGTTTCCTTGTTGAGCCATCCAGCTACCGCCGCACCCCAATTCAAGATTTTGCACACCTTTGGCGAGGGCATGGACGCGGGCGGCCTTTGGTCGGGACTTATCTTTGACGACAAAGGCAATCTGTTCGGCGCGTCGGCGGGTGGAGGCGTCAATCGATACGGGACCGTGTATGAGCTGAAACCGCAGCCGGACGGGACATGGAAAGAGAAGATTCTGCACAGCTTCGGCTTCGATGATCCCGACGGTTTCGAACCATACGACGGAGTTATTCGCGATAAGTCGGGGAATTTGTACGCCACGACGTCGATGGGCGGGGCGGGCGGTGACCGGGGAACGATCTTCGAATTGAGTCCGAGTCCTGGGGGATGGACGCTGAACGTGCTCTACGATTTCTGCATTCCACCCTGTAGCGGCGCTCCGGGGGCGGCCCCCAACGCCGGCTTGTTCCAGGATGGAAGCGGCAATCTTTACGGCGTGGGAGCGGGAGTTTTTGAACTCAGCTCGGGAGAGAACGGATGGACAGAAACCAATCTGCACGATTTTTGCACGGGAAATTGCTACGACGGGCACGTGCCGGGCGCGGGCTTGATTTCCGATGCGAAGGGCACCCTCTACGGCACGACCGAGTTTGGCGGCAAACACAATAAGGGTACGGTCTACTTGGTAAAGCAGAAGCGAGACGGCACATGGACCGAGCATGTCCTGCACCACTTCGGTGGTTCGCAGAGTGATGGGGTCGAGCCCGGAATCGGACGCCTGGCCATGGACAACGCTGGGAATCTATACGGAACGACGGCCCAGGGGGGAAAGCATAGATGTGGGGGAGGGGTTTTTGGATGCGGGACTGTATTCCGGTTAAGCTTGCAGCCTGACGGCCACTGGAAGCAAACGATCCTCCACAATTTCAAACCAGGGAGTGAGGGTAATTCACCCGGAGCGGGCGTCGTGCTTGATGCCCAGGGCGATCTTTACGGGACCGCTGGACAGGGTGGCGGCCCATGCCGGTGCGGAGTTGTTTACAAGCTGTCCCCGAATCCGGATGGTTCCTGGGCTTATACTCTGCTTCACACGTTTAACGGAGACGATGGCGCCCTTCCGGACGCCAACCTCATCATGGATGACCAGGGCAATCTATACGGAACCGCCTCCCAGGGCGGCCCCGGCACCGCCGGCGTGGCTTTTGAAATCACGCCCTAGTGGAGTGAAGACGAACTGGGCAAGATGCGTACGTTTCTCCACCTCGTAACCGCGCATAGCCCACCTCAGTTCCCGAAGAACCTGCTCCTGAAGGCCTCATACCTCTGCCGTGCGTTCTCCATCAACTGAGGGAATTCTGCCTGCGCCCTCAAGCTATCCAATAGCGGGTCAGTCGAAAAATGCGGGTAGGGAAAGAATCCGCGCTCGATACTGTGCCGCAGGACGCGCATCGCGGACGGTTTGTCTCCCAGCAGCGCGTAGGCTTGGGCGATCTTGTACAGGGCCTCGGGATCTCCTACGCCGCGGTCTTCGATCTTGTTTTCCACTTCACGGAGAAGCCCTAATCCCTGTGCGTTACGCCGCTTGAGTCCGTCGCTCAGGGCTTTGCCGATTTTCACCTGCAGGATGGAGAGATCGAGGGCATACGCGCGTTCGAAATCCGCGCCTGCCTGGTCCCACTTCTTCTCGTAGTATTCACCGAATCCGCGGTAGAAGGCGACGAAGGCGTTGTCGTTGCTGGTGGGCAAGCTTTGCAGAAATTTGTCGTACTCTGCCAGGTAGAGATAGCCGTTCAGCGCCGGACTCGAGCAATCCCAATCCGGTGAATACCTTCCATGTTGGTTTCTGGTTCAACAATCCTAACGATGCCAACGTCGACGGCTGCGTGTTTGACGTAAGCCATCCCACGCCATTCAACGGTGAGCACAACGCCGGCCCGGTGGCCATGATCAGCGTGCCCGATGCGCAAACCAATCTGGGACCGCTGTGCACCAGCCCCGATGGCAATGGCGGCTGCAATCCGTAGTAGCAGTCACAAGCGAACAGAAGCAGATTTCTGTGCGAAGTCTGCACCCTGGTCTGACGGCGGGCTCATGGGGAGGGCTCGCCGTCGGGCTGTTCAACTAATACGATTTGCCGAAGTAGGGACGAACCGTCGTGAAGAACGCAGCAGATGGAAAATCGTAAGAGTTTCAATGCCGCGCGGATGCCAGCAGCGATCCCATTCCAGGCTTGTATCCGTAAAAGTCCGCGACGGCCTGCAGGTGCTCGATGATGCGTTGGTCGTACTGTTTTTTCATTGCGTCGGTGACGACATTGTGGGCGCCTGCCGGATCCCGCTCGAGGTCATAGAGGAAGCTTTCCGGCGGCGAATCGTAGGTGAAATACAGGAATCTGCCGTTGTCGGCCAGAATGCCGTAGGCCGCGCGCACGTCGGAGGCCAGCAGGTACTCGTCGCGACGATAGTGGTCCAGCTCACTCTTGTTCTCTGCAAACAGGGGCCGGCCGTAGAACGGGTTGTCATCGACTGGGCGGTGGCCCAGCAGGTAATAGAGCGAAGGCGTGATGTCGGTGAGAGTTGAGATGCGGGTATCGTCGTAGACCAGGTTCTTCTTCATTTCCAGCGGGAGGTGAACGATCATGGGTACCCGCATAATCTCCGGGTACAGCGATACGGAATGGCCGAAGCGGCCGAACTCGCCGGTGGCATCGCCGTGGTCGGAAGCCAGGATGATAATACTGTTGTCGTAAATGCCCCGCGACTTGAGATAGGTGAAGAACTTGCCCATGCAGGTGTCGACCTGGGAAATTTCATGAGCGATGCGGTTGTTGAAGCCCGGGCGAGTTCGCCAGTGATCGGCGCTGGGTAGGGGCAGGTCATTGTGCGCGAACTGGTGGACATTCATCGGCTGCGCGTAGAACAGCACGGGGCGCGACTTGTCGCCGCGAGAATCAAGAGCGCTTTCGGTCTGCCGGATGGTCGAGCAGACCTCGAAGCGGTTCCACAGGGGTTTGTCGGTATCGAGCTTGACCAAGTCGTCTGACGGCGAGAGCAGCTGGCTCAGTACGCTGTCATAGCTCACCACGATCTGATAGCCGTCCGTGTTAGCCAGCTTCTCCAACCCATTCACCCGGGAAAACGGCTGCAGGTAATGAGTATGAAGCAACATAGCGCCGGCCCAGATGGCCGGTTCGGACAGAGTTGTTCCGGCGTATTGAGTGAAGGCGCGGTGTAGGGAGACGCTGTCGCGAGCGAAGGCATCCAGGTTGGGAGTGAAATCCACTTTGGGGTTGTACGCGCCCAGGTAGTCGGGACGCAGGGAATCGATCACGAAGAGAAAGATATTAGGACGTGCAGTACGGGTGCGAACCAGCGGGTCTACCAGCTTGATATCGACGCGGGCCTGAGTGTCACGGATATTTGTGAATTCCCGCAGAATCCGGCACAGATCGGTGCAGCGCTCCGCCCGGGAATCGCCTAACACCTGGTGAGCGAGTTGGAAGGAGGCGTCCTGACCGGCGTAGCTCTCCATGGCGCGCGAAATATCGTCGTCGGTCGATCCCAGCGAGCGGGCCCAGAAAATCTCGGAGACCTGCAGAGCCTTGTAGGTCACTCCGGCCAGAAACAGCACGGCGAGGATGGTCGCGAGGGAATATCTTCCCCATCGAGGCCGCAGTTGGTAAATGCAGGTACTCAGCGCCACCCAAAGAGCAAGCGCAAGGGTGGCTTGCAGTACGCCGTTCCAGTCGCTGTTATGGATCAGCGACGGAAGCGAGAGTGCCAGAACGCTTAACATGACGGTGATCACCGCAAAAAGTACTCTGCGAACCGGGGTCAGGCTGTTTCGCGATCCCAGGAATGGCGTCACCATGGAAAATCCGAGCAATGTGAGACTGGCCGCGAGCATTCCGGCGTAGGCCTGGGCCTGCCATCCCTCAAAGGTCAGGGAGTTCTCCAGGAACCGGAGCAATGCTGCCCACAATGCGCCGAAAATGAAGAGCGCCGTCAGGACCCGACACCAGAGCGCAGGCTGACGAGTCTTCTGGGCCACCGCGCGGACGAGGTTCAAAATGCTCAAAATGATGATCGCCAGAAAGGCGTGCGAGACCAGACTCCAGCTGGTTAATTCTGCGTCGGTTACGTGAAAACCAAAGGAGTGAGTTTCGCTGTACGTGCGTATTTCCGCACCGCCGAAATAGAGCAGGGCGACCACGATTGCCGCCAACACGCCGTTCGAATAGGCCAGCAAACCGTCGCCAGGATGACCGCCAGCCTCCGGTCGATGGTGGAACAGATCCCATGCCGAGACCAGGATCAGCGGCGTCAGAGCCAGCACGGCCCAGATATACGCCTGCCGATTGTTTTCCAGCGTTCCCAGGAAAGGATTCGCCGTAAGGTAGAGGCCGCAAAGCGCCAACACCCCGAATAGCAGGAAAAATCCGCGTGATTTTGCCCGCGGCCAAAGGGCAATGCCAACGCCGAAAAGCATGATCCAGTAAAGGCCGGCATGGTGGTGGACGAACCAGGGCATCCACTCAAACGCAGGCGCCTTTATGAGCGCATAATAGGTATAGGGCAGGAATGCCAACAGGCAATAGAGCGAAGTGAGAACGAGATAAGCTCCCCATATCAGCTTCAACAGAGTGCGGGACCACAATTTCACGAATGATCCTCAGGATGCCCGTGGGCGTTTGGATACCGGTTCATTGAATTGTCGGGGGAAACGGGGCCATTTCACAGGTGCCATCGGTGCAGGTGACGAAAGTACTCTTTCTTGTCACTCCGCTTCAGTTCAACAATCACAATACCATGCGACGTGGGGAAATATAGTTAGCGGGAGAGGCCGCTCACAACGATGGCTATTGGACAACCAGCAATACCGAAGACCCGGCAAAAACAGCTGTTTCTCCCGGTAGCATCGCGGCGGCTCCTGTTCGCGCGCAATTTCATCAAGTATCCCGGCATGCTGGGTTCGTTGGTGCCCAGTTCCCGTTTCCTGGTGAACGATCTGCTAGGGCAGGTCAATTGGGACCGGGCACGTGTCTTTGTCGAGTATGGCCCTGGAGTTGGCACGATCACCCAGCAAGTGCTGAAGCGCATGCATCCGGACGCCACCCTGGTGGCGATTGAACTGAATCAGGATTTCGTGAGCTTTCTGCAGGAGGAAATTGACGATCCGCGGCTTCGCGTGGTGTGCGGCTCGGCCCTTGAAGTCCGCAAGCTGCTGGCCGGCCTGGATATGCACTCCGCGGATTACATCATTTCCGGTATTCCTTATAGCTTGATTCCGGATCCTACCCGGCGGCAAATCCTCGAGGAATCGCGGCAGTTACTGCATCCCGAGGGGGCCTTGCTGGTTTACCAGTTCACTCGCACCGTTCTGCCACATCTGCAGTCCGTTTTTGGCTCAGTCGAACAAGCATTTCAGCCCTTGAATATCCTGCCGGCGCGGTTGTTCTACTGCACGCCATAGCGGCCAGGGTCCCTTTTGTTGGATCATGCGGGCGCCGCATCTTCCCGACGCCATAGCAACCCTCCCGTTACGAAGAACCACGCGGCCTGTCCAAAGAACACAACACTGAACAGCTGCATGTTGCGGTCGATCTGGCCAGACACAAGACCGATCAAAGCGGCGGTCGCCAGAATTCCGCCGACGATTCCCCACCAGCGGGGTAGCGCACCTCCCTTGATCATTGCCGCCGACCACAGCCCAAGCGCCAGGGAGGATGCTCCCAGGAATACGTGCATGAATGCCATGTCCAGCATGCTGTTGTAGTTGAAAGCGATGCGCCATCCCTGGCCCACGGTGCCGGTGGTGGCATTGATCTGACCCGCCAGGCCGGGGCTTACCAACCCGTCGAAAACCACGCCTGTCATCATCGCGGCCAGTCCGAAACCATAAAACACCACCGCGGTCAGCCCGAGTTGCCGTTCCGTGTCACCCGAGTTCGCCACCCGCCGGGAAAGTCCGATTGCCCCGGTAAACCACAGCGGCATAGCGGCCAGTGCGAGGGAGTGGACCATTACCAGTTGGCGAGCCGCGGCCTCGAAGGTGGCCGCCGAAAACAATTCCCGGCCAGATGGATGCAGTGCCAGGGTAATCAGCGCACCGGCAGACCCAGCCATCAGCATCAAGCCTGTCCAGCGATCCTTGCTCATGTGTCACCTCCGTTGTCTCTCCCATATCGACGATGCTGCGGCCCGCAAAATTCCGTCGGCCGTGGTTTTCTCCTGCGGGCGTGGTTGTTACACTGCTGCATGCTAAGCGTCAGACCACCAGATGTTGGCCAAGGTTAGCGGTCTAGCTGCGATATCGAACAAAGAGGCGCGAAATGTCCACAAACGCAGTCAAAGCAGCGCGGCCGGTGCGCATGAAAACCGATCGCCGGATTCTGCGCACCCGCGATGCCCTGGGCGATGCGCTGGTCGCGCTGATGCACGAGAAGGCCTTTGCTAAGATCACGGTGCAGCAAGTGCTCGATCGCGCCGGTGTGAGCCGCTCCGCTTTCTATACCCACTTCAGCAACAAGAACGATCTTTTCCTCAGCGATGTCGAGGATTTCCTCGAGCGGATGGCGTTTGCTCTGTCGCGTCACGGCGACAAGTCCAACCGTGTTGCGCCGGTGCAAGAGTTATTCGCCCACGTAGCCGAGTGGCACGAGTTTCATACCGCGCTGGTGAAAGCGGGGAAGATCCGCGATTTCATGGAACTGGGGCAGGGCTGGTTTGCGCGGGCAATCGAACAGCGGCTGGCTGAGATTCGGCAGGCGCGGAAGTTGACTCCGGCCCAGCGCGCTGCCGCCGGACAGATGTTCGCCGCCGCGTTGATGGCACTCATGTCGTGGTGGCTGAGCAGCCGCAACCCTGCGCCGCCGGCTGACATGGACAGGCTGTTTCACCGAACGTTATGGGAAGGGTTGGGAATACCGAATGCCCCATCACCATCAAAGGGCCAGGTAAAGTGGAAACACGTATGAGCGAGATCGGGAGAGTCCGGGAGCGTTGTCTACCCACAACGACGGGCCGGCTACTTCTTGAGTATCGGATTGTATCCGTCCGCCACCAGCTTACCGCGCATGGTTTCAGCGTCCTTGATGTCGGCGAATGGTCCGACTTGTACGTGAAAGAGCTTGTCCGCAGAGATGGTGTTATTGGAAAAAGCGGGGTACTGTTTTTTCTTTAAGGCGTCGACCAAAGCGTCCGCGTCTTCCTGCTTGCTCACGGCAGCCACCTGAACATAGTAGCCATTGGTGGAAGGCGGGGCGGCGGTGGGATCGGCCTGCGCTGGTTTGTTATCAGGCGTTGGATTTTGGGCCGAGCCCGAGTCGGTTGGGCTCGAGGTCGCAGGCGCGAGTTGCGCGTTGGCGCCGTTTTGCTCGACGGTTTTGTAAAAAGTTAGCTGATCGGTGGAAGCGGCAGTGGACGCGCTTGCGGGCTTGACGGCGGATGGTCTGGGACCATTGCTGACGGTCCCGGGCGTCGCCTCGCTCGCGTTCAGCGGCAGCTTGACCGAGTTTCTGCCGAACGAGAAGCCGAGCGAGAAGAATGCCGCGCACAAAATCACCAACCCGAAAAACAGGGCCAGCATCTTGCCGGTGCCCAGTGTGATTTCAGTGTCTTCCGAAGCAGCCATGGTTGGTTGATCCTCAGCGTTAGGACCGATCTTCAGGTCCAGAAAAGCGACCCTCCCGGGGGCGTAAGCCCCACTTCTCATTGTCTCAGTGACACGGCTGATCCATGCCCCACCGGGTTTCATTTATGAAACTATTTCGGCTCCATCAGCTTTTTGGGGACCCGGGCGCTTCCCCCTTGCCCAGAATTTTTTGAATGCCCGAGAAGAAATCCACCGGGACTGGGAACACCACCGTGGTGTTCTTCTCGACGCCGATTTCGGTGAGGGTTTGCAGGTAGCGCAATTGCACGCTGACCGGCTCTGTGGCCAACAGCTTGGCGGCGTCCACGAGGCGCTGCGCGGCGGAAAATTCGCCCTCTGCGTGAATGATTTTCGAGCGCTTCTCGCGTTCCGCTTCGGCTTGCTTGGCCATGGCGCGCAACATGCTCTCGGGCATGTCCACCTGCTTTACTTCCACGTTGGCTACTTTTACGCCCCACGGCGCGGTGTGAGTATCGAGAATGCTTTGCAGGCGCAGATTGATCTTCTCGCGATGGGCGAGCAACTCATCCAGTTCCTGTTCGCCCAGCACCGAACGCAGCGTGGTCTGCGCAAACTGCGAGGTCTGGTAGACGTAGTTGGAGACTTCGACCACTGCCTTCCGCGGATCAATCACGCGCAGAAAGATGACGGCGTTGACTTTGAGAGTCACGTTGTCGCGGGTGATGATGTCCTGAGGTGGAACCTCGAGAGCTTCCTGTCGCAAGGAGACTCTAACGATTCGATCTACGGGCGTGAATACCAGAATGACGCCGGGACCTTTGGCCTCCGGCAGCAGTCGGCCGAGGCGGAAAATGACGCCGCGCTCGTACTCCGCCAGGATCTTGATGGAACTCAGCAGATACAGAGCAACGATGATAATAGCGATGGCGGAAAAAGAGAGACCCATGCGCGCCTCCACGCCTGATTGTTCAGAAACCTTCTGAGGCGGATTGTACCGCAATTCCTCGGCCAGCGCGGTGAGGCAGGGGTGCCTGCGGAGATGCGTGCCGCTTATGAAACCGAGGTTACGACCGGCACCTGGGCGGGAAACGGCGAGGGATCGACCCGCAAGGTAAGCCCGTTGATGCTGCAAACGACTACGCGCTCGCCTATTGGAACACTGGCAGAGGCGGTGGCATCCCAAAGTTCGCCATGAACAAAAACTTTGCCACTGGGGGAGAGCGGGGTTTGCGCAATTCCGAATTCGCCGACCAGGCCTTGGGCACCGGTGACGACTTTGTTGTGGCGGGCCTTCAACGCAACACTCATCAGAAATACCGTGATGATGCCGAGCGGAATGCTAACCGCCAGCGCGGTGACGAGGTGGACGCGCATTTCGGGGATGGGGGCGTCCACGAGCAATAGTCCACCCAGAGTCAACGTGACGATGCCGCCGATGCCCAGGACGCCGTGGGTGGCGAATTTTGCCTCCAGTGCGAACAGGACGAACGAAGCGAGGATCAGCGCCAGCGCGGCAAAGCGCGTCGGCAGCAGGTTGAGCGCAAAGACGGCCAACAGGATGAAGACGACTCCAACGGTTCCGGGCACTACCGCTCCGGGATGGTTGAACTCCGCATAGAGAGCCAGAGCGCCGATGGCCAGCAGGATGAACGCGATGTTCGGGTCCATGATGTAGGCGAGGATGCGCTGCTTCAGCGTCATTTCGTAATTACGAACGGGCTTGCCGACCAGGTCAAGGGTCACCATCTGGCCGTTGAAGCGCTTCACCGGCTTACCTTGAATCTGCTTAAAAAGATCGTCTTCACTGGAAGCAACGTAATCGATCAGCTTGTCGGAGAGGGCTTCGGCGTCGGTAAAGGATTTTGACTGGCGCACCGTGCTTTCTGCGATTTCCACATTGCGGCCGCGCTTGGAGACCACGGAGCGCATGAGGGCGGCGGCGTCGTTCTCAACCTTCTCTTTCATGACGTCGTCCATTTTTCCGCCCAGCAAGACGGGGTGGGCGGCCCCGGTGTTGGTGCCCGGCGCCATGGCGGCGACATCGGCGGCTTCCAGGATAAAGAAGCCGGCGGACGCGGCGCGGCTGCCGCTGGGCGTCACATAGATGATGACCGGGACTGGGGACGCAAGAATCTTCTCGATGATCTCGCGGGTGGAATCGGTAAGCCCGCCCGGAGTATTCAACTCGATGAGCAGGGCCTGGTCGTGGCTGCGCTGGGCTTCCTCAAGGGCACGGCCGATGAATTCGCCCGTAATGGGCTGGATGGTGTCATCGACGACGATTTTCAGGATCTGCGCCGAGGAACTTCCGGCCAGCAAGAGAATGACTGCTGTCAACCAGGCAAACAGGGTGTGTGAAGCTCGAAACGGTTTCATCGTTTGGGCAGCGGCTGCGCTTTCTCCGCGAGCTTGGCTGCGATGGCGCGCTTGAGAGCGAGGGCAGGTGCGCTGGCAGGTTCCAGCCGCAAAGCCTGATCGACACTCTGGGCGGCCTCGTCTTCTTTATTCTCTCGCAAATCGAGGTCGGCAAGCACCACCAAAGGTTCGGCGAAAGATTTCAAGCGGAGAGCGGCCTCAGCTTCAAACCGCGCGCCCGCGGGGTCGTTGTCGGCCTCGAGCACTCGAGCCAGGCCGGCATGAGCCTCGGCGTTGGCGGGGTCGAGGCCGATGGCTTCTCGCAGATCCTTCTCCGCCTCGGAAATAAATCCTTGGGCCAGGAGTTCGCGTCCGCGATCGGTGTGAAACTGGGCGTGAATTTTCGGGTCAGCCTGGGAGAGCCGTTGCTCGGCGACGGCACTGATTTGCATGCTCAGCTGGCGGAAGGGACTCTCGTTATAATTTGAGCGAATGCGTTCGAGGGGCAACTTGCTGGCCTGGAGTCTGATGGTGCCGCCGGCGCTGATGTGATCCAGCAGCAATTGGGCCTCGGCGTCGGAAGGGTGCAGCGATAGAGTTTCCCGCAGTTGACGTAAGGCACCCTGGGCGTCGCCCGCGCGATATTCCGCGATGGCAAGATTGAAGTGATAGTCGGGATCGCCAGGATCGGAGTCGGAGGCTTTCTGAAAATATTCAGCGGCGTTCTTCTTGCCGCGACGGGCGGTTACTACCCCAAGATTGTTGTAGACCTCGGTGAGCGGAAGGCGGGCCGCAACGAAACCGAAGGCGGCCGAGGCGCGGTCGTAGTCGCCGCGGTAATAGGCTGCCAGTCCAAGATAGAAATTGGCTTCGCGCGCGGCTGGATCGGTTTCGGAGACTTGCGCCAGCGCCAGGATCGCTTGATCGTATTGGCGCGCTTCGAAACATGTCTTTCCCAGAGCTAACAGCGCCCGGGTGTATCCGGGGCTGATACGCACGGCTTCGCGGAAGCGATTGATTCTTTCCACTGCCGAGGCCGCGATGATGCCGCGAATGTAATTTTCAAACGCGTCCAAGCGGATGGACGGCGCACTGTCGAGGAATGCCTGGCGGCGGATGGCTGAATCGGGGCGGAGTGTCTGCAGAAGGTCCCAGGCCAGGGCGGTTTGGATATCCATCAACTCGATGAGCGGACCCGATTCATGAACCTCGGGCATGAGCTTCGGCACCTGCATGTTTAGGAGTTGCGCAGAGGCAGTAAAGTTGCGGCCGTCGAAATCGTAGTACCCCAAGACGACGTAATCCGCGCCCATATCCTCCGCCATGCGATAAAGAGTGGCGCGGGAGGGATGAAGTCCGGCGGGTATGCCAGCGCGATCGTAGGCATGAAGACGATCTTCGCGCGGGACTACGAAATACGAGGGCGAGCTCAATTGCTGTCCCAGCAACTCAGGGAAGGATTCGCCAATCCACTCCAGGCCGGGGGCGGAGGAGCGATTCTCAAAAGGAATCACAACGATGGTACCGCCGCTCGCTGGATGCTGGGTCTGAGCCGCCAGGCAGCCGGCCATGAATAGCAGAGCCAGAGTGAGCCGAAGAACTCTCAAAACAGTTAATTATAGCGTGCGTAGGTAGTTAGTAGTTGGTAGCTAGAGGCGAGGGGAACCAAGTCTGCGCAATTCGTGGCGCGACGCGCGAGGAGGCCGGTCCGGCAGCACTCCGCGTGACTTCCAACTCCTAACTGCTCGCTACTAGCTGCTGATGTTGTTCATTCCGTGCGCAGCGCCTGCAGCGGTTCGACTGAAGCGGCACGGCGTGCGGGCACGAAGGCGGCTATGAACGCAGCAAGAGTCAAAACGAACGTGGTCAGCAATAGAATCTGAGGATCGTAGGGCTTTACGCGAAACAGTTGGGCGGCCATGGCACGACCGCTGGCTATGGTTGCGGGAATGCCTATCAGCAGTCCGACAGCAATCTGTAAAAACGCGCCGCTCAACACCAGCTTCAAGACGTGGAAGCGGTCGGCGCCGAGCGCCATGCGGATTCCAATCTCGCTGGTGCGCCGTTCCACCGAATAGGCGGTTACACCGTATAGCCCGATCGACGCTAACAGCAACGCCAGGAGTCCGAACAGCGAAGTCAACTTGGCGATCATCTCCTGCTGGGTGAAGTTGTTCGCGACCTGCTCGGCGAAGCTGGTGAAGCTGATCACCGCCAGGTCAGGGTTGATCGCGGACAGCGCGTGGCGGACCTGCGCCTCCAGCTTCGGCACGTTGCCGGTAGTTCTGAGAACGATTGTGCCCAGGTAGTGGGAACTATTTTCAAACCGTACCCAGCGCGGGTCGTCATACTTGATCCACTGCGCCGCAGGCAGAAAAAACATGGGCTTCACAGGACGTGATGCCTGGCGATAGTGGGCGTCCTCGGTGACGCCAACCACCTCAAAGTTGCCGGCGAACCTTGCATCCAGGTCGCCGAAATGTTGGCCGATGGGATTCTGATCTTTGAAAAACCGTTGAACGAAGGCCTGATTGACGACGGCAACGGGCCGAGAGGTTGCGGAGTCCTGCTGGCTAATGCTGCGGCCCTGGAGGATCTTGGTGCCGATGTTCTCGAAATATCCGTCGGAGACGCGGACCCACGAGGCGCCTGTGTCGGTTCG
>Ga0335077_10008337_pt1 | contig 12854 bp, 12 predicted proteins | sample Lox_Sample_31_FD_207151 | JGI IMG/M metagenome (GOLD analysis project Ga0335077, IMG submission 207151) | Soil microbial communities from Loxahatchee National Wildlife Refuge, Florida, United States - Lox_Sample_3.1 | ecosystem: Environmental > Terrestrial > Soil > Wetlands | place: USA... | reverse complement strand
GCGGGCGTCCATGCAGGCGACCACGGCGGTGTGGGCCGATGGGGGCATGGGCAGCGGGCCGGAGAACGTCTCCGCGTAGCGGGCGTTGTTGGCCAGGTACTGCTCGGTGGCGCTCATGAGGGCTCCTCAGCCTTGTCACGGGATGGGGCTGGCACCGGAGATTGTTCCGGCCGGGCCGCGCGCGGGTCAAGAACGGCCTCAAGCCGCCCGTGCGGGGTTGGTGAGATCGCGCGCCGATTCTGACAGCGATTGGTTAGCCGGCCCGTAGACAGTTGTAACCGCCGCCGCCTCCCGGTGCGGGACAGCGTGCTCGCGGGAGCGGATCGGCCACATGGAGCCCATATCCCGCGGCGGCCGGGGCTGGCATTTCGCCGATTGGATGGTGACCAGGGTGTCGGTGCAAGTCAGGGTTCTGGGATCGATCGAGGTTACCCGGGACGGCCGGGCCATCCGGCTGGCCGGGCAGGGCCAGCGGGCGGTGCTGGGGGCGCTGGCCCTCGAGCAGGGCAGGCCGGTGTCGGTGGAGCGGCTGGCCGAGGCCATCTGGCAGTTCAGCCCGCCGGCCACGTCCCGGACCAAGATCCAGGCGCACGTGTGCGCCCTGCGGCGGGCGCTCGGCCAGCCCGCGCGCGGCGGGTGCGGGCCGCTGCTGACCGCCGGGCCGGGGTACGCGCTGTGCAGCGAATGCACCGGCCTCGACCTGGCCGAGTTCGACCGGCTGACCGCGCAGGGCCGGAGGGCGCTGGCCGCGGGGGAGCCGGGCCCGGCCGCGGAGCTGTTCGCCAGCGCGCTCGCCCTATGGCGGGGGCCGGCCTTCGCGGACGCCGTCTCGCCCGCCCTCCGGTCGGCCGGTGGCCCGCTGGCGGAACGCCGCGTGCTGACCGTCGAGGCCAAGGCCGAGGCGGATCTCGCCCTCGGGTGCCCGGAGGTGGTAGTGGCCGAGCTGTCCGGCTGGCTGGCCGAGATGCCGCTGCGTGAGCTGCTGAGGGGCCAGCTCATGCTGGCGCTGTACCGGCTGGGCTGCCGCGCGGACGCGCTGAACGTCTACCGGGCGGGGCACCGGATCATGATCGCGGAGGTGGGCCTGGAGCCCGGCCCGCAGCTGCGCAGCCTGCATCGGCGCCTGCTGGCCGACGACCCCGCGTTGCTGGAGCCCATGGGGGCCCGGGCGCAGGGCCTGCTGCTGCGCGCCCCGGAGCCGCCGCCGGGCGGCGGCGCCCGCCCGCTTCCGCGCGCTCCGGCCGCGGCCCGCGGCTGAGCCGGGGAGGGCGGAGTCAGCTCTTGCGGGCCACGCCGGCCCAGTTGGCCAGGGGCCTGGTGCCGGTGCCCGCGCCGGAACGCCACTGCGAGGTGGAGACCAGCCCCGGCTCGACCAGCTCGAGGCGGTCGAAGAACCGCGCGATGGCGGCGCGGCTGCGGAAGATGACCGGGGCGGCCAGGCCCTCGTTCAGCACCGCCGCTCCCGCCCGCGCCTGGGCGTGGACGTCGGCGGCCGGGTGCGAGATGGCCAGGTAGCTGCCGGGCGGGACGGCATCCATCAGCGCGGCCACGATCGCGCGCGGATCGTCCTCGTCGGGGATGCACTGCAGGATCCCCACCAGCATGACCGCCACCGGCCGGCCCAGGTCCAGCGTCCGTGCCGCCTGCGCCAGGATCGCGCCGGTGTTGCGCAGGTCGGCATCGATGTAATCGGTGGCCCCGGCCGGGTCGCCGGTCAGCAGCGCACGCGCGTGCGCGAGCACGATCGGGTCGTTGTCGACGTAGACAACCCGCGCGTCGGGGGCGGCGCGCTGCGCGACCTCGTGGGTGTTGTTCGCGGTGGGGATGCCGGTGCCGATGTCGAGGAACTGCCGGATGTCAGCCTCGGCCGCCAGGAAGTGCACGGCGCGGCCGAGGAACGCGCGGTTGGCCCGGACCCCGGCGATCACCTCCGGGTCGGCCGCTATGAACCGCTTGGCCAGCTCGCGGTCGGCGGCGAAGTGGTCCTTCCCGCCCAGCCAGTAGTTATAGACACGGGCGATGTGCGGCACGCTGGTGTCGAACAGGGCAGGTATGTCCTGCTGCGGTTCGCCCGTCGTGTTGCGTCCAGCCGGCATCGACCCTTCCCCCGGTCTGCGGTCCCGCGCGCGGCCGCGGTTACCGCCAGAATCCCACACATATGGGAGAAATGTCTGCTGGATGCCGTTTGCTGCCCGGCGTCCGGGCCGGCCCGGTCACCTCATCCGGCCAGGTCCTCCATCCGTCCCACCGGTATCCCGCAGACGGCGGTGGCGGCGCGGGCCCGGCCCCGGGCGTCCGGCCTGAGCACGCTCGAGGTGATCAGCTCGCTCAGCTCCGCGGGGGCCATGTCCTGGCCGGTGCGGCGCCGCAGTTCCCGGCGGATCTGGTCGATGACGGGGCCGGTGACGATGACGGCCGCCACCTCGAGGATGTCGGCGGCCCTGACCGCCCCGGACGCCGTGCCAGCGCCTGCCATGTCCCCACCTTCGCCACTGATCGCCCCGGTTGGGTGACCCTCCGTACCTAGGTAGACGCGGCGGAGGGCCGAAAAGGTCACCGCTGGCCCCGCGAACGGTACGCATGGTGACAGAGGTGCGAAGAGCCACTTCTGTGGTGATGGTCATTCGCCGTCGACGCAGATCAGCCCCCAGGGCCGGTTCCCGGCCCTGGTCATGACCACGGTCGCGCGGCGGCTGCCGGTGAGCCGCAGCCCGCGGACCAGCCGGTCGACGTCACCGGCCAGGCCGCGGCGCCGGATGTCGACCGCGCCGATGTCCAGCTCACGCAGCCTGGCGGGCAGCCGTTTCTGGTTCCACGGCCCGGAGTCGATGACCCGCAGCCCCCGCCCGAACGGCGTCCGCAGCGGGGTGCCGGAGGACAGGAACGCGATCCGCTCGTCGATCTTCCAGGCGCCCAGCTCGCGCGCCAGCTCCTCCACCAGCCCGGCCCGGGTGACGGCCGGGCTGGGGTCACAGAGGAACTCGCCGGGCGCCCGCACGGGCACGGGCGGGCCGGGCGCGGGCACCAGCGTGTGCGGCCCGGGCAGGACCGTCGCCCGCCGCGCGGCGGTGGCCATGGCGGGGGACCAGGCCACCGCCTCCTTCAGGTCCCGCCCGACGGCGATGAACTCCAGCTCCCAGCCGGCCGGCACGGCGCCGTGGGGCAGGCCGGGCGCCGCCTTGATGCCGGCCTGGCCGCCCCGGCCGGCCAGGGCCACGCACCAGGACAGCGGCGGCTCGCTCTCCCCGGCGCGCATCCGCCGCCCGCCGCTGCGCCGGGCGGGATCGATGAACACCGCGTCGACGCCGGGAAAGCCGATGTCGCGGACGTCGGCGCAGACGGCCCGCACGTTGCCCGCCGCGCCGTACACGCCGGCGTTGGCCTGCGCCATCCGCAGGTGGACCGGGTCGATGTCGACGGCGAGCACCGGATGGCCCGGGGCCAGGGCGATCAGGTCGCCGCCGATCCCGCAGCACAGGTCCGCCACCGGCCCGGCGTGGGCGTACCGGCGGGCCCGGTACCGCGCCACCACCTCCGAGCTCGCCTGCTCCAGCCCGGCGCGGGTGAAGAACATCTGCCCGGCCCGGCCGAACTTCGCCCGCGCCTGGATCCGCAGCTCGTGCTGGGCGAGCGCGGCCGCCACCAGATCCGCCGGGTACCGCGCCCGCAGCGCGGTGCCCGCCCGCAGCGCGGTGGCGGGCGTCACCGCGTCGCTGTCCAGGCGCGCCAGCAGCTCACGCCCCGGCGGGGACAGCAGCGCCTCGAAACGCGCCAGGCTCCCGGCCGCGCCGGGCTCCCCGGTCACGCGTGCGCCGTCACCAGGGTTCGTCCGGCTCGCCGGGGCTGCCTGGCTCCGGCTGCGCGGGGAGGATCCACGCGCGTGGGGGGTCCGGCGCGGCGCCGGGGCCGTCTGGCGGGTCCTCCGCGCCAGCCGGCTCTGTCTGTGCCGGGATGATCCGCACCTGTGGCGGGTCCGCCCAGTCCTCGGCGGCGTCCGGCTCCGGCGGGACGATGACCGGGATGTCCGTGCTGCCCGGCTCGGCGGCCCCGTTGGCCTGCCCGCCACCGGGCGGCGGCGAGGGCCGGTGTGGCGGCCAGACCCCGCTCCACCGGCTGCTGCCGGGATCCCCGGTCTCCCGCCCGGCAAGACCGGGACTCTCCGTCTCCCGCCCGGCGAGACCGGGATCCTCCGTCTCCCGCCCGGCGAGACCGGGATCCTCCGTCTCCCGCCCGGCGAGACCGGGATCCTCCGTCTCCCGCCCGGCAGGACCGGGATCCTCCGTCTCCCGCTCGGGAAGACCGTGACGCCTTCGGTCAGCCCGGTCGACACCGCGCAGCACCTGCTCGGCCATGGCCAGCTTGGCATCGAGCGTCGCCCCGGCCACGGCGCCCAGATCCAGCGGTACCCGGTTGGCGAGCGCCCGGTCCCAGGGAGTCGCCATCACCGACACCTGTGTCCCGTCGAAGCTCTCACGGATCCGGTGGTACCACCGGGCCTGTTCCGGGTCGCTCTCGACCAGCTTGTCCACGACGACCGTCGCCTCATCCATGAGCCGGCTCAGGTGCCTGGTTTCCTGCTCCGTCAGCGGCCTGTCCTTTTCGCCCTCGTAGTTCCGGTACCGGCTGAACACCTGGCCGATCGACCAGAATCCAAGCTGCGACGCTTCGGTGACGAAAACGTATTTGTCGCCATGCAGGAGCGTCCCGACCTGGAGCTTGGCAAACAGTCCCGTCCCGCCGTCGTTGATGACGATGTTGGACATGCACTGGAGGAATTCCAGGACCGCCAGGTACTCCTGCTCGCCGAAGTCGACCCCCGCGCACTCCTCGGCGGTGTCGCCACGGATCACGGCCACGCCCTGCAGCCACGCGACCGCATCGCGCAGGTCGGCGTAGACCTTGATGTGGCCGTCGGTGCACGCCTGGTGGAAGCCCCGGATCGACATCGTCCGCTGGTCCGGCGGCAGCTCCTCGACCGGCAGGCCGCCGAGCCTGATGTACCCATGGGGCATGTCGTCATTGCTGTCGGCAAATATCACCCGGTCGGCTTGCCGGGCGGCGGCGTAGATGGCCGCCAGCGTCACCGCTACGTCGGTCTTGCCGGTGCCCCCGAAGCCCGAGCCCACCGTTATCACGCCCGACTTGAGCGACGGCTCGCGGATGGCGGCTATCGTCTGGCGCCGCCACTCCGCTATGGCCCCCCGCCGGGCGCGCTCGCGCCTGCTGGGACGGACCACCAGCCCGTGCCGGAGCGCCCGCCGTGAGAGCGCGCCCCGTATCCCATCCTGCGCCGGTACCGGGGCGCCCAGGAAGGGCGGCGCGGCCGGGCCCCAGGTGGCTCCGCCGTTTCCCTGACACTCGGTCCACCAGGTCCCTGCCTCGTCTGGATACCGGGACATCGCCCCTCCAGTACTCCGATGCTCGGCTAGGACGGAGGACCCAAGCTTCCCCCGCAGTTTCCGCCAAACTAGCGGGAACGTGCCGTGTCGGCCATAGGGTCCCGCACGATGGGCGCCCGCACGGGCCGCGCTGAACCCGGCCGCCGCGGTTCCCGCCATAGGCGTTCCGGCAGGGCACGCGTATGGTGAGGGCAGGACAGCGTCGTCCAGCCCCCCATCCCTCCTGGCGCTGGAGCGCGCTGTGGCCGACCCGAAGGGCTTCCTCACCACCCCGCGCCGGGACTGCGCCAAGCGGCCCGTCCAGGACCGGGTGCGGGACTGGAATGAGGTGTACGACCGGCGGAGCCTGCTGCCGGTCATCGAGGCGCAGGCGGGACGCTGCATGGACTGCGGCATCCCGTTCTGCCACCACGGCTGCCCGCTGGGGAACCTCATCCCGGAATGGAACGATCTGGTCTGGCGCGGCGACTGGGCGGGCGCGAGCGAGCGGCTGCACGCCACCAACAACTTCCCCGAGTTCACCGGCCGGCTCTGCCCCGCCCCGTGCGAGCCCGCCTGCGTGGTGGCCATCAGCCAGCCCGCGGTGACGATCAAGAACGTCGAGGCCACCATCGCCGACCGGGCCTGGGAACGCGGCTACGTCACGCCGCGGCCAGCGGGGCAGGCGACGGGCAGGGCCGTCGCCGTCATCGGCTCCGGCCCCGCCGGGCTGGCCTGCGCCCAGCAGCTCACCAGGGCCGGGCACGCGGTCACGGTCTACGAGCGGGATGACCGGCTCGGCGGGCTCCTCCGGTACGGGATTCCCGAGTTCCGGCTGGAGAAGCGCCAGCTCGACCGGCGGCTGGCGCAGATGCGCGCGGAAGGCACCCGGTTCCGGGCCGGTGTGGCGGTGGGCACCGACCTGAGCACCGACGATCTGAGGCGGCGGCATGACGCCGTGGTGGTCGCGGTCGGGGCCATGGCGCGCCGCGAGCTGCCGGTGCCGGGCCGGGAACTGGCCGGGATCCACCAGGCCATGGAATACCTGCCGCTGGCCAACCGGGCCTGCGAGGGCGATTTCGACGGCCTCCCGCCCCTCCACGCGCAGGGCAGGCACGTCGTCATCGTCGGCGGCGGCGACACCGGCGCGGACTGCCTGGGGACGGCGCTGCGCCAGGGCGCGGCCTCGGTCGTCCAGCTGGACATCAACCCGCTGCCGGGCGAGGACCGCGCCCCGCACCAGCCGTGGCCGGTCTACCCGAAGATCTACCGGACGTCCTCCGCCCACCAGGAGGCCCGCGAGCTGGCCGGGCTGCGCGGCGAGGACCGGGACGGCCTCGGCGTCCCGGCGCCGGGGCCGGACGGGGACGTGCGGGTGTTCTCCGCCTCCACGTTCCGCTTCGAGGGGGACGGGAACGGCCACGTCCGGGCGCTGCACCTGGTCGGGGTGGAGCCGGAGCGGCGGCGGCCGCAGCCGGGCACCGAGCGGGCGGTCCCGGCCGATCTGGTGCTGCTCGCGCTGGGCTTCACCGGCCCGGAACACGACAGCGGCCTCACCGGGCAGCTCGGCCTGCAGCTGGATGCGCGGGGCAACTTCGCCCGCGGCCCCGGCTTCCGGGCCGGCCCGGACGGCGTCTTCGTCGCCGGTGACGCGGGACGCGGGGCGTCGCTGCTCGTGTGGGCGCTCGCGGAGGGCCGTGGCGCCGCGGCCGCCGTCGACCGGTACCTGATGGGATCCACCACCCTGCCCGCGCCCGTCATGCCCGGCGACCGCCCGCTGGCGGTCTGAGCCGTCAGGGCCCGCCGGTCGCGGCCTGATACTGCGCGATGACGCTGGCCGGGATGCGCCCCCGGTCGCTGACCTGGATGCCCGCGTCCTTCGCCCACGCCCGGATGTCGCCGCTGCGCCGGCGGCCCGGTGAGCCGCGGGCCGGCCGGCGCCGCCGTCCCCGTTCCGCCCGGCGGGCATGGACGAGGAAGGACGCGAGATCCCGGCGGAACGCCCGGGCGTGCTGCCTGCTCAGATCGATCTCGTACGCCACGCCGTCCAGCCCGAACCGTACCGTCTCGTTGGCCGGCCCCCCGTCAAGGTCGTCTTCCAGCTCGACGGTTATCTTTGTCGCCACCCCGGCCTCCTGACTGCGATGGGTTACCAGCACGGTACCGACCGGCGCGGCCGGGCGCCCGCGGATCCCCGATGGTGGCGGGCCGGCGCGGCCCGGTTATTCCGGCACCGTCGCCAGTCCGGCCGGCGGCCGTCGCCGGGTAGCTCGATCGCGGCGGGCCGGCGTCAGCCGGTCTTGGGGATCTCGACGGAGACGTTGGTGGCCTTGACCGTGGCGACCGCGAGCACGCCCGGCTCCAGGCGGAGCTCGTCGGCGGCTTCGCGGCTGAGCAGCGACACGACCCGGTACGGCCCGGCCTGGATCTCGACCTGGGCCATCACGGTGTCGCGGACGACGCGGGTGACCAGGCCAGGGAACCGGTTCCGCGCCGAGCGGGCCACCACCGTCTTGCCCTCGGCATGGTCGGCCGTCTCGGCCAGGTCCTGGGCCAGCCTGGCCAGCGCCACCCCGTCCACGGCGCGCCGCCCGGTGGCATCGGTGGTCGTCTCGACCCGGCCGCCGTCGGCCCAGCGGCGCAGGGTGTCATCGCTGACGCCGAGCAGGCTGGCCGCCTCCTTGATCCGGAACGTCGGCATCCTGCGACTGTAACGCAGCTGCGGCGGCCTGGGCGGTGACGTCAGCTGCCGGTGGCGAGGATCACCTCGGACGCCTTTATCACCGCCGTGACCTGGCTGCCCTCGGCGAGGCCGAGATCGCTGACCGCCTCCACGGTGATGGACGCCACCAGGCGCACCCCCCGCCTGGTAGTCACATCGTTCCTAGCCACGACCGCAGCCGCCGATGTGAATCACCCAAGCGGGGTGATCAGTCGCTCGCTGGCGGCGTGGCGGCCGCAGGCCGGTCTGGCGGCCCCGGGGCCGGTGACGCACACTTGCTGGATGGAGGTGGGCGGCCGGGTGGAGCACCGGTTCGAACCGGTGCGCGAGGTTTTCGGCCAGGCACTCGCCGGGCAGGCCGGCACGGGGGCGGCCGCTGCCGCGTGGTGGGACGGCGCGTGGGTGGTGGATCTGTGGGGCGGCCGGGCGGACGCGGTCGGCGGCCGGCCGTGGGAGGCGGGCAGCCTGGTGCAGCCCTACTCGGTCTCGAAGCCGTTCGCGGCCGTCTGCGCGCTGGTGCTGGTCGATCGCGGCCAGCTGGAGCTGGATGCGCCGGTGCGGCGCTGGTGGCCCGAGTTCCGGGCTCCTGCCAGCGTGCGGCAGCTGCTGTCCCACCAGGCGGGCGTGGTGGCGCTGGACGAGCCCGCGCCCACCGAGGCGTTCTATGACTGGGACCGGCTGTGCGCGCTGCTGGCGGCGCAGGAGCCGGCGTGGGAGCCGGGGACCGCGCATGGCGAGTCGGCGCTGTTCTACGGCCATCTCGTGGGCGAACTGGTCCGGCGCGCCGATGGGCGCGGGCCGGGGCGTTTCCTCCGCGAGGAGGTGTGTGGCCCGCTGGGCCTGGATTTCTTCGTGGGGCTGACCGCGGCCGAGCGGGCCCGGGCCGTCGATCTGACCGGCGTGGGGGAGTATTTCCGGAAGCAGCAGGCGGCGGGGCTGCCGGAGCTGTACCAGCGGGCGATGGCCAACCCGCTGGGCGCGTTCGATCCCGCGGTGGTCAACGGCAGCGCATGGCGGGCCGCCGAGGTGCCTGCCATCAACGGGCACGGGACGGCCCGTGGTGCCGCCGGTCTGTATGCGGCGCTGCTGCGCGCCGAGCTGCTGTCACCGGCGCTGCTCACCGAGGCCACCACGGCACAGTGCTCGGGGGTGGACGCGGTCTTCGGCGAGGACAGCGCCTGGGGGCTGGGGTTCGGCGTGGACGCGGACGGGTTCGGCATGGGTGGGTCGGGCGGCAGCTACGCCGGGGCCAGCACCGCCGGCGGCTACGCGTTCGCCTTCGTGACCGGGACGATGGGCAGCCACGACCGGGGCACCATGGTGGAAAACGCGTTCCGCAGCTGCCTGCGGATGCCGCCTCTGGACGAGTAGGGCAGGCGAGTAGGGCGGGCAGGTCGCGGGGAGGAAGGCGGGCATGGCAGAGCCGGGAATTCCGGAATCCGCTGGCCGGCAGCGCCGCTGGACCATGACCGCGGTCACCGGTGCCCAGAACACCGCCTCCCGGCGCCCGCCCGAGCGCCGGGGATTCCGCCTCACCGGGCCGCTCCCGGGCACCGATGAGGTGCGCTGCACGCTCAGCCTCAGCCAACCGGGACGCGGCACAGCGGCGGGCTGATGATCTTAAATCCGGGACTGCGGGGCCGCGCGACGGAGCTGACTGACCGGCTCGCCGAGCGCGGCGTGCTCGACCGGCTGGCCGAGGCCGTCCGGAGCGGCGAGAGCCGGGCCCTGGTGGTGCGCGGCGATCCGGGTGTGGGCAAGACCGCGCTGCTGGACTACCTGGCCGGGCAGGCCGGTTCGGGGTGCCGGGTGATGCGCGTGGTGGGCGTGCAGTCGGAGATGGAGCTCGTGTTCGCGGGGCTGCATCAGCTGTGCGCGCCGATGATCGATCACCTCGGCCGGATCCCGGTGCCGCAGCAGGATGCGCTGCGGATCGCGTTCGGCATCGCCGCCGGCCCGCCGCCGGACCGGTTCCTGGTGGGGCTGGCGGTGCTGAGCCTGCTGTCGGAGGTGGCCGGGGAACGCCCGCTGATCTGCGTGATCGACGACCAGCAGTGGCTGGACCGGGCGTCGGCTCAGGCGCTGGGGTTCGCGGCGCGGCGGCTGGCGGCCGACCCCGTCGGGCTGGTCTTTGCGGTCCGCGCCATGAGCACGGACCTGGCCGGGCTGCCGGAGCTGGAAGTTGACGGGCTGCGGGATGCCGATGCGCGGACGCTGCTGGAGTCGGCGCTGGCCGGGCCGCTGGACGAGCGGGCCCGGGACCGGATCATCGCCGAAGCGCAGGGCAATCCGCTGGCGCTGCTGGAGCTGCCGCGCGGGCTGAGCCCGGCGGAGCTGGCGGGCGGGTTCGGCCTGCCCGGCGCGGCGCCGCTGGCCGGCCGGATCGAGGGCAGCTTCGCCAGCCAGCTGGGTGTCCTGCCGGACCAGACGCGGCGGCTGCTTCTGCTGGCGGCGGCCGATCCCTCCGGCGACCGGGCGCTGGTGTGGCGGGCGGCGGAACGGCTGGGCATCCCGGTCCAGGCGGCGGCGCCGGCGGTGGAGGCAGGGCTGGTGGAGTTCGGCGCCGGGGTGCGGTTCCGGCATCCGCTGGTGCGCTCGGCGGCCTACCGGTCGGCCGCATTCCCCGACAGGCAGCGGATGCATGCGGCGCTGGCCGAGGTGACCGATCCGGTCACGGATCCGGACCGCCGGGCCTGGCACCGGGCCCAGGCCGCGGCCCGGCCGGACGAGGAGGTCGCGCTCGAGCTCGAGCGCTCGGCCGGCCGGGCGCAGGCTCGCGGCGGAATCGCCGCCGCGGCCGCGTTCCTGCAGCGCGCCGTCGCACTGACGGCGGACCCAGCGCGGCGGGCGGAGCGCACGCTGGCCGCGGCGCAGGCGAACTTCCAGGCCGGTGCGTTCGACGCGGCGCTCGGGCTCCTGGCCACGGCGGAGGCCGGGCCGCTCGACGAGTTCCAGCGTGCCCGGGCCGACCTGGTGCGCGGCCACGTCGCCTTCGCCTCGGGTCTTGGCAGTGATGCTCCCCCGCTGCTGCTGAAGGCCGCGAGGCGGCTCGAACCGTTCGACCTTGAGCTCGCGCGCGAGACCTACCTCACCGCCTGGCGCGCGGCGGGCATGGCGGGGCATCTCGCCGGCGAGGGCGTCCTGGCGGAGATCTGCCGCGCCGCCCAGGCTCTCCCTCCGCCGCCGGGCCCGCCGCGCCCCCTCGACGTGCTGCTTGACGGCCTCGCTCTGCTGGTCACCGACGGCCGCGCCGCCGCGACCCCGACGTTGCAGCGGGCGGCGAAAGCGCTCGCCAGCATCCCCGCCGAGGACGTCCTGCGGTGGGGCTCGGTGGCCGCGGGCGCCAGCTCCCTCGTGTGGGATGTCGAGGGCATGCGCGCGATCTCCGCGAGACAGGTCCAGCTGGCACGCGACGCCGGGGCGATCGCGCTGCTGCCGCTCTACCTGTCCCAGCTGGGGATCGCAAGCACGTGGATGGGCGACTTCGCGGGTTCCGCCTCACTCGTGGCGGAGACCGACAGCGTCGCGGCGGCAACCGGGAGCCGCATCGCGCCCATGACCCTGCTGAGGCTCCGGGCTTTGCAGGGGAGGGAGGCAGAGGCCCGCGCGGTGATCGCGAGCGTGGTCGACCAGGCCGCGGCCGGAGGGCAAGGGCTCGCGGAGGCCTGGGCGCACTGGGCGGCCGCCGTCCTCTACAACGGCCTCGCCCGTTACGAGGAGGCGGCGTTGGCTGCCCGGCGCGCCACCTCGGACCCCCTCAACCCGTGGATGTCCATGTGGGCGCTGCCCGAGCTCGTGGAGGCGGCCGCGCGCAGCGGAGGCGCCGCGCTGGCACACGATGCGCTCGCGCGGCTGGCGGAGACGACGCGGCCCTGCGGCACCGACGCCGCCCTCGGCATCGAGGCCCGCTGCCGGGCACTGCTGAGCGGTGCGCCGGCTGCCGACGGCCTGTACCGTGAGGCGATCGGCCGGCTGGGCCGCACGCAGCTGCGCCCGGAACTGGCCCGCGGGCACCTGCTGTACGGGGAGTGGCTGCGCCGCGAGGGCCGGCGCGTCGACGCGCGCGAACAGCTCCGTGCCGCCCACGGCCAGTTCACGTCGATCGGGATGGCGGCGTTCGCCGAGCGCGCGCGCCGGGAGCTGATCGCCACCGGCGGGAAGGTGCGCAAGCGCCGCGCCGAGACGCGCGACCAGCTCACGCCGCAGGAGGAGCAGATCGCCCGGCTGGCCCGGGACGGCCTGTCGAACCCGGAGATCGGCGCCCAGCTGTTCCTGTCCGCGCGAACGGTCGAATGGCACCTGCGCAAGGTGTTCGCCAAGCTCGGCATCGGCTCCCGCCACGAACTGAAGGCCGCGCTGGCGCGGCATGGGCAGGACGGCCGGCCTGACGGGGCTCAGTGACCGGCGAGCCGGCCGGCATCGGGCGCGGCCGGACGGCCTGGAACCTGGCCCTGGGACTCCGGCCCACCCGGGTGCCTGCCGCCGGAATGGCTGCCGCCGGAACCTCTGGCACCGTAGAACGGCAGGATGATCAAGACGGCCAGCGCCAGGACCATGACGATCGGCATGACGATGAAGATCAGATTCGACCCGTCCATGACATAGAGCCTCCCTTCCTACGGCAGGCGGTCTCGCGAATGCCCGCCGGTCTGGAGCGCCAGCGGCAGCCGCCGCAGCCGGGCCTGCTCCAGTTCCTCGATCTCGGCCTCCCGGTTGGCGCCGAGCTTCATGTTCTGGATCTTGTCGTGCAGCTT
>Ga0335077_10008336_pt1 | contig 12855 bp, 10 predicted proteins | sample Lox_Sample_31_FD_207151 | JGI IMG/M metagenome (GOLD analysis project Ga0335077, IMG submission 207151) | Soil microbial communities from Loxahatchee National Wildlife Refuge, Florida, United States - Lox_Sample_3.1 | ecosystem: Environmental > Terrestrial > Soil > Wetlands | place: USA... | reverse complement strand
CGTTGTCACGCAGTCTTGGGGGTGTCATGCAGCAGGGTGGTATAACCGAACCAGACGTTCAGTTCGCCGTCAGCAAGCTGGAGTCGCTCGGCTTGCAGGTCAGTTTTGGCCGTCATGTCCGAGAGTGCAACACACATCTGACCGCCTCGCTGCGACACCGGCTGGAAGATTTGCATGCGGCAGTTTCTGATGCATCGGTAAAGGCAATCCTTGCTGTGACCGGTGGCGCGGGAGCCATTCAAGTGCTGGATGGAATTGATTACAACCTCATCGCCGCACATCCAAAGATCATTTGCGGGTATTCAGACATCGCGTATTTATGCAATGCCATTTGTGCCCGCGCCGGGCTGGTGACGTATTATGGGCCGCATTTTACAAGTTTTATGATGCGGAGAGGCGTTGATTACACGGTCAACCATTTCCGGCGGTGTCTCTTTGAAAATGGTCCGCTCGAATTGCAGCCGAGTGAAACGTGGAGCGATGATGCATGGCACAAGGATCAGGAGAATCGTAATTTCCAACCCAACGACGGACTTTGGGCAATACAAGAAGGCGAAACGGAAGGCACAATTGCCGGCGGAAACGGCTGGTGTTTGAATATGCTCCAAGGAACAAAATATTTTCCAGAGCTGCACGACGCCATATTATTTCTTGAGCAGCCTGCGGATGGAAAAGCTACGTTGGTGGCACTCGATGGCGGATTGCGTTCGCTCTCATTCCAATCAGGATTTGCTGGTGTTCGGGGGATAGTCATCGGACGCTATGCTGGAAACGGTGGCGTCACTCGCGAAAATCTGACCGCGCTTATTCATGAAATTCACGCGCTAAAACATCTGCCGGTCGTGGCGAACTGTGATTTCGGACACACCACCCCGATCATCACCCTGCCCATTGGCGGTCGTTGTAAATTGAAGGTGAACGATGGCAAAGCATTCGTCACGATTCAGGAACATTAAACGGCATTCTGACCTTCCATGATTCCCCGCGAGATTCTCAAAAAAATCCGACAGATCGAGATTCGCACGAACCGGCTCGTGACCGAAACTCTCGCGGGCCAATACCATTCCGTCTTCAAGGGGCAGGGGATGAATTTCGACGAGGTGCGTGAATACCAGCCCGGCGACGACGTGCGCTCGATTGATTGGAACGTCACGGCACGGATGAATCATCCGTTCATCAAGAAGTTCGTCGAGGAGCGCGAGTTGACGGTGATGCTGGTGGTGGACGTGAGCGGCTCCGGCCTGTTCGGTTCGCGCGAGCAATCCAAGCGGGAACTCGCCGCTGAAATCGCGTCCGTGCTCGCCTTTTCCGCCATTCGCAACAATGACAAGGTTGGATTGCTGCTGTTCACCGACGAGGTCGAGCAGTTCATTCCACCGCGGAAAGGCCGCGGCCACGTGCTGCGGGTCATCCGCGAGGTTTTGTATTTTGAACCGAAGCGGCGCGGGACGGATCTGGCACACGCGCTGGAATTCATGGGCCGCGTGTTGCCGCACAAGGCCATCGTGGTGGTGATTTCGGATTTCATTTTCCCGGATGGTGTAGCGTCGGCCGTCTCCGGCCGACTTTCGCGCGAGGACGCACGACGCTACACCGGAGTACTGCCGCCGATGATTCAGACCGCGCTGCGCCAGGCCAATCGCCGCCATGACGTCGTGGCCGTGCATGTGACGGATCGCTACGAACTCGAACTGCCTGCGCTGGGCCGGTTGATTTTGGAGGACGCTGAAACGGGCGAGATTGTGGAACTTAACACCGCCCACGCCGCTAGCCGCGACGCATTCGCGCTGCGGCAGGAAAGACAATACGCTGAGGTCGCACGCCAATTGCGGTCGTCGGGCATTGACTCCATTCAATTGCACACGGATGAACCGTACGCGGCGGCGCTGGGTCGATTTTTTGAGAGCCGTGAAAAGCGGAGGTTGCGAGGATGATTGCCACCAGTGCGCCGCCCGCTGCTACCTTGTCGCCCGCTCCCGTGCAGGACATTCACGACATTAAACCGCCGATGGCCATTCCGAACGGCTGGGAATGGGTCTGGTGGGCGCTGGGCGCGCTGGCGGTTCTGGTGATTCTATATTTCGCATGGCGATACTGGCAGAAACGGCGTTCGCAAATTCCGGTGGAACCGCCAGTGCCGGCGCACATTCGCGCGAAACAAAAACTCGAGGAGGCGCTCACGCTGATTGCGCAACCCAAGCCGTTTTGCATCATGGTCTCTGACACGATTCGTGCTTATCTCGAAGGACGGTTTGACTTTCACGCGCCAGAACGCACCACCGACGAATTCCTGTACGAATTGCAGGCCACGGATTTGTTGTTGCCGGAACAAAAAGAAAGCCTGGGCAAATTTCTGGAGAGTTGCGACCTCGTGAAATTCGCAAAATACGAACCGCGCGAAGCGGAATTGCGCGAACTGCATGGTTCGGCGGTGCAACTGGTTGAAGAAACCGAACCGAGGCTAATTTCGAATTTCGAATTTCAAATTTCGAATGATGATTCACAAATACCACTGGAGACAGTTGAACAGGGACAGGTCGTAAATCGTAAATCGTAAATCTAAAATGGCCTTTGCTCATCCCTATTTTTTGTTATTGCTTCTGCTGCTGCCGTTGCTGGCATGGCTGAAGGGACGACGCGGCCAGCCACCGGCGTTTCTTTATTCGGCGGTGCGGCTGGTCGAGGGATTGACCCGCGTGCGCCGGTCGCGGACGGGCGCGTTCTTGATGTCGTTGCGCTGGTTGGTGCTGGTGTTGTTCATCGTTGCGCTGGCGCAACCGCGTTTGATGAAAAGCCAGACGACGGTCAAGGCCAGCGGCATTGACATTATGGTGGCGCTCGACATGTCGGGCAGCATGATTTCGGAGGATTTCGTCGTGGACGGCCGGCGCGTCAATCGTTTCGACATGGCGCGGTCGGTTTTGAAGGGATTCATTGACAAGCGTCCGGACGACCGGATTGGCCTGGTGGTTTTTGCGACGCGGGCATTCATTGCCACGCCCCTGACGCTGGACCATGATTTTTTGGAGGAAAATCTGGACCGTCTGAAAATCGGCGCCATCAACCCGAACGCGACGGCCATCGGGGACGGTTTGAGCACGGCGCTCAACCAGTTGCGCGCGGTGAAATCCAAAAGCAAAATTGTGATTTTAATGACCGATGGCCAGAATAATTCTGGCAACGTTGACCCAATCACGGCGGCGCAGGCGGCACAGGCGCTGGGAGTGAAGGTTTATACTATTGGCGTCGGCAAACGCGGCATGGCGCCGATGCCGGTGGGACGGAATCCTTTTACCGGCGAGGAAGTTTATCAGAACGAACCGGTGGACATTGACGAGGACACGCTGCAAAAAATCGCTCAGATGACGGGCGGCCAGTACTACCGCGCCGACAACGCCGAGCGGTTCCAGCAAATCTACGCACAAATCAACAAGCTCGAAAAGACGGAGGAAGTCATCAACAAGTTCACGCAATATCGGGAATTGTTTCCGTGGTTTGTGTCCTGCGGACTCGCGTTGCTGCTGCTTGAAGTCGCGCTGGGACAAACAGTGTTCAGAAAGTTGCCGTGAGATTTATGATTTACGATTTACGATTTACGATTTGAAAATGCAATTTGCGGCTCCACATCTACTTTGGTTACTGCTGCTTTTGCCGCTGCTCGCGTTGTTTTTCTGGTGGGCAGCGCGCACGCGGCGACGGCGGCTGGTGCAATTCATTCAAACGCGATTGTTGTCCGCGCTGACCGTTGGCGTTTCTCCGGCACGCCGCAAAATCCGGCTGGGCTGCCTGCTTTTGGCGGTGGCTTTGCTGATTACTGCACTGGCGCGTCCACAATATGGTTTTGATTTGCAAAAGGTGGAACAACGCGGCCTGGACATCGTGGTGGCAATTGACACGTCCAAGAGCATGCTGGCCGAGGACATCGCGCCGAACCGGCTCGAACGCGCCAAACTGGCCGCGCTGGATTTGATGCAGCAGGCGAAACCGGACCGGCTGGGTCTGGTGGCGTTTGCCGGTGACGCTTTTTTGGAATGTCCGCTCACGTTTGACAACTCGGCATTTCAACAATGTGTGCAGACGTTGAATGTGAACACCCTGCCGCAAGGCGGCACAGCCATCGCCGCGGCCATCCAAACCGCGCAGAAAGCATTCAGGGAAAGTGACCATTACAAGGTGCTGGTGCTGTTGACCGATGGTGGGGACAACAATGGGGGTGCGCTGGCTGCCGCGCGGGCGGCGGCCAAGGCCGGTTTAAAAATTTTTACCATCGGCGTCGGCACGCCGCAGGGTGATTTGCTGCGGATCACAGATGCCAATGGCAACAGTGACTACATCCGCGACGAGAATGGTGATGTCGTAAAATCCAGTTTAAATGAGTCGTTATTGCGGCAAATCGCCGCGGCGACGGGAGGTTTTTTTCTGCCGCTGCGCGGGGCAAACACGATGGAGACGCTTTATGAAAGGGGTCTCGCTCCGCTGCCCAAGTCGGAAGGCGAGGAACGGCTCATACGCCGTTATCACGAACAGTATCACTGGCCGCTGGCGGCGGCGATTCTGTTGTTGCTCGCGGAAATGTTTTTGCCGGAACGAAGAAAGTCCACAGTCCAAAGTCCACAGTCCAAAGTCGAAGTGCCCGCAGTTGCGGCGCTCGTTGGAATTTTGCTGTTGCCAATCGCTGTCAAGGCGTCGCCTTCGTCGGCTTTGCGCGATTACAACGCGGGCGATTACACCAATGCGCTTGAGGAATTCTCCCGGCTGGCGGAGACGCAAACGAACGACCTGCGGTTGGTTTTCAACGCGGGCGATTCGGCGTATCGGGCCACGAATTTTGACGAGGCGGCAAATGATTTTGCGGCGGCAACGCTGTCGCCGGATTTGCACCTGCAGGAAGAGGCGTTTTACAACCTCGGCAACGTGCAGTTTCAACAGGCGAAGTCGGCCAAGGAACTGGATGGCCTCCAGGCGGGCTTGGAAACGGCGGAGAAAAGTTACGAGCACGCGTTGACGCTGGACACCAACGACACCGACGCCGCTTTCAACCTCGCCTTTGTCAGCAACGCCGTGGAGCAGATCAAGGAATTCCGCGCGGCCATCGAGCGGGCGAAGAGCGAGGCGGACGCGGCCGTGCGGCGCGCGGAATTTCATCGCGCATTGGAGATTATATTGCCGCTGCAAAAAACCATCGCCGCGAAACAATTTACAGATTTTACCAAACGACTGGAGAACATTGATGCCATTGCGACTCCTCATCAGCCTTAGTCTGGCGCTGCTGGCCGGGCTGGCCGCGCGCGCGCAGACCGCTGAAGATTTTTTCAACAGCGGCGCGCAGTTTTATATTTCCAACAACATCCCGGCGGCATGGCAGAGGGTGGAGAGCGGGCGGAAGCTTTATCCCGATGACGTGAAGCTGAAAAAATTGGAAGAGCTTTTGAAACAACAGCAACAGCAGCAATCAAAGCAAAATCAGCAGAACCAGTCGCAGCAGCGGCAACAGCAGAATTCCGGCGGCCAGAAGAACCAGCCGCAGCGAAACCAGCAAAAAGAGCAGCAGGCGCGGAAACAATCCGAACAGCAAAAAAAACAACAAGAGGCTCAGTCATCTGCCGGGCAAGCCGACAAAAAGCAGGGCGGACAGAACGAACAAAAACAAACCGAGGCGTCCAATCAAATGACGCCGCAGGAAGCCCGGCGGTTGTTGGACGCCCAGAAGAGTGATGAACAGTTTCTTCAGCTAAAGCCACAGGCCCCGCCACAGAACACTCAACGGCCAATTGAGGATTGGTAGCTTGCGTTTCACTCGCGCTGCTTCGGCCGTGGCTTCTGCCATTGCAAACTGGTCAGCTTTGTTGCACCCAGTTTTACCCTTTTCTCTTAAGACAGAAGAAACTTGTCGGAAACAATTTTGCACATTCCAGAACTGCCCGGTCGCCCCGGCGGTGCGATCCTACCTTTGCCGTCTGATTTTTTTGCCATGCGGCGATGGTGCGCGGGAAAATTGTCAGCGCCAATCCGCAGACAGGCAATTTTCCTGCCTTCGCCCGCATTGCGTGCGGCAAAGGGCAATTGAAAAGACAAACGCAGGCCAATCAAGCCACGACTTTCAAATGGGTAATGCGGAAGAGCGCGCCCTTGGGCTCATTGTCCAGACATTCGATTTCCCAGCCATGTACCAGGACAATTTGCAGCACCACCGCCAGACCCAGGCCGGTGCCTTTCTGGTTCGTGGTGAAATAAGGTTTGAAGATTTCCTGGCGACGCTCCGGCGGCACGCCCGGACCGTCGTCACGAACCTCAATACACGCCTCGGTCGCACTGAGTTGCCGGGTCGCAATTTGTATCCGGCCACTCTCTGCCACTGCCTGAATGGCATTCAGCGCCAGATTGAACAATGCCTGCCGGAACAGTTGTTCATCAGCTTCGATCGTCATCGGTTCGCCGGTCATGTCCAATTGGATCTTTTTTTCTTCGAGGTCGTGGCCGAGCGTGCGGACGACTTCGTTGATGGCGGCGGTCAGCGCCAAGGCCGAGCGGCGCACTTCACGCGGACGGGAGTAGTTGATGAATTCATTCAGTTGGGCGGTCACCTTGTCGGCTTCGCTCACGATGGAGCGGGATTTTTCCCGGATCCCCGCGGGCGCATCGGCCTGTTTGGAAATCATTTGGGCCATGCCGCGAATGATGTTAAGCGGGTTGCGCGTTTCATGCGCGAGACCGGCGGCGGCCAGGTTCATTTCCTTGAGGTGCGAATTCAACTCGCTGGCGCGGACGAGGCGGATCTGCAAGTCCGAGGTTTTGGAAACGTTGCGCCAGGCCAGCCCGATGCCCACCACGGCGATCCCCGCAAAGAGAGACACGACGCAGCGCAGCAAAAAATCGTAAACACAGACCGCCTGGTAGTTTTTCGTGGACATGGTCACCACCAGACCGTGCAGTTCCCGCTTTTTGATCAACGAATCAAATTCCGCCTCGCTCATCCAGCGCAACCAGAACGGGCGGCGGTGGCCAAATCCATCCGGCGGTGGCGGCGGCGGTCCCGGTGGTCCAGAACCTCTTTCAACGGACAAAAACTGATTGCTGTAATCGCCGTGCGGAACTTCGTTGGTGATGGCGTGTCCGGCGCTGTCGGTGGTGACAATGAAGACATTGGAAGCCCCGGAATCTTCCGGCCGCCGGTCCCGGTGTGGAAATTCCCGCCAGTTTCCGGGCGGCGCGTTGGTGAAGGCATTGGTCAAACTGCGAAACGAGGGGAGGACAACCGTCGCATTGGTCTCGCCTTCCGGCGTCTCACTGGCGCCGGCAATTACGGTAACAAATGTGACGCTGTTGGCGCCCCAATGTTCACCCTCCTGCAACAAGCCTTTCTGCTGAAGATTCATGGGGCTGCCCGCCGAAACCACCGGATCGCCGGCGGTATTCAAAAGCGCAATAGAAAGCAGCTCACTGGATCTTACTAATTCGTTGGTGCGTTCATTGACCAGTTCGTTGAGCACCGGTTCCAGCCGGTCCTGAAGCACGGCATCGCGGAAGCGCATGGCGCGGATCACGGCACTCAAGGTGTTGGCAATTTCCTTGGAACGATTTCGCAGGTCGGTCCTGGCGGCTTCCTTGATGCGCACGTGTTCCTCGACTTGCCAGCCGACGACCAGCAGCCAGACTCCCAGCAGAAGCCCGTAAATCAGCCAACGGCGGGTTGATTTCATGAGTTGCCTCGCATTTTATCGTTCATTTTGGTAACCGGCAATGTTCATCCTACGGACCTTTTTTGACCGGTATCCGTTCCAAAAACTGGTTCAGTTCGTTTTCCGAAACCGAATTGGTAATCAGGCTAGGCAGGTGGGTTGGGCTGCCGGGCAGTCCGGCCAGTTGGGTCGGCGCCTGAACAATGTGGGGCGTCACGAAAATCAGCAGTTCCGACTTGGCGTCGCTCTTGCTCTTGGATTTGAACAGGTTTCCCAAAATCGGAATGTCGCCCAAAAGGGGAATCTTGCTGGAATTGGACGACTGGTTGTTCTCCATCAGGCCGCCGATGACGACGGTTTGCCCGTCTGGAGTCACCGCGACGGTGTTGGCGGAGGTCACGTCGAGGTACGGCGCGGTGACACCGGGGGAAATGGTCTGGGTCAGGGTCGGATCCACCGCCGACGACTGGGGTTGAAGGATCATTTCTACCGTGCGATTCGCGAGGGAAATGAAAGGGGTCACGTTCAGGATGATGCCCACATCGGTATAGGTGATGTTGTTGACCGGGACATTGGCGTTGTTCCCGGTGAAGCTGACCGAAGTAACCAACGGGACGGACTGGCCCACGACAATTTGCGCCGGCTGACCGTCCCGCGCGAGGACGGACGGGCGGGAGAGAACCTGTGCCTTGCCGGACTGGGCAATGGCGCGCAAGGTAGCCTGATAATCGCTGCCCAAAACCTGATATAGCCCCCCCGCGCCGGAACTGGATAATGGCACAGGGAACCCCGATCCAAGTGGCTGACCGAGCGCAGTGAAATTGGTCGCCACCGAATTCAGTCCCGAAAGACCAAAAATGTTGGCCGCGCTGACTTGATTATTGCCCGCATTGCCGGTCCAACCGCCTTCGACGCCAATGTCCGACGAGTTGTTGTGCTGCACTTGCAGAAAAACGCAGTTCAGCAACACCTGGGGCACCGGCCGTTCCAGATTGTAAATCACATTGCTGATTTGCTCGGCCGTTTGCGAATCGGTGACGACCACGATGTTGTGCGTGTTTGGGTCCACGGCAAAGCTCGCGGTACCTACCGTGCCATTGTTGTTGTAGTTGCCACTGCTGCTGCTGCTGCTGCTACTGGCGGCGGTATTAAAAAAACCAAATGGCCGGAAGCCGGGGAAACCACCACCTCCGCCACTGCCTCGTTGTTGCGCGTAAGTTTCAAGCAAGGCACAGCAGAACAAAATCAGAAGCCCGCTCAGGTATTTTTTCCATTGCGATTGTCGTGTTTTCATATTTTGCCTTTTTGATAAGCGGTTGAACTTTGGTTGCGTTAAAACTGGGTGGTTGCACCGGTGGGTCCCCGGTTGTTGGAACCGCCGAACCCGGTAGCGGTGGACGAGGAGGACGAGGAAGTGCCCATCGAGGTGGCGTTTTGAATCTCGCGATTTTGCAGCGCGCTGTTCTGGCTCGAGGAACTTGTACTGCTGGCCGACGTGCCGCTGGTGCTCTGGAACATGCTTTGCAGGACCTGCACCGCTTCCTGCGGGTCGCCATTCTTCATGTGAAACACAAAAACCTTTTGGTCCCGCGGCGACGGAACATCCAACTGCTCCATCATCCCGGCAATCTGGTCCATCAAATCCTTGGAGGCGCTGACAATCACCGACTGGGTGCGTGCGTCCGCCACGGCAATGACCTGCGATTGCTTCTGCATGGCGGTGCTTTGATTGTTGTTAGCGGCGTTTGCAGCCATCATGCGCGCAAAAAAGCCGCCCGGCCCGCCGCCACCGAACCGGATTGGTGCCTGGGTCTGGCTGTTGCCGCTGCTGTTGCTCGGAAAAATCTGACCCAGTTCATTGGCCACGTCGGTTGGATTGGCGTATTTCAGTGGAAACACCCGGATTTCCGTCTCGCCCTGGGCGCTGTTGTCCACGGCTTCGATGATTTCAGCCAAATGCCGGATATTCGATTGGGTATCGGTGATGACAATAGAATTGCCAGCTTCATTGGCGACAATCGTGGCTTGGGGCGAAACAAACGGCGAGAGGTCCGTCACCAGTTGCTTTGCTTGAACGTAACGCACCGGAATAATCTGGGTGACCATTTCGTCATTGTTGGGAATGAGGTTCGGATTGTTGCCGATCTTGACTGGAATATCGCGCGTTTTTGCGTCTTCCTTGCTCATGATTGTCAATGTCTGGCCGTTGCGGACCGCAGCGTAACCGTTTTTGTTCAACACGGCGTTCAACAGATTCACCGCTTCGTCCTTGGTCACGGGGCGGTCGCTCCAGACATCCACGCGCCCGCTGACCTGCGTGTCCATGACAATAATGAAGCCGGCCGCCTGGCTCAGATAGTTCAGCACCATGTCCAGCGGCACACCGCGAAAGTTCAGCCACAATTCGTTGGTGTTGCCGCGGATCGCGGTCAAATTGGAGAAGGCATTCGGCGAAACCGCCGGCGGCCTCTCCGGAACAACGGACGACGCGGCATTGGTGCCCGGCATCGTCACTGCCGTTGGCATGGCGGCAGCGGCGGGCGGGGCGACACCGCTGGACTGGGCATTCACCCGGTAGGTTTCGGCGGCGAAAACCGCCAGCAAAATAAATGTTGTGATTGTTTTCATTGTCCTTGTCTTAATTGTTGTTCTTGCTGCGCACGCCGTTGCATCAACCGCTCCAGCGCGCTGTTTGGCCCGCTGGAAGACGCCGAGGCATCCGGCGGATTGTTTTCCATCTCCGCGACAGGCTCTTCTGTCCCGGGTGCCGACAAACCGTTGTCCTGCCCGTTCGCAGCCATTGCGCTCGTCATCATCGTGGAATTGCGCCGTGTTGAACTGTAAGAGTGGGAACGGCTTGAAGACGTTCTCCCCGAAATGGTGCCGGACGAACTTCCTGCACTGGAATAGGCAATCGGCTCGGCTAAAACTGACCAATGCCCGTCGTCAGCGCGGCGCATTTGCGTGGTGATTTTCAATACCGTCTGGTTGGTGCCGTCCGAAAGTGTCACGGAATTCAGCGTAACGGCGGTGACCTTGAATCCGGCGATGTCGCCGCCCACCTTCAATGCCCGGCGGTATTCGTCGCTGGTCCCGTCAAAAAATGCGATGTCGCCGCCGGCATAAAACAATGTGCCCACCAGCGAAAACGAATCCGCAACGCGCGTTGGCCGTGCGGCACCCTCATGCGGCGTGCGGTTCTGGTTGAAAATATTCCGGTCCGCAATGATTTTGAATGAAGCGTAATCCAGCTGCGCCGGGAGGTTGGTTGATTGCGCGGTAGCCGCAACGGCGGCGGCCATCAGCGCGGCAAAAACAACCGTCCGCGTCCGCGACAGCTTCGTTCGCGCGCCAAAATCGTCTTGTAACCTTTTCGCGTTCATTTGGTTTGCGACGTAAGCACCAGAGCACTGACCTGCAAATCGAGCGTGAGTTGTTGTCCCCCATCGTCGCTCGTGTTAAGGGCCAAAGATTCGAGCCGCAGCGCCATCGGGCCTTTTTCCACGTCGTAAATGAGTCGACTCAACGTTTCGAGGTCCCCTTTTGCCTCCACGCGGCAATCGAGCGTCGCATAATCCGGCGAGTCATTCTTCCATTGCGGCGCAATGGAATTAATGTTGGCGCCGCTGTCCTGCGACCAACTGTCAAATGCCCTGAGCACCTGCTGTTCGGCCGCTGACGTGTTGGTAGGCAGCGTGTTGGTGCGCATCTGACTCCAACGGTCGCGGATGGCGGCTTCACGCCGGATCAACAGCCGGCCATTGTTCACTTCCTGGCGCAGCTTGGTCACCTGGGTTTCGCGCGTTTTCCACCATTGAATCAGCGGCTCAAAGACGAGCCGGTCGCTGATAAAGAGCGCGACGACGGCGATGGTCACTACCACCAAAATCTGCTGGCGATTCTCAATTTTCATTGGCGCCTCCGTTGTCGTTGCCGGTTCCATTGCCCCAGATAAAGGTAAACGAGAATTGTCCCGGCGATTTCCCACGAATCTGGTCCACCTTGAGATCGTTCACCCCGTTGGCTGTGCCCAACTCGTGCAACATCCGCAACAGGGCGGTGTTGTCACGGGACACACCGGAGCAGGTCACGATGCTCCCGTCGTGAATTTCCACTGTCTTCGCCGAAACTACACCGTCTTCGGGAAAGGACAGGGTTAGCTGCCGCAAAATGCCCAGCCCGGTGAATGAATCATCAAACCACGGACGGTATTGCAAAATTTGCTGCTGCAAGGCGTCCAGATCCTTCACCTTGGCCGCCATCGCCGACCATTGCGAGCGCAGCCTCAACAACTGCCATTGTTGGAACGCAAACAAGCCGACGACCATCAACACCACCCCGGCGGCCGCCGCGCCAGCGGTTTGCAAACGGCCGGATGAATATTTTGTGATGATTTGTTGCCAGGCGGTGGGTTTCGGCGGCAAAAATTCAAAGGCCGGTGGCTGCCCCGTCAACAACCGGGCAGCCAAGCTGAACGCCGGCGAAACCGGGGCTTCCACCGGAAGCTGAACGCCGAACTCGTTCGCCGCGTACGCCCCGACCACTTCAACCCGCAACCCCATCGGCTCAAAGCGCAACTCCATTTCGTCGGCCAATTGATGCGCCAGGTCGCGCGGACCAAAGATCCGAATGTGCCGCACCGCATCACGGAGTTCAGGAGGCAGTTGGCCCAGCGTAATGCGCGTTTCGCGCGCCACAAGACCGGCCTGGAACGTGCGGCGACCGCCCTCCGTTTCAATCGCGCTCTCCAGCGTGCGCAGCGCCACCACCCCGCCGCCGCAGGTGACTTGCAATCCCACCTGGCTTTCGCCAATCAGCAACGCCAGAACACCGTGCGAGGCTTCCTCCGCCGGCGGTTGCAACGCCGCCAGCCCGATGGCAAAGCTGACCGGTTTCAACCTGGCCGATTGCAGAACCTGTTCCAGCAAAGCGAGGTGGCTGCCGGGAATTCCCACCTGGGTGGCGTGCTGTTTGCCGGCCGACAAGGAACAACGCGAGTTGGCCACCCGCAACGTCGTTACGTCACAGGGGAATCCCCGCTCCGCTTCCAATTGCAGGAAGCTCGCCACGTCGGCTTCGGCCAGCGCCGGCACTTCCGTGCTCACGGTGAGCAGCCATTTCAGCGGCAGGCCGACGATGCAATGCCGCTCGCGCACGCCGGCGGCATCAAGGTGAT
>Ga0335077_10008335_pt1 | contig 12855 bp, 12 predicted proteins | sample Lox_Sample_31_FD_207151 | JGI IMG/M metagenome (GOLD analysis project Ga0335077, IMG submission 207151) | Soil microbial communities from Loxahatchee National Wildlife Refuge, Florida, United States - Lox_Sample_3.1 | ecosystem: Environmental > Terrestrial > Soil > Wetlands | place: USA... | reverse complement strand
ACTCTTTGCGCACGCCCCCGCACTCTCCTCCCGAGCCCGCAACACCTCCGTGCTAGCATCAAAATTGGTCTTTCGAACCGCTCGCATAGACAAGTCATGCAAGCCGCGCAGTCTCCGGAGGTTGCGCTATGATCAAACCCATTCACACAGACGACTACATGACACGGCCCGAGAAACGCACGCCGGACCAATTCCAATACGTAAAGCTCGGCGTGGGCGGCGGCGTCGCGCGCATGACCCTGAGCCGCCCGGAGCACAATCTTCTCAACGAGTCGATGCTCCGCGAGCTCGCGGACGGCATCTCCTTCGCCGGTGACGAGCCCGGCGTGAAGCTCATCGTCCTCGACTCCGCCTGCAAAGTCTTTTGTGGCGGCATTGACATCGGTGAATACACCTCGCAACGCGTCTTTCAGATGCTCGACGCTTTCCATGCCGCCTTTTCTGGCATGCTCGAAGTTGGCAAGCCCGTCATTTGCGTCGTTAACGGCCCGGCGATCGGTGGCGGCGCCGAACTGGCTGCCTTTGGCGACCTCGTAATCGCTACTCCGAAAGCGCGTTTTGCGCAGCCGGAAATTTCCATTGGCGTTTTCCCGCCGCTCGCCTCCACCATTCTGCCGTTCCTGGTGGGGCCGAAGCGTGCTCTGGAAATCGTGCTCACTGGGGAAGCCATCAGCGCCGAGCGCGCTCTCGATCTTGGTCTCGTCAACCGTCTCGTCCCGGAAGCGAATCTCCAACAGGCCGTCAACGAGCTGACCGAACGCATCACCGCGCACTCCGGTCCGGTGCTTACCATGGCCAAGAAAGCTATCCTCGGCGGCATGGGCCTCTCTCTGCGCGACGGCCTCAAGCACTCCATGAATATCTTCCTCAACGAATTGTATCGCCTTGAAGATTCCCAGGAAGGATTGCGCGCTCTGGTCGAGAAGCGCAAGCCCAACTGGAAGAATCGCTGAGTTCGCCTGGATTCGTTCGCTCTGCGCTCGCATTGACACTCCCGCGCCTGCGGCATACACTGAGTGTCCAATTTTCCGGCTCGGGAAGAGGGGAAGGCTGTGCGAATCGGCCGCGGTCCCGCCACTGTATTCGGCTGAAATAGCCGTAAGTCAGGTTGCCCTCCCGCACCGCAGAGGTCACCGCTTTTCGCGAGAAAGGGCGGCGCCGTGAAGCCCCGGTGTCTCGCGGGGCTTTTTTGTTGTTTGTTTGCCGTAAGGGGCTCGACCGAAATGAAGAGGCCGCTGGGGAAGCTGAGGTTCTCGAAAACGGTCGTTGCGGGTGCGTCCGCTCTCGCCTTCCTTTTGCTTTGCGTAGCGCCTGCGGGTTGGCCGATCCTTGCGCAAGAACCGCATGCACCCGCACTAACCCCACCGCTGGCGCAGGCCCCGGCTTACAAGGATGTCATTGACGAACTCGGCCGCACTATTCGCGTACCCCAGCCTATCCAGCGTATTGTGTCGCTCGCGCCGAGCCTTACCGAAACGATTTACGCTCTTGGCTTGCAGGATCGGCTCGTGGGCGACACCGACTATTGCGACTATCCTGCCGATGCTCAGAAGAAAATGAAAGTTGGCGGCATGATTAATCCAAGTCTCGAGCAGATTGTCTCCCTTCGCCCCGACTTGGTGCTTGTAACGAAGGGCCCCAATCGGCTCGAAACGGTCCAGGCTCTTGCGGATCTTGGTATTCCTTCCTATGCCACGAATCCACATACGGTCCAGCAGATCGTCTCTTCCACCGAGCGACTCGCCGACCTGCTCGGAGCTGCAGATGCTGGTTCTTCTGTGGGAGCCGATCTGGATCACCGCCTGGCCGACCTTCAGCAAAAACTGGCGCCGTATCCCGAGCGTCACGTTCTTTTCATCGTTTGGACCGACCCGCTCATCTCCATCGGTCAGAACACGTTTATTGCGGACGCTCTTCGACACGCAGGCGCCGTTTCCATCGTCGAGTCTTCGCAAGACTGGCCGCAAACCAGCCTTGAAGAGGTGGTTCGTCTGCAACCCGAGTTTCTGGTCTTCGCCCCCTCGCATTCTGATTCAGCGCAAAATGAGTTCGACGCTCTGGTCGCGCGCCCCGGCTGGCGTGGACTAGATGCGGTGCGCAATCATCGTTTTGCTGTCATCAGCGACGCCGTCAATCGCCCGGCGCCGCGCATCGTCTCCGCGATTGAGGATCTCGCCAGGCAATTGCATCCGGAAGCCTTCGCCCCGCACACCCTGGATGAAAACGAGAAGAAAAGTCCGTCTGCGGTGCCGGCAGACGGCTTCTTCCCGGCAAAGGAATCTTCCCGCGCCGATACTTCCCAATGGGAGGCTTGCGTTTGCGCCCACTAACCCTCAGCCGGCTCCTGGGCTATTGTGCTGTGCTCGCTGCGATCCTGTTCATTGTTGTTGTCGTGGCCCTGAAAATGGGAGCAGTTCCCGTGTCTCTCTATGGGCTTGGCCGTGACCTGATTCGCGTGGCCTTTCGTCAAACCAGCCAGCTCTCCAGCGAGTACCGGCTCATTATTTTCGATATTCGTCTTCCTCGTATTCTTCTGGGGATTTTTGTTGGTGCCGCGCTCTCTGTAGCCGGCACCAGTTTTCAGGCCTTGCTGCGCAATCCCCTCGCCGATCCCTATGTTCTCGGCGTATCGATGGGCGCCGCCCTCGGTGCGATTATCGCGCTCATCATCGAGCCGCACGTGCCGCTCCCTCCGGAAATCGCGGCTCTGCTCACCCCCATCGGAGCGTTCATCGGCGCCGTCCTGACCGTGACCGCCGTTTACTTCCTGGGGCGCCGCCAGGGGCAAATCGACACCCTTACCTTGCTTCTCGCCGGCATCATCACCAGCTCCTTTCTCTCTGCAGTCATCATGTTGTTTATGTACACGCTGAGCGGCGGCAATTTCCGCGGCATGGCCTTCTGGATGATGGGCGATCTGTCCACCCCGCAGTTGCCCATCGTCAACTGGATGTTGCGCGTCGGTTTTTTTCTCGGCGCCGCCGCCATCTACACGACCGCCGCCGACCTGAACTTGCTCCTTGCTGGTGAGAAGGAAGCCATGCACCTCGGCGTGGACGTGCCTCGCGTACGGCTGGTGGTTTACATTGCCGCGTCGCTTCTCACGGGCTTGGCCGTGTCCGTCAGTGGAAGCATTGGCTACGTCGGTCTTCTGGTACCCCATATCATGCGGTTGATTGTCGGTTCCGATCATCGCCTGCTTCTCCCAACGGTTGCCTTTGGCGGCGCCATCGCTGTGGTTATCGCCGATACTTTGGCGCGTGTTGTAGTTTCCCCGTCTGAGCTTCCCGTCGGCGCCGTCACGGCTGTCGCCGGCGCCCCGCTCTTCATCTATCTTCTGCGGCGGAGGATTGTGTGAGCAGTTCCGCGGTCCATTTCGCCGAAGCGCCGCAACTCACCGGCGATGTGCGCCTGAGCATCGAGCAGGTCAGTTATGCCTACGCCGCCAATCCCACGCAAGCGCCGCTCTTCACTTTGGAAGCCACCAGCTTCCAGGCCCGTCCCAGCGAAATGGTCGCCATCCTCGGCCCAAACGCATCCGGTAAATCCACGCTCTTGAAACTCATCGCCGGCGCGCTGGCTCCTCTTTCCGGGCGCGTTCTCTTGAATGGTTTCCCCACGCACACGCTTCCCCCGCGCACGCGTGGCCAGCGTATCGCCATGGTTCAACAGGAAAGCCCGTTGCTCTTTCCCTCGCGCGCCTGGGAATTCGTCCTTCAGGGCCGCCATGCTTATGGGCGCACGCTTCGTTTCGAAACTGCCGACGACGTGCTTATCGCGCGCAATGCCCTCGCCCAAGTCGGTGCAGAACATCTCAGCAACCGCTGGATGGACCAAATCTCCGGCGGTGAAAAGCAGCGCGTGATTCTCGCCCGTGCTCTCGCGCAGCAGCCTTTGCTTCTGCTCCTCGATGAGCCCACGCTCCACCTGGACATTGGCGCGCAAGTCGATCTGCTGGACACCCTGCGCCGCCTCGCCTCCGCAAACCGCTACACAGTCGTCGTCGTGACGCACGACCTTAACCTCGCCGGCCAGTACGCCGACCAGGTCGCCCTGTTTCAGAAAGGCAAATGTCTTCGCGTCGGACCGCCTGCCGTTGTCTTCCAGCGCGAGTTGCTTGAACAGGTTTTTCAGACCTCGCTTACCGTGGAGCTCAGTTCGTCCGGCCGCCCGCGCGTCAGCGTTCCGTCTGCAAAGTAAGCAGCATTTTGTTTCACCCAACTGCCGCACGCAGTTCGCGGCACCGAGTAACCCACAGCGGGCCATCGGCCCCTCACTATCACCGCGGACTTCGTGCACGGGAAGACGGTGCCTTGCTCCTGGAAATCGCCGGGAGCAGCGCAACAAGCCGTCGCCGCCGCGCGACTGTAAGGCGGAACCAAGTACAGCTGACACCACTGCAGCGCATCGCTCGCTCTCCGCGACCTTCCATCGATTGCTAGAGCAGCTTCGGGCAGCGCTGTGGGAAGGCTTCAGCATCGTTTCCCCGTTTCGCTCCAAGCACTCGGGAGCCGTACTGCCGCCAAGCCAGGAGACCGGCGAAGTCCGCAAGCCTGAGCGCTTCACTTGCCCAGGCCAACCTTCAACTCCCGCGCGAGAGGGAGCGGAGGACACCATGCGAACACGCCTTCTTCTTTCTTTTGTCTTATTAGCAGCTCTTCTTGCCGTCAGTCTTTCCGCACGTGCTCAGAACAATTGCGATGCCCATCTTTCTGGAACACTCCTCGACTCCAGCGGCGCCGGTGTGCCCGACGTCCACGTCATTGCGCAGCTGGAAGCCGACAAGACCGCCCAGCTCTGGAAAGCTACTTCGGCCACCGACGGCAAATACAATCTGACCGTTCCGCCCGGCCGCTACCACGTCAACTTTGCGCGTCCATCCTTCACCACGCGCGACCTCATCATTACTCTATCCGCAAATGAGCAGCGCCAGCTCGATCTCCGTCTCGATCTCGAACCGCTTTCCGCCAACGTCATCGTCACTGCGCAAGCCGAGCCTGTTCTTGCCAGCCAAACCACAGCCCCCATCTCCGTCATCACGCGCGACGAAATCGACGCACGTCAATCCGTGGGCTTGACCGACGCTCTTGCCTTCGCCACCGGCATCGCCATCGGCCGCACGGGTGCCGAAGGCGGCACTGCTTCCGTCTTCTTGAATGGCGGCAACTCCAACTTCACCAAAGTCCTCGTTGACGGTGCGCCCATCAACCCTCCCGGTGGCGCCGTCGATTTTTCCAGCCTCACCGTCGACAATATCGACAAGGTTGAAATCGTGCGCGGCGCGGAAAGCGCCATCTACGGCTCCGACGCCGTTTCCGGCGTCATCCAGCTCTTCACCCACCGCGGCCAAACCCGCATCCCCGAATTCAGCGTTTACACCGAAGGCGGCAGCTTCGGCTCCGGTCGCGATGGCCTGCAGCTCAGTGGCCTTCTTGGCGCCTTCGACTACTCTCTCGCCGGATCTTATTTCGATACCGATGGCCAGGGCCCCAACGACCGCTTCCTCAATCGCACGCTCTCCGGCAATTTCGGCTACGCCTTCACTGACACGAACCAGCTTCGCCTCACTCTGCGCAATAACGACAGCGACGCCGGCATTCCCGGCCAGACTGTCTTTGAACCGCCGAGCCTTTATCAGCGCTACGCCCAGCATCTTTTCAGTTCCAGCGCCCTCTGGAATTTCGTTATTGGCAAACACTGGCAGCACCAAATCAGTGGCGCTGAATCCTACACTTGGCAAGACAACGACAATCCCATCCAGAGCTTTTTCGCGACCGATCCCAACGCCTTCTGCCCGCAAACCAATCCGTCCGCCGTCCCCACTCTCGAATTCTGCAACTTCACCGGCGATAGCCGTTTCCAATACAACCGCGCCAACGTCACCGCGCAGTCGAGCTATGTTCTCTCGAACTTCGCAGCCAGCGCGGGCTACGAATATGAAGTCGAAAACGCCTTCCTCAGCTCCATCAACGTTCCTCACGCGCGCCGCAATAACCAGGCCGGCTATCTCGATTTTCGCTACCGCCCGCATTCCCGGGCTTCTTTCAATTTCGGCGCCCGCGCCGAAGCCAACGCCTACTTCGGCACGCGCGTCGTCCCCCGCGCCGGTGCCTCGCTCCTTCTTCTTTACGGTAAGGGCTGGCGCGGCGACACGCTCTTCCGCGCCTTCTACGGCCAGGGCGTCAAGGAGCCGCGCTTCGACCAAATCTTCGGCGACAAGTTCGGCGACTTCGGCAATCCCTCGCTGCGGCCCGAAGCCAGCAAAACCTGGAACGTCGGTTTCGAACAAAAATTCCTTCGCGACCGCATCGCTATCGAAGCGGAGTATTTCTCCAGCCGTTTCTACGATATCGTCAGTTTCGAGTTTTGCGCGGCTACACCTACTGCCACGGATCCTTTAGCGAACTCGTGCGGCCTCGCGTTGCCCGGGAACCCGGTCAATTTTGGCTACTTCTTCAACACGGACCTTGCCCGCGCTCGCGGCCTCAATCTCACCGGCCGTACGCGATTCACTCGTTGGCTGAATGTCGCCGGCAACTACACCTACGACAGCAGCCTCGTCCTCAGATCTCCCAATTCCACCGACCCCGCCGAACTCCCCGGCAACCGCCTTCTTCGCCGACCCCTCAACTCCGGCTCGCTCACACTCGACGCCGTCTTTCGCCGCCTCGACGTCACTCTCGGTGGCTATTTCACTGGCGTCCGCACCGACAGCGATTTTCTGAGCACGCGGTTCACCACTCCCGCTGGTCCTGTCTGCATCGGACCCTGCCTCACCCGCAATCCTGGCTATGCCCGCTTCGATCTCTCGGGCAGCTACCGCGTCGGCCGCGGCGTCTCCCTCTACGCCCGCGCCACCAATTTCTTCGACAAGCAATATCAGGACGCCCTTGGCTATCCCGCGCTCGGCCGCGACATGCGCGTCGGCGTGCGCTACACCTTCGCTGGCCGCGACTAACCGTCTGCGTAGGGGCGCAGCTTTGTTCTTAGCGCGGCGAAGGAATGCTGCGCCCCCATTTTCAGCATGATCTTAGCGACTGGAGCGTTTCGCCAAATGTCCCAAGCTGAACCCATTCTCTTCTGCTGGAGCGGCGGCAAGGACAGCGCCATGGCCTTGCATACGCTCATGCAACAAAACGAATTCCGTGTCGCCGCGCTGCTCACCACCGTCACCGAAACCTACGACCGCACCAGCATGCACGGCGTGCGCCGGCAACTTCTCCAGCGCCAGGCACAATCCATCGGCCTGCCGCTTCACGAAGTCCGTATCCCGCCGCAGTGCGTCAATCCCATTTACGAAGCGCGCATGGAAGAGGCTCTTGGCATCTATCTCAAGCAAGGCGTCCGCCGCGTCGCCTTTGGGGATATCTTCCTCGAAGACCTGCGCGCCTATCGCGAGAAGAATCTAGCGCGCATCGGCATGACCGCGCTTTTCCCCATCTGGAAGCGCGCCACCCGCGAACTCGCCCGCTCCTTGCTCGCCAACGGCTTTCGCGCCATCGCCGTCTGCATCGATCCTAGGATCCTCGCGCCCAGCTTTGCGGGCCGCGAATTAAACGAATCCTTCTTCAACGATCTTCCGCCGTATGCCGACCCGTGCGGCGAGAACGGTGAATTCCACACCTTCGTCTTCGATGGCCCCATCTTTCGCCAAGCCATTCCCGTCTGCACCGGAGAAGTCGTCACCCGCGATGGTTTTGTTTTCTGTGACTTGCTTCTTGAAGGAGAATCCTCACAAATGGAGAACGCACCGAAATGAACGCCGAATCAGTGATTCGCCGCCCGCTCGCCGCCTGATGCTATAATTTCGGTTCCATCATGGCCGCCAAATCCACCCAGGAAGAAACCGCCCTAGCGCCCGAAGTGCGCGCCAAATACGAAGCCGTCATCGGCCTCGAAGTCCATGTCCAGCTTCTCACCAAATCCAAAATCTTCTGCGCTTGCTCGACCGCCTTTGGCGACCCGCCCAATACCAACACCTGCCCCGTCTGCCTCGGCTTGCCCGGCACGCTTCCCGTTCTGAACAAGCGCGCCGTCGAACTCGCCATGCGTGCTTCGCTCGCCTTGCACTGCGCCGTCCACGAGCATTCGCGTTTTGCTCGCAAGAATTATTTCTATCCCGACCTCCCGAAGGGCTACCAAATCTCCCAATACGAACTCCCCCTCGCCACCGGCGGCTGGCTCGAAATCGAAGTCAACGGCTCCAAGAAACGCATCGGCATCACCCGCCTCCATCTCGAAGAAGACGCCGCCAAAAATCTGCACGAAGGCTTCTCCGAATCCGCCACCAAGGCCTACATTGACTACAACCGTTGCGGCACGCCGCTCAGCGAAATCGTCTCCGAACCCGATATGCGCACCTCCGAAGAGGCCTACGCCTATCTGACCACGCTTCGCCAGATCATCCTCTTCACCGGCGTCAGCGACTGCAACATGGAAGAAGGCTCGCTCCGCTGCGACGCCAATGTCAGCGTTCGTCCGCGTGGCTCCAGCCAATTCGGCACCAAGGTGGAAGTCAAAAATCTCAACTCCTTCCGCTTCCTGCAAAAGGCCCTCGAATACGAAATCGAACGCCACATCACCGTCCTCGAATCCGGCGGCCGCCTGGTGCAGGAAACCCGCCTCTGGAACCAGAACGAAAACTGCACCGTGAGCATGCGCTCTAAGGAAAAAGCCCACGACTACCGCTATTTCCCCGAGCCCGACCTACTCCCCGTCCACGTCAGCGCCGCCTGGCGCGACGAAGTTCTCCGCTCGCTCCCTGAACTCCCCGAAGCCAAGCGCTCCCGCTTCGTCAACGCCTACGGCATCACGCCCTACGACGCCGGCGTTCTCACCGCCACGCAAGCTCTCGCTGATTATTTCGAGTCCGCCACAAAATCCGGCGCGCCCACCAAAGCCGCCGCCAACTGGATCCAAACCGAACTTCTTCGCCGCCTCCACGACTCCGGCAAAGAAATCGACGCCAGTCCCATTTCTCCCGCGGCTCTTGCCGACCTCCTCAAGCTCGTTGACTCCGGCAAGCTCACGGCTGCCGTCGCGAAAAAGGTTTTCGCCGCCATGTTCGAAACCGGCCGTTCTCCTGCCGAAATCGTCGCCGCCGAAAATCTCGGCGCCCAGGTCGACGACTCCGCTATCGAAGCCGCCGCCCGTGATGTGATCGCCAAAAATCCCGACAACGTCGCCAAATTCAAGTCCGGCAACGAAGGCGTCTTCAAGTTTTTCGTGGGCCAGGTCATGCGCGCCACCAAAGGCCAGGCCAATCCCCAGTCCGTCAACGACATCCTCCGTAAGCTGCTCTCTTGAAGCCGTTGTAGTGGCTTTAGACCGGTTCTTTCTCTCGTCTTTTTTGTGGTCTAATGAATGCACCAGCTCTCGAGGTGCTCATGCTCAAACCAGGCGACAAAGCCCCCGCATTCAAACTTAAAAGCGACTCCGGCGCCGACGTCTCGCTCTCCGATTTCCTCGGCAGACGTGTCATCCTCTTTTTCTACCCCAAAGCCAACACGCCCGGTTGAACGACCGAAGCGTCCGAGTTTCGCGACGCCAAGAAGCACTTCGACAAGCTCAACACCGCCATTCTCGGCATGAGTGGCGATTCCGTAGCCGCGCAAGCCAAATTCAAAGCCAAGCAAAAGCTCAACTTCGACTTGCTCAGCGATCCCGATGTAAAAACCATCGAAGCCTACGGCTCGCGCCGCATGAAAAAATTTCTCGGCAAATCCTTCCTCGGCATCGTGCGCAGCAGCTTTCTCATCGACACACAGGGCAAAATCGAAAAAATCTGGGATCCCGCCAGCTCCAAAGGCCACGCCGCCGAAGTCCTCGCCGAGCTCCAAAAAAAATAGCGCCCAACTTCGGAGCTTTTTACACCTAGTTTTGCGGTACGTACAACGTACCCGGTCATACCGACCGGAGCGTCCAGCTATTCCTGGACGCGCAGTGGAGGGACCTCTCTTCTCGCCCCTTCACGTAACTCTCCGTGTTCTCTGTGTCTCCTCCTCTCTTTCTCTGCGTAAAATCTCTTTTTCTTCAAAACTCCACCACCATCTCATCCGGCGCCGCGCTGGCCTCTACCAGCAAATTATCAATCAACCTTGTCTTCCCCACCCACGCCGCCACCACCGCGTAACATCTCTTCCCCACCCGCACCACCGGCTCAAACGTTTCCGCGCTCACCATTTCCGCGTAATCTATCCGCGCCAGCGGTTCCTTCGCAATCACCTTGGCCATCGTGCCCTGCAACTGCAGCGCATCCCTCACACCCGCTTTCAGCTCGTCCCGCGCCGCCGTGAGCGCCCGGTGCAATACCGTCGCTGCCTTCCTCTCCTCCGCATTCAAATACGCATTCCGCGACGAAAGCGCCAGCCCATCCACCTCCCGCACAATTGGGCACACTACAATCTCCGCGTCCAGATTCAAGTCCCGCGCCATCTCGCTGATAATCTGCACCTGCTGCGCGTCTTTCCTCCCGAAATATGCGAACCGCGGCCCTACGATCTCCAACAATTTCAGCACCACCGTCGCCACGCCGCGAAAATGTCCCGGCCGCGTGCGCCCTTCCAGTTGCTCGCTGATTCCTTCCACATTCACATACGTCCGGAATCCGTGCGGAAAAATCTCTTCAACGGTCGGCGCAAACACCGCATCCACGCCGATCGCTTTCAGCATCTCCGCATCTTTCTCGAGATTCCGCGGATACTTTAGGTAATCCTCCTTCGGCCCAAACTGTTTCGGATTCACAAAAATCGAAACCACCACCGGCGCGCAGTCCGGCCTCGCCTGCTTCACCAGTGCCACATGCCCTTCATGCAGCGCCCCCATCGTCGGCACCAATCCCACAACGCGCCCTTCGCCGCGCGCCTGCCGCGCATACTCCTTCATCCACCCAATTGTCCGTATGATTTCCACGCGATTTGCCTTTGTAGCGGCGCAGGATTACTGCGCCCCAGCAACCGAGGTGTGAAACTCTATGCCTTTTTTGCTGCGAGCTGTCGGCTGTAAGCTTCGAACTCTTGAACTTCCTATGCCCCCGCCGCCGCGCGCTCACGATAAAAATGCATCAAATCCGTCAAAATCGGCTGCGCTCCAAGCTGCCGCAACAGCGTCGTTACCTGTCCCCGGTGGTACGTCCCGTGATTCACTACGTGCTGCATCGATTGCCACAGCGGATTCCTGTAGACTCCGAACTTCAGCGTCTTGTACTCCATCACGCGATTCAAATCGTCCTGCGTGAGCTTTCCCACAAACGCCAGCAGCCGCTGCTCCTGCTCCGCCCATTTCGCACGCAGGCTTGCCACATTCGCGCACTCCGCCACATCCGGCAATGAGGCGGGCGACCGTCCTTGAAACCGCTCCAGCCAAATCCACTCGGCTCCGCAAATATGTGCCAGTGTGTCGCGCACCGATCCGAAGCTCGACCCCAGCGGCTTCACAAACTGCTCGTTCGTCAACCCTGCTGCCGCCTCCAGCGACCGGTGATTCGCCCAAGCATTGTAGTCATACAATACGCGCATCTCTTCCGGCGTCATGGTCTCCTCCAGGAATCAAACTTGGCTTTTGTGGTCGTTCCGAGCGCAGCGAGGAATCCGCTTTATTCTTTGTCTTTACATCTTTACTTTTTTTTTCTTACTTCTTTCTCTACCAATCCCCATCCTTGTTCACCGGTGCCTCTTCCTGCTCCATCGTCTTCTCCATCTGCCCCGCGTGATACGACTCCCCATCCGATGGGAACGTCCCGCCGCGCACATCCTCGCAGTACTCTCGCACCGCCTTGGCAATTACCCGTCCCACGTCCGCATACCGCCGCGCAAATTTCGGCGTCTTTCCAAACGTCAGTCCCACCAGATCGTGCAGCACCAGAATCTGCCCATCACAATCCGGCCCCGCTCCAATCCCAATCGTCGGAATTTTCAGTTCCCGCGTAATCTGCGCCGCCAATTCCCGCGGCATCGCTTCCAGCACGACGGCAAACGCCCCCGCCGCCTCCACCGCCCGCGCGTCGCGCAACACCTGCTCCGCGGCATCTACGGTCTTTCCCTGCACGCGGAATCCACCCAGCGCATTCACCGACTGCGGCGTCAACCCCACGTGCCCCATCACCGGGATCTCCGCCTCCGTGAGCTTCGCGATGAGCTCCAGCCGCCGCTCGCCGCCTTCGATCTTCACCGCTTCCGCTCCCGCCTCTTTCACGAACCGCACTGCATTCCGCACGGACTCGCCCAAGTCCCCGTGATAGCTTCCGTACGGCATGTCCGCCACTACCAACGCCCGTTTCACGCCGCGTTTCACCGCCCGCGTGAGCAGCAGCATCTCCTCGAGCGTCACCGGCAGCGTGCTCTCGTACCCCAGCATCACCATGCTCAGCGAGTCGCCCACCAGCAACAAATCCACGCCCGCCTCGTCCAGCAGCCGCGCTGTCGGATAGTCGTACGCCGTCAAGCAGGTGATCTTCTGCGAATTGAAAGTGGAGCCTGCAGCCGCGGACTTGCGCTGCAGCAGTTCGGGCACGGTAATCTTCCCGCTGCCCGGGTTCGGAACAACGCTCATGCTGGCCTCCGGTGCCGTTCCTTTACCTCAGGATACAGCCCTGACCTGTCACAATTGAATAGCTTACCAAATCCGTGGAGTCCTGACCATAGCACTGCGGTCTGAACTCAGATGCCGCCGCGTTTCACGCTGGAAAACACTTACTTCTGCGCCTGGCAATCGAAGCGAAACTCAACCCTGCTCCAATCGGAAACCGCCAGCATTAGCCTCCCCCTCTTGTAGCTGAGGTAGCTCAACGACACCGTAATTTCCATCAGCGGCCCTTTGTTCTGAAGGGGATGGATCTCGAGGACCGAGTATGGTTTT
>Ga0335077_10008333_pt1 | contig 12856 bp, 10 predicted proteins | sample Lox_Sample_31_FD_207151 | JGI IMG/M metagenome (GOLD analysis project Ga0335077, IMG submission 207151) | Soil microbial communities from Loxahatchee National Wildlife Refuge, Florida, United States - Lox_Sample_3.1 | ecosystem: Environmental > Terrestrial > Soil > Wetlands | place: USA... | reverse complement strand
GGGTGGAGACCAAGGGCGCGGTGGCCGGTGTGGCGATGGGGCTGGTGAAGGAGGGCGACGATTACGCCATCCTGACGGACATCGCTGGCGCCGAAGATCATTACGGCGACATGGACTTCAAGGTGGCCGGAACGCGCAAGGGCATCACCGCGCTGCAGATGGACATCAAGATCGGCGGTCTGACGCACGAGATCCTTCAGCAGGCCATGGAGCAGGCGCGCCAGGGACGGCTCTTCCTGCTCGACAAGATGGATGCGGAGCTGAAGGGACCGCGGCTGGAAAGGTCAAAGTACGCTCCGCGAATCGAAACGCTGCAGATTCCGGTGGACAAGATCCGCGACCTCATCGGCAAGGGCGGCGCGACTATTCGCGGCATCGTGGAGCAGACCGGCGCAAAGATCGACGTCGACGACAGCGGCCGCGTCAGCGTGGCTTCCGCGGACGCCGACGGCCTGAAGAAGGCGCTGGACATGATCGGCAACATCACTGCCGTGCCCGAGGTGGGGAAGGTCTACCTTGGCAAGGTTGTGCGGCTGGCGGAGTTCGGCGCGTTTGTCGAGCTGTTCCCGGGCACCGACGGCTTGCTGCACATCTCCGAGATTGCCGAGCACCGCGTCAAGGAAGTGAAGGACGAACTGCGCGAGGGCGACCAGGTGATGGTGAAGGTTCTGGCCCTCGAAGGGAACCGCATCAAGCTGAGCCGCAAGGCGCTGATCCGCGAGCAGAAGGCCAAGCTGGCGCAGCAGGCGGCGGCGGAGGCCGGCCCCGCGGACAACGAGGCCCCGGCGGCCCAGGCATCTGCGAAACCGCGCCACGAGGTCGAGGAACGGCAGCCACGTTCCAACCAGAGCACGATCCTGATTGAAGGCGGCGAGGACTTCGACGAAGACGAGACCGAGGAGATCGACGAGGAGAACGAGCCGAACTTCAACCGTGCGGAAGGCGCGCCGGTTGCGGCAGGGCAGTTTGCCGGCGGCGGCGGCGGAGGCCGGCAGGGCGGAGGTGGTGGCGGCCAGCAAAACAGGCGCCGTCGTCGCCGTCGCGGCGGACGTCCCGGTGGGGGCGGCGGACAAGGATAGACTCAGCCAAGAAAGGTGAACGGCCCGGACCCACCCAGGTTCGGGCCGTTGCTTTTCCTGCCCAGTGACGGGGCCGCTTTTGAGGTTACTGCTTCAGCGAAGCCATATCGATCACAAAGCGATATCGGACGTCGCTCTTGAGCATGCGCTCGAAGGCTGTATTGATTTGCTGGATCGGGATCAATTCGATGTCCGCGGAGATCGCGTGATCTGCGCAGAAATCCAGCATCTCCTGAGTCTCGCGAATTCCGCCGATGATCGATCCGGCGATCTGGCGTCGCGCGAAAAGCAAACCAAACGGGGAAAATGAGTGTGGAGTGGCGGGCGCGCCGACGAGGGCCAGCTTTCCGTCTGTTTTAAGCAGGTTGATGTACCTGTCAATGTCGTGCGGGACGGCAACCGTGTCGATGATGAAGTCGAACGCGCCCGCATGTTTCTGCATGCTGGCCGGATCGGTGGAGACAATGACGTCCTGAGCGCCGAGACGGATGGCGTCAGCCGCCTTGCCGGGGGAAGTTGTGAAAACCGCAGCATCGGTTCCGAAGGCCGCGGCAAACTTCAAAGCCATGTGGCCTAAGCCGCCGAGTCCGACGACGCCTACTTTCTGGCCTTTCTGTACATTGTGATGACGGAACGGGGAGTACGTGGTGATCCCGGCACAGAGCAGCGGGGCGGCGCTTGCCTGGTCTAATTTCTCAGGAATGCGGAGCACGAAGGCCTCGTCGACGACAATGCTTTCGGAGTAGCCGCCGTAGGTCATGCCTCCCAAGTGCTTATCGGGGTAGTTGTAAGTGAGGACAGGGATGCTGGCGCAGTACTGTTCCTCGCCCTTCATGCAATTGGCGCAAGTTCTGCAAGAGTCGACCATGCAGCCTACACCGACCCTGTCGCCTTCCCTAAATTTTTGAACGGCGGAGCCGGCCGCTTTTACGCGGCCGATTATTTCATGGCCGGGGACGCAGGGATAGACGGTCGGGAATGCGTTCGGCCAGTCGTTCCGCGACCAGTGGATGTCGGTGTGACATACGCCGCAATAGAGAATGTCGATCTGGACATCATGCGGCTGTAACGCGCGTCGTTGGATGGTGAACGCGGCCAATCCGGAATCGGCACTCTCGGCGGCGTAGGCCCGGGCGGGGTAGGGTTGAGCCGCGGTTGAAGCATCTTTCTGTTCCATGGGGACAGCAGGAGATGTACTCATGGGGAACGTCTCCTTTCACATTCTGCTTTATGCGGGGAATCCGGAAGTCAGGCAGCCAGCAGCTGTTCTTCGGCTAATTGCCGTTTCATCGGTTGTCGCTTCCAGTACGTCAGCGATCGCCACACCCATTCCATCGGGCCGAACTGATAATAGCGCAGCCAGATGGGGCTGAGGGTCAGGTTCAGAATCCATACGCAAAGCACGATGGGGAAGAGCTGGTAATACTCGACCTTGCCGTAAAGCCCGAAGCCAAATCCGTTAAAGAGCAGGCTGCAACTGATACTGGTAAACAGGTAGTTGCTGAGGGCCATTTGTCCGACTGCCCCGATGCGCCGCGTAAGCCAGGGAACGAGGCCGGCTTTGGCAACAACCACGACCACGGCGATGTTGGCTACCGCTCCCGTGAGGCGCCCGACCTGGTAGAGGATCCACCATGCGGACTCATGGAAGTTGTCCCGGATGAGGCCGTGGGCTTCGAATCCATTGATGGGAATGCTCAGCAAATACCCGCCGGCGATGATCCAGCCGTAGGACTTGAAGCTGAGGTTGCCGGTGAGAAAACCCATTCGATAGAGCCCCATGCCGATCAGCATCATGCCGAGCACGTCAGTGAATCCGAAGCTGTAGTAGAAGGTCGCCTGGACCTTCGGGCCCCATTTTGCGCGCCACATGAACTGCTCGAGGTAGCTGCCGCGCATGGCTTTCAGGTCGTCTTCGCGCATCTTCTTGCGCTTGTCCAGACTCTCGTTCCACTTTTTAAGAGCGTCCTGCTGCTGCTGGGTGAGTTTCTTGCCTGCATTCTGCAAAGCCTGTGCGGCGATGCCCGCGTTGCGGTCGCGGAGCCCGTCGATGGAGGAATAGGCGTCCGTTCCGACGCCGATCAGGAGCACCGCGGCGCCGGCAATCAGGAGGTTCCGGAAGCGCAGGTTGCGGCAGGGATAGAGAAAGAGCAGGGCAGTGAGCCCGTACATGTAGAGGATGTCGCCGAACCAGATGAAGTAGAAGTGGAGCACGCCGAAGAGGACCAGCCACATGTTGCGGCGGGAGAAGATGTCGGCGACGTTGCGGCTGCCGCGGCGCTCGGCGCGCTCGGTAAGCAGGATGACGCCAGCGCCGAAGAGCATGGAGAACGCGGCGCGCATCTTGCCTTCGAAGAAGATCCAGCGAATGGTCCAGACGATGAGATCCCAGGTGCGGTGATTTCCTACCGATAGCGGATTCATGTACATGTCGAACGGGCCGGAGAAGGCGCCGATGTTCATCACCAGGATGCCCATCAGCGCGACGCCGCGCACGATGTCGATGGTGGGGATGCGCTCACGCTGTGTGACGGGGTGCGGCAGATCGGGTGCGAACTGCTCGGGGGCGGTGACGGCTTGCGCAGTTGCCAGGCCCGCGGCGGGCACGGTGACGGCGGCCGCGGCAGATTCAATACGCGAGACTGGGGAAGAAGTGATGTCCTGCATGGGAACCTCCGGCGGACATGGAAGGTTAGCCCAGGGAAACAGATAGGTAAACGTATCACGATTTAGCCGTGACTGCGTGCGTGAAAACGCCTCAAACGGCTCCAGAAGCCACGCCTCATAAGCCCGGCGTTATCGTGATTGGATTGTCCGAAGCGTTTCTGCTTTTTAGAACGAAAGAAGGCGCGGGTTTCCTGTTGGCGTGCGTGGGCGCTGTGGTTGGGGTTTCGAGACGGGCGAATGCTGATGGAATCTACAAGCGAGGCGGAGCAAAGCGCTCCGCGGCGGGGGGAGGGCCGGTGCGGTGAACCATGGGATGGGTCCAGGTCTCAAGGGCGACGAGGATGAGGGTCACGACGGCGAGCACGACCTGCAGGCGTTCGGAACGCCTTTGCCTGGGACTGAGTTCGCGGCGGCGCCATCGTGCGGACGGGCGTGAACGCAAGTGACGGATCCAAGCGAGCACGGCGAGATTGATGATGGCGCCCGCAGCCGCCAGGATCAGCATGGGAATGCGGATTGCATCCTGGTGAAAGCCGCGCGCAGGCGCATAGACGCCGCTTGCGGCGGCCAGCGCCGTGAGCCCGATGGCCACGCGAATGCCACTGATGGTGAGGACCGCGGTACAGAGGCTCTGCACCAGGGCGATCAGCAGGCTGGCGCCTCCCACGGCGGTCATTTTTTGGGATTCCGACCAGGCTTCAACCGCAGGGGAGGGAAGGTCCGGCTCTACATCAGGCATGGCTTCCTCAGGGTAAATAAAAAACTCGTAGGCTCCAATCCATTCCTCTCCCAGGCCCGTACATCCAGCGTAAGGATTTTCCACCCCACGAAGCACGGACCGGTTCGTGGGGACACCGGACCCTTCGGAAAGATTTTGATACCCACAGGTGAGAGATTCCTTGTAACCTTTGGCGCAGGTCCGTGCTCCTAGTGTGCGGAGCAGGGAAATGCTTTCGATCGATGGCTTCCCCTTGCCTGCATCGAGATAACCGCGGATAACTCTTCCGCCTCAACCCCCAAGTGAGGTCAATCAATGACAAGTAGCAAACTGAATGCATTGCTTCTGACGGCGGCGCTCTCCGGACTCATCGGTGGAACCTCCGTAGCGGCCCAGGCGGCCACCAACGGTTCCAACGGCGCCACGGTCAAGGCTGCAAAGTCCGGGATGCGGCTGACCAGTGCGGACAAGCCGCCCAAGCACTCCTGTAAGGGCAAGAACGACTGCAAGGGCCAGGGCGGCTGCAAGTCGAGCGACAACGGCTGCAAGGGCAAGAACAGCTGCAAGGGCAAGGGCGGCTGCGCCACCGACGGCTCGCAGCCCCATGCGATCTAACTATTCCCGGGAGGGCTGACCGCCCTCCCACTCCCTTCACAACCAGAACGGGCAAGCGTGTTGCCGAGGCGGCAGGCCGTTGCAATGCGAGTGCAGTTCTGCGCCTCGATGCAGGAAACGGACAGGAGAATCGATCATGGAATTACGCCACACACAGGACGCAAACGGACCGATCAGTCACCCCAGCTACGAAGACCCGTCGCAGGGGACGACGGTTAGACAGAACGCCAGCCTTTCGCGCCGCTCCTTTTTCTACCGTGCGACGGTGGCGGGCGCGGCCGGCGCAGCCGGATTCTACGGGCTGTTCAACATTGCGAACGCCTTCGGCGAGGAGCCGGCGGCGACCAGCGGGCATTCCAACGCGGCCCCGCAATTCACTAGCGGCGACACGGCCATCCTGGTCGCGGCCGAGATCGCCGAGGCACTGGCAGTCACAACCTACACGAATATCGTGCGCACGCCGGGATGGTTCACGCGGCTGCCCGATGACGACCAGGGTTACCTGTATGCGGCGAGGCAGGAGGAGATGTCCCACTATCTGCTGGAGAAATCGGCTACCGGGCAGGACACGCCCTACACCGAGTTCTACTATCCTCACAACATGTTCACGGACGCGCAGACCACGCTGAACACGCTGGTGACGCTGGAAGACGCGTTCATCGCGGCGTATCTCGTCGGCGTGCGCTATTTCAGCACCGCCGACTTGCGGGTGACAGCGGCGCGCATCATGGGCATCGAGAGCGACCACCGCACGCTGGCGCGCTCGCTGGCTGGCGATGTGGACGCCCAGGACGGCGGGCCAATCATGAAGATCACCGGCCTGCAGGGCGTTCCTGAGAACGTACATCCGCCGAACAACAACGGTTACGAGCGGACGCTGTGCCTGAGCGATATTTCGCAGGTGGTCAACGTGCTGCTGCCGTTTGCGGACAAGGGCGCGGCGGCGGGGGCGGGCTTCAACACGGCAAAGGCTTTCAAGTTTGAGCCGTTCACACCGCACCTGGCAACCCCGCTGGGCGAGTTCATTTCCTTCACGGGTTGCTGAGCGGGAGCACAAATCGGCGATGGGAGTGATAGGATAGGGCCGCTGGACAAGTATGGCGGCTTCTCCCATCGCTGAGCAGTTCTCATCGACGACCGCGATCTTGTAGCGGGAGTTCTTATCCAGGTCTCCAAAACCAGGAGACCTCCGTCCCGCGAACAAAAGCCCCTTCGCGGGGACCCGGATCTGGGGCACCCTTTTTGATGGATTGTATGTCCGGTAATCGTTTCAATGCGTTTTCCAATCATGGCGTGGGGATCGGCCTGCGCATTCCGCATTACCAGCACATCTTCTCGCGCAAGCCGGTGGTGGACTGGTTCGAGATCATCTCCGAGAACTTCATGGTCGATGCCGGAAGGCCGCTGCACGTGCTCGACCAGATCCTCGAGCAGTACAGGGTAGTACAGCACGGTGTGTCGATGTACTTCGGGTCGGCAGCCGCACCCGATCCGCAGCACCTGCGCCGGCTCAAGGAATTGGTGCGCCGCACGAAGACCCCGTGGCTCAGTGATCATCTCTGCTGGGGCAGCGTGGACGGCACCTACACCCACGACCTGCTGCCGTTGCCCTACACGTGGGAAGCGGTGGAACGGACCGCGGAGCGCGTGCGGATGGTGCGGGACTTCCTTGAGATTCCCGTGGCGGTGGAGAACGTCAGCAGCTACGCGGAGTTCAAGGCTTCCGAGATGACGGAGTGGGAGTTCCTGAATGAAGTGGTCGATCGCGCCGACTGCGGAATTCTGCTCGACGTGAACAACATCTATGTCTCGTCGGTGAACCACGAATTCGATCCGATGGAATATGTGAACGCGGTGCCAGCCGAGCGCGTGGCGCAGATTCACATCGCCGGCCACTCGCGCTACGAGAAGTACATCCTCGACACACACGATCATCCGGTGATTGACCCGGTGTGGGCACTGTATGCGCGGGCGATCGAGCGCTGCGGGCCCACGCCCACGCTGCTGGAGTGGGACGACCACATTCCCAGCTTCGACGAAGTGCACAACGAGGCGAAAAAGGCCGAGCGATATCTCCATACGCATGCGAGCGCGCTGGCGGGAGCGAAGAAATGAGAGCCGATGCAATGCGTCTCGCCGATCTACAGCGCGCTATGGCCGCCGCGGTGATGATGCCGCTCACGCCGGATGAAGAAATGCGGCAGACCTCTCCGGATGGGCGCCCGATGGCGGAGGTGGCCGCATCATTCATCGCTCCCAACAGTCGCCTGACCGCTTTCGAGCGGCTGGAACTCTACAACCGGCAGTACTGGCTGCGCGTGCTGGGTTCGCTGGCGGAGGATTTTACGGCGTTGCGCGCGCTGGTTGGGGCGAAGCGCTTCCAAGAAATGTCGGTTGCGTATCTCGCAGAGCATCCGAGCCGGTCGTTCACGCTGCGCAACCTGGGTTCAAAGCTGGTGGAGTGGCTGATCGGGAATTCGCAGTGGGCGGGCCGGCGCAATGCGCTGGCGGTGGACCTGGCGCGCATCGAGTGGGCCTTCGTGGAGGCGTTCGACAACGCCGAGCATACGCCGCTCACGCTGGAGCAGATTGCCACCCTGGATAGCGGATCACGGCTGGCCCTACAGCCGCACGTGCAACTGCTCGCGCTGAATTATCCCGCGGACGATATTGCTCTCGCGCTTCATTCAAAGGACAAGAAGCAGACCAGCGAGGCCGGCGTGACGCACGAAGACTCCGAGGATCAGCCTGTTCGACTGCCCAGAGTGCGCCGGCGGCCGACGTGGGTGGCGGCCCATCGCGTGGACCTGAATGTTTATTACCGGCGGATGGAACGCGAGGAGTACCAGACGCTTGCCGCAATTCGTGACGGGCGGACGCTGGGCGAGGCGCTGGAGGCAGGGTTCGCGGGGTCAAGCGTTCCGGAGGGCCGGCATCCTCAGCGCGTGCAGAAGTGGTTTACGACGTGGGCCGAGCTGGGATGGATCTGCGCGCCGGACCTGGAGCTGTTGGCGCAAGCCTAGAGAGGAAGTCATGCACAAAGTTGCAGCGGCCTACGAGGCGTTTTGCGTCATGCTCGACAGCCTGAGGAATCCGCTTTTACTCGCGATCCGCCTCTACTGGGGCTGGCAGTTTGCCACCGATGGATGGGGGAAGCTGACACACCTCGATCGCGTGACAGAATACTTCGGCAGCTCGCTGCATTTGCCGGCGCCGGGTGCAACGGCCCTCTTCGTGGCGATTGTCGAGTTTGCTGGAGGCATTCTGTTCGCCGCCGGCATCGGATCGCGCCTGGTCTCGCTGGTGCTGTTCGTCAACATGACCGTTGCCTACCTGGCGGCGCCCGACGACCGCGTCAATTTTTTCCACGTCTTTTCCAAGCCGGAGGACTTCTACGGAGCCAGCCCGTATACCTACTGGTTCGCCGCGCTGCTGATCCTCATTCTCGGGCCAGGGCTGTTCGCGATCGACACGCTGGCGCGCCGGTGGATCGAGCAAAAACCAGGATCCTGACGGACCGGGTATCATCATTCCAAACTCTCTTTGGTGGAGTGCGGAGCGCGGATGCGCATTGTGTATGTGATCACAACGCTGGCCGTGGGCGGAACCGAGCGCCAGGTGCTGGCCATCGCCATGCGCATGGCGGCGCGCGGCCATGCGGTGGCGCTCCTGGTTTTGAAACCACACGATGCAGAGGATTGCGCGACGGCGCTGGATGTTGTCCATCTGGATATTCAGAAAAGTGTTCCAGGCCTGATTGCGGGCCTCCGCAAGAGTGTGGCTTTTCTGCGCGCGTTCCGTCCCGACGTGGTTCACAGCCACAACTTTCACGGCAACATGCTGGCGCGGGCGATGCGGCTGTTCTGTCGCGATACCAGGCTTATTTCTACTATTCACAACGTGTACGAAGGCGGGCGGATGCGCATGCTGGCTTACCGATTGACCGACGGACTGGTGAGCCGGACGACTGCGGTGAGCGGGGCGGTGGCAGAGGGCTATGTGCGCATGAAGGCGGTGGGCAAGCGTAACTGCGTTGTGATCACCAACGGCATCGAGGTTTCGCAGTTTATTCCCGGCCTGGAACGTCGAACGGCGATGCGCGCGCAGATGGGTGTTGGGAATGAGTTTGTGTGGTTGTGCGTTGCCCGACACACAGCGGGCAAGGATATTCCCAATCTAATTGAGGCTTTCGGCTTGGCGTGGCAGAGTGAGCGCAGTATAGCGTTGTGGATGGCCGGACCCGATACCGATGCCGTCGCGCGACGCAGGGCCATGTACGCCGTGTCAATCATCCCCGTTGAGGCCTTGGATGGCGTTCGCCGTCTGGGCCCCCGCCGGGATATTCCCGCTCTGCTCGATGCCGCCGACGGGTTCGTGCTTGCCTCGGCTTGGGAAGGCATGCCTCTCGCCCTCGGTGAAGCCATGGCGATGGCGAAACCGGTGGTAGCGACGGATGTGGGCGGCGTGCGCGAACTGGTGGGAGAAGCAGGGATTGTTGTTCCTGCCAGAGATGCTACCGCACTGGCGTCAGCCATGCTCGACGTGATGCGCAAGTCCGACGAGGAGCGAGCCGCCATGGGGCAGGCGGCCCGCCGGCGGATACTCGAATATTTCGACATGGATGCGAAAGCGATCGAATGGGAGGCGCTGTATCGGTCGGTCCTGGAGCGCAACGCGCCGAAGGCAGCAGTGGTACCCTAATCCCCGGAATCAACACAAACCATCAGAGCCGCCGGAGAACGTGCAGGGCGGCGATGGAGGCGACATGGTGCAACGGGGATTCGTGTGCGGCCTGCTCTGGGCCGCTTTGCTCTTTACTGCATCGGCGGCCGCGGGCATTGCGCAGGGTCCGAATACAGTTCTGCATCTCGATCACGACTGGCAGTTCCGCCAGGGTCCTGCGGACGGCGGAGCTTCGGATAAGGACTGGTTGGCGGCTACTGTTCCGGGCGATGTACATCTCGATCTGCTGGCCAACAAGCGGATCCCCGACCCGTTCTATCGCGACGATGAAGCCAAGCTGCAATGGATCGAGCAGGCGAGCTGGGTATACCAGGACACGTTCGATGTGCCGGCCGGGCTGATCGGCAAAGCCAATGTGGATCTCGTCTTCGACGGGCTGGATGCGGCAGCGGAAGTCTATCTGAACGACGCGCAGGTGCTCAGCGCCAACAACATGTTCCGCATCTGGCGGGTGCCGGTGAAGGATCACCTGCACGCAGGCAAGAATGTGCTGCGCGTGGAATTCCCTTCGCCGGCCAAGGCGGCGGAGAAGGTGGCAGCGACGGATCCGTGGCAGCCAAAGACCAGGACGGAGCCGAAGACCTATATCCGCAAGGCGGCATATGAGTACGGGTGGGACTGGGGGCCGCGTTTCGTAACCAGCGGCATCTGGCGGCCGGTGCGGTTGGAGGGCTGGGACAAGGTACGGATTGCGGATTTCGCGATTCGGCAGCGAGATGTGAGCAAGGAGGTGGCGCATATCAACGCACAGGTCGAGCTGGAGGCGGCGAGCACGGGGACTGCGACCGTCAGCGTCCAATACACGGACGGCGGCAAACCGGTTGTGCTGACCACCAAGACTGACCTGCACGCCGGCACGAACCTCGTCGATGTTCCGTTTGAGATTAAGCAACCGAGGCTCTGGTATCCCGCAGGCTATGGGGATCAGCCTCTCTATGAGTTCAGCGCCCAAGTCAGCCCGGGTGGTCCAACAGCGGACGAGCGCAAGGTGAAAGCCGGGCTCCGGTCTGTCGTGCTCGACCGCCATCCCGACCAGTGGGGCCGGTCGTTCCAGTTCGTCGTGAACGGGATTCCGGTGTTTGGCAAGGGTGCGGACGTCATTCCCTTCGACAGCTTTCCCAATCGCGTGACGACGGCGGATTATCGGCGAATTCTCGAGTCGGCGCGCGACGCCAACATGAACATGATCCGCCACTGGGGTGGAGGGTATTACGAGACCGACGAGTTCTACTCGATCTGCGACGAGCTGGGCATCATGGTGTGGCAGGACTTCATGTTCGGCAACGACTGGCAGCCGGGGACCTACGCGTTCAAGCTCAACATCGAGGCTGAGGCCGAGGACCAGGTGCGGCGGCTGAGGAATCATCCCAGCATCGTGATCTGGAGCGGCAACAATGAGACCGAGGTGGCGTTGAACTGGGGTGATCGTTCGAAGCTGCCGCTCGAAGTGAAGTGGCAAATGTGGCAGGACTACCTGACCGAGTTCAGCGGCATTCTCAATCGCGTGGTGGCGCGGCTCGACCCGGAAACGCCCTACTGGCCCAGCTCGCCGAGTTCGGATTACGAAGAAACCACCCCGAACTATTTGCCAGGCTACCAGAGCGGCGACGCGCACATCTGGGACGTGTGGCATGGCCGAGTTCCGTTTTCAACCTACGAGACGCACCACGCGCGGTTCGTGACCGAGTATGGGTTCCAGTCGTTTCCAGAGATGAAGACCGTCGAGGCGTTCACTCAGCCTGAAGACCGGAAAAACATCTTTACGCCGGTGATGCTGGTTCACCAGAAGAACAACGAAGGCAACTCGATCATCCACGACTACCTGCTGAAGGATTACCCGGAGCCGAAGGATTTTTCGAGCTTCCTTTATGTGAGCCAGGTGTTGCAGGCCGAGGGCATCAAGATCGGCACGGAGCATTTCCGGCGCAGCATGCCGGAGACCATGGGCTCGATTTTCTGGCAATTGAATGACTGCTGGCCGGTGGCGTCTTGGTCGAGCATTGACTACTACGGGCGCTGGAAGGCGCTGCAGTATTACGCGCGGCGGTTCTATGCGCCGGTGCTGGTTTCGCCCCATGTCGAAGACGGAGCGGTGAAGGTGTACATCGTTTCCGACAAGACGGATGAGAAAAAATACATGTTGCGTGTGCGGCTGATGGACTTCGACGGCAAGGTGCTGATGGAAGAGAAGCAGGATGTGAGCGTAGAGCCACTGACGAGCAAGGTGCATGCCGAATGGCCGTTCTCGAAGCTGATGCAGGCGGGCGGGTCCGATACGTCGCGCGTGTTTGTCGTCGCGGAGCTAACGTCGAGCGATAAAACGATCTCGCGAAACCTGACGTATCTCGCGCCGGTGAAGGAAGTGCATCTGAAGCCGGCGATTCTGAAGGTGGATGCTTCATCGGAAAACGGGAAGCTGCACATTCGCGTCAGTTCGCCGGTGCTGGCGCGGAGCGTGTACCTGTCGTTTGGCGACCTTGATGTGAAGGTTTCGGACAACTATTTCGATGTTCTGCCGGGTGAGACCATTGAGGTGGCGGCGGAGTCGAAGGCTTCGCCCAACGACGTGAAGGCGCAGATGCATGTGATGTCGTTGACTGATGCGTTTGCGGTGAATCCGCAGGGAGCGACGGTGGGGGCTGCGCAGTAGGGGTGTTCCATCCCAGGTCTCCAAAGGCAGGAGACCTGGGGCACCCGGCATGACGTGCGAAGAATCACCACTCAGAAGGTGAAGACCACCTGGCCGAATATGCGCCGCGAGGCAGCGCCGGACGAATAGATGCCTCCCGCGAGCGTGGTCGAGCGGTCAAAGTGGGGGCTACCGAGCACTCCGCTGGGGCCGCCATAGTTGACGTTGTTGAAGAGGTTCAACGCCTGAACGCTGAAGTTGAGGGAGTATTTGCGGCCGGTACTGGCTCCGCCGAACATGCCGCCCATGCCGCGGCCCCCGCCGCCCCCAAGTCCACCAGGCCCGAGCCCGCCTCCCGGAGGGCCGCCACGGGGGCCGCCGCCACCACCACGCGGCCCGCCATCG
>Ga0335077_10008331_pt1 | contig 12856 bp, 14 predicted proteins | sample Lox_Sample_31_FD_207151 | JGI IMG/M metagenome (GOLD analysis project Ga0335077, IMG submission 207151) | Soil microbial communities from Loxahatchee National Wildlife Refuge, Florida, United States - Lox_Sample_3.1 | ecosystem: Environmental > Terrestrial > Soil > Wetlands | place: USA... | reverse complement strand
CGTCATCGCGGGGCAGGCGCCCGTGGCGGCGGTTCCCCAGGTGGCTGCCGGCGGCAGGCGGGGCCGCCGTGCTCATCACTGTCATCGCGGTGCTGACCGCGCACCCGGGCACGAACCCCGCCCGGCTGGCCGGGCGGGGCACCGCGGCCAGCCCGTCTCCCGCCAGCGGCACGGCGGGAGCGGGGCCGCAGCCAGTGATCACCCGTAAGGCCGCGCAGCAGGTGCTGGCCAGGTACGCCAGCATCAATGACCAGGCGAACCGGCTGCGCAGCAACGCGGTGCTGGCCACCATCGAGGCCGGCAGCAGCTACCTGCTGGACGCCGGCACCTACCGGCTGGCCCGGGTCACCGACCCGGGCAACAGCAAGTATTTCCCCCTCGGCCTGCAGAAACCCGTCTTCTACATCCCGCGCCAGCCGACCGCTGACTGGCCCCACTTCTTCGCCGTCGAAGTCCGGTGGGCGGACCTGGACAGCCCGCCGCACGTGACCAGCACGGGTTACCTGGTGTTCGCGCAGGCATCGCCGGGCGGCCCGTGGAAGGACGTGATCGAGCCGTACCTGATCCCCTCGGTCAAGCCTGCTCCGGCGATCGCGGTCGACGCCCAGGGCTACGCGCAGCCGGTCAGCATCACCAGCAGGACGGGCAGCGGGCTCAGCGCCGCCCCCAGGCAGATCCAGCCGGACACCATCAGCTGGCTGGACCGCGAGGCCGCCGCGGGCGCCGACCCCGCAGACACCGGCGGCCTTTCCGACCTGCGCGATGTGATCTTCTGGCGCGGCCAGCTGCCGTCCGGGACGGTCACCGACACCCATTCGGCCGGCCCAGGCCCGGCGTTCGGGCTGCGCGCCAAAGGCGGCGGCGCCGTGTTCTTCTACTCGCTGACCGCGCGGCTGCGGCTGCTTCCCCCGGCAGGCGACACCTTCCGCGTCACGATCCCCGGCTACTACTCACCCGGCCAGACCCTCCGTTCGGCCACGATCGGGTACATCGAGCAGTTCGCCGCCTTCGACCCGGCCAGCGGGAAAGGCGGCCCACGGGCCGTCGCAGCCGCCTCCAGCATCGCCGGGCGGGGATGAGAACCCCGCATGACCCGGACGGCGCAGGCAGCGGTTTCCCGGTCTGGCGAAGGAGGAAAACGCGCTTCCCCGCCTTCGGTGTAAGGGAGGCACGACCGGGCGGGCACGTGCTGCTTTAGCCGCAGCAACTTCGCCGCACACCTGGCCTCCGGGTTAATGAAGCACACCGCAATTGACAGCGGCAACGCGGCTCTATTTCACGCGGTAATGGCATAGAATGGCAATTGAAAATAATGCGGACTCGGCTCAGGATGGAGAAACGGGAATGGCGCAGAAGATACAGACTCTGTTCATCGACGACCTTGACGGCACCGAGGCTCAGGGAACAGTCACCTTCGCCCTGGACGGCGCGCACTACGAGATCGACCTCAATGAGGTTCACGCCCGGGAACTGCGGGTCACCCTGGGCCGCTACGCCGGAGCGGGCCGCAAGGTCACCGGCGCCGCCCGGCGGCCCGCCCGGCGCGGGGGCAGGACTGCCGCGGACGGGCACAGCACCACGGAGATACGCGACTGGGCGAAAGCCCACGGCTTCGAGGTCAAGGACCGCGGCCGGATCCCCGCCGAGGTGGTTGCCGGGTTCCAGGCAGCCGCAGGACAGTAAGCCCCGGCCGCCGTGCCCGCCGCCTGGAGGTGAATCCCGGTGAATCACAGCAGCCATCAGCCGTCAGCTCCCGGTCCTCCCGGTGCGCGAGCCCGGCCCGGCAGCCGGGAACGTGCCGCGGCTGCACGCCGTGCCGGCTGCGCGAGCGCCCTTCACGCCGCCACGCGGATACGCGCAGCGGCCGGGGCGGTGACCGCGAGCACGGCGATCTGTGAAACCCTGACCATCCCCGGCTGTGACCACGATCAGGCGCACGCCGCCCGGGTGTTCACCACCGGGGCGCTGACCGGGGAGCACCCATGCGCCGCCGTCGCCGTGCTGCTGGTCAGCGAGCTGGTCACCAACAGCATGCTGCACAGCGACTCGCGGCTGCCCGGCGGGACGATCACCATCACGGTGACCGGCAGCCCCGGCGGCGCCCGGGTCGAGGTCCGCGACGCCGGCGGCGTGTCGGTGCCGGTCGTGACGGACGCGGAAGACGCGCTGGCTGGGCATGGCCGGGGGCTGCGGCTGGTCCGCGGCCTGGCCCCCCGGTGGGGGTACCACCGTGTCCCGGACGGGCTGATCACCTGGTTCGAGGTGGGCGCGGAGCCGCCTTCATGACAGCCGGGCCGCCCCTGGCCCGGCGCGCCAAGTCCCTGCTCTGCCGGCAGCGGGTCGCCGCGGTGATGGTCCCGCTGGCCTGGATGGCTGCTGCCGGGGCATCTGCGGCGGGCACGACGGTCGGCCCGAGCGGCGGCCAGCTGATGGCGGTCCTGCTCGGCTGCGCGCTGCTCACCGGGCTGCGGCCCGGCCGCCGCGGTGAATACCCGGCTGGTATCTGCGGGTTGTGGGAGCTGCCGGCCGTCGTGCTGGCGCCCACGGCGTTCGCGTTCACCGTGCCGGCGGCGGCAGCCGCCATCGCCTGCTGGCCGGCGCGCCGCCTGGCATGCGCGCTCGACGCGGCCGCGGCCGGGCTGGCCGATGGCGCGGTGTCGGCTGCCTTCCACCAGGCCGCCCCGCCGCAGCCGCCGCCCGGGATGCCAGGCGGGCAATGGCTGCTGGCCGTGGTGGCTGCCGGCGTGCTCCGGCAGGCGCTGATCTGCGCCGTGTTCCCGCTGGCGACGCGGGAGGAACCGCCCGGCCGGGCGGACGGCCCCGAGCTGCTGCGCGGCGGGCTCGCGGAGCTGAGCGCCGGGATCCTGGTCACCTGCTCGGCGATCCTCAGCCCGCTGTGCGTGCTGCTCGCCGTCCCCCTGGCCACCCCGCTGCTGCGCTCGGCGCGGCACGCGCAGCTGGCCCGCCAGGCACGCACCGACGCCAGGACCGGGCTGCTGAACGGCGACGCCTGGCAGGACGCCGCCGCCGCCGAGATCACCCGTGCTGCCCGCGCCCGCCTGCCGCTGGCCATCGTCTTGCTCGACGTCGACCACTTCAAAGCGGTCAACGACACCCACGGGCACCTGGCCGGAGACCAGGTGCTGCGCGCCGTGGCCGGGATCATCAGCTCACAGCTGCGCGGCTATGACATCGCCGGCCGGTACGGCGGCGATGAGTTCGCGGTCCTGCTCCCGCACACCCAGCCCGGCCAGGCGAGGCGGATCGCCGAACGGCTCCGCATGGCCGTGGCCGCCGGCGCAGGAGACAGCACGCAGACCCCGGTGCGCGTCACGATCTCGGCCGGCGTGGCGAGCCTGGCTGACTGCGGCCCGCAGCTGCAGGCGCTGATCGCGGTGGCAGACGCCGCGCTGTACGACGCGAAAGCCGCGGGCCGCAACCGGGTCCGTACCTGGCGGGGACAGCCGCCGGGCACGTCATCCCCGGCGGACGACGAGGCGGCTCCGGCGCCCGCCGTCTTGGAAGCCGTGCCACGCCGCTGACCGGCAGCCGCCCGGCCCGGTCTCAACCCCGCCATCGGCGGGCCGTGATCAGGACCGGGTCACCACCAGCAAGGGGCGCAGGTGCCCGCCGCGGTCAGTGTGCCTGATCTTCTGCCTGGTTCAGCAGCTCGATGGTTCGTGTCCGGAGTTCGTGCAGCGCGAGGAAGTTGAGGTGCAGCTCGGGGTCGCCGGGTGCCGGGCCGTGCGCGGCGAGTCCTCCGGTGATGGCGATGAGCGCGTTGAGCGCGGCTTCGGCTGGCTGGGCCAGGCCGCTGTCCGACGGGCCGGTCAGCGTTAGGGGCGAGGCTGCGCTGCGGCCGGGAATGGTCAGTATCATGCCGTGCGCGCTGGCGTGGATCAGGTGGCTTCCGGTGGCGTACAGGTAGCGCAGGTAGTTCATGTCGGCTTTCGCCTCAAGCCTGGTGAAGGTCAGCGGCGGCTGGATCAGCCGGGCAGCCCATCCGTAGTCCTCCCGGTAGTCGCGCCCGTAGCGGGTGACCAGCCGGTCGTGCTCCTTCTTCAGCTTCTTCATCGTCCCGGCTGGGAGCGGAGGCCATCCGAGTGCGCGGCCGGAACGCTGGCGGTGCCCGGCCTGGCGGTACTGGTCGATGTGGGTGTGGTCGAGATAGCGGTCGGCGAGGTCGGCGTGCGCGGGCCGGCGGCCGTGCTGGCTCAGCAGGGCGGTGATGACGGCCAGTTCATGCAGCGTCCGGTACCGGCCGTACGCCCCGCCGGGGAACCCGGCCGTGAGCAGCGCGTGTACTTCGAACGAGGTCTGGCATGCCCGTGCCTGCAGCAAGATGAGCGCCTTCGACACGCTGTCGAACGTGGCCCGGGGCCTGGGCTGGGCCGCCAGCGCGCCTAGCTCCGCTGCCCCGAGCGTGACCGTGTAGTAGGCGTCAAGCGCGGTTCCCCACCGCCGGGCGATCCGCGCCTGTGCGGCGTGCCGCCGGGCTACGGCGGCATTGGTTTTCTCCAGCATGCGCTCGGCGAGCATGGAGGCGAGCACGTCGGCGCTTGCCTCTGCCGCCTGGCGTCCTGCCTGCTCGGGCGGGACGCCGGCCTGGATCGCCGCGAGGAACGCGCCGGCGATCTCCGCCGTGGTTCCGGCAGCCCCGCTGCCGGGGGCCGAGGACGGCTCATCCACCGGGCTGCTCGTCCAGCGGGAACCTCTCATGCCGCCACAGCCACGCAGGCATCGCACCGGTGCCTGACTGCCGTGGCAGGACCCACTCCCACTGCTCCGTCCCCGGGGATGCGGCCGGGCCTGCTGCTTTCAGCGCGAGGTAGGCGATGTCCTGCGCGGCCTGCAGCAGCCCTTCTGCCAGCATCAGATTCATCCGGGGCAGCGCAGGCTTGCCTTCCCTCACGAAGAAGGGCGACCGGAGCACGGCGCCGTCCGTGGTGCCGGCGTGGGCCAGCTTGTTCCGCAGCGAGCGGGCGTCCCCGAGGTAGCCGTCGAGGTCTGCGCCGCTGAGCAAGCGCCACGGGTGAATCCCGGTGCGACGCGGGGTGACACGCGTGCGTGCCAGCAGCGGCGTTCCGGCTGCCGCCCACGCGCTTATGAGTCCCTTGCCGCCGAGCCCCAGCGGGCTGTTCCCGTTCGCGCCCCCGCGAATGCCCATGTGCTTTGACGCCTGGGTGACGAGGCTGTCCCCCGCGGCGTAGGCGAGCATAAAGACGGCCGCAGGCAAGCTGGTGTACGGCCGGGGCACGTAGCCGCGCGGCCGGTGCTTCGCCACGGTGCCGTCACGCTGGCCGTGGACCCAGATGAGATCACAGGCCAGATGGAACCCTGTTCTGGCCATGCTGACGTCCGCCTGCCCGGGGATAACCTGATGCTAAGAGTACCGGCGAGGGCACTCTCCGGATAGACACGTCCTGTCCGCCGGTCGTTAGATTAGCCAGGACACCTTACAGCGGCGGGCGCGTGCCGCCTGTGCGCCGTCTGGCGGGGTCTGCGCTGGCCAGAGCGTGATGGCTGATTCTCGCTTCAGTGGCATGCGCCCCGTTCAGGTGCCACTGCGTCCGGGAAGATGTCACGGGAACCTGGACCCTATAGCGGGTGTAGGTTCTCAGCGCGGATGGCATATCAGACTGTCGTGACCTGCTGCCTGCTGGGATTCTCACGGCGTGGCATGGGGCCTGCGTCTCAATCTTCTGGCATTTCCTCAGATGCCGGTGGACCGCGTCAGCGCGCCTGGGTCAGCCGAGGTGCGCCCAGCGCTTGCCCTGGTTCAGGGTTTGCCGGATCTCTGGCGCCAGCTCGAGTTGGCATCCTTCAACGCACAGATGCGTGGAGCGGCTCCAGACACGGGCTCCAGGACCGAACAGCAGTCGCCAGTGGTTCGGCCTGTGCGCTGAGAAGACGCCATGCTCAAGTTGGATCAAGGCCGTTAGCAGTAGAAGCCCGGCGGCGGCTGACAGGAACGGCAATGCCGCATCCGGCCGCCTGTCAGCTCTGCCGCCGCCGACCTGCGAACCCTCCGCGGATTCTGGCAAGGGTCCTGTAGCGCATCGCATGGACCCCGTTGCGGGTTGCGGGAGACGGCAATCGATGCATCCGTCGCGGCCCGCCAGATGCCGGTGAAGTTCGGCAGTCCAATTCGGAGAGGTTGTCGCGTGGATGAGAACGGGCTCGCCCCGCTGGCCGATAGCCCGGCGGACGTCGAACTCATTCGCAAGAGGCAGGACGAGGTCTGGGCGTCGGCCAGGAAGAGACACCCATTCGTGGTACCAGCCGTCGTATGCCTTGGCCCTTATGAGGCTAGCTGCAAGCTCCGCCTTGGAGACAGGCGCGCCGCCAGGGTGGCCGCCACCCCAGCCCGCATCGGCGGCAGTCATCCCGAGGCAGCGGTTGGTGTTGTGGAGTTCGGCCCGATCATGATCGACGACGACCCAATCTCCCGCATGTCCTAGCTGGCGCGTCCAGTAGGCGAATGCGGAGCCTACGGCGCCGGCCCCGATGACCGCGACATCACCGACATCGACCGGGCTCATTCCTAGTGCCGGCCCAGCCTCGGCCGCATTGCCCTCGTCGAAGTTCCACAGGGAAGCTCGTCGGGAGCGGGCCGGATGGCCGTAGAGCGCGCGCATTAGCTCGCCGGCGGCCAAGCATGCTGCCAGCCCGCCCCCCAGCACTGAGAGGGGATCGGCGCTGATGGGAACGGGACGGTCGTCCACGACTGCCAGGAACCGTTGCGCTCCGAGGTAAACAGTGCAGCCCGTGGGGACGCTCATCCCGATCGCGATGCTCGGGATTCCGGGCTCGCCGGGACCGGTGACGGCCGAGGTGACCTGGATGTGGGGGTCAATTGCCCGTGCGGTAGCTGCGCACGCTTCCGCCAAGCGGGTGGCCTCGATCATGGCCGGGACCAGCAGTTCGGTGTCGGGCATCCAGAGCACGAGGGATCTGTGCACTCTGGCCAAGAGGTTGACGAGGGCTAGAGCCGTGGACTGGGCGGCTGGGTTCCCCGCCGCGTCGGGACCCACCACGACGCCGACGGTCCTGCCCAGGACGCCAGGGTTAATTCCATATGCGAGGGTCCTCGCATCCCGGGCAGCATAAAACTCTTCGCTAGCGCTCACGGCCGGATCGCCGCCGTGACAGTAATGAAGGCGCCTTCCGCGGGTTTCACGCGGACCCAGCGCCCGTCCTGGAACTGGTGCAGTCCGGCACCTTGGCGCGGATCGACCGGGCCATCACCGTATCGGCCGACGACAAGGCTGAACATGCCCTCACGAGGGAGGACGATGAGTTCGTCGTCGCCATCGGAATGGCGGGTGTCCCCGTCCGGATGACTGTGCACCTGCGCCATCACGGCGAGGCCGAGCCGTCGGGCACTTCGCGCCATCCAGCCAACTTCGGCATGGGAGACGTGCACGAAGCCGGGTCCGTGTTCGGCGCGGGGCAGCAAGGCTGCCGCCACTACCGTATCGGTGCCGCACTGCCGCCCCGCCCAGAAGACGATCCCTTCATGGCGGCCGTGGCGACCCCGGAAAGACCGCAAGGCGGTCGTAGTCTCATCCATGGCTGCTTCGGTCACGATGAGGCGGCCGCGGGCCGGGACCTCCGGCAAGGGCTGGCGACGGTGGACCAGGCCGTCCGCCTCAATGTCCTGGGCCGGTGTCATGGCCGGTGCCGGCCACTGCGGGCGCTTCATTGCAGCCACCCGGGGCTGAACTGGAGGTGGGTGCATACAGCTGCCAGCATCTCGGCCACCGCGTGGGCCTGGGTGCCTTCCCGCACGCTCATCCATCCCGACGCGGTGCCCCAGTTGCCGTGCGGTCCCCCGCCCTCGGCGTACGCGGCGCGGCTCCAGTGCGCGCAGATGAATCCTTCCGGATGGAAGATCGACGCCTGACCGTAGATAGCCCCTGGGGCCGGGTTCGCGGTCCTGCTCGGCTCGCCGCTGACCGCATCGATGAAGCGCCACAGGGGCGGCAGCGCCCGGTACCCGTCGAAAATACCCTGCAGTACAAGCGGCTGCTGGTCAGCAGGGTGGGACGTCCGCGCGGTGACTGTCAGCGTCTCCAGGTCCTCGTTCACAGACCAGCACCGTCGCTTGGCCCAGGCGTGTACGGCCTCCATCTCGGCGGCGAGGACCGCCCGGGTGACGTCAACAGGCACCATCGCTCAGACGCCGCCGCCCGCGTCGACGAGCTCCAGCACGTCGCCATCGCGCACCCCGGCAGCAGGAAGCGTCTTGGTCCGGTCGAGGACGGGTTCTCCATCCTCCTGGAATGATGGCGCGTTGGCGTGAAACCCCAGGGCCGCCGCCGCTTCGGCTGCCGCCTGGCCCACGGTAAGGTCCTTCCGGAAAGTGAACTCTCGTCCGTCCACTAGCCCGGGGGCGAAGACCGTGACCTTGACGGTACTGCCGTTCCGGTGCTCCTCGCTGTCCACGGCATCGTTCATGACGATCACCAACCCCAGTTCGTTTGACTTGAACTTACCTCGCGAGCTAAGTTTAGGACTCAAGCTAAATTTAGGCAAGAAGCTGAGGAGTGCTTGACTTCAGTGACCGAGTTCCGGAACCCGTATCGCCCGGGGGCGGGCCACATGCCCCCGCACCTGGCAGGCCGGGAGCGCGAGCAGCGCGAGTTCAGCCGCCTGGTCGATCAGACTGTCATCCTGGAGAACGTCGTTCTCACCGGGTTGCGGGGGGTCGGCAAGACGGTCCTGCTCGAGAGGCTCAAGCCGATCGCCGTCAACCAGGGGTGGCTGTGGGTGGGCACAGACTTGTCTGAGTCAGCCAGCGCAACCGAAGCCAACCTCGCGATCCGGCTGCTGGCCGACCTCTCGGTGATCACCTCGACGATCGTGGTGGGCAAGCGGATGCCGACGGGATTCGGTGAACAGCCCGCCCCCCTCACGCAGACTCTCGATTACCCCGCGCTAGCCGCTATCTACGAGCGGACGCCCGGCCTGCTGGAAGACAAGCTGAAGGCGCTGCTTGAGCAAGTCTGGCAGCTGCTCCGGCCCCACGGCCATCGCGGCCTGATCTTCGCCTACGACGAAGCGCAGAACTTGTCAGACAACCCTGCCCGTGACCAGTTCCCGCTCTCGATACTGCTCGATGTGTTCCAGTCCCTGCAGCGTAAGGACCTTCCGCTGATGCTGGTGCTGAGCGGGCTCCCCACTCTCTTTCCCAAGCTCGTCCAGGCGCGGACCTTCGCCGAGCGGATGTTCCACGTCATCACGCTCAGCAAACTAGATCCTGCCGACAGCCACGAAGCGATCGACAAGCCGCTAAACGACGCAAAGTCCCCCGTCCGGTTCACCAAGAACTCCATCGACGTCATCGTGAAGGAGTCCGGGGGCTACCCCTACTTCATTCAGTTCATATGCCGGGAAGCATTCGACGTCTACCTGCAGCAATTGCAGGCAGGCGAGACACCCCCCGGCGTGCCCATGGAAGCGATCACGCGCAAGCTGGACACCGACTTCTTCGCAGGACGCTGGTCCAGGACCACCGACCGTCAGCGCGAGCTGCTCGGGGTGATCTCCCAGTTGCCGAACTCGGGGGGCGAGTTCACCGTGCAGGAGATCGTGAGCCGGTCGGCCGAAGTCCTTCCCAGGCCGTTCAGCGGCAGCAACGTCAATCAGATGCTAGCCGTGCTGTGCGAGCGTGATCTCATCTACAAGAACCGCCACGGCCGCTATTCATTTGCCGTCCCCCTCTTGGATCGGTTTGTACAGAGACAGCTCGATTCCGACACCCTCATTCCAAAAACGACATTACCTTGCACGCCGCTACCCGCATGAGCCTGATCTGACCCACAACACGCTCGACCCGGCGAGCGGCTCGATATATGACCCCAAACCTGCACCCTGACGGATAACGGCGATTCTCATACGGGTGGCATATATGCCACCCGTATGCCATCGCGGTTGAGAATATGCCGCGCGGACTAAGAACCTACAGCGGGGGTGACCAGGACGACGGCGGCTGCCGCGCTCACCATGAACGGGCCGAAAGCTATCCGGCTGTGCCTGGTCGCCGCGCCGGCCCCGATCAGGATCGTGCTGGTGACGGCGGCGAGCACGAACGGGGCTACCATCCCGGCCGCGAAGGCTCGCGGGCCGAGCCAGCCGAGGTACATGCCCAGCACACCGGACAGCTTCACGTCGCCCCAGCCCAGGCCGCGCGGGTACACGCAGGCGAGCAGCAGGTAGAACCCGGCCGCCAGCGCGGCCCCGAGCGCGGCGCGGGCCAGCAGCCGCGGCCCGCCGGGGACGAACGGCGCGGCGGCCCCGAGCAGCGCTGCTGCGGCCGGGTAGGAGCTGAGCGTGAGCACGTCGGGCAGCCGCCGGCACCGGGCGTCGGTGAACCCGAGCGTGACCGACAGCGCCGCCAGGTAGCAGTACGCCGGCAGCACCGGGCTCGGCCCGAACCGCAGGCCCATGGCGGCGAACCCGGCCACGGTCAACAGCCCCGGCGCCGCCCGCCCGCCGGCGCCGCCCGCCAGCCTCCTGATCAGCACGGTGACCGCATAGCCGGCCGGAACGCCGGCCGCCGCCGAGACCATCGCCGCTACCCAGCGGATGCCGGTGATCATGCCCTGCCTGCCTTCCGCGAGCCCGTCATCCCGGGACTCGCCACTGTTGCTGTCATCGCTTCGGGCGGCAGGGCGGGCCGGCCGGGCACGCTGGCCCGCCCGCCATGCCTTGTCATCCGCGCTGCCCGGACCCGGCCTGCGCGGCGGGCGGGCCGTCGATCTCGCCGTCTTCGAACCAGGCGTCCAGCCGGGTAAGCGCCCGGACGAGCCGGCGGCCCGCGGGCAGCAGCCAGTACCGGGTGACCCGCGGCAGCCGGGACACTTCCTTGTGGAGGACGTATCCCTCGTCCTCAAGCCGCCGCAATGTCGAGGTCAGCACCTTCCAGCTAATGTCATCCGCAGCCTGCTCGTTAATGGTGTCGATCAGGTCGCCGGGCCGCTCGACGCCCCGGCCAAGGTTTATCAGCACCGCAAGATCCCATTTCCCGCGCACGGCAGCCAGCCAGCTCTTCAGGTGCCGCCAGTCCGTGGTCATCTCGACCTGGCCGCCCGCCGCCTGGGCGGCGGGTGCACCGCCGCTCCGCGGTGCCGGCCGCCGGGTGCTGGCCGCGCCCGCGGGTTCGTTCTTGCCAGATTGCCTTGTCATCTGCCTGTCTCCTTCCTCCGTGAGCATCCCGGGGCGCTGGCCCGGCCAGGACCGCCTGCATGACGGGTCCGGGCCGGGCCGAGCTGGCACATCTCGCGCGCTGGTCCCAGATGGCACGCGGGGCCGCAGGCGGCCCGTGGCATGCTGCCGGGCCTGGCCGGCGGCTCAGTGGCTCCCCGTGTGCCGGGCTGGCAGGGTCCGCCCGGCACGTACGTGAATGGATACGTGATGAATGCTCGTAGAATCGGCAATACGGGTGCCGATTTTGTTTCCGTCTGAGGTAATACGTCCCTTTGACCCCTGGGGAGGGCTATGGGGTTACCCTCCCGGAAGAGGCCAGCTGGCGGCGCAGCGCCGAGCTGCGAGCCCTGCTGCGGATGTGCCGGGCGCGCAAGACCGCGCACGGCCACAGCGGCAGCCTGCGCCAGGAGGACGTGGCGGCCCTGGCCGGGATCAGCGTCCGCAGGTATGCCGCCCTGGAACGAGGCATGGCGGCCCGCCCGTCCCTGGCCATGATCGAGGCCGTCGCCGAGGCGCTGAGCATGACCGGCGCCGAGCGCAGCGCGCTGCACGTGCTCGCCCGCCGCCAGGACCCGCCGATGCCCGCTGTGCCGCCCGGCGATGACTGGGCGCGGGAAGGCGCGCATCTGCGTGCCGCGATCGCCGGGTTCAGCGGCCCGGCGGCCATCCTGGATGAGGCGTGGGACATCCTGGCCGGCAACGCGGCCCTGGCGGAATGGACCGGCGGCTGGTCGGAGCAGGCCCCTGCGGACGAGCGGAACATGATCTTGCTGGTCTTCCGTCCTGAGTGGGCAGCGGTGCTGCCGGACATCCATGATCTGCGCCGGGCCGCGGTTGCCACGGTGCGCTACCAGTATGTACGGAGCCTGGGCAGCGACCGGTTCACCGGGCTGGTGACCCGGCTGCTGGAGACCGGGCCGGAGGCCCGCGAGCTGTGGGACCGGTACGTGGTCGAGTTCCGCCACCGCGTGTACACCTTCCGGGTGCGCCACCCCGGCGGTGGCATCGCCGAGGCCACCTACCTGACAAGCCAGCTCACTCCGCGCCTGGGCCTGATGCTGATCACGATCCCGGCGGGCATGGCCTCACCCTGGCCATGAGCCGCCGCAGCCCGTGCCGCGCGGGCAGCCGCTGCTCCGGCCGCGCCAGGACCAGCCCGCATTCCCGCCCGCGCGGGAAGGCGCCCCCCGGAAACCGGTAACTGATAAATGCCCGCGCGCCCTTGCCGATTATTTCCCGAGGGCGCAATACAGGAATGGCGCGGACGCCATTCTGAACGCACCTCCGGGTGCGTTCCATCGCACCTGAAAGTGCGGTGGAACGAACGTTGCACTCAGGTGGGGGGCCGGTGGTAGTAAGGATTCTTCGGTAAAACAGCCCGCACGGACGGGAGATGACGGGGTAATGCGCCAGACCGCAATCAATGCCACGCGGATAACAGAGTCGGCCGCTTTGCGCGGGGACGATCAGCCAGCCGGGGATGCCGCGCCGGCCCTGGAGGCCGCCGCCCGGGACGTGTACCTGGCCTTGCGCATGCTGGCAGCCACCCCGCCGGGCACCGCGCAGCCCGATCCGGCCGGCCCGGTGGTGCGGGGGAAGATCCGCCAGGCCGCGGACGCGACCGGGGCTGCGTGGCAGTGCCTGG